>WNFD01014960.1_pt1 | contig 13199 bp, 11 predicted proteins | sample 5400491 | NCBI WGS metagenome assembly WNFD01 (sample SAMN13153343, study PRJNA577476) | soil metagenome | isolation source: 120 cm saprolite under Douglas fir tree site 2 hole 2 replicate 2 | place: USA:California | collected 2015-04-18 | reverse complement strand
GCTGCTCGGGATCGCCGGCGGGACGGTGATCGGCCTCATCACTGGCTATTTCCGCGGTTTCGTGGACGACGCGGTGAGCCGGCTCGTCGATGCGGTGCTGGCGCTGCCGCTGATCGTCATCGCGGTGACGGTGCTCGTCGCGCTCGGCCACTCAACCCTGACGCTGATCGTCGTCATCGGCCTGGTCTTCACGCCGATTGTCTCGCGGACGGTGCGGGCCGCCGTCCTCGCCGAGCGCCAGCTCGACTACGTGTCCGCCTCGCAACTGTCCGGTGAGCGGGCGCCGTACATCATGTTCGTCGAGATCCTGCCCAACGTGATGGGGCCGATCGTCGTCGAAGCCACCGTCCGTCTCGGCTACGCGATCTTCGCGGTTGCCGGGCTGACGTTCCTGGGCTTCGGGGTGCAGCCGCCATCGCCGGACTGGGCGCTCCAGATCTCTGACAACTACCAGCTCCTGGGCACGGGCACCTACTGGTGGACGGTGCTGTTCCCGGCGGCCGCCATCGTCTCCCTCGTCGTCGGCGTCAACCTCGTTGCCGACGGGCTGTCCAGGGTGCTGTCGCGATGATCACCGCCGAACTCGCTCCCACCCTCGAGCTCACCGATCTCGAGGTCGTTTATCGGGTCCGCGGGCGCGACCGCCAGGTCCTGCGCGGCGTCTCGCTCACCATCGGCCGAGGGCAGTCGTATGGGCTGGTCGGGGAGTCCGGGTGCGGCAAGTCCACCGCCGCCCTGGCCGTGGTCGGGTACCTGGCCAGCAACGGACGAGTCCGTGCCGGTTCCATTCGAGTGTCTGGCCGGGAGGTCGTAGGGCTTTCGAGCCACGACCTTCGCCAGCTGCGTGCCGACGACATCTCGATGGTCTATCAGAACCCGGGAGAAGCGCTGAACCCCTCGATTCGGGTGGGCGACCAGGTGGCCGAGGTGTTCCGCGTGCGCGGCGCGCGGCGCCCCGAGGCGCTCGAGCGGGCCCAGGCGGCCCTGGCCAAGGTGCAGATCGCCGACCCGGGCCATGTGATGGGACGCTACCCACACCAGCTGTCCGGTGGGATGCAGCAGCGCGTCGTGATCGCGATGGCGCTCGCCAAGGACCCGGCGCTGCTCATCCTCGACGAGCCGACCACCAGTCTCGACGCCACTGTCGAGGCCGAGGTGCTCGACCTGATCCAGAAGTTGCGCGCCGAGTTCCACAGCTCAGTGCTGTTCATCACTCACAACCTCGGGGTGATCGCGAAGATGTGCGAGCGGGTCGGCGTGCTGTATGCGGGCCGGCTGGTCGAGGAGGGTCCGGTCCAGACCGTGCTCAACGATCCGCGCCATCCCTACACTGTGGGGCTCCTCCGTTGCGTCCCACGCGGCGGGGCGCGGAAGGATCGCGGGCGCTTGGATACTATTCCCGGCTTCCTGCCCTCAATTGGCGAAGAGTTGAAGGGGTGCGTCTTCGCCGACCGATGCGGCCTTGCCCAGGACATCTGCCGCACGACGGAGCCGCCCCTCTACCAGATCACCGCCGACCACTCGAGCCGTTGCTATTTTCACGAGCGGGCGCAGGAGCTGCCCCGGACGACCCCGCCGGTGCTCAGTCAGCCGCTGGTCGTCGACCGCTCGGGGACGCCGCTGCTCAAGATCGAGGACCTGGCCAAGGTATTCCATCAACAAGGGCACGAGGTCCACGCCCTCGAGGGGGCCTCCGCCGCGATCTGGCCGGGCGAGACCCTCGGGCTCGTCGGAGAGTCGGGCAGCGGCAAGACGACCCTGGCGCGCGCCATCCTCGGGCTCGTCGTGCCCAGCGGAGGGAAAGTGGAGCTCGACGGGATCGTCCTCGCGCCCAAGCTCTTCCAGCGCACCCAGAAGGACGTCCGCGTCCTGCAGATCGTCTTCCAGAATCCCGACTCGGCATTGAACCGGCGCCACACGGTCCGCCGCATCCTGCGCCGGTCGCTGAAGAAGTTGGCCGGGATCGCCGGGCCGGCCGCCGAAGCGCGGCTCCTCAAGCTGACCGGAGCCGTCCGCCTCGCAACTCGGTATCTCACGGTCCGGCCGAACCAGCTTTCCGGTGGGCTGAAGCAGCGGGTGGCCATCGCCCGCGCCTTTGCCGGCGAGCCGCGTCTGGTGATCTGCGATGAGCCCACCTCCGCCCTGGACGTGTCGGTCCAGGCGGCGATCCTCAACCTGCTGGTCGAGCTCCAGGCCGAGCGGAAGGTCGCGTACCTCTTCATCTCGCATGACCTCGGCGTGGTGCGCTACATCTCCGACCGCATCGCGGTGCTCTATCTGGGCCGGCTGATGGAGCTCGGGCCCGCCGAGGTGGTCTTCGACGCCCCGCATCACCCGTACACCGAGGCGCTGCTCTCGGCGGTGCCCACCATCGATGGCGGCGGCCGCGAGCGGATCAGGCTCGCCGGCGAGATCCCGAGCGCGGCCTCACCCCCGAGCGGCTGCGTCTTCCATACGCGATGCCATCGCTTTCTGGGCGCGATCTGCGAGACGCAGGAGCCTCCGCTGATTGAGGTCGAGGGTGGTCACCTGATGCGCTGTCACATCCCCATCGACGAACTCCGGCGGATCCAGGTCAAGCCCACGGCGGGCACAAGGCAAGCGACCGGTTGACCCCCGCCGAGCTCGACGGGCGCATCGGTGAGGGCTGGGGCGGCGCCAAGCCCAACGGGAGCCACGTCAACGTGGTGCTCGCGCATCGAGGAAGCCCTACCGCGGCCGCCGCCATCAGCATGTTCGCGCACCCGTCGCCGGGCCACACGCCGGTGCTCGTCTGCGTCGGGCCCGAGCAGGCGAAGTACGAGCCGGTCTGGCCTCCAACGCTGATGATGAACAAGGCGACCGCCCTGGACGAGCGCCAGCAGACGATGACGTGGGGTGCCGCACAACTCGGCATCGGCCAGGGCGTCCTCGACGCGGTCGCCGACGGGCTGATCGAAGCAACGGGCGACCTGATCGTCCTCGTGGCGGTCTGGGTCGACCCGCTCGCCCAGGACGAAACCGCCGTCCGGCTGGCAAGCCGGCAGGCAGTGCGGAAGGCGATCGGGACGTGTGTCCGAGGTCGCGACCCCAAGGCGGCGGCCCGTCTCGTCGCCGAGCGGGACAGCCTGAGGAACCCCTTCTACAGCGGGGACTAGTCCCCTAAGTGCGCATCACGGGCGGGCTGGTGGTGACGGCCGCGGGGGTCCGTCGCGCGGACGTCGTAGTGGCGGGTGAACGGATAGCGAGTCTTGGCCCGCGAGCCGGCCGGGGCGGCGAGAGCATCGACGCGGAAGGTTGCTACGTTCTGCCGGGAGGCGTCGACCCCCACACCCACATCCTTGCCGACGTGGCCGCGGCGACCCGATCCGCTGCCTTCGGCGGCACTACCACGGCGCTCAGCTTCAGCAACCCCCAAGCTGGTGAGTCAAACCTAGCGGCCGTGATCCGTGGAAGTCGCCAGGTGGAGGGCCATTCCGCGATCGACGTGGCCCTCCACGCCATGATCGGCCAGCCTGACCGCCTCACCGCGGAGCACCTCGAGCGTATCCGGCGCCTGGGGGTGCGCGGAGTCAAGCTCTTCCTTGCCTATCCGGAGCTGGGACTAATGGCATCCGACGGCTCGCTGTATCGGGTCTTGCGTGAGGCGGCCAGACTCGGGCTCCTGGTCCAGGTCCATTGCGAGAACGGCGCTCTCATCCAGGCCCTGATCGACGAATACCTGGCCCGGGGCAAGCGGCAGACGCCGTACTTCGCCCACTCGCGTCCGCCCGAAGTCGAGGAAGAGGCGGTCGCCCGGACGCTGGCGATCGCCCAGCTGGCTGGGGCCCCCGTCTATCTCACCCACATGACCACGGCTGGAGGCGTCCGGCTGGTACGGGCGGCGCGAGCCAATGGGCAGACGGCCCATGCCGAGGTATGCCTGCACCATCTGCTTCTCGACGCAGGCCGGTACCGGGGCAAGCACGCGGCGCGATTTCTGGTGGCCCCCCCGCTGCGGTCACCCGTGCATCGCGAGGCGCTCTGGTCGGCGGTCGCCAGGGGCACCGTCGATACTATCGGTTCCGACCACGCCCAGTCGCTGTACAAGCTCCGAAGCATCCCGTACGGCTTCCCGGGCATCGAGCTGAGGCTGCCGCTGTTGCTTTCGGAAGGGCTGCGACGACGGATACCGATCCAGCGCCTCGCCGAGCTGGCGGCCACCAGGCCGGCGCAGCTCTTTGGCGTCCCGCGCAAAGGGGTGATCCGGCCGGGGGCGGACGCCGACCTGGTGGTGTGGGATCCGCGGCCGGAGTGGAGGGTGAAGGCCGCGGCGCTGCACGATGGTCTGGGTGACACACCCTACGCCGGGATGCGGGTCCGTGGCGCGATCCGGTTCGTGTTCCTTCGCGGCAGGCTGCTGATTGCGAATGGCGAGTTCGTCGGGTCTGACTCGCTGGGACGCTATGTTGAAACGGGCTTGCTCAACCCGCGGTCCAGCCGCCGTCGGTCGTGATGATGCTTCCCGTCATGTTCCGGGCGCCATCACCGAGGAGGAAGGCGATGAGTTCCGCCACCTCCTCGGGCTGGCCGGCCCTGCCCCGCAGCACTCTCCCACGGACCCGCTCCCGCTCTCGCTCGGCCAGCTCGGTGTGGGCCGCACCGGCGGCGAGCAAAGGTGTATCGATGGGGCCCGGGCACACACAGTTGATGCGGATGCCCTCGGGAGCGTGGTCGACCGCCATGGCGCGCGTCAATCCAATGACGCCCGCCTTGGCCGCGCAGTAGGCAGGAAAGCCCGCTCCACCCACCAGGCCGTACTGCGAGCTCACATTCACGATGACGCCGCCGCCCGCCTGGCGAAGGAAGGGGATGACAGCCCGGCTGACCAGGAAGACGCCGGTCAAATCGACGTCGAGCACGGCCCGCCAATCGGCCAGCGAGGTCGCGGTGACATCCCCGGTGTAGCCGCCGATCCCCGCCACGTTGACGGCGGCGTCCAGCCCCCCCAGCTCTTGCGCGGCCGCCGTGACCGCCCGCTCCACGTCTTCCCAGGAGCCGACATCCGCCGCCGCGGCCACCGCCATGTGTCCCTTGTCACGCAGCTGGGTCACCCTCTCGATCAGCGCGCCGACGTGCCGGTCAATGGCCGCAATCCGGCAGCCCACTTCCGCCAGCAAGGTGCAGGTCGCGGCACCGATCCCGGAGGCGGCACCGGTAACCAGCACGCGCTTTGCGTTAAGACCGGACATCACAAGCGCGACCCCGGGCCACATTATCATCTGCAGTCAGGGAACTTGAGGTCGTCAAGAGATGTCCCAGCCCGCGGAGTGGCACGACTACTTCATCACGGTCGGCGGCGGCTCGGCTGCCCTGACAGGACTGGTCTTCGTAGCCATGACGCTTCATCTCGAAGAGATTACTGGCGACCCCGTCCACCGGCATCGCGCCCGAACGATTTTGACGGGCTTTGACCGCCGTCTTCATCCGCTGCGCCCTCGTGCTCATGGGCGGGCAGAATGGCCAGGCCGTGGCGGTGGAACTCATCGGTGTGCTCGTGGTGGTCGAGGCGATTCTGTACGCCAGCATCCGGCAGGCCGCTCGCAGCGCCGACCAGGGCGTTCTGCTGAGGACGCTCGGGAGCTTCGCCTGCCTTCTGACGGAGCAGGCAGGGGCGCTCATCCTCTTTTTCGGAAACGCGGCGGGCCTCTACCTTGTTGGCATCGGGATGATGTCGTCGTTCATCTTCATGGTGACCGGGGCGTGGCTTCTGCTGGTCGGCGTGGGGGCAAAGAGGCCGCCCAAGCGGGCTCAAGCAACTGAACTATCGAAGGCGCCTCGTTCCAGGAGTCCCACGACGCTTGCGATGTCGCCGCCCAGCGGGCGATCCTCCTTGATCGGTTCGATGGCATCTTTGAGCAGGTCGGCATGTTTTGCCAGACCCGTGGCGGGGCCGGACGAACCCAGCCACCAGGCCTGGTACGCCGTGAGCAGCTCGCAGGCCACGACCTCCCGGACCAGGGTTTCGACCCGCCGCAGCTTTTCAGCCGCTTCGTACGCGAATGTCATGGCGTCCTCCTGCCCCAGCGACGTGTCCATCCGACCGAAGCTGGCATGGCGAGCCGCCGCACTTCGTTGAGCGTGCCCACGGCGCGTTTGTGGACGACGATCAGGCGGGCGTGCGGGCCGGGCCGGCCGGCCAGCTGATCGGGCAGGCCCGAAAATCGGTGATCGAGCAAGCGGTGGATGTGCTGAGCGGCCAGTTCCGCTGCCTGGACCAGCGCCATTGCCAGGGCATCCATACCGGCCGCCAGCCCGATGGCGTGGAAGTTGCCGCTCGTCACGAACTCGCCGTCGACGAAGGCCGGTGAATCGTCTGATGCCCGAAGCGTGCGTCGGACGTCCTCCTCGAGGCGGCCGATGGTCCGCTCGAGATGCGTGAGTACTTGGGGAATGACCCGGAACGAGACGGGCGCCTGCACGCGGGTGTGATCGGGCTTCGAACCGGCGAGTAATGCGCCCAGGCGGTGCTGGACTCGCTCCATGTCGGGGTCCTGGGCGAGCTGGGCAATCTTCGAGCTGTAGGGCGAGAGCGGCGCGCGCAGAGCATCGATGGCACAGGCGGCGGCGGTCAGCAACTGGCCGGCGAGGCCCCGCGCCGACCGACGACGCACCACCGACAGCCCCAGGGCGCCCGGCGCACCGGCCAGGAGGGCGATGCCCTCCTGGCTGCGGGTTGATAGGGAGTGACCGCGCGCTGCGCCAGTGCCGCACGGGCATCCTGCAGTGCGCCGCTTTCGGAGACCACCGTCCCGACCCCGATGAAGGTCTGAAAGGCGTGCGACAGCGGAATGACCTCTCCTGCGCAGCCGATTCCCTCGCGCGGGATCGCCGGGACGAAATCATCGTTCAGACGATCGGCCAGGAACCGGCACAGCTGTGGGGTCACGCCCGCGTGGCCGTGCAGGAAAGCCGTCAGTCGAGCCAGGAGGATGGCGCGGACCTCAACCCGATCGAGAAAGGGCGCGCCTCCCACCGCCCGGCCGAGCAGCAGGTTCCGCTGATCGGCATCCTGTTCCGACTCGCTGAGGCGGACGCCGGCCAGATACCCCATGCCGGTATTGATGCCGTACACGGGTTCGCTCCCGATGCGGGCGAGGAGTTGCTCCCCCGTGCGATCGAGCCGTTCGAGCAACCGAGGATCGAGGCCGACAGGGCGATCGTCAAAGACCACCTGTTCGAACGCCGAAAGTGTCAGGACGTCGGGCTCGCGGACGACCAGCGGATCCCCGACTCAGGAGACCTCGTGATAGGTGAGGACCGTGCCCACGTCGAGCGCTTCAGCCCGTCGCCAGACCAGGTGCGCGACCGCCAGGTCCGTGGTGGCCAGGCCGCGGTGCCAGAAGAGGATCCGTTCCTCCGGCCGTTCGCGTCCCGGACGGTGACCCGCCACGATCTGTCCCAGCTCCGCGTGGACGCGGTCGGCCGTCAGCAGTCCCGAATCGACGTGGGCACGGAGGGCGCCGAACGGGCCGACCGTGCACTGCTGCCAGTCGTCCACAACGATCTTGTCCATGATCGCGGTCAGGGAGAGTTCGACGGCGCTGATCGTCCCATAGGGCACTACCAGGGTCCCGGGAGTCACCCAGGCGGTGCGCAGGAGGACCTGCGGAGCGGAGAGGCGGGAAGCCTCGACCATGATGTCGGCGCCCGCGAACGCTTCTTCGGGCGTGCGCACAGCTCGCACGGGCCTCCCAAGTTCGTCGCCGAGCCGCTTTGCGAACTCGTCCCGAGACTCCGGGCGCAGGCTCGTCACCCTGATCTCTTTGAAGTGAAAGAGGTCATCGAGCATGGTCACGTTCCACCAGGCCGTTCCGCGTGCCCCGAGGTGACCCAGCACCTTGCTATCTGCCCGTGCCAGGAACTGCGCACCGAGCGCGGTCAGCGCCCCGGTGCGAGCGGCGGTGATCACGGTGCCGTCGACGATGGCGAGCGGCACGCCGGTGTCGGGATCGTAGAGGGTGATCAGGGCCAGCTCGCTCGGCAGCTGCTTGTGATGGTTATCGACGAAGTCGCCAACGACCTTCACGCCGCTGACCGGCACCGTTCCCAGATGGCCGCGCAGGATGTTGAAGTGGCCTCGGCCGCCGCTCCGTGGAGTCAGGTGGACCCGCGGTTCCAGCACGACGTCGCCATTCCCCTGCGCCTTGACGGCGTCCCTGACGGCCGCAAAGATCTCGGACCTCGTCAGGGCCAATCGCTCGACGTCCGGGCCCGAGATGAATCGGAGTTGCAGGCGATTCATCGGCTGCTTGCCTCGCGGCTGCGGTCGCGGCGCGCCATGCGCAGTCGCGGCGCCACGCGGGAAAGCATACAGTGGGGTGATGTCGCTTCAAGGGGAGCCTCGGTCGTGAGAGCCCTGGCGGCGGTTCTGGAGCGGACCGGCGGGCCGGTCGAGGTCACCGAAGTGCAACTGGCCGCACCCGGACCCGGCGAAGTCCTGGTCCGGCTTCGTGCCAGCGGCGTGTGCCACAGCGACCTGAATGCCGTCGACGGCACCTCGGAGACGCGTTGCCCCGCGGTGCTGGGACATGAGGGTGCCGGCGTGGTGGAGATGGTGGGAGCGGGTGTGCAGCTTCGTCCCGGGACCCACGTGGCGCTCTCCTGGATGCCATCCTGCGGCCGCTGCGAGGAATGCGTGCGCGGCTACACCCACCTGTGCCGGGTGGCGTGGACGGCCATGGGCCACGGCGGCCTGCTGGACGGTACGCCCCGCTTGTCTCGCAACGGCCAGCCCGTCTATCACTACTCCCTGCTCTCCACGTTCGCGGAAGCGGCGGTGGTGCCCGCGGAGAGCTGCGTGCCGATCCCGGAGTCCGCGCCCTTCGAGGTCGCGGCCCTGGTCGGCTGCGCGGTCTCGACGGGTGTGGGCGCGGTGTGGCACACGGCGTCAGTCCGCCCCGGTGACCGGGTGGCGGTCTTCGGTTGCGGCGGGGTCGGACTGAGCGCAGTGCTGGGCGCGATCAGCGTCAGGGCCGTCCCCATCGTGGCGGTGGACGTGTCCGAGGAGAAGCTGCGCCGCGCGCGCGAGCTGGGGGCGAGCCACGCGGTGCGCTGGGCGGAGAGCCCGCAGGCCACTGCGGAGGCGGTGCGCGAGGCGTCGGGCGGCGGGGTCGACTACGCCATCGAGGCGACCGGACGCCCCGAAGCCATGCTGGCGGCCTTCCTGTCCACCCGCGCGCGGGGCGCGGCGGTGCTGATCGGAATCTCGCGGCAGGATGCGGTGCTCCCCCTGCCGGCCAGCCAGATTCCGCGCGCCGAGCGCCGGATCCTGGGCAGTGCGTATGGGTCCATCCGTCCGCATCGCGACTTTCCCGCCATCCTCGCGTTGCACGCCCAGGGACGCCTGCCGATCGACCGCTTGATAACCCACCGGCTGCCTCTGAGCCGGGCGCCCGAGGCGCTGGACCTGGTGCGCCGAGGCATCGCCGTGCGAGCCGTGCTGGACCTGGACCACCAGGCGGCATGACCAGGCGCGACCCGCTGCGCATCACCGGCATCGAAACGCGCGAGTACCGGCTGCCGCTGGAACCGCCGTTCAAGGCGGCCTGGGACCCGGTGCCGCGCGATCATCTCGACGCCACGCTGGTGATCGTCCACGCCGGTGATGGTCAGTGTGGTTTCGGCAGTGGTTCGCCCATTCCGGATCGCCAGCTGCTGGAACGCTTCCTCAAGGGCGTCGACCCCATGCAGACCGAGGTGGTCCGCGAAATCTGCGAGACGATCGACTTCCACGGCAGCCGCCCGTGGCCGGTGGAGGTGGCCGTCTGGGACCTGGTGGGCCGGGCCCTGGACCAGCCGCTCTGGCTGCTGCTGGGCGGCCGATCCGACCGTCTGATCGCGTACGCCTCCAGCGGCGAGCGCGTCGAGCCCAAGGAGCGGGTGGCCCGGGTGGTCGCCCTCCGCGATCGCGGCATCAAGGCCGTCAAGATCCGCTTCAGTCACCGCGACTGGCGACGCGATGTCGAGGTGGTCGAGCAGGTGCGGCAGGCCGTCGGCTCGACGATGCAGATCATGGTCGATGTCAACCAGGGCTGGCGGATGCCCGGCGACCTGCGAACGCCCTGGGATGTGCCCACGGCCACGGCGGTGGCCCGGGCGCTGGAGGGTCTCGACGTCTACTGGCTGGAAGAGCCATTGCCAACCGATGACGTGGAAGGCTACGCCCTGTTGCGGCAGCGCACCGGCATCCGGATCGCGGGGGGTGAGATGGTCCGGAGCCTGCGGGAGGCCCGCGAGCTGGTGGTCCGCGGCGGTGTCGATGTGGTGCAGCCGGACGTGGTGCTCGCCGGCGGCATCGGCGGCTGCCGGCGGATCGCGGCCATGGCGGACCTGTTCGGGCGGATGTTCTCGCCGCACACCTGGAGCAACGGGATGGGGTTGGTGGCGAACCTGCACCTGGCCATGGCGGTCTCCACCTGCGAATACATCGAGGTTCCCTACGACCCGCCGGCATGGAGCACCGCGCGGCGAGACTTCCTCATGCCACAGCCGCTCGAGATCGCCGCCGATGGGACCATCCGGCCGCCGGCCGGACCCGGACTGGGGGTCACGCCGGACCTGAACGCGCTGGAGCGGTTCCGCATCGGATGAAGCGCATGCGGGCCGCCGTGCTGCGCCAGATTGGGCAGCCGATGACGGTCGAGGAGGTTGGGCTAGAGGATCCGCGCCCCGGCGAGGTGCTGGTACGCGTGGCGGCCGCCGGTGTCTGTCACTCGGACCTCTTGTTCGCGGAGGGGGGACTGGGGCGGGAGCGGCTCCCGATTGTGCTTGGCCACGAAGGCGCCGGCGTGGTCGAGGCGGTGGGCGACGGCGTCACGCATGTTTTGCCCGGTGACCACGTGTCGTTTTCCATCGTGCCGTTCTGTGGGGTGTGCCGAGCCTGCCGCAACGGCGAGGTCACCCTCTGCGAGCCGGCCGGCGAGCATGCCTGGCACGGCACCATGCTCGATGGAACCATGCGCCTGAAGTCGGCGGACGGGACGCCGATCAAGCACTTCAACTACGTGTCGTGTTTTGCCGAGTACGCCGTCGTCCCTGAGGCGTCGGCCATCCCCATCCCGCGAGAGCTCCCCTTATGGGAGGCCGCCCTGGTCGGATGCGGCGTCATCACCGGGTTCGGCGCGGTGCGCAATGTGGCGAAGGTGAAACCTGGCGAGAGCGTGTGCGTCATCGGCTGCGGCGGCGTGGGGCTTCAGGTCGTGGCGGCCGCACAGCGCGCCGGGGCCAGGCCCATCATCGCGGTCGACCGCAGCCAGGAGAAGCTGGACCGCGCCCTGGCGATGGGTGCCAGCGACGGAGTCGATGCTTCGCGGGATGGCGCGGTGGGGCGCATCCGGGAGCTGTCCGGTGGCGGCGTCGACCATGCCATTGAGGTGGTTGGCATCGCGGCCACCATCCGCCAGGCGTGGGACGTGCTGCGGCCTGGCGCCACGGCCGTCGTGGTTGGGCTGGCGCCCCGTGGATTGGAGGTTTCCATCCCGGCCCGGACGGACATCCCGCAGCTGGCGCAGATGGTGGTTGACGGGAAGTTGCCGCTGCGCGATGTGGTCTCCGACTTCACTAACCTGCAGGGCATCGACGAGGCGTTCGACCGCATGCGCCGCGGCGTCGGCGCCCGGACGATCGTGGTGATCAATGCCGCTGTCGCGGGCGCGCCGGCTACCTAGCCAACACTCCTAACTCAGCGTTCGCACCAGGTCAACGACAGGTTCGAGGTCCTGCGGGAACTGCGCGGGCTCCCGCATAAACGCGATTCGCTGGCGAAGCTGAGCGAGCAACTTGGCGGTCCCCCGTCCCAACGGATGCAGGCTACGGTGTTCCACCGCTTGGCCGGCGACGGTGAGTTCGATGGCCAGGATGCGGCCGCCGAGGTCGAGCATCTGATTCAGGCGCCGCACCGCCAGCGGCGCGAACGTCATGCGGTCCTCGATGCCCTCGGCGAGCGAGCTGCTCGGGATTTCGAACGACACCGGCTGCGCCAGCAGGCGGGCTTCGCCGGCCATGGAAACGGCGGCGATGCTCAGCTCGTTGAGGCCGGCGTCGGGCAGGTTGTCCTGCTGGGTGAGGCCGGTGGGGAGACCGGACCAGGGGCGCTCCAGGTGCTTGACCGCGCGCTCGGCGGACCCGGTCAGGAACGATGCGAGGGCGATACGGATCAGGTCCAGGGCCGCCGCCAACGGCGAAATGTCGAAATTGCCGACGGAGATCACGCGGTCTTCCTCGGTGACCACGATCGGGTTGCCCTGCGCGGTGTTGAGCTCACGCTCCAGTTGCTCGCGCGCGTACGTCAGCGCGTCACCCACCGCGCCGAGGGCCTGGGGCAGGGTCCGAAACGTCAGGGGATCCTGCAGGTTGCGGGGCGGTTGCGTCCAGAGGAAGCTGCCGTCGAGCAGCGTGCGGAGCGTCACGAGTGAGCGAGTCAGACCGGGCAGCGGGCGCGCGGTGCCGACAATGGAATGGAGGATGCTGGGGTTCGCATGGAACCCCTCGAGGCTCAGGGCGCCCACGGCGTGCATTGTGTGATGGAGGCGGGTGAGGTCCGCGATGGCGAGGGTAGCGCTGCCGGTCGAGAAGGAGTTGTTGTTCATCAGCGCGAGGCCTTCACCACCGGCCAGGCGGAAGTCGCCGAGCAGGCCGTGGGCCAGGTCGGCCATCTGGGCGAGGTCGCTCTGGCCGACGGACCCGAGCGTGCGGACCGTGGGGAGGCGGTCGGCGTTGAGGGCTACGGCGAGATGCTCCGCTAGTTCCGGCCGCGCCCCAGGGAAACCCGAGGCCAGGTAGTTCAGCAGGCGCAGGAGGGCGGCGCGCACGGTGTCGGGGGCCGCCGCGGGGCCCTGGGCGATCCGGTGCTGGAGGATCATGTCGTGGTTGAAACGGATGATCTCGGCGGGATCGACGCGCGACCGCTTGAGGGCGGCGACGCCCGTCGTCAGGCCGTAGACGATTTCGCCGCGATCGAGTGCCCGATCGACGACGGCGCGTGAGCGGCGCATGGCCGCCATGGCGTCCGGGTGAAGCGTCACCCGCTCGCGAGCCCGCGCCACCCGGACGACCTCCTCCAGGGTGAGGGTGTGGCCGGTGAGCGTGACCGACTGATGGGTCAGCCCCACAGGGCCTGCGCGGTCCGGGCGATGGTGGAGAGCTTGCTCCGCTCGTCGTGCACGCCGATGGCGTTGCCG
>WNFD01013846.1_pt1 | contig 13199 bp, 8 predicted proteins | sample 5400491 | NCBI WGS metagenome assembly WNFD01 (sample SAMN13153343, study PRJNA577476) | soil metagenome | isolation source: 120 cm saprolite under Douglas fir tree site 2 hole 2 replicate 2 | place: USA:California | collected 2015-04-18 | reverse complement strand
TAAGCCTCCCTCGGCCCGTCGCTGCGGCCGCGCTCGCCGCGCTCACGCTCGCTGGCTGCAACGACAAGGGGACGCTCGATCGCACTCAGGTCGAGTATATGCGGGTCGACGGAAGACGCTTCGAAGTGCGCGTCACGCCGGCCGATGACGTGGGCGTCTATCGCCTGCTCGTCGTGCGCGCCACCCTCGTCATCGACCCCGATCCCGAGGCCGAACGCAGCCGCGGCTGGAACGTGGCGCGGCAGGTCATGGACAGGACCTGCAAGGGTCGGCCCTACCAAGTGCTCGAGGATAACCTCGTCGACAACGTCAATCTCTACACGCGCTTCCGCTGCGCCGCCTGACGCGGGCGCGGCGCAACGATCCCGCGGGTCACGAGTTGACTCCTCCGCGGCGGCCCCCTGCCGCACGCAACTCAGGAGCCCGCCATGCAATCCAAGCTCGTCTGGGAAAATGCCGGCGAACGCACCTTCGTCCTCGTCCTCGACGCCGGCGAGGAGGCCTTCGCCGCCATCGTGGGCTTCGCCGCGCGCTCCGACCTTTCCGCCGCGTCGTTGACGGCGCTGGGCGCCTTCGAGCGCGCGACGGTCGGCTGGTTCGATCTCGCCAGGAAGACCTACAAGCCGATCGAGATCGACAGCCAGTGCGAAGGATTGAGCCTTTTGGGCGACATCGCCACCGGCGACGACGGCAAGCCCAGCCTGCACATGCACGCCGTGCTGGGCCTGAGCGACGGCACCACCCGCGGCGGCCATTTCCTCAAGGGCATCGCGCGGCCGACTCTGGAAGTGACTATTGTTGAAACCCCGGCTCGGCTGCGCCGCCGCAAGCGGCCGGAGCTCGGCATCGCTCTCATCGATCTGTCGAAATCGTGACGTCTTCTCCTCCCTCGTCATACGAGGGGAGGTGGCCGCGTGAGCGTCTCAGACGGCGCAGAGGCGCGGACGGGCGCACTCAACGCAAGAGCAAATCCCTTGTCGCTTCTGCGGTCGGAATGCCCTGCGCCTCAGCGTAGTCACGAACAGCGCTGCGCGTCTGGCGGCCCATGACTCCGTCGACGGCCCCGGGGTTGAAGCCGGCCGCCTTGAGCCTGTCCTGCAGGATGCGGATTTCGTCGGGCGTCAGCGGTGACGCACCGTCCGGCGTCGTCGGTTTGTCGGCTTGTTGGGCGACAGGCGCCGGGGTGACGGGTGGCGGGGTGACCGACGGCGACGAGACCGTTGCCGCGGGTTCTGCCTTCAGACGCACGAACAGCTCTCTTGTCGCGTCGGCGTTCGGCAGGGCCCGCGCCTGGCCGTATTCGCGAACGGCACCCCGTGTCTGGCGGCCGACGACTCCGTCAATCGGTCCGGGGTTGAAGCCGGCGGCCTTCAGCTTGCCCTGCAGCTCGCGAATCTCGTCGGCCGTCAGGGGCGCCGAACCGGGCTGTGTGGTCGATGCTATTTGCGGTGCCGATGGGACGAATTCCGGCGCCGATCTGACAAGCTCTTTCGGCGCAGGCGGCGCGGCGACCGGTAGCGGGGGAGCTGCCGCAGGCGAGAGCGGCGGCGGCGAGGCCGTTCGAGGAGGGGCCGGCGTCGCAGAGGCGAGCGGCGTGGCGGCAGGCGGTGTGGAAACCGGCGGCAGGATCTTTGCTTCCAGCTTGCCCGTCGAGGGGCCGTGGCCTTTCGCCTGTTCGGCATGGTTCGATGGCCAGAGTGTCGAGGCCTGAAAAGGCAGGCCCCAGACGGCCAGGGCAGCCACGCTCGCCGTCGCCAGCAGCAAGACGCCGGCCCCGATGGGACCGGCGCGACGCGAGGCGAGCAGAGACAAGAGCGAAGGGTTGGCCGCTTCCGCGCGATCGATGCTGGGCGTTGGCGCCGCCGCCGAGGCGGCGTCGACGCGATGTTTCTCGCTTCGCGCCGCGAGCTGCGCGGCGAACGACGCAAACTCATTACTATCGGCCGGCGGCGGCCTTGGCGGGGGTGTCACATTGCGCAGTCCAGTCGGACGTTGCGGTTGCGGCAGATCGATCTTCATCCAACGCACCGATGGTTGTGCACGATCGCAACAAGGTTACCGCCGCCGCCACATCAAAGGTGTGATCAAGTGGGGGCATCCCCCTGGGGCTGCGTGACATCGAAACGTCATGTCCGGGCCGGCCCGGGCGTCCTCGTTCCCTGACTTGCAGGAGAATCGAGATATGCCAGTCCGCCCACGGTTGCCGACATTCAATTGGCCAGTGGCGCCGTCCAGGCGTTGTAGCCATAGACCCAGTCGGTGTCCGTGACGCCCTTGCCCCAACTGTTCTGGCGCGAGGTGAGCTGGACCCGCGCCGTCCGTTCCTGGCGCGTCGCCTCGTATCGTTCGAGCGCCTCGGCAATGCCGGCGCGGCCCGCGTCGGCCAGGCAACGAGAGAGGATCGCCGCATCCTCGATCGCCATCGCCGCGCCCTGCGCCATGTAGGGCGTCATCGGATGGCAGGCGTCGCCCAGCAGCGCCACCTTGCCCTCGACCCAGCGTTCGAGCGGCTCGCGGTCGCCAGCACGCGCTTGTGGACCTCGGGGCAGGCGGCGAGCACGCGCTGCACGTCGGGATGGAAGCCCTCGAAGGCCGCGCGCAGCACTTTGACGTCGCCCATTTCCGACCACGATTCGCGACCGGACTCGGGCTCGGGCTGGCTGGTCACGAAGTAGACTTCGCTGCGGTCGGCCTTCACCGGGTACATGACGATGTGGCGGTCCTCGCCCCACCATTTGGTGCAGTCGCCGATATCGAAGCCACCCAGCCGGCGCGCCGGATAGGTCGTGCGATAGGCGATGCGCCCGGTGAAGCGGGGCTTGCCGTCGTTGGACAGGGATATGCGCACGATCGAGTTGACGCCGTCGGCGCCGATCAGCGCGTCCGCCTCTGCCGTCTCGCCGTTGGCGAAGCTGAGACGCACGCCGCTTGGCGTCTGCTCCAGGCCGACCAGCCGATGATTGAGCCGGATACAGTCGGCCGGCACGGCGCCCGCCAGCGCCGCGTGCAGGTCGCCGCGATGGGCGAGAAGATACGGCGCGCCGTATTTTTGTTCGGCCGAGGGGCCGAACAGCATGTCGAACAGAACCTCGCCGGTCTGCCAATGCCGGTTGTTCCACGAGCGCGGATAGAAGGTCTCGGCGCGCAGCCCCGGCTCCAGCCCGAGCCCGCGCAGCACATGCATGGCGTTGCAGCCGATCTGGATGCCCGCGCCCAGCCGCGTGAACTGCTTGGCCTGCTCATAGACCGTGACGGCGATGCCCTGCTTGCGCAGCGCCGCTGCGGCCGCCAGCCCACCCATGCCGGCGCCGATGATGGCGATGTTGAGAGCGCCCATGCCTTCATTTGTCATCCTGAGCGTAAGCGAAGGATCTCATCGCCGGTTGCCGCGGGCATGAGATCCTTCGCTGCGCTCAGGATGACGGCTGTCGCCGTCAAGCCGCCGCCGCCTTCTTGCGGTTGGCGTCGAGCCTTGCATCAACCAGGGCGACGCCGGCGTCGATCACCGGATGGCTGAGGCCCTTCTGCTTGGCGATGAGCTGCACCAGCTTGTCGGCGCGCTCGATGTTGGGCAGGCCGTTGTTGAGCGCGCGCGCCGCCGAGGCCGGACGCGTGAGGCTCTGCGCGGCGGCGGCATATTTCTCGAACGGCACCAGGTCGTCCGGATTGGCGCCCAGCTTGACGCAGAGATCGTTGACGAAATTATAGACCGAGCGCGAGGTCGCGATGTCGCTATGGACGGCTTCCTGGGCCGTCCGCATGCCGTCCTTGGTCACGCAGCGATAGTTGCCGGCGAGCAGCATCGCCCATTTGGCGAGCGGCACGAAGAGCGAGTCGTAGACCCGGAGCTTGACCGGCAGCTCGATCTTCTCAGCCCCGGCGTCGAAGCGCACGGCGTCGATGTCCTTCTCGAGCTGGCGCAGCATGCCGGTCGCCTTGTCGTCCTTGAGCTTGGCGACCTTGAAGTTGGTCGGCAGGGTGACCTGCAGGACATTGACCTTCTCCTCCGGCGGGCGGATCGCCTGCGGGTCGGGGCTGCAGAGCGTCAGTCGCTCGGCATCGAAGCTGTCCCACACCGTGGGGTCGGTATAGGCGGGCTTCAGCAGCTCGTAGTTGAGGCCGGGGATGCGTTTGATGTAGGGCAGCGGCGGCATGTTCATGATCGACATGCAGGGCACCCGCGACTTGGCCACGGCGTCCAGAAGCTCGCGCACGCCCGGTGAGCGGTATTGCGGCTCCTGCATGGCGAGCCCGACGAGGTCGTAGTCGGCGGGATTCACGCCGGCGGTGCCGCCCGCCGTCACTTTGCCCGGCAGCTTGCGCGAATCGATCTCGATCGGGTCCTTGCGGCCGCGAATCGGCATGCGCACGCGAAAGCCCTCTGTATTGATCAGGTCGGCCTCGGCGGGCAGGCAGATCAGGTGCAGCTGATGGCTGCCGAAAAGAATCTTGGAGGCAAGCAGCGACCCGTAGGACGCGCCCATGATCATGATCTTGTACGGCATTTTCGCTCCCTCGCGGCGTTTGCCGGCATTGTCGCGTCAAGTTCGGCTGCCGTCAAAGCCCGCGGGCTTCATGCTCTTCCGGACCGCGCGCTTCCAGCGCGCTCATGATTCATGAGCGAGCCAGAGGCTCGCGGTCCGGAAGACCATGACAGGCCGACAGCCCTCAATACAGCAGGTGCTTCCGCCGCAGCTGGAGGAAGTCGTCGAGGCCCGGCGTCCACGAGCGGGCGATGTCGCGCGGATCGCCGCCGGCCTTCACCGCCTCGAGGGAGGCCCGCGAACCGAGCATGCTGACCGTGCGGTCGATCTGGAACTGGCTGCCATAGAGGCGCCAGAGTGCCGCCATCAGCTCGAGGCCGAGCAGGGGACTGTCCAGCCGGTTGCGATCGGTGAGGGTGATGCGGACGCCGCCACAGGCCTGTCCCGGATAGACCCATTCGCGCGGCGTGAAGGTCGTGGGCTCGATGCGCACACCCGGGATGCCGCGCGTATTCAGGGCATCGGCCAGCGCCTTGCCGTCGATCCAGGGCGCGCCCACCACCTCGAACGGCGTGTCGGTACCGCGCCCGACGCTGACATTGGCGGCTTCGATCATGCCGACGCCGGGATAGAGGATCGCCTGCTCGAGCTTGCGCAGATTGGGCGAGGGCGGCACCCAGGCAAAGCCGGTCTGGTCGAACCACATGGCGCGCTGGTAGCGGCGCATGGTGATCACGTGCAGCCTGGCGCCGAGCTGTTTCTCGGCGTTGAACAGGCGCGCAAGCTCGGCGAGCGTCATGCCGTGGCGCACCGGCAGCGGCATGTAAGTGATGAAGGAGACGAGGTCCGGGTCGAGCACCGCCCCCTGCACGATCGAGGCGGTGATCGGGTCGGGCCGGTCGAGCACGAAGAAGTCGACCTTGTCGCGCGCCGCCGCCTCCATGGCATAGGCCATGGTCGTGGGATAGGTGTAGTAGCGCGCCCCGACGTCCTGCATGTCGAAGATCAGGGCATCGAGCCCGGCCAGCATGTCGGATGTCGGCCGCATGGTGCTGCCGTACAGGCTGAGCACCGGCAAGCCGGTCGCGGCATCGCGGCCCGAGGCGATCTTGCCCTCGGCCGAGGCATCGAGCCCGTGCTCGGGGCTGAACAGCGCCACCAGTTTGGGCCCGGCCGCCTGGTGCAGGACATCGGCGGTGCGCCGCCCCGCCGAATCGCGCGCCGAGCGGTTGGTTACAAGGCCGACGCGGCGCCCGGCGAGCTGGCGAAAGCCGTAGGCTTCCAGGACGTCGATGCCCGACAAAACGTGGGCTTGCCCGCCGCGCGCCGCCGCGCCCGCGACCTCGGCGATCCGCCTGAGCATGGGCAGGATGTCGCCCCTGCCGTCGGGATGGAGCCGGTTGGTGAGTACGATCAGGAAGGTCTTGGTCTCGGGATCGATCCAGATCGCCACGCCGGTGTAGCCGGTATGGCCATAGGAGCGGGTCGAGAAGGAGGGCGCGAACCATACGGCGTAGGGCGAATCAATGTCCCAGCCGAGGCCGCGCAAGGCCGCCCCGCCGGGCGGGCTCTGCGGTTGCGTCATGGCCGCCACCGATGCGGGCTTCAGCACGCTCTGGCCGTCCGCCAGCATCATCTGGGCGAATTTGGTGAGGTCGTCGGCGGTGGTGAACACCCCGGCATTGCCTGCCACGCCGCCCATGCGGTAGGCGATCGGATCCTGCACCTCGCCCCAGCGCAGCTCGGCGCCTTCGACGTCGGCCGGCGCGATGCGGTCCCTGAGCGCGGCCGGCGGGTGGAAGAACGTGTCGCGCATGCCGAGCGGCTGGAAGATGTGCTTGGCGGCGTAGCTCTCCAGCGGCTCGCCCGAGACCCGCTGCACGATCTCGCCCAGCACGATGAAATCGACGTCGCTGTAGACGAAGCGCGAGCCGGCGGGCGCCACGGGTTTCAGCCCGACGATGGTATCGAGCGCGCCCGCGGTGTCGGACCAGCCGCGCGTCGGAATGCCGGCGGGCAGGCCGGCGTAGTGGGTCGAAAGCTGACGGACGGTGATGTTGCCCTTGCCGTTGTTGGCAAAGGCCGGCCAGTAGGCGGCGGCCGGCCGGTCGAGATCGATCTGCCCGCGTTCGACGAGCTGCTGGATGGCGACGGCCGTCACCATCACCTTGGTGAGCGAGGCGGCATCGTAGATCGTATCCAGGGTGGTGGGCTTGACCGCCGGCATCAGCGCGCGCTGGCCGTAGGCCTGGCGCAGCACGATCTTGTCATTGATGCCCAGCACGACCACGGCGCCGGGCAGGTGGCCGGCCGCGATCTCCTCGTTGACGATGTTGCTGATCGCCTGCGCGGCGCCGCTCGACGATGGGTTGGTGGGCGGCGCCGCGGCGGCCGGCGTCGTCGCCGACGTGCAGGAAATCACCGCCTGGCAGAGAAGGCCGACGATCAGCAGGCAAAGCGCGGCGGCGCGGCTAGGGCGTCTCGGGCTTGATGTCATTGGTCGAGTAGACGTTGCGTGGGTTCCACATCATCCAGCCGACCGTGCCGGCGTCGCGCGAGGCCTTGACCTGTTTGCCGATTTGGTCGGGCCCGAAAACCACGCCGCCGAAGGCATAGTCGGTGAAGGCCTGCAGCCAGGGCCGATAGCGCGCCGGCTTGTCGGCCGTGCGCTTTTTGCACTCCTCGAGCGAGCGGTAAACGATCTCATAGGGGTTCTGGACCGGGTTGCGGTAGCCGGGGATGCCGAACTGGAAGCCCGATGGATAGAGCATCGGAGAAATAATATCGACCGCCGTCGCCAGGTCCTCGACCCGCTGGCCGATGCCGGTATCGTTCTGGTTCCAGCAGACGTAGCCGAAGGAGTCCATCGCCACGAACACGTTGTACGGCACCAGCCGGCGCCGCGCCTCGCGCAGGAAGTCGGTGATCGCCGCTACGCGTCCGTTCTCGGTCGATGGCTGCGAAAAGACCACCCCCTGCGAGGCATCGGGGAAGCGCACATAGTCGAACTGGACTTCGTCGAACCCGGCGGCGGCAACCTCCTCGGCGACTCCGATCGTGTAGTCCCAGGCTTCCTTGCGGTAGGGATCGATCCAGGCGAGCCCCTCGCGATCCTTCCAGATGCCGCCGCCCGTGTTGCGAACGGCCCATTCGGGATGGACGTTGACCAGCAGGTCGTCCTTGAACACGACGATGCGCGCGATCAGGTAGAGGTTTTTGGCCTTGAGCGTGAGCGCGCTGGGATAGGGGATGAGGCCGCGGTCGCCCTTCACGTCGATGACAAGGGCATTGAGCTTGCTTTTCTGGATCACCTCGAGGGCCGGATCGAGCAGAAAGGGGGCGCCGATGCCGTAGACGGTGAGATAGAGCGCCTTGGGCAGAAGCGGCGTGAGCTTGACCGTATGGGGCGATGCCGACTCGTCGAGAGCGACGGTCTCGCGGGCGTAACCGGCCGCGCGGACCTTGATTGCCAGGGTGCCGTCCACCCGGTAGAGCCCTTGGGCATCGGTGAGAAGGGCCTTGTCGCCCACGGTGACGATGGCGCCGGCAACCGGCGCGCCAGTCGTGCCGTCGACGACCGTGCCCTCGCGCTCCACCTCGCGCGCCGCCTCTTTTCGATCCTGGGCGTAAGCCATTGGCAGCAGGAGAGAACAAGCAGCGACGGCGGCAACAAGCAGTTTCATTGGGAGTCCTTATTTAGCGGGCAGCAGCCTTTCGAAGCGGTCGCCGCGATCGGCGTCGGTGACGATGAAGCGCGGCAGGCTCATGACCTTTTCGGTCCGCGTGACGGGCCGGCGCTCGATCGAGAAGGCGGCGACGTACCCTGCTTCCGAGGCCGCCTTGATGAGGTCGTCATCGTAGATGCCGAACGGCCAGGCCAGCAGATCGACCTTCAGCCCGAGGCGCTGGTCGAGCACGGTCTTGGACTTGACCAACTGGTCCTGCACGAACTTCTCATAGGCCGCCGGCGCCAGGCGCTTCTTGTCGACCTTGAAGTTGGGGTGCCAGAACGTGTGGGACTGGATGTCGACCAGGCCGGACGCCTTCACCTCCGCCAGCTGCTCCCAGGTCATCGCATAGGGGGCGCTGGGATTGGAGATCGCCGAGGGATAGATGAACAGGGTGACGGGAATCTGGAAGCGTTTGATCAGTGGAAACAGGTCCGTGTAGACGCTGCGATGGCCGTCATCGGCAACTAGCACCACGGAACGTTCCGGCGGCGGCGCTTCGGGCTCGTTGTAGGCTTCCAGCAGCTTGCGCAGGGGAATGACCTGATAGCCGCGCTCCTGGATCAGCTTGAGCTGGCTCTCGACCACCGGGGTCGTCACCGTCATGTCGTCGGTGAGCACGGGACCGAGCCGATGATAGAGCAGGATGGGAACGTTGAGCGGCGGCTCTGCCGCCTCGCTGGCCGGACAAAGAAACGACGACGTGACCACCAGAGCCGTCACTAGTGCCGCCAGCCAACGACCCATGAACCATCCTGTCAAACTCGACGCCGAAGTATCTCAAAGAATTTGGTTATTGTCATCGTTCACGATTGCAGAACTCACGGACCGCGATCACAGCGTCGGCTATTCCGACACGTTCAATGGAAACGCCCGGCGGAAACGCGCCCAACAGCCGCGTCGGCAGCCGCGAGTCCAGCATGACGAACACGCCGCGATCGTCGGCGCGCCGGATCAGCCGGCCATAGGCCTGCTTCAAGCGCAGCCGCGCCAGCATGTCGTCATAGGCATTGGCGCCGGCGCCGGCCTTCTTCCACGCCTCTTTGCGCGCACGGTGGAGGATGTCGGGCCGCGGCCACGGCACGCGGTCGAACACGATCAGGCGCAGCGAGCGGCCAGGCACATCGACGCCGTCGCGCACGGCATCGGTGCCGAGCAGGCAGGAATGTTCCTCGGCACGGAAAATATCGACCAGGGTGGCGGCATCCATGCCGCCGACATGCTGGGCATAAAGCGGCAGGCCGGCCTCCTCGAGCGCCGGCGCGATCCTCTGGTGGACGGCGCGCAGGCGGCCGATGGCGGTGAACAGGCCGAGCGCGCCGCCGCCTGATGCCACGAACAGCTCGCGATAGGCGGCGGCCACCTGACCGAAATCGTCGCGCTTGACGTCGCGCACGATCAAGACGCGCGTGGCGTCGACATAGTCGAAGGGCGAGGCCATGGCGGCGCGCATCGCCGGCAGGCTGAGGTGGCGCGTGCCGGTGCGAGCCTCGGCCACCGTCCAGTCGGCCAGCGCCTCGGCGTCCTCGTCGTTGGCGGCGGCCGGCACGCCCAGCGAATCGCGCAGCGTCGCCGAGGTGATGACCGCGCCATGGGCCGGCCGCACCACCGCATTGATGAACGGCTCGGTGGGATCGAGATAGTGGCGGTACATGCCGACATCGATCTCGCGGTTCTGGCTCTTTTCGATAGCGAACCAGTCGACGAAGGCGGGATCGGGCTCGTTATGCAGGCCGCGCAACATGGCGCGCCAGGCTTCCAGCGTGAGCTCGCAGCGGTTGGTGAGCGAGCGCGCCACGCCCTCGATGCGCGCGCGCTGCCCCGAATCGAGCTTGTCGGCTTCGCCCTCGAGCTTGGCGCGCAAGGCGGCGCGCAGCTGGCGCACCGGCGCCAGCATCAGCTCCAGCGCCTCGCCCAGCCGATCGGCCGCTTCCAGCAGGCCGGGATTGAGCGGGCGCACGTCGCATTCCTGGCCGAAGCCCTGGTCCTCGCCGGACGCCCGCGCGCGCACCTGCTGGCGCACCAGGGCCAAAAACTCCTCGGCCGGTCCCAGCACCGTGCCGTCGACCAGCCGCGTCTGCCAGTTGGGCGACGGCAGCTGTTGCGCCAGGTTGAGCAGGCGGCGCAGCGCCTGGTGGGCGTCGAGGTTGTCGCCTAAAAGGTCGTTGAGGCGGCGTTCCAGCCCGCGGGCGCGGCTGCCGCGGCGGCCCTCGGCGCCTAGCAGCCAGCGGCGCAGGTCGGAGGCTTCGACGCCGCTCAGGTGCGCGCCGAAGGCCGAATCGGCGGCGTCGAACAGGTGATGGCCCTCGTCGAACACGTAGCGCAGCGGGCGCGTAGCGTCGTCGAGCCCGCCCATCGCCGCCTGGATCATGACCAGCGCGTGGTTGGCGATCACGATGTCGGCCTGGCGGGCGCGCCGGATGGTGCGTTCGACGAAACATTTGCGGTAGTGTTCGCAGGCCGAATAGATGCATTCGCCGCGCCGGTCGGCCAGCCGGGTGATGCGGCTGCGGCCGAGAAGGTCGAGCAGCCAGGCCGGCAGGTCGCCGCCGACCATGTCGCCGTCGCGGCTGTTGAGCGCCCAGCGCGCCAGCAGGCCCAAGCCGACGGCGTTCTCGGGCACCAAGCCGGTGCGCATCACCGCCTCCTGGAAATTCAACAGGCAGAGATAGTTCTCGCGGCCCTTGCGGATCACCACCCGGCGGCGCTTCTCGGCCGAATCGCGGTGCAGGCGGTCGAGCTCGTTGTCGATCTGGCGCTGCAGGTTGCGGGTGTAGGTGGCGATCCACACCGGCGCGCCGTTCTTCTCCGCCCACAGCGAGGCAGGGGCGACATAGCCCAGGGTCTTGCCGACGCCGGTGCCGGCCTCGACCAGCACGACGTTGGGTTTGTCCTCCTGCTCGCGCGGCGCGAAGGCCTGCGAGGCGGCCGACGCGTAGTCGCTCTGGGTCGGCCGCGCCTCGGCCATGTTGGGACCGGCGGCGATCAGCTGGGCGAGACGCAGGCGGGCCTCGCGCGGCTCGACGGGCTGGCTGCCCGGCGGCGGCGCGGGCGGCGGCTCCTCCCATTGTGGCAGGCTCTTCCAGACGTCGAGGCCGGCGCCAGCCCGGGGCTTTTTGGTCGCGTGATCGATGCCGAGGGCCAACAGCACCGCATCGCCCCACGGCCATTGGCCGCGCGCCATGGCCGATGCGGTGTCCTTGAACTCGGGCGAGGCCAGCGCTGCCATGTCTTCCAGCTCGTCGAGCAGCGCGCGCGCCACCTCGGGCAGGGCCGCCACTTCTTCTTCCGGCGTCGCCGGCACACCGAGATCGAGCGCTTCGCAGAGCCCGCGCGGCGTCGGCAGACAGAAGCGCGCCGGCCGGACGAAGGCGAAGAGTTCCAGAAGGTCGCGCGCCGGCAGATCTTCCAGCCCGAGCCGCGCCGCGACCGCCGGCGCATGGCAGACCAGCGGCAGACTGCCCGTCGCGCGCATCGCCGCATCGGCCGCCGACAGCCGTTCGATCGTCCCGTCGGCCGCGCGCCACAACGCCCCGCGCGCGGTCGCGATTAGGGCGGGCCAGGGAGTCATCGCTGCCCCCTCACCTAACCTCTCCCCTAGCGGGGGAGAGGTTAGGTGAGGACACGCGCCTCGGACTCCTCTCCCCCGCCAGGGGGAGAGGGCGGGTGAGGGGGCGAGTCGAAATCGATGTGCAGGAACCCATCAACAGCCCGATAGCATACAATGTCGACCCATGACGCTCAGTCGTCGTCTCTTCTTCTCGAGCTTGGCGGCGGGCCTGGCGACGCCCGCCCGTGCCGCCGACCTCGATGTCGTCATCGTCGGCGCCGGCGTCGCGGGCCTTGCCGCGGCGCGTACCTTGATGGCGGCGCACAAGAACGTGCTGGTCCTCGAGGCGCGCGAGCGGATCGGCGGGCGTGCTGTCACTGACAGCACCACCTTTGGCTTCCCCTTCGACCAGGGCGCGCAATGGATCGAGGCGGGCAAGACCAACCCGGCGATGGCGATCCTGCGCGAGGCCAATGCCAAGCCGATCCTCGACCGCCAGGAGCAGACGCTCTACCTCGCCGGCACGGAGCTGCCGAGGGAAGAATACGCACGCTTCGAGAAGATCGCCGTCACCGCCTCGCGCAAGATCGCCGAGGCGCTCCGCAAGCCGCCCCCCATGTCATCGCTCGGCGTGACGCCCAGCAAGGAACCCGACGTGATCGTCGGCCGCCTGCTCGTGCCGCAGGACGCGCTGGAGCGCCTGGCCTACGCCCTGGTCGGGCCGCTCGAGGCGGGCGTCGAGAACAACGAACTTTCGGCGCGCGACTTCACGCGCCAGCCCGACGCCGAGCCGCAATATTCCGTGGCCGAGGGGCTGGGCGCGCTGATCGCGCGCTGGGGCGCCAAGGTGCCGGTGAAGCTCGCCACGCGCGTCGTGCGCGTCGATTCGACGGGAACGCAGGTGCAGATCGTGACGACCAACGGCGAGCTCAACGCCCGGACCGTCATCGTCACCGTGCCGACCGGTGTGCTGGCGGCGGGGCCCTTCGGCTTCGCCCCGCAGCTCAGCGCCGCCAAGCGCGAGGCGATCGCCCAGCTGCCGATGGCGCTCTACAACAAGGTGGCGTTGTCGTTCGCGCGCAAGGTGATCGACGCTCCGGCCGGGCGCAGCGTGTCGGGACTGACGCGCAAGGGCCAGGCCTTCGACGCCATCGTGCGGCCCTACAACCGCGACGCCGCGGTCGTGTTCGTGGGCGGCGCGCACGCTCGGGAGCTCGAGGAGCAGGGCGGCGGTGCGGCCGTTTCCTTTGCGCTGTCGGCCATGGCGGAGATCTACGGCGACGCGCTGCGCGGCGCAGTCGCGCACTCCTTCGCCACGCGCTGGGGCAAAGACCCCTTTGCCCGCGGCTCGTGGTCGATGGCCATTCCCGGCCGCGCCGAAGCCCGCCTGGTCGTGGCCCAGCCGCACCATGACCGCGTGTTCTTCGCCGGCGAGGC
>WNFD01005065.1_pt1 | contig 13199 bp, 15 predicted proteins | sample 5400491 | NCBI WGS metagenome assembly WNFD01 (sample SAMN13153343, study PRJNA577476) | soil metagenome | isolation source: 120 cm saprolite under Douglas fir tree site 2 hole 2 replicate 2 | place: USA:California | collected 2015-04-18 | reverse complement strand
AAGCGAGGTGGACGGCTTGAAGATCGCAGAGAACGATGTGATCGGGTTGCTCGATGACCAGATCGTGGAAGCGGGTCCTTCAGCGGAAAAGGTGGCGGAGGCGGTCCTCAAGCGCATCGATCCCGGCAAGGTCGGGACAGTGACGATTTATGCCGGAGTGGAGGCGTCGGACCAGGGACAGGAGACCCTTCGCAGCTGGATCGTCAAACAATTCCCGGGCGCATCGGTCGAGCTGCAGTCCGGCGAGCAGACCCTCTACCCCTACGTGCTGGCGGTCGAGTAACGGGGCCTCAGAACAGCTGCACGAGATTGATGATCACGCCGAACGCGGTGATCCAGGCGGCGACGTGATAGGCATGCCAGACACGCGGCTTGCGCCGGTACATCAGCATCAGGATGGCGAGAAGCACCGCGACCGCCGTGCCTTTGACGGCGTAGGCAGCCAGCTCTCCCTGGGTTGCCATCAACGGCGCCATGATGCGGTTCAGCTCCTGGTGCTGTAGAGCCAGGCCGAGGTGGGTGGTGAGGGAATCCAGCGCCTGGAAGCCGACAAAGGCCGTGAGGATCATGGCTTGATTGAGTCGCGAGTTGAGGCCGCCGTTCAGGCGTGGGCCGACGGCGACATGTCCTGGGAGCGACATCTCTCCTATAGGTTTATCAATCTTTCGGACGCCCAACCTAACGAAACGCGCCCGTTGCCCGGCCGTGATGGGCGCGAACCGCTGCCTATACTCCACTCGTGGTGCGAATCGTTACGGATTCCACAGCGGACCTGACCCCGGAGCAACAGCGGGCCGCCGGCATCACCGTTGTCCCGCTCAATGTTCACTTCGGCGACCAGGTCTTCCGTGACCACGTGGACCTGACGACGGACGAGTTCTTCCGTCGCCTGAAGGCATCATCACAGTTGCCTCGTACCTCGCAGCCGTCGGTCGGTGCCTTCGAAGCGGCCTATCGAAAGCTGCTCGAAGGCGGCGACGAGATTGTCTCTGTGCACCTCTCCAGCAAGGTATCCGGCACCTTCAACTCCGCGCTGATGGCGGCGCAGTCAGTCGGCGACGGAAAGATCGATGTCGTCGATTCGCTGAGCACCTCGATGGCGCTCGGCTTCATGGCCCTGGAGGCGGCCAACCTGGCGAGGGCCGGCCGCGATCGCCAGACGGTCGCGGAGTGTCTGCGAGGGTTGGTGGCCAAGGCCCGGGTCATTTGCGTCGTCGATACGCTGACCTACCTGGAGCGAGGCGGCCGCATTGGGAAAGCACGTGCGCTGCTCGGCTCGTTGCTCAACGTCAAGCCGATCCTGCAGTTGAAGGATGGCGAAGTGGTCCCGCTCGGACGAGCGCGGGGACGGCCGCAGGCACTCAACCGGCTGGTCGAGCTGCTCGAACGGGACGGCAAGGTGAGCCGGCTGGCCATCATGCACGGCGCCGCCAGGGCGGACGCCGAGCAACTGCGCGAGCGGGTCGCGTCGACCTATCCGGGCGTCGACATCCAGCTGACCGAGATCGGAGCCGTGCTCGGGACGCACACCGGACCTGGCGTGATCGGCTTTACCTATCTCGTCGCCTGACCATGCCGCGGTTGCACGTTGTCAGGGACCCGTCCGTAGACGATTCCGTCGCGTCCCTCGCCGGGGTCAGCGATAAGACCGAGGCAAAGTTGGCGCGGCTCGGCATCGCGACCATTCGCGACCTCTTACTGTTCTTCCCGCGCCGCTACGAGGATTTCTCCACGATCACGCCGATCGCCTTCGTGCGGCCCGGCGTCAAGACGACGGTTCGGGGACGGATCTACGACATCGGCGCCCGCCAAACAAAATACAAGCGGATGGCACTGACCGAGGCTGTCCTCAATGACGATTCGGGCAGCTTGCGGGTAGTCTGGTTCAACCAGCCCTGGCTGGTCAAGAGTTTGCAGAAGGGCGACGAGATCTTTGTCGCCGGTGAGGCTGACATGAACGGTGGCCTGGTGATGAAGAACCCGGACCACGAAAAAGTGTCGCTGCGCCCGAAGAACGTGGCACGGCTAGTCCCGATTTATCGGGAAACCGAGGGCCTGACATCGAAATGGCTGCGACCCAAAATCCAGGCGGTCCTGCCGCTGGCCGATCAACTCGATGAATTCTTGCCGGCCGAACTCCTCACCCGTCGCGCGTTGATGGCACGCGCCGAGGCGGTGCGACAGGTTCACTACCCGGCCTCGGCGGCGCGACTGGAGCGCGCCAAGGACCGTCTCGCCTTCGAGGAAATGTTCGTCCTCCAGGTCGCGGCGCAAATGGCCAAGCGCGCCCGCATGGCTCGAAGCGCGCCGGTGGTGCCGTTCGACGAGCCGACCGCGCGCGGCTTCGTCAGGGCGCTGCCCTTCAAGCTCACGAATGCGCAGCGCGTCGCCGCCTGGCAAATCCTGCAGGATCTGGCGCGCCGAGCACCGATGAACCGGCTGCTGGAAGGTGATGTGGGATCGGGCAAGACCGTGGTCGCGGCGATGGCCATGCATCACGCCGCGCACGCCGGCTTCCAGTCCGTCCTGCTCGCGCCGACCGAGATCCTCGCCCGCCAGCACGCGGACGTCATCCAATCCATCCTGGAGCCGTTTCAGATCGATGTCGGCCTCTTGGTTGGCAGCACGCCGGCGTCGGCGCGCAAACCAATGCTCGCCTCGCTGGCCGAGGGACAGTTGCCAGTCCTGATTGGAACCCACGCCCTGATCGAGGAAGACGTGCAGTTCAAGGACCTGGCGCTGACCGTCGTCGATGAGCAGCATCGCTTCGGGGTGGGTCAGCGGCTGGCGGTACGGCAGAAGACCGAACGAACGCCCCACTTTTTATCGATGACGGCCACCCCGATCCCGCGCACCCTTGGGCTCACGCTCTTCGGCGACCTCGACATCTCGATCCTCGACGAGATGCCACCCGGTCGCCGGCCGGTCAAGACTGGCCTCGTTCCGCCCGAGAAGCGGGCCGATGCCTACAACTTCATCCGCAAACAGGTGGAGGCGGGACGGCAGGTGTTCGTGATCTGCCCGCTGATCCAGGAATCTGACAAGCTCGGCGTCCGCTCGGCGACCCAGGAGCTCGAGAAGTTGCAGCGCGATGTCTTTCCCGAGCTCGCCTCTCGCATCGCCCTGCTGCACGGCCGCCTCAAAACGGCCGAGAAGGAATCGGTCATGTCGGCGTTCAAGCGTGGCGAGATCGCCATCTTGGTCTCCACGTCGGTGGTGGAAGTCGGCATCGACATTCCCAATGCCACGGTCATGATGATCGAGGGCGCCGACCGCTTCGGACTGGCGCAGCTCCATCAGTTCCGCGGCCGCGTCGGGCGCGGATCCGAGGAGTCGTGGTGCTTCCTGTTTACCGATGCCGAGGATCCGCAGTCGCTCAAGCGCCTGCAGGCCGTCGTCACGAATAAAAGCGGCTTCGACCTCGCCGAGATCGACCTCGACCTACGGGGCTGGGGTGACCTCGCTGGTTACCGCCAGCATGGCAAGGACTTCAAAATGGCGAACCTGCTGGACGCCGTCTTGATCAGCGACGCCCAGAGCGAGGCCGTCCGCCTCTTGGAGCGCGACCCGACGTTGGCCGGCGAGCTGGGGCTCCGCCGCCAGCTTTCGGCGTATCGTCAGGTGTTCGCTCTGGACTGACCTTCGGGGGCGGGACCACGGGCGGCAGCGGTCGCAGCCGGCTCAGCAGCCAGCCGACGCCCATACCGGCAGCGATCGGCAGGGCGAGCACGAGGATGATGCCAACCACGGCGGCGACGACGACTATGCTGCAGCTCCTTCGTCGGCGACGGCCTTCAGACCGATCCGCCTGTTTTACTCATCGCATGACGGGTCCGGCCACGCGCGTCACCGCTGGGACCAGTCGTGGGCGCCTGCTCAAGACGCCGCCGGGCCGAGCCACGCGACCGACCACGGCGCTGGTACGAGAGGCCTTGTTCAACATCATCGGCGACAGCATACGCGGTGCGAGAGTTCTCGATCTCTTCGCCGGAGCCGGGACACTGGGGGTCGAGGCGTTGTCGCGTGGAGCCGCGTCGGCGACGTTTGTGGAACGCGACCGAGCCTGTGCTACCATCGTCGCGGAGAATTTGGCCGCAACCGGCTTCGCCCAGCAGGGCGACGTGGCAAATGCCGACGCCATCGACTGGTTGAGGGTGCACGACAGCGACATCGGCGCCTACAACCTTCTTCTCCTCGACCCCCCGTACCAGGACAGCGCGACGCTAACGGCCGCTCTGCAGGCGCTCGACCGGGCGCCGCTCCGTCATGAGGCGCTGCTGGTGGTCGAGCACCATCGAAGTCAACCGTTGCCCACGCTGCAGCGGCTGTTGTTCGTCCGGGATCGCGATTACGGAGCCACCCGGCTCACGTTTTTCAGGTACCAGTGATCACCGCCCTCTACCCCGGCAGTTTTGATCCGCTGACCAACGGTCACCTTGACATCGTCGATCGGACCGCTCAGATCTTCGACCGCGTTGTGATCGCCGTCCTCGAGAACCCCAGCAAGCAACCGTTGTTTACGACCGCCGAGCGCGTGGCGATGATCCACGAGAGTCTTGGTGAGCGTCCGGGCGTGGAGGTCAGCACCTTCAACGGCCTCACCATCGACTTCGCGCGCCAGGTGGGCGCACGAGTGATCGTCCGTGGGCTGCGCGCCGTGTCAGACTTCGAGAGTGAGTTCCAGATGGCGCTGATGAACCGTCGCCTGGAGCCCGATGTGACCACCGTCTTCATCCCGACCAGCCTGCGCCACTTGTTTCTCAGCTCCAGCTTGATCAAGGAACTCGCCGAGTTCGGTGGAGACATTTCTGAATTCGTCCCAGCCAACGTCGTCGGACCGCTCAATCAACGTCTCAGCGCGGGAACCCCGCGACCCTGAAGGAGCACACCAATGAACATCCATGAAGCGATCGATCGCCTCGAGTACCTGATCGGCCACAGCCGCCAGATCCCACTGACGCGGACCGTCGTCATCGACCAGGAAGAAGCGCTGGCCTGCATCGACGAGCTACGGCTCAGCCTGCCCGACGAGATCAAGCAGGCACGCTGGACCCTCCAGGAGCAGCAGCGGCTGCTCTCGGAGGCGCAGTCCGAGGCGGCCCGGACCGTAGGCAAGGCCGGCGAGCGGGCCCAGACGATGATCGGCCAGCACGAGTTGGTCAAACGGGCCGAAAAACAGGCCGACGCAATGCTCAAGGAGGCCGCGCTCAGAGCCGAGGAAACGCGTCGGGCCGCCGACCGCTACGCCTGGGAGGTCATGCAGAACCTGGAAACCCAGCTGCTGCGGACGGTGGCCACCGTCAAGAAGGGTGTCGAGGCATTACGGACCGCTCCGACCAGGCCCGTCAAGGAAGTGGAGGTCATCAGCAGCCGCTGACCTTATAATGGGCTGCTCATGGCTCTTCCAAAGACCCGATACGCCCATGCCCGCCAGGGCGAGCGCCGCGCCCACCTGGCGATAAAGCGCACCGCGCTCGTCGAGTGTTCGCAGTGCCACCAGCCGAAGCGGCCGCATACGATCTGTCGTAACTGCGGCTACTACGACGGGCGCGAAGTCATCAAGACCGCCTAGGTCCCAAGCCGATCACCGTCGCCTTCCTGTTTCCAGGCCAGGGCGCCCAATTCGTTGGGATGACCCGTGACCTCCTGGAAGGGGACCCGGGTTCAACCGATTTCCTCGGCCAGGCCGAGGCGCGGCTCGAGATGCCGCTGGGCCGCCTGATGCTGGACGGTCCGGAGGCCGAGTTGCAGGCGACCAGCAATGCCCAGCCGGCGATCCTGTTTCACAGCCTCGCCCTGCTTGGCCTGATGAACGCCCGGGGGTTCGGCCCAGCGCTGGTGGCCGGCCACAGCATGGGCGAGTTCGCCGCGTTGGTAGCGGCGGAGGCGCTCGATCCGCTCGACGCGCTGGCAGCAGTACGGGCGAGGGGCAAGGCCATGTCGGACGCTGCCCCGACCAAGAGCGGCATGATCGCTGTGCTTGGCCTACCCGACAACGCCGTCGAACAGGCTTGCGCCGCCAGCAACGGCGAGGTCGTGGTCGCCAACTACAACGCGCCTGGCCAGGTCGTGGTTTCTGGGAGCGAGGCCGGCCTGAAGGCGCTGAGTCCCAAGCTGGAAGCCGCGGGGGCGAAGCGCCTGGTCCGGCTGCCGGTGAGCGGGGCGTTCCACTCCCCACTGATGGCCCACGCGGCGCAGGTCTTCGCGGCGGCCTGGGAGAAGATCCCAGTACGTGCCTTGCTGCGCGCCCAGGTCTTCAACGCCGATGCGCAGGTCCACCAGGATCCGATTGAGGTCCGCCGGCTCATGGTCGGCCAGCTGACCGGCCCGGTGCGGTGGACGCAGTCGATCCAGCGGTTGCAGCAGCTGGGCGCCGACACCTACATTGAGGTTGGTCCGCGCCGAACACTGACCGGGCTGGTCAAGAAGATTCTCCCGGGCGCGGTGGTCCACAATATCGAGGATCTGGCGAGCATGAGCACCACACTGAAGACGATCCATGGCTGACGGCTTTTCGGAGCAGGTCGTCCTTATCACCGGGGGAAGCCGCGGCATTGGTCGGGCGACGGCCGTCATCTTCGGACGGGCTGGCGCCATGGTTGCCATCACGTACAAGAGCCGCCAGGCGGAAGCCGACGCGCTGGTCGAGGAGCTGTCGCACGAGGGGCACCAGGCGATGGCGCTGCAGGCCGACTTCGCCGACAGCGCGGCGCCGGGGACCGTTGTCGAGGCGGTTGTGAAACAGTGGGGGAGGCTGGACGTGTTGGTCAACAACGCAGGCCTTACCCGCGACACCCTGGTGATGCGAATGAGCGAGGCCGACTGGGACATCGTGATCCAGACCAATCTGAAGGCAGCCTTTCTCGCCAGCAAGGCGGCGCTGCGACCGATGCTCAAGCAAAAGTACGGTCGCATTGTCAACGTGTCGTCGCTCGCCGGCGTGGTGGGCAACGCCGGACAGGCCAATTACAGCGCTTCCAAGGCGGGATTGATCGGCCTGACCAAGGCGCTGGCCAAAGAGGTCGGCTCCCGGAACATCACGGTCAACGCCGTCGCCCCCGGCTTCATCACGACGGAACTCACCAGCGGGCTGCCCGTCGAACTCCTCGAGCGCGCCCGTCAAGCGGCGGCGATCCCCCGGATTGGGACGCCAGACGACGTCGCACCAGCGATCGTCTTCCTCGCATCGCGGGCCGCCGGCTACATCACCGGCCAGGTATTGGGCATTGACGGCGGTCTCCCAATCTAGGAAGATTGGCCCCGCTTGGTCTAGAATTTGACCGGACTCGCACTAGCTAGAAGGGGAGTCGGATGGACGGGAACAGCTACGAGAAGTTCAAAGGCATCATCGCCGAACAGCTCGGCGTCGATACCGAGCAAGTCACACCCGACGCCTCGTTCGTCGACGACCTGAACGCGGATTCCCTCGACCTGGTCGAATTGATCATGGCGTTCGAGGAAGAATACGGAATGGAGATACCTGACGAGGACGCTGAAAAGATCCAGACCGTCGGTGCCGCGTGGGACTACGTTCAAGAAAAGCTCGGAATCACCACCTGAACTAGAGCCCACCCCGACCGACGACCCCCTCCAAAAGCTTCAGCGCACGCTCCGCGTGCGCTTCCACGATGCTGCCCTGCTCCGGCAGGCGCTGACGCATCGCTCCTATAACAACGAGCATCCGGAACGGGGCAGTGCCGACAATGAGCGTCTCGAATACCTGGGCGATGCCGTGCTCGAGCTGATCGCGGCCGAGCACCTTTACAACACGTATGCAACCTCGGACGAGGGCGAGCTGACCCGCCTGCGGGCCTCGGTCGTCAATACGAAAAGCCTGGCGCGGCTCGCCTCGCGACTCAGCCTGGGTGACTATTTGTTACTCGGGAAGGGGGCGCACAAGACGGGGGCGCGCTCGTTGCAGTCGATCCTCGCCAACACCTTCGAAGCGGTAATCGGCGCCATCTTCCTGGACCAGGGCTACCGCGCGGCCTACAAGCTATTCAGCCGTAGCCTGATCGATGTGCAGGCCTGGCCAGACGACAACTACAAGGGCCGCCTGCAAGAGGTCACGCAGGAGCGCTTCCTCACGACACCGCAGTACGAGATCGTCAGCGCCTCGGGACCGGGTCACCGGCGGGAGTACACCGCCGAGGTCACCTTTGGGGACGACATTCGCGGCAAAGGACAGGGACGGACGAAGCGGGCCGCGGAACAGATGGCGGCGCGCGAAGCCCTGGCGCAACTCGGCGCGCTCGACCATCCGCCGGCCCAGGACGAGGTCCTGGAAGCCGTGGCCGCCCACGAGGCGCGCCGGTCTCCGAACTAGGTCTGGGCTAACGCCGCCGCGACCGCGCAGCCGGGCCGATGACCTCCGCCAAGCGGGGGCTGCGACCCGGCGCATTCCGGACAGGCCCCGTTGGATTTGAGCGGGGTCAGCCCGCCCCACTGGTTCTTGACCAGGAGGCGTCGCAACTCGGAGTTTTCGGCTCGAAGCGCGTTGACGTCCTTGTCGCTCATGCAAAGGATTCTAGCGAGCCTCTTAGGGGTCAACTCTGACGCGAAGGTCCAACGTAATGACCGGTAATCCGAGGAATTGTGCGGGAAAACCGTGCAAATGCTAGAGTTGGTGCGTCCAGGAAATGGCCTCGTACAAGATCGGCGACGTCGCGGAGCTCCTCGGTATCAGCGTCGACAGCGTTCGCCGGCTGACCGATAGCGGTCGGCTGGCCACGGTCAGGACGGCTGGTGGGCAACGCGTCGTGGATGGGAGGCAACTTGCTCGCTTCATGGCTAAGACGCCAGCTGACTTCAAGCCGGAAACGACGGTGAGCCGATCGGCACGTAACCATTTCCAGGGCATCGTCACGCGGGTGGTCAGAGACCGGGTCATGGCGCAGGTCGAGCTGCCGGCTGGCCCTTACCGACTCGTCTCCCTCATTTCCCGGGAAGCCGCCGACGAGCTTGGCCTGGCTCCGGGGGTGCGCGCGGTCGCCGTCGTCAAGGCAACCAACGTGCTGGTCGAGCTACCCCAGGCCTGAGGCGACCCATGCGCTGGAGAGCCGTCGCTGCACTCGCCGTTGCTGCGCTATGTAGTTCGTGTGGCACCTCGGCTCCTGCATCGACAAGTCCTTCTGCGGTCAGTGGCACCATCACCGTCTTCGCGGCGTCCTCGCTGACCGCGGCCTACACCGCGATCAGTAGGGACTTCGAAAAGGCTCACCCCGGGAGCATGATCAAACTCAGCTTTGGCGGGTCGTCGACGCTCGTCGCGCAGATCCAGCAAGGTGCGATTGGCGACATCTTCGCGTCCGCGGATCAGCCCAACATGCAGAAGGCGGTCGACGCTGGCCTGGTTGCCGAATCGCCGTCGATCTTTGCCCACAATCGCCTCGAGATCGTGGTCGGGGCCGGAAATCCGAAACACATCACGGGGCTTTCGAACCTAGCCCAATCCGGACTCATCGTCGTGCTGTGCGCCCCGGCGGTTCCGTGCGGGCGTTACGCAGCACAGGCCTTGCAGAAAGCCGGCATGACGGTGAAGCCGGCAAGCCAGGAGACCGATGTCAAAGCGGTCGTCAGCAAGGTGGCTCTGGGCGAAGCGGACGCCGGGATCGTCTACGTCACCGACGTCAAGGCGGCCGGCTCCGGCGTGCAGGGAGTGGAAATCCCACTCAGCCTCAATGTAGTGGCCGACTATCCGGTCGCGATTCTCAAGGATTCTCAAAACGCGCCACTGGCGAAGGCGTTCGTGTCGTATCTCCTTGGCGCCGGACAGCCAACGCTGGCGCGGTATGGCTTTACCGGTCCGTAAGCCGACCAGGGTTCGGCCGGCCGCCCCGGTCGCGCTCTTGGTGCTGGCCGCCGTCGGGGCCGCATTCTTCGTTATCCCTCTGATCGGCCTCGTACTGCGCACACCCTGGGGGTCGGCCTGGGACCAGCTGTGGTCACAGGAGGTCCTGACCGCGCTGCGCCTTTCCCTGCTCGCCTCCTTGTCGGCGACTGCGGTCGCTCTCATCTTCGGCGTGCCGCTGGCGTGGACCTTCGCGCGGCTCACCTTTCCGGGACGAGCGGTGCTGCGTGCGATGACCGTTCTGCCGATGGTTCTACCGCCGGTGGTCGGCGGCGTCGCCCTGTTGCTGGCTTTCGGCCGGCGGGGTTTGCTTGGCGGCTGGCTCGCGACCACCTTCGGCATTCATCTGCCCTTTACCACGTTCGGCGCGATCATCGCGGAGACATTCGTTGCCATGCCTTTCCTCGTCATCACGGTCGAGGCGGGCCTACGGTCGATGGACACGAGGTTCGAGGACGCCGCGCGAACCCTCGGGGCCAGCCGATGGACTGTTCTCTGGCGTGTGACCCTGCCGCTGATACGCCCCTCGCTGGTAGCAGGCGCGGTCCTCTGCTGGGCCCGCGCGCTGGGCGAGTTTGGCGCCACGATCACATTTGCCGGCAACTTTCCGGGGCGCACCCAGACGATGCCGCTCGCGGTGTACCTCGCACTCGAGAGCAACCCCGACGCCGCCATCGTGCTGAGCCTGGTGCTACTGGCGGTCTCGCTCGCGGTGCTGATCGGGCTGCGGGACCGCTGGCTGGGAGCGTCGTGAGCCTCGAGGCTCGCATGCGCCTTGTCATCGGCGCATTCGAGTTGGATGTCGACCTCAAGATCGAGCCGGGCGAGGTCGTCGCCGTACTGGGGCCCAACGGAGCGGGAAAGACGTCGCTGCTCCGCGGGTTGGCTGGACTTTTACCCCTCGATGCAGGACGGGTCGCCCTCGACGGCGTGGTGCTGGAGGAACCGGCAGCCGGCGTCTTCGCTCCGTCCGAGCGACGACCCATCGCCATGGTCTTCCAGGATTACCTGCTGTTTCCGCACCTCACCGTCCTGGAGAACGTCGCCTTCGGCCTGCGCTCGCGCGGCACTTCTCGGTCAGACGCGACGGCAAACGCTCATCGCTGGCTCGCGCGGGTTGGCCTGCAGACAGAGGCGCAACGGAAGCCGGCGTCGCTGTCGGGTGGGCAAGCCCAACGTGTCGCCCTGGCGCGTGCGCTGGCGACCAATCCTGCCCTACTCCTGCTCGACGAGCCGATGGCGGCGCTCGACGCGAGCACCCGCGTAGAGCTCCGCCGCGATTTGCGTCGACACCTCGAATCATTTCGAGGCGTGCGCCTCCTCGTTACGCACGACCCGGTGGAGGCCATGGCGATGGCCGATCGGCTCGTCATCCTCGAGCAGGGGCGCGTCCTGCAAAGTGGCCCGCCGGCCGACGTGACGCAGCACCCGCGTTCGCGCTACGTGGCCGACCTGGTCGGCCTCAACCTCTTCCGCGGACGGGCTAGCGGCAACGTCATCACAATCGCGGGCGGGGGCTCGCTCATGGCGGCGGGTGCCACCGATGGCGATGTCTTTGCGGTCGTGCACCCCCGCACGGTCGCCCTTTACCGGACCCGGCCCGACGGCACCCCGCGGAACATGTGGGAAGGCCGGGCGGTCGACCTCGATTTCCAGGGCGACCGCGTGCGCGTACGCCTCGAGGGGACGCCGGCGATCGTCGCTGAGGTGACGCCCGCGGCGGTCCGCGAATTGAGCCTCGACCGTGGCGACCCGGTATGGGTCGTCGTGAAAGCGACCGAAGTCAACGTATACCCGGCGTAGGCACCGTTGCCATCGGCTACGGCGACATGCTCTAATACTGGGCGTGACCCGCGCCGTGGTCCATGCTTACGTCACTGATGGGCGCGATCGCTCAGCCATGTCTGTACCTATCTAGCCCGTGCACCTGAAGTCACTGCGGCTGCAAGGGTTCAAGACCTTTGCCCGCCGCACGGAGATGCCGTTCAGCCGGGGGATCACCGCCATCGTCGGCCCCAACGGCAGCGGCAAGTCCAACCTGGTCGATGCCATCCGCTGGGCCCTCGGCGAGCGCAATGCGCGTGGGTTGCGAGGCCAGAAGATGGAAGACGTCATCTACTCGGGGGGGCCCGGGAAGTCGGCGGTCGGCATGGCCGAGGTCATGCTCACGATCGACAACGCCGACCAGCGACTCAACATCGAGTTCAACGAGATCGAAGTCGCGCGACGCCTCTTTCGGTCCGGTGAGAGCGAGTACATGATCAACGGCTCGCGGGCTCGATTGAAAGACATCGACGCGCTGCTCGCGAGTACCGGCCTGCGCCAGGACGGCTACGCGGTCACCGCCCAGAACGATATCGACTTCGTGATCCAGGCCGCCCCAGCACTGCGCCGCGAGCTGATCGAAGAAGCAGCCGGTGTTCGGCGCCTTCGCGACCAGCGGCAGGAAGCGATCAACCGTCTGGCGGAGGCGGATCGCGACATGCGACGCGCGCGTGACATCCTCAACGAGCTGAGTCCCCGCGCCGAGGAGTTGCGGCTCCAGGCCGCATCCGCCGAGGAGTACAAGAAGGTCGCCGACGCGCTCAAGGTGCTCCAGGGCAGCCTTGCCCGCGATGCCTGGCGCAAGGCGATGGTCCACCTCCGCAAAGCCCTGACCCGCCAGCAAACGGCAGACCACAAGCGTGCGGCGGCCAACCAGGCGGTCGCTGAGTTCGAGCCGCTTTACGCGGAGCATCGCTCGGCGTTGCTCGCGGCCCGCGAGGCGCGCTGGCATCACCAGGAGAATGTGGCCGATGTCCGACTTCGCCTGGCGGAGAGTGAGCACCAGGCGCGGATCGCCCAGGAACGCAATCTGGCGGCGGTTCACGCGCTGGAGGCGCTGCAGCGCGAGCTCGAACGCTTGGACGCCTCCGAACAAGCTGGGACCCGTGTGGTCGATGAGCTCGCTCGGGCGGTCGAGGCCGCGGCCGTTGAGCTCGAGGCGGCAACCACCGCCCTCCAGGCCGCGATGGTTAGCGAGCAGGGCGCGCGCGAAACCCAGGCGGCGCTCGAGGCCGATCGGATCGCGCGTCTCAAGCGGCGCCACGACGCGCAGCGAGAGGCCGCATCCATCGACGCGGAACTTCGCCAGCTCGAAGGCCGGCGGCAATTCCTGGGCGAGCAACGGCAGCAGGCGCGCGCCCAACTCGAGGCCTGGTCCGTTCGGCATGCGACCTTGAGCGAGGAGTTCGATCGCCGGAGCCGCAGGGCCGAAGCCGCTGGCCGAGAGCTTGCTGATGTCGGCCAGGAAACCGCGAGTATCGAACAGCGCCAGGCCGAAAGCGAGGCCGGAGTCGAGGCGGGGCGT
>WNFD01014090.1_pt1 | contig 13200 bp, 12 predicted proteins | sample 5400491 | NCBI WGS metagenome assembly WNFD01 (sample SAMN13153343, study PRJNA577476) | soil metagenome | isolation source: 120 cm saprolite under Douglas fir tree site 2 hole 2 replicate 2 | place: USA:California | collected 2015-04-18 | reverse complement strand
AGCCGAATGGTTACTCGTCGTCGTGAATGGTTGTGAGACGGACGACTTCAAACTCTTTTTTGCCCGCGGGAGTGGCGACTTCGATTTCGTCGCCGACTTTGCGGTTGAGCAGCGCCTTGCCGATGGGCGAAGTGGTGGAGATGAGGCCCTTCTCGACGTCCGCTTCCTCGCTGCTGACAAGCTTGTATTCGACTTTCGCGTCACGTTGCACGTCTAGGACGGTGAGCCGCGAACCGTAGCCGGAGCGGTCCTTGGGAATATTGCTGAGATTCAGCATGCCGAGGTCACCCATGCGTTTTTTGAGATGGGTGATCTTGAGGTTGACGTAGCCTTGCCGTTCTTTGGCGTACTTGTACTCGGCGTTTTCGGAGAGGTCGCCGTGGGCGCGGGCGACGGCGATCTCCTTGGGAAGCTCGACGCTGAGCTCGTGCGAGAGCTGATCGATTTCGTCCTGGAGCTTTTTCTTGATCTTGGCAAGTGGGTCGGACATGGTAGTCGGTTGTGCGTTCGCTAAAAAGGTCCGCGGAGTCCGGGACCACCGCATGGCCACCCGGACCCCGCTCAAGCAGACATTATAGATGCGTGGGAATTGAAGTCACAAGGGGAAGCACGAAATCGAGGCGGGATTATTTCATTGCGCCGGATTTTGCGTAGTTCCGGGCCGGGACGGGGCGGTTGGCGCGATTCACAAGAAACCGTTGCTGACCTAGTGGACCATTAGGTTGGACTGCGGCTCGAGCGTGACGGTCTTGGCGTTGGCGACGCCGTAGCACAATTGAACGGTTTCGCCGCGGCGGATCACGGCGGGAGTAGCGTAGAAATTTTGGATGGCGAGTTCTTTTCCGCCGAACTGCTCCAGGGCGGCGCGATCCTGCTCCTGTTGTTTCTGGGCGCGCTCTTCTTTGGCGCGCCTTTCGAGGCTGCGATTTTCCTGCCAACGGGAGAAAAGAATCCAGCCGACGACGAGAGCGGCGAGGACAAGCGCAGCCCAGGAATACACAAAGGGATTCTTGAAGGCAGACTTTTTTTGTGGATCGAGTTGAGCCAGCATGCATACACTCCGTTCGAAAGAGAGCTTTCCTAGAAAGAGTAACTCGGATGGCCTGCGATCAGGTGCGGCCGAGGAGGAGGTGGTCGATACGGCGGCTCACATCCCGCAGGTAGGCCTCGTCGCCGCCTTGGAGCTCCGCGATGGCGCTGCCAGAATAGCCGATATCGGCGAGGGCTTGGCGGACTGCTGGCCAGTCCACATCGCCATCGCCCAAGTTCACCCAGGCGTAGCCATTTTCCTTGCGCTTGAAGTCTTTGAGATGAACGTTGGAGATGTTCTTTCCGAGCGTGCGAATCCAATCTTGCGGATAGCCGTAAAGGACCACGTTGCCGACGTCGAACCAAGCCTTGATCCACGGGCTTTCGAACTCGCCGATATACTTGAGCATTTCAAGGGGACTCAGCAGGAACCTGTTCCACACTTCCTCGATGGCAATCACAATTTTCAGTTCTTCGGCGAGAGGGAGCAGCTTGCGGATTTGGTTTTGAGAACGCGTCCACGCATCGCGGTAGGACGTGTGCGGATTCACCACGGCGGGAACGAGCAGAACGGCGTCGGAGCCCCAGAACTTCGCGTTGTGGAGCGACGTGCGCATCCCCGCCAGACTCTTTTCCACGACAGCAGGATCGTCGGACGAGAGTGGATACTGCCAGTGGTCCATGTTCATGACAGAGTCGATGCGGATCTTTGCTGTGGTAGCGGCGTTTTTCAATTCCTCTGCGGCATGCTCGTCGGGGGTGGTAGGAACCTGAACGACGTCGAAGCCGGTGTCGCGCGCTAATTTGAAGCGGTTGGCGTGGCTAAGAGCGCGAGGGAGCATGTCATAGACCAAGCCCTTCTTGATCGCGAGTGGTGCGGGGTTGGCTCCAGTGGGCGATGAAACGCCCGGCGCAGCTGCGAGAGATTCAGCTAGCCCGCCAGTGAGGCCGGCAGTGCAGGCCGCTGTGAAAGTGGATTTCAGAAACTCGCGACGTGATGAATAGCTCATTGGCATACCTCGATTGAGATTGGCGGCTGAAGCCAGTTCAGAAGAGAATTGACTCCAGCGCGACAATTTCAGCGGAGCTTGTTCAGGTCAATCTTTGGATCCCACACTTCGGTGGACTTCATTAGTTCATCCCAGGTGACTTCGTGTCCTTTGTAAAGGTTGGAGGTGAAGTTTCCGGTAACTGAGAATTTTTCGGACTCGGGCGAATCCTTCGCGGGCGTAGCGGTGGCCTGCCAGGGTTCATCGCCCCAGATACCTAGCGGGCCTTTGTAGGGGGATTGAGAAGTTCCTTTGGTGCCGAAGAAGCGTTCGGTGACGTCCCACCAACCCTTGGCAAACTGCGTGGAGCTGAAGGTAACGTCGACGCCATCGGGATAGTGAAAGAGGACGTTGTAATTTCCGTAGACGTCGCCGTCGGCGGGGCGGCCCTGGCGCCCGCCCGTCGCGGAAGCCTTCACGGGATGAGCTTTGAGAATCCAGTTGCAAATGTCGATGACGTGAATGTTCTGTTCCACGATGATGTCGCCGGAAAGAGCGCGGTCATACAACCAGTTGCGGAGGCGGCGCTCGGCGGGGGAGGAGTTGGGCCAAGCGGGCCGGTCAATGTAGCCGCTGAGATAGTAAGCTTCGCCGCAAACAATCTTTCCAAGCGCTCCGGCATGGATACGACGAACCATTTCCACGAAGGGCGGGCAATCGCGGATTTGGAATCCCACGTCAAGGCTGAGCTTGCCTTCGGAATGCTTGCCGATCTCGATGACTTTGAGCGCGCCGGGCACATCGACGGCTACCGGCTTTTCAAGATAAACGTGTTTACCGCCAGCGACGACAGTCTCCAAGTGCCAGGGATGATAGTAGGGGGGTGTGGCGATAACGACGGCGTCCAACTCCTTGGAAGATGCAATCTGCTGACAGGCGCCGGGTCCGACGAAAAGTTGCGAGGCATCCAGAGCGGAATAGCCTTTGGCCTGCTGGAGCTTATCGAAATGCGCACGGGCGGCGTCGAGCTGATCTTGAAATAAGTCCGCCAATGCGACGACGCGCGCGCCGCCCGTGTCGATAAGATTCGTAGCGTCCTCGGTGCCGCGTCCGCCACAACCAAGCAGACCTACGCGGACGGCGGAGTTGGCAGCGGTGCCGTGAACGAGGGATGGTTTGATGAACATAACGCCTGCGGTGGCCGCCGCAGCGCCAAGAAATTTGCGGCGGTTCATTTTGTCTGGGAAATTCACCCGATGACTGGAATCTTCTGACATGTTCCCTCCTTGTTTTGGAAAGATAGCTACCCGATCAGTTTTTCCAGATAAGTCTTTGCGGCGCGGACATCTTCCATTTGCCGCGCGCCAGAAATTTCCCGCTCGATAGTGACGGCACCGCGATAGTTTAGTTGCTTCAAACGGGCTATGATACGGGGGAAATCCACTTTACCCTTGCCGATGGGTACTTCTTCGCCGAGATCTTTCGGGTTCGTCGGCCAGAGGCCGTCCTTGGCGTGAATTCCCTGCACATAGGGGGCGAGGAGCTCGATGGCGTCGACAGGATTGGCTTTGCCATAAAGAATCAGATTGGCGAGGTCGAAATTTACGCCTTGATTGTCCAGCGCAACGTCATGGATGGCACGTACCAGGGTGATGGGAGTCTCCTGTCCGGTCTCGTAGCGGAAATTCTGGCCGTTGCGTTTGCAGTAGGCGGCGACTTCGCGCATTGCTGCGACTGTTTCCTTGTATACCGGGTCGTTGGGATTTTCCGGGATGAATCCGCAATGCGTTTGCACCGCGGGGATACCGCACTGCTTGGCGAAGTCCGAAGCGTTCTTGATATGCGCGATGCGGGCCGCGCGCGTCTCGCGGGGAACCAAGCCGATGGTCAGCGGGCCTTGGTAGAAGTCCCAGACTTCCTTTCCGGGCCCGCCGACGACGAGGGAGGTCGCTTCAATTCCATGTTTATCGAGAGCCTCGCGCAGGGGCCCGACATGCTCGGGCGCAAAATCATCCGCATAAACCTGGCAGGTTGGGAGGCCAAGATCGTGGACCTTGGTCATGGCGGCGCCGGGATATTTTCCGATGCCGATAATCAGGCCGAGGCGCAGCGGCTTCCTGCCGTCGTTGGAAGACACGGTCTGTGATGTCTGTGTGGGACTGAGACCAAGAGCAAGGGCGCTTGGAGAAGCACCACTGAGCAGCGCGGAATGCGTGGGGCCGAGGCCGCCCGCCAGAGCCGCAGCGGAAGTTTGAAGAAAGACTCGACGATTCTGTTTGTTCATGGTGACGATCCGTTAGCAAGCAGGAGGCCAGCCGCTACTTCTCCTTAATGTAGATGTCCTTCCAGCGCATCTTCACTGCACCGCCGGTGTGGATCTGCAAACCAATCACGCCATCGGTGAATTTGGGAGACGAGTCATTGTAATCCGCAATCTTCATAGCGTTGAGATAAGTCACGATATGATTGCCCCGCACGGAGACCTCGAGATCATTCCACTCGCCAGGCTTCAGGGCCTGCTCGCCTTCTGCCGTGGGCATCGCGACCCACCCACGGCCTCCGCTCTCGTAAAGCCCGCCGGTATGTTTGCCCACGCTAGGGTCCACCTCTACCTGCATGCCTTCGATGTCCGGACCGTGCTGCGGGTCGACGCCGGTTATTCGAGCGTGGAAAAAGACACCGCTGTTGCCTGCCGCTTCGCCCTTGAATTTGAGACGCAGATCGAAATCGCGATAGGTCTTCTCCGTGGTCAGGTAGCCGTACTTGTTGGCGGTGCTTTCGCACAGGATAGTGCTTCGCTCAACGATCCACTTCTCTTCCCCGTTCTTTTTCCAACCGGCCAAATCAGTGCCGTTGAAAAGTGAAACCCAGGCACGTTTCGACGGCACCTGTGCGATTGCGCCAAGCGCGAGGAGTAGAAAGGCTACAAAATACACAGTGATTCTTTTCACGGCAAGGCCTCCGTCTGCACCTGACGAGAAATTGAATGCTGGTCAAGGAAAAGTTACCACTAACCGCGGATTAGAGAAATCAGATTCAGGGGGCGAGGGGAAACAGTCTTAGGGAGACAATCCGCGGAGGAAGAAACCAGGAAGTACACAACAGATCCGAAAAATGATGCGCAAAGGCAACGCCTACGCGCATGCAGATCATTTGTCCGGTCGCAGAGAGCTACAGGGCGGAAGACACGGAGGTGCCGGCGGCGGCAAAGACGGTGGCCATTTCGGCTTGCGCAAAGGAAATAAAGCATTGCACGACAGTGGGATCAAATTGCGTGCCGCTGGATTCGACAAGCCGGCGAATGGCCTCTTCGTGAGGAAGGCCAACGCGGTAAGGGCGAGAGGAAACCATGGCGTCAAAGGCGTCGATCACGGTGACGATGCGAGAAACGATAGGAATTTCGGAGCCCTGAAGGCCGGCAGGATAGCCTTTTCCGTCGACGTTTTCGTGGTGGTGGAGCGTTCGAATCCCGGCAGCATGCGCAGAACCGCCCAGCCGTATTCAGGGTGCTTTTTCATCAGCGCGTATTCGTCTGCGTCCAGGCGTCCGGGCTTTCTAAGGATGGCGTCGGGAATTCCAACTTTGCCGATGTCGTGGAGTAGCGCCGCAACTTCCAGATTTTGGAGTTCCGATTCTTCCAGGCCGAGTTCCTGGCCGACGCGCATGCCCCATTCCGCGAGGCGCGTGCTATGCACGCCGGTGTTGAGATCCTTCAAATCCAGAAGCTGGTTGAAGGCGCAGATCACCGAGCTGCGCAGCGCGGTGACCTGCTCTTCGACTAGTTTGACGCGCAAGGAGTCTGGCGCCCACGGTAGATGGGAGGCCACGCCAAGAAGCGCTGGGCGCTCGGTCAGCATGGCCGTTACAAACAGAGCAAACTGCACGAGCTGGTAGTTGAGGTGGAGCTATTCAGCCATGCGGAAATGGCCTGATACACGTCGAGGCGTCCATGATTAAGGTCCGGCGTGAGAACCACTGCATGCTGGAGCGCGTTGGCAGCCTGCGACTGGTTAAGCGGGTGCCTGGCGCTGAGCATGAGAGCCACTGCTCCGGCCACGAGGGGAGAGCTAAACGAGGTGCCAGATTCGCTTCCATAAGTGCCACCGGGATACGTGCTGATTACGTTCTCGCCGGGCCCGGCGATCCAGACATCCGCTGTTCCATAATTCGAGAAGGAAGAGCGCTTGTCCCAATCCGTTGTCGAAGCAACGCCCACTACCGACCCGGAGATCGACGCCGGATAGACGCGTGCGCTGGTGTTTTCGTTGCCAGCGGCCGCCACAAGCACGACGCCAGCTTTATTCGCGTAGGAAATCGCCTGGGAAAGCGCGGGGGAAGGATACGAAAGGTCAAAGCTCATGTTGACGACGTTCGCATTATTATGTACAGCGTAGTAGAGAGCCGCCACGATGTTGGAAAGGTTCCCCGTTCCATTGGAAGAGAAAGCCTTAAGCGGCAGGATCTGGGCCTTTGGGGCGACCAGGTGGACGAGTCCGGAAGTCATCGTGCCGTGGCCGAATGCAACATAGGGCGAACCGTCCAGAATCGCGGCCGAGGACTGGTCGAGTATCGCCGCGCTGGATTGTTGCACTATCACAGGCCCGGTAGTTTGCGAGCCGGTAGTGCTTAGACCGGTAGAAGACACATCGAGCCATTCGGAGGCGCCCGGCTGGTTCCGCGTGAAGTCGTAGCCTTGTAGCAGCACCGGGCGAAGAACGGGGTGATTGGGATCTACCCCTGTGTCAATAACGGCAACGATTCCCGTGCCGCCTACATTAAAGCCATTGTGCGCATCAGATAGACGGATGATCTGGGCAGCAGGCTGGGCCGCATAACCGTGCATAACGAGTGTGCCGTAATAATTCACCAGCGAGGTATCGTAAAGCCCCGAAGAAATGCTGTTAAGCTTCGTCTGCGGCATCGGCAGCAGCGGGTCGGGCTCAATGCTCTGGATTCCCAAGAGGGAATCCACCAGATTTACCGTGAAGTTCAGCAGGTTGACGACGATGTTGCTGGAAGATGTTACAAGAAAAGTCTGATTTACATTACCATCCAACGAGCCCTGAACCTGGCATCCCAAGAGTGAACAGAGATTAAGAACGGACGATAAGCCGCCGGTCGTGCGGACGATGTAGCGGTTTTGGGCGGCAGCGGGCTGGACGCCAGCGGTAGCAAGAGCAATGAGAACAGTGAGAATGAGTACGCTACGTTTCATAGAATAGATCCCTTCCAGGGGACTCCTGCTTCAAGTTCACTCCGCCATCGGCAGAAAAGGGTACTCGCAGAGTGTCGCGAATCGCACTTTTTGGGCCAATAGTACGAGTGTGATGATCGGCACAATCATCCGAGCCATTTGCCTTTGGTACTCCCGTACCATCGGACAAATCTCCCAGAATCTCGATGTGGCGGGCGCTTTTCACACTTTGCTCCCGGGCAAATTGCCAAGAGCATTCCGGAGCGAAATCACGATGGGATTATCACCCTGCCCCGGGAAGGAAAGCTCCAAGTCGCCAGTGTTTTGGACTTCGCCGCAAAACTCGCCAAACTGATTACTGATGGTGTGAACGACGTTACCACGATGATTCGAAAGCGTGATTTTCACGTCGCGGCCAACGATGCCAGGTGTACTGACATCCAAAAGCTGCCCGGTCACAAAGAGGCGATCGCCCTCAGACTTCGCTTCAATCTGGATATCAATCTGATAAGGGTCAGCGCGGTAGAGCATTTGTCTCGATCCCACGGTTCCGGAACGCGCTCCCGCCAGCAATGGCTGGGAAAAGCTGTCGAACAGCACTTTGACGAAGCCAGTCTTCTCGTTTGGCTGCACGGCTCGACCTGCCGCAACGAAAGCCGCCTTGGCGATTCGAACATCCGCCGCCGAAGGCTGATAGCCGGCTTCTCGTGCTGCCGTGTTTTGAACTCTTTGCCATAGAGCCACCGTGTCCGTGCACTGCTTGCAACTGGTACCCAGGTGTTTCCGCATTGCTTCGTGCTGCTTTGGAGAAGTCACCTGGTTCAAGTAATCGATCCATTCCTCGGTCTTAAAGTGCTTCATGATCTTTCCCCCCATCGGCCTTTCTCTGAACTTCCCCCCTACAGCAGAGGGAGCGTTTACTGCCCCCGTGGAATAAGGGGAGTTGAAGGGTTGAAAAATATAGGGGCAGGGTTTAGCTAACTACTTTATTTTCAGTAAGTTTTCCAATCAGAACGAAGGGGGCCCAGAAGTACGGGTGGGGGTTCTGCTGGCGGAGTTGCTGCATGGCGGATTGCAGGGCAGTAGCCATGTTCCCGGTGCGAATGAAGTTCTTATAAAAGGACTGCATGAGGGCGGAGGTGCTCTCATCGTGGACATCCCACAAGGAGAGTAGCAAGGAGCTCGCGCCGGCGCAAAAGAGGCCGCGCTGCAAGCCAAGGAGCTCGTCGCCTGCGGAAACGAAATTCATGCCCGTGGCGCAGCCGCTGAGGGTTACGAGTTTTGCGGGCAAGCGAATCTGGTATAGGTCGTACAGGTTCAAGTAGCCGTCCCCGAGCCGGATACCGGAAAACATGGGGTTGTCCTGGCGGTACGTGCCGTGTGTTGCGATGTGAAGAAGGCCGCTGGCCGAACCGCGCCGGCGGAGGATCTCCGAGGTTGCCTCCGCGCCCAGGAAGAGCTCGGGATGCGGCAAGAGGGTTGCGACGGATTGCACCTCATTGAGGATGTGCGGGGCACGTTCGTCGGCGATTCCCATCACCAGGGAGTTGGGAATGTCGCCGCCAGCTTTTTCCTGACATAGGGCAAAGACGGTTGCGCTGGGGGCGTAGGAAATTGTGTGCGCGTCGCAGAGGTATTCGTCGCCATTTCGCAAAGCATGAAAGGGAAGAAAGTGCAGGGCGCCGTGCGGGACGAAGATCAAATGCTTGGCCTTGAGATGTTCGCGCAGAGGCGCGATGAGTTCTGCATAAAGCGCCGCCAGATGGCCCTGGGTTGCCGAGAGTAACGGCTGTTCAAAGCGGTGGGCATAGACGGCCCCCATGCGAAATTTTGAAAGCTGAAAGCGGAGTAGATGCAGAAAGTGGACGACGCGGGAGACCACACTGACAGCAGTGATGGTGATCGTTTCCCGGGAAACCACCGCGGCCAGGAGGCGATCCCCTGTGGAATAATATTCGATCAGCGCAGTCTCCGAGGGCAAAGTCGATTGCAGGCGGGCCAGAGAGAGGTCCGCGGGAGCTTCGAGCGTGGCGTTCTCGCGCTCGTTGGCAGGCAGTTCGCGAAGGGTTCTCAAGAGTTCGTTCTCGTGGGAGACCGCTTTTTCCTGCAACTGTTGCAGGCGCGAGGAGGAGCTTTCTTCCGGACGCAGCTGCTCCAGTTCGATGCGGTGGTAATACCAGTTCAATTCTTCGCGCAAATCGCGGATTCGCCGCACCAGTTCGCTCTGTCCGGCATCGCCCATGGGCAGGCTCTGGCCGCTCTGGAAAATCATTTCCGTCATGCTGCGGGACTTTGCCGCTTCGATGCACGCGAAGGCCTCGGCAGCAGCGGTTTCCTCCGATTCACCGCTCAAGTGCAAATCCACCAGCGCTTCATAGACCTGTAAGCGGTTTTTAACGAAAGAGATTTTCAGCTCCTCATTGTGCAACCGGCTGCGGAGAGTTTCCAACGCTCTGCGCGCCGCGCTATACGCAGCGAGAGCGGCAGAGCGGTCGCCGCGGCTCTGGGCCAACTGCCCGCGGAGAAAGTGCGCCTGATAAGCGAGCACAGGCGCTTGCAGGCGCTCAATTCGAGCGACGGCAGCGTTCGTCTCGGCTTCCGCGACGGCTGGTTCTCCCACCTGGAAAGCAATGCGGGCCAGAAGAAGATGGGCGAGAACGGCTTTGCCGGAGAGCACAGTTTGATCAAAAAATCCGGCAGCGCCCGCGCAGAGCCTCCGCGCTTCAAAGTAGCGGCCTTCGTGGAAGAGGAGCAATCCTTGATACAAATCCAGGAGCCAGGGCCATACCAGATTCTTTTCTCGCGCAAACATTTCGCGAGCCTTGCTGAACCGTTCGAGAGCGTGGACGGTCTTACCTTGCTGGCCGTAGGCGATGGCTTCGTTTGCCAGCGTTTTTGCGGCTTCGTAGCCCATGCCGAGTTTTTCAAACCGCAGGAACCCTTCCTGGGCCATTTCCCGGGCTTCCTCGCTCAAATTCAGCTCGAGGTAAATCTCCGAAAGATCGAGATGGCAGAGGGCAAAATGATAGGCGTCACCCGTTGCTTCGCAAGCGCGCCGCGTGGCAAAAAGCATCTCGATCGCGCGGCTGTATTCGCCGCGGAAGTAGTACAGGTAGGCGATGTTATAATCAGCTTGATCGCGCAGGAGAGGCATACCGTACCGCTCGCACAACTCCCGCGATTTTTGATAACAGTCCAGCGAGCGCGGAAAGTCGTTCAGGCTGATGAGGCACATGGCCATGTTGTGGAGGGTGATAGCGACGCGTTCCCAATCTTGAAATTCCGAGAGCGTTTCGTAGGCGCGCTCGTAGTACGTGATGGCCTCCTCGAATCGATCCTGGCGGTGAAGGATATTGCCAACGTTGTTGTCCAGGCTCGCGATACGGCGCTTCTCGCCAAAGCGGGTGAAGATTTCGCGCGCTCTCTCGGAGGCCGCGAAGGCCCGGTCGTATTCACCCAGCAAAATGAGGGGCTGAATCGAGCTGCTGAGCGCGCGCGCGGCCTCTATCTGATTCCCAAGGGTTTCGTACATGGCGATTGCCTGTTCGTGATGCTCGACGGCGCCGCGGTTATCGCCGGAGGCGTAGAGGGCATTCGCTTTGGTACGCAGCCCAAGAGCCACATCTTCCTTACGGCGCAGCTTGCGCGCGATGAGGAGAGCAGCGTCCGCCAGGTGCAAGGCCTCGCGCGTATTCACGCGGATTCGTTCGTGAACTAATTCAGAGAGCTGTTTGACAACCTCTGGCCTGGCCAGCGACTTGTGGCGCGAAAGAAACTTACGACGGACCGGCTCACTCTCAAGGTGTGCGAGTTGAGAGAGGAGCTCCTCCGCCGCGGCTTTCTTGACCGTCGAGGGCATCAGCGAAATCCCAGATCGTTGAGATTGCGCCGCAATCGCTCGATGCACTTCTGGCGCGTAAAACCAATGGAACCTAATGCAAGACCCAGTTCCGCGGCAACTTCTGTGTAGGGCCGCGGGGGGATTTCAAAAAAGAGGAGTTCGACAAGCCTGCGGCATTGCGACGTGAGATTTGCCAGTGCTTCGCGCAACATCTGCTCTTCTTGCGTCTGTTGGAGAAGGTTTTCGGCGATGGCGGGCGTTTCCGGATCAGGGAGGTCCGGCTCTGCGTCGCGGCTGACCAGGCGCTGCTGCTGGCGCTTCATGCGGTAGCACTGGTGATGGGCCACCTGCATCAGCCATTTCGGCAGTGCGCGCGGCTCACGCAATTCCGGCAGCCGGGTCAACAACTCCATGCAAGTTGACTGAAATACATCGGCCGATTCATGTGACGGCAAGCCGTACTTGATGGGGATTGAATAGATGAGAGCTTTATACTTGTCAACGAGGAGGGACCAGGCTTCTTCGTTTCCTGCGAGACACTCCCTTACCAGCCGCGTATCATCCCAGGCACCGGGCAGTTTCTTTTCAACTTTTGCCACCACCGGGCTCATTGGCGGGCGTTCTCTGCAGCATTCTTGAAGTAGAGCTGCTCGACGTTCCAAAGGACATACGGTTCGAGCACCGCAGGATGGAAATTACCGATGGAATTCTTTGCCCCCACCAAAATGTCCGGGCTTGCCAAAAAAATCATGGGCTGATTGTCCGAGAGAATCTGCTGCACGCGATCGAAGGCTTTTTTCCGCTGCTCATAGCTGGGCGCAGAGAGTTGCAGCTGCATCGAGCTGTCGATCTCTGCTTCCCACTCTGTCGTGGGATGCGTTTGGGACGGATTCCACAGGTGCGTCCCCCCGCTCGAGAGCCAGACGTTCAGATCGGCATTCGAGTCCGCGTCGAAGCTGACCAGTCCGAGGACGCATGCGTCGTATTCTTTGGTTTGCGTGACGCGATCGATCAGGGATCGAAATTCCATGGGCACGACTTGCACGCGCATCCCGAGTTGCTTCAGGTCATCCTGAATCAGCGTGGCCATCTTTGTGCGGTCGGTGTTCGAAGAGCTGGTCAGGATGGAAAACTCGACAGGTTTTGCGTCAGAATCCACCAGGACAGACTCTCCGTTCCCTCCAGTGGTCCAATGGAAGCCTGCTTCCTTCAGGAGCGCCCGCGCCCTATCCGGAGAACGCGCCGGATGCGGGAGTGACGCATTTGCCCAGCGGCGATTTCCAGGCGTGACAGGCCCCCAAAGCGCCGCTCCGCGCCCCTGGTAAACAAGCCGCACAATCGCGTCGCGGTCAACCGCCGCGGAGATTGCCTGCCGGAATTTTACTTCACGAAACCACTTCATTCTCCGTGCCAAGTCCGGCGGCGTCTTCTCCCCCAGTTCATTTAGATTGAAAAAAAGGAAATTGTATTCCAGGCCTGGTCCGGCATCGGACATCGTGAAGCCGCGCTGCTGACGGCTCAATGCCAGGAAATTTTCTGCGCCCAACCTGCTGATTACATCCGTTTCCCCAGATTGGAACCGCAGGACTTGTGCATCGGCGTTGGACACAAAAAGAAAAACCAACTGGTCCAGGTAGGGCAGCCGGTTTCCCTTTACGTCCTTTTTCCAATAGTAAGGATTACGCTCCAGCACCAACCTTTGCCCAGCGATGTATTCTTTCAAACGAAAGGGGCCGAGCCCAGCCCACTGATTCGCGGGCGTGGCGAGCGTCCAGGCCTGGGAAAGCTTGCCTTCCGCGTAGAGTTTTTCGAGTAAGTGGCGCGGCAGAATCGCCAGACCGTCGAACAGTCTCTCTCCGGCACCGTAGGTCTTCGCCAATTGGAAGGCGACAGTCTGCGCGTCCACTTTGCGCGCCACTATTGGTTTACCGCCGACAATCAGACGATCGCGCTGTGTGGCGTGCACGTTCTCATCAAGATAAACACGAAACGTGAAGAGAATGTCGTCGGCGTCGAGCGGCTGGCCGTCTGAAAACTGCAAACCCTTTCGCAGGATCAACGTGTACTGCAGGCCATCCGCCGAAACTTTCCAGGACTTCGCCAGCGCAGGTTCGGTGAGCTGGGTCGCGCGATTGATATGAATCAAA
>WNFD01011429.1_pt1 | contig 13202 bp, 12 predicted proteins | sample 5400491 | NCBI WGS metagenome assembly WNFD01 (sample SAMN13153343, study PRJNA577476) | soil metagenome | isolation source: 120 cm saprolite under Douglas fir tree site 2 hole 2 replicate 2 | place: USA:California | collected 2015-04-18 | reverse complement strand
CTGGCGCGGCTCACGGCGCGCGCCATGGTGGCCCAGCTCCCGCTCGAGCGGATCACCGTGTGGAACCGCTCCCCGGAACGCGCCGAGACGCTCGCGCGCGAGCTCGCGCCGCTCGTCGAGGCGCGCGTCGCCCCGGCGCTCGAAAGCGCGGTGCGTGACCACCGGGTCATCGTGACCGCGACCGCTAGCACGACCCCGCTGATCCGGGCATCCTGGGTGGCGGCCGGCACCCACATCACGTCTGCCGGGACCGGCAGCCCGGAGAAGGTCGAGCTCGAGCCCGCCCTGCTCGCGCGTGCCGACAAGCTCGTCGTGGACCGCCTGTTTCAGACGGAGCGCTACGGCAACCTGCACCACGCCCTCACCGCTGGCGTGATGACGCGTGACCGGGTATACGCCGAGCTCGGCGAGCTCGCCGCGGGCCGACGTCCGGGCCGCGAGAGCGCGGGCGAGATTACCGTGGCCGACCTGACGGGTGTCGGTGTCCAGGACGCGGCGATCGCGCAGGCCGTCGTGCAAGCGCTCGGCTTGTGACCGTGCGCCGCCGTCTCGTGGCGCTCCTGGGATTCGCGCCGCTGGCGCATCGACCGCCGCTCCCCAAACGGTGGTGGGTGTACTGCGCCGTCGCCTATCTCGCCCCGAGCCTCCTGCTCACGCTGGTGCCCGCCGACGAGCTCCCCTAGCGCGATCTCGTCTGGCTGGTGACCCTCGTCCCGGCCTACCTCCTGTCGTTGCACTACGGGATGCGCGGGGCGGTCGCGGGCCTCGCGATGGGCACCGTGCTGTTCACTTCGATCCAGCTCCTCGTCGCCCTGAATCTCGACGCCGAAGACTGGCGCATCACCGTCCCGATCTACACCGCCTACGGCACGATCGCGATCTCGGTGGGCTGGTTGTCGCAGCAGCTCCACCTGTTCTACGAGCGGGCGATCGAGGGCGAGCGGGTGGCGGTGATCAGGCAGGTCGCGGTCGCGATGCGGCATGAGGTGAACAACGCGCTCGCTACGATCCTCGCCGAGGGTCAATTGCTCGAGCAGGACGCGCGGCTCACGCACCCCGAGGATCAGCAGTCGCTCCAGAACATGCTCGCCATGTCGCGCCGCATCCGCGACAGCATCGAGAAGCTCCTCACGCTCACCCATGCGCCGGTGACGGAGTACATCGAGGGTGTGTCGATGATCGATCTGGCGAAGGTGGGCGCGCGGGGAGCGGGAACGACGAGCCGCTAGCCGCCGAGCCCGCGCAGCACGAGGTAGACGAGCCCGGCGATCCCGGCGGCTGCCGGGATGGTGAGCACCCACGCCCAGACGATCTGCCCCGCCACCCCCCACCGCACCGCCGAGAGGCGCTGCGCCGCCCCCACCCCGGAGATCGCGCCAGTGATCGTGTGAGTCGTGCTCACAGGGATGCCGAAGTGAGACGCGATGAACAACGTGATCGCCCCGCTCGACTCGGCGCAGAAGCCGCCGAAGGGCGTGAGCTTCGTGATCCGTTGCCCCATGGTCTTCACGATGCGCCACCCGCCGGCTAGCGTGCCGAGCGCGATTGCCGCGTGGGCGATGAGGATCACCCACAGCGGAATGACGCTGACCGTCGTGACGTGGAGGGCGCGGATCGGGAAGGCGACGAACGCCCCCTGGGCCGCAAACAGGAGCCCGACGATGATCCCCATCGTCTTCTGCGCGTCGTTGGTGCCGTGGCCGAGCGAGTACAGCGCCGCCGACACAAGCTGCAACGAACGGAACACGCGGTCCACTTTGCGCGGCAGCGAGCGCCGCAGGGCCCAGGACAGCGCGACTGTGAGCGTCAGCGCCAGCACCAGGCCCATCAAGGGAGCGACCACGATGAACACCAGGGTCTTGATCCAGCCCGCGGCGAGGATCGCGGCGAAGCCCGCCTTGGCGACCGCGGCGCCCGCATACCCGCCGATCAGCGCGTGTGAGGACGAAGTGGGCAGCGCCCCCCACCACGTGATCAGGTCCCAGGCAATCGCGCCGATCAAGCCGGCGAGGATGACGATCGGCTCGACCACCGAGAGGTCGATCAGGCCCGTGCCCATCGTCTTCGCCACCGCCGTTCCCAGGCCGAAGGCCGCGACGAAGTTGAAGAACGCCGCCCACACCACGGCCATCGCGGGGCTGAGCACGCGCGTGGAGACGACGGTCGCGATCGAGTTGGCGCTGTCGTGGAACCCGTTGATGAAGTCGAAGGCGAGCGCGACGAGGACGATCCCGAGGACGAACCAGGCCGTGGCGGTGATCACGCGTGTTTCAGCGTGATAGACTCGAGGTCGTTGGCGACATTCTCGGACTCGTCCAGGGTGCGCTCGAGGTTGTCGTAGATCTCCTTCCACTTGATCACTTCGAGCGCGTCGCGCTCGGTCTCGAACATGCGGCCCATGGCCTCGTGGTACAGGGCGTCGCCCTCTTCTTCGAGCTTCTTCGCCTCGACGCAGTAGCGCATCACGTCGTCGCCCTTCTTCAAGCGGCTGACACCCTCGGCGACCACACCCACCATGCGCTGGATCACCTCGGTGAGCTGCTTCACGCCCAGCGGGGCGGCCCCCAGGTGGAAGATTTGGGAGCGCCGGGCGATCCCATCGATCACGTCCATCACGTCGTCCAGGTCCGAGGCGAGCCGGTGGATGTCCTCCCGATCGAGCGGCGTGATGAACGTGCGATCGAGGCGGTTCACGACTTCATGCGTGATCTGGTCGGCCTCGTGCTCGAGCCGCTTGATCGCTTCGACGTGCGGGACGCGGCGCTCGGGAGGCGCGTCGAACAGCTGCCGCAGATGCTCCGCCGCCTCCGTGTTCCGCGTCGCCACGGCGACGAACAGGTCGAAGAATTCCTCATCCCGAGGCAGCAAACGCACGAACGTGCTCGTCTGTGAGAGGGGGTCCGTCGGCCGGAGAACATAGCGGCCCACCGCGGCAGCCACTAGGTTACCTCGCTCCACACCCGAGCCGAGGACGGGGACCGCCGCATGGCCACCACGCAACAGCCGCAGGTCGACTTCGTCAAAGCCATCTCCCGCCTCGACGCCACGGCGCTCGTCGTCGGATCGATGATCGGGTCCGGGATCTTCATCGTCTCGGCGGAGATTCTCCGCGAGGTGCACGCCCCCGGGTTGCTCCTCGTCGTCTGGGCGGTGTCGGGCGCCGTCACGCTGATGGGGGCGCTCACCTATGGCGAACTCGCGGCCATGTTCCCCAACGCCGGCGGGCAGTATATCTATCTGCGCGAGGGGATCTCCCCGCTGTTCGGCTATCTCTACGGCTGGACGCTGTTCGTCGTGATCCAGACGGGCACGATCGCCGCGGTCGCCGTGGCGTTCGCCCGCTTCACCGCCGTGTTCTGGCCCGGCCTCTCCCCCGACGTGTTCCTCGGCTCGACGCTGCATCTTCCCCGGCCGCTCGGCGACGTGGCGGTGGGCCTCTCGCCCCAACGCCTGCTCGCCGTCGCGTCCGTGGCGCTCCTCACCTGGATCAACGTGCGCGGCGTACGGACGGCCGCGATCATCCAGACCTCCCTCACCGCCATCAAGACGGGTGCGCTCGCGGCGCTGATCCTGCTTGGGTTGACGATCGGCCGTCACGCCGAAGCGCTCGCGGCGAACTTCGGGACCAATTTCTGGGCCACGGGCGGCGTGGCGGTGGGCGTGGCCGCGGTGGGCGCCGCGATGGTGGGCTCCTTGTTCTCGATGGACGCCTGGAACAACGTCGGGTTCGCGGGGAGCGAGCTCAAGCAGCCCGAGCGCGACCTGCCGCTCGCGATGGCCGCCGGCGTGTTGATCGTCACCGTGCTGTATCTGCTCGCGAACGTCGCCTACCTGAATGTGCTGCCGGCTGGCGCGATCGCGACCGCGCCCCAGGACCGGGTCGGGACCGCGGCGCTGCAAGCGATCCTCGGCCCGCCCGGGCTCAAGCTCATGGCCGCGGCGATCATGATCTCGACGTTCGGCTGCAACAACGGCCTTATCCTCTCGGGCGCGCGCGTGTACTACGCCATGGCGCGCGACGATCTGTTCTTCAAGTCCGCCGGTGCCTTGCACCCGCGCTACAAGACACCCGCGGCGGCCCTGGTGGTGCAGGCGGTGTGGACTGGCCTGTTGTGCCTCTCGGGGACCTATACCCAGCTCTTGAACTACGTGATCTTCGCCGCCCTGCTGTTCTACATGCTGACCGCAGTGGGCCTGTTCGCGTTGCGGGTCAAGCGACCGGACCTGCCCCGGCCGGTGCGGGCGCCGGGGTATCCCTGGTTCCCGGCACTTTATGTCGTGGCGACCGCGGCGATCGCGGCGGACCTCCTCACCCAGGATACGACGCGCACCTACAGCGCGCTCGGGCTGGGTGTGGTGGTGATCGGCGTGCCGGTGTACTTCGCGTGGCGCGCAATGGTCAAGCGCGCGGCATAAACCGCGGGTAATCGCCGAGGACGATCACCACCGCGCCCTGCGCTTCGAGATCCCGGATGGCGCCGGCCATCGCCGGGTCCGCGGCCCGCGCTTCCACGTCCAGGTAGAACAGGTACTCCCACGGCGTCGTCCGATCGGGACGGCTCTCGAGCTTCGTCAGGTTCAAGCCCGCCGCCGCGATGGGCGCGAGCGCGCGCGCCAACGTCCCGGGACGGTGCGGCAGCTTGAGCAACAGCGTGGTCTTCGCCGCCACCCCGGCCGGCGGCGACGCGGCCTCCGCCGCCACGAGCAGGAAGCGCGTTTGGTTGTGCGGCTCGTCCTCGATGCGCTCGGCGAGGATCGCGAGGCCGTAGCGCTCGGCGGCGAGCGCACCAGCGATCGCCGCGAGCGAGCGGTCGCCCTGGCGCGCCACGTCCGCCGCCGCCCCTGCTGTGTCGTAGAACGCCACCACCTCCACGCCGGTCAGCGAGCGCAGGAAGCGCTCGCACTGCGCCAGAGCCACCGGATGCGACAGCACGCGCCGCACCGCCGCGCGCGACGCGCCCGGTACGCCGAGCAGGCAGTGATGCACTGAGGTCACGACCTCGCCGACGATCGCGAGTCCCGACTCGGCAATGAGGTCGAAGTTCTGGGCGATCGAGCCGACGACGGAGTTCTCGATTGGCAGGAGGCCCAAGTCGGCGCGGTGCTCGACGACCGCCTGGGTCACGTCGCGGAACTCGCGGTAGGGCTGCGACTGGGCGTGGGGATCGAGCACGACGATCGCCTCCTCAGAGTAGGCACCCGCCGCGCCTTGAAACGCTATCCGCTTGCTTCCCATCGGCTTACACTAACCGCTCCGGGCCCTTGCCGATAGTTCCGCGCGTGGCAATATTGGCTGACATCACACCCGAACAAACACCGAAGTTACACGAGAATCCGCCATGTCCGAGCCAGTCGAGCTGCCCCACCTTCACCGCGCCGCACCATCGTCTCGCTCCGGCACCTCCATCCCCCTCTCACCATCCCCCGCCCCCACCCCAGCGCGCACGCCCTGCCCGGACTGTGGTGCCGGGCTCGTCCGCCAATCGGGCTGCCTGGTGTGCGTGCAATGCGGCTGGGCGCGGTGCGGGTGAACCGAGCGACCATGCCACGCGCGACGCACGACCCGGGGCCTAACGCGGAGCCGCAGTTCGCGCTTCCCCTCGCCGCCCGACCGGCGCTCCGTCCAGCTGCGGCCTTGCCGCTGCTCGATGAGCGCCTCCGCGGCACCCGGTTCGTCGCACTCGAGCCCCGCTCCGTCTTGAACTCGCCCGAGCAGACGGGCGTCGACTTCTGGTCGCTCAATCCGTACGTGGGCTGCGAGTTCGGGTGCACCTACTGCTACGCGCGCTACGCGCACCGCTACGTCGTCGAGCGGGCGCACGACCAGGGCAAGCTTTCCGACGCCGAGTTCCGCGACTTCCGTGGTGCCCACGGCTGGGAGGCGTTCGAGCGGCGCATCTTCGTGAAGGAACGCGTGCTCGGCGTACTCGAAACGGATCTGCGGCGCTATTTCCGCAGAGTGGGAGCGGCGGGGGCTGCCGGGGCGGCAGCCACGCCCATTGTGATCGGGACCGCCACCGACCCCTATCAGCCCGCGGAGCGGCGCTTCCGCCTGACGCGACAGATTCTCGAGCGCTTGGCGCGCCTCGAGGGTCTGAACATCGGCATCATCACGAAGAGCCCGCTCGTGGCACGGGACCGAGACGTGCTGCGCCGCATTCAGGAGCGGGGTGACCTCGCGGTCCACGTCTCGCTCAGCGCGCTCGATCCGCGGCTCATTAGGCAGGTCGAGGCCCGCTCCCCGATGCCCAGGGTGCGGCTCCGCGCGCTCGCGCAGCTCGTCGCGGGCGGCATCAACGCCGGGCTGATCGTGGCACCCGTCCTGCCCGGGATCTCGGATGATCTGCCCCAGCTGGAGGCGCTGTTCCGGGCGGCGCGCGAGGCCGGGGCGCGGTTCGTGCACGCCGGGCCACTGCGGCTCTATCCCGCGGTGCGCGACCGCTTCTTGCCGGTCGTGGACCAACACTTTCCAGAGCTTGCCGAGCGCTATCGGCGCGCCTACGCGCGCTCGAGCGCCGCCCCGCGCTCCTACGCTGCCGCGCTCCAGCGCCGCATCCAGCGGCTGCAACGCCAGTACGGCTTCCCGGTGAACGCGGGGATGCGGGACCGCTACGCAACCGAGCGACCAGCGCCACAAGGCCGGCTCGCGCTGTGAGCCGTCAGGCTTGCGGCTGGGTGGTCACCGCGAGGATCTCGGCCCCGAGAGTGTCCAAGTCCAGCGGCTTTGAGAGGAAGCGTTCGATCGCGGTCGGGCCCTCGCAGGAGTTCGGCACGCCGGCGGCGCTGCAGAAGATGAAGCGGCCGCGCAGCTCGGGGCGGAGCGTCGTGGCTTCACGCCACAGCCACAAACCGCCGCACGGCAGCATCACGACGTCACTCACCACGGCGCCAAGCCTACGACGCCGTGCGGGTCAGGCGGGCGGACTTCGCATCGCGCCCGAAGTGGCGAAGCAAGTCGTGGACCCAGCGGGGTGCCGCTAGGCGACGGGCTTCGTACGCCTCCGCGAGGAGTGCGCCGATGTCGCGCCCCAGCGCCATCGTCTGCTGGGGAGATAGGTCGCCCGACAGCTCGCCCACGAGGCGCACCAGCTGGGCGACGTTCGGCGGGCGGGTGACGCGCCCTTGCCCGGCGAGCCAGCGCTCGAGCTTGGTACGCGTGGCGCTGCGCGGTGCCGAGCCGTTCAGGAAGTTGCGGAGCCCGTTCGGGCTGATGCTGATCGCTTGCGCCGCGCGCCGCAGCGAGAGCCGGGCGGTCTCCCGCCCGACTGCGTCACGCAGCAGCGGCACCGGTAAGGTGGGAACGCCGCGGCGACCGGGCTTCACGGGACGTGTCCTCTGCGTGCCCCTTGTGCGGAATGGACCGCCTTATACAACCGATACCCTAGCGATCGTCCCGACGGCTCGCAAGCAGCTTCGGGCCCACGGTCAAATCGGACCCTGCCCCACCTCCCCGCGCCCGAGCCCGACGATGCACGCCCGGTTGCGGCGGCGTCTCGCTTGGCCCGGTTGTTGCGAGCTAGGTCGGCTCGCAGCAGCGGTTTGGCGGATACGCGGTGTGCTGGTATCGTCCTTGTCCCGACCATGAACATTCGTGCCACACGCGTTCACGGAGGTGCTCGTTTGTTCAGGCAAGCCATCCCTGTCCTTCACGTCACCAGCTCAAGCGCCGCAGAGGACTTCTATTGCAACCGGCTGGGCTTCCGCAAGCGTTTTGCTTACCGCGTCGATGAAACCAGAATGGATCCGTGCTACATGGGGCTGGTGCGTGACGACGCGTGGCTGCACCTGTCTTCCTTCTCTGGTGACGGGGTCTCCGGCGGCTGCGTGTACGTGCTGGTGGACGACGTTGATGGGCTGCATGACGAGCTGCGTCACACAAGCGTCCGCATCGATCTCGAGCCGACCGATCAGACGTGGGGCAACCGCGAGATGTACGTGCGGGACCCCGACGGCAACACCATCCGGTTTGTCCGACCGCTTAGCGGGTGACAGGCACGGTTCAAACCGAGGCCGCCTTCGCCTGTCCTCGTTAGGGCTCGTCGCTCTCGAGCGCCGCCGCCAACGCGCGAATCGTGCCCGGCGCGTTGCCTTCGAGCCGGTTGTTGACGAGGATCATCGCTTCCAGCCGGCGCCGCCGCACTTCCGCCACGAGCCGCAACAGGTCCGCTCTCACCTCCGGTTGCGGGTCGCGGATCTTGTCGTACGGCTCGAACAGCTTCACGGCGTCGGCGTACGCCCGCCCGGGGCGCAGCAGCGCCCGCCCCACGGCGAATGCCGCCGGGAATGTCCACGGTAGCTCGAGCTGCTCGCCGATCGTCGGCATCTCGCTCCACCCGCATCGCCTGGAACTCGAACACGAACGCGCCCGCGTGGTCGCGGAACGCCCGCGCGTAGGGCGTGAGCACCGCCTCCGTGAAGAGGTCGGCATTGAGGAAATCGGGGTTGCGCTGGCCGGCGAGTGGGCCCCAGCGGGGATCCTGAGTAAAGCGCCGGGCCGTGATCCGGTCCCACACCTTGCTCACGCAGGGAAAGCCGGAAGGCAGCGCTCGCGCATAGGCCGTGAGCACCGCTTCGGACGGGGGCTCGTAGAACGCGCTGTCAATCCCCACCGTGCGGAACAGCGGATAGCGCACGTACTCCTCGAGCCGCTGGGCCGGCTGGGCGCTGCGATAGGCGCGATGGTACACATCGCCGCTCCAGCCGTCATAGGTCCAAGTGGACGTGCCGAATCGGACCTCGGGCGGCACGCGGCGGGCGAGCGCGACGACGTCCCCCCCAGGTGGCGGCAATGACGCGAGGTCGTCGAATAGACTGGGCTGCTTGCGTGGAGGCACTGACCCGAGAACTCAAAGTTAAGTGATGTAAAATCAATCGCTTAAACCAAACATCCGCAATCTTGCCACTCTCCTAGCTTCGGGATATATTCGGGTCCCATTTAATCACAGTCGACGGCTCCTATTCCGGCACTCCCACCGTCCCCGACGCCCTCGCCGCCGCCGACACCCCGCCTGACGAGCGATACCGCCGCGTGCTGCTGGATTCCGCTGTTCGCGCTGCGCTGTGAGGTGGCCCGCCGGCCCGAGCTCGCCGCGCTCCCGGTGGCGCTGCTCGCGCCTGACGAGATCCGCCGGCTGTGGCAGGTGTCGCCGCTCGGCCGGCACGCCGGGGTCCGACCGGGGATGACGGTGAGCCAAGCGATCGGGCTCTGTCCCGCGCTCAAGCTGTGCGAGCCCGATCCAGTGCATTACGACGAGCAGTGCGCCCGACTGCTCACGGCGCTCGCCCGCGTCAGTCCGGTCATCGAGCCGACGGAGCTGGGACGGGTGTTCGTCGGGATGGATGGGCTCGAGGGGTTGTACGGGGAACCGGAACAGGTGATCGCAGCGATCACGGACGCCGTGCGGCACCTCGCGGGTGCGAGCGAGGCCCAAGACCCCCTCGCTCCGTTCCCGGGCCGCACGCCGTATGCCGCGCCCCGGATGGGATGGGGACGCGGGAAGTTCGTCGCATGGGTGGCGGCGAGCCGGGCGAAACCGGGAGGCACGGTCGGCGTGCGGTCGGGGGAGGAGCGGGAGTTTCTCTCGACCCAGCCGCTCGCCACGCTCCCGCTCGACCCCGACACGCATCGCCGCATGCGCCAACTCGGGCTCAAGACGCTGGGGCACGTCGCCGCGCTCCCCGAAGAAGCGCTGGTCGCGCAGTTCGGCCGCGCCGGACGCCGACTGTGGCGGCTCGCGGCGGGGCGGATCGCCGAGCCGGTGCGGGGGCGGATCGCACCGGAGCCGATCACGGCCGCGCTCACCTTCTTCTCACCGGTCGGCGAGCGGGAGCTCTTGGTGCACGCGCTCGGGCAGCTCATCGAGCGAGCGCTGCGGGATCCGCGCCGCGTCGGCTGGCGGGTGCAGGTGGTCCGCGCGCGGGCCGAGCTCGAGCATGGGGCGTCCTGGCTCGTGGCAGTGACGCTCAAGGACCCGTCCGCGTCCCGGGAGCATCTCATGGCACCGCTCACGGCGCAGCTTGAGCGCTCCCCTCCCGCCGGGGCGGTGGAGCGGCTCGTCGTCGAGTTCACCGCCTTCGCGCCGGGCACCGCGGAGCTGCAGCTGTTCGCGCGCGACGCGAACGCCGCGGCACGCGCCGGACGGCGACGCGCGCTCCAGAGCGCTGCCCGGGAGATCAAGTTGCGGCTCAAACGGTCGTTGTTGTCTCACGTCATCGAGGTCCAACCATGGTCCCGCCTCCCCGAGCGCCGCTACGCGCTGATCGACTTCGAGCCCTGAACATGCCAGAGCCCGTCACCGTCGAGCTGGACGGCGAGCGGGCGCCGGTGGTCGTGCACCAGGCACCGGGCGCACCGGGCGCACCGGGCACCGGAAAACGCGTCGAGGCGATCGGGGAGAGCTGGCGAGTGGAGGACGAGTGGTGGCGCCAGCCGATCTCGCGTCGCTATGTCGAAGTCGTGCTCGAGGGGGGAGGGCGCGTGGTGCTGTATGAGGATCTGATCACCGGGGAGTGGTGGGTGCAGCAACCCTAGGGGAGGGGGAGCGGGAAGTCCGGATGTACGTCGAACTCCACTGCCATTCCGCCTTTTCATTTCTCGATGGCGCCTCGCTCCCCGAGCAGCTGGCGCTCGCGGCCGCGCAGCTCTCCTACCCGGCGCTCGCCCTCACCGATCACAACGGGGTGTACGGCTCGATGGCGTTCGCGCAGGAAGCGCGGAAGCTCGGGCTGCAGCCGATCACCGGGGCGGAGCTGACGCTCCTCGACGGCTCCCACGTGACGCTGCTCGCTGAGTCGTCCGCGGGCTACGCCAATCTGTGCCGCTTGATCACCGAAGCGCATCTGGGGCAGGAGGACCGGCGGGACCCGCGACTCGACTTCGCCTCCCTCGAAGCGCGGCACGACGGGCTCATCGTCCTCTCCGGCTGTCGCGCCGGACTCCTGCCGAGCGTGCTACGGCGGGAGGGGCGCGCCGCGGCGCTGCGCTTCGCCGAGCGGTGCCGCGCGGTGTTCGGCGCGGAGCGGTTCTACGTCGAGCTCGAGCGCAACCAGGTGCGGGGCGATCTGGCGCTCACGCGCGCCTTGCAGGACCTGGCCCGGGCGGCGCACCTGGGCGTCGTGGCGACCGGCAACGTGCATTACCACCGGCGCGAGCGGCACCGCCTGCACGACGTGCTGGTCGCGATCCGGCACCGCACGACGCTCGACGGCGCGCACCACGTGCGGCATGCGAACAGCGAGTTCTCCCTGCGGCCGCCCGAAGATGTCGCCGCGCTGTTCCGTGACTGCCGCGATGCTGTCGCCACGACCGAGCTCCTGGCCGAGCGCTGCCGCGGGTTCGACTTGACGCGTGATCTGGGCTATCGCTTTCCCGACTTCCACGGCGCCGCGCGCGCGCCCGCCCCGCAGGCCCTCGCCGAGCAATGCCGGGCGCGACTCGACGAGCGCTACCCGCTCGGCTCGCCGCACCGCGACGAGGCGGAGCGGCGGCTGGCCGAGGAGCTGCGGCTGATCGAGCATCACGGGCTCTCGGGCTTCTTCCTCGTCTATCACGATCTGTTCGACCTGGCGCGCGAGGTCGCGGCCGACGTGCGGCGCGGCTCGCGGCGCGCCCGCGGCGACCTGCTCCCCGGGCGCGGCCGCGGCTCGTCGGTCTCGTCCATCGTGTGCTACCTGCTCGGGCTGTCGCACATCGATCCGGTCGCGACCCGGCTGTTCATCGGGCGGTTCCTGAACGAGACCCTCGCCTCGGTACCCGACATCGACCTCGATTTCCCGCGCGAGATCCGCGAGGAGCTGATCCGGCGCGTCTACCAGCGCTACGGCGACGAGCACGTCGGGCTGGTGTGCTCGTTCCCCACCTATCGGCTGCGCTCGACGGTGCGCGAGATCGGCAAGGCGCTGGACTTGCCGGCGGGTGAGATCGCGCAGATCGCCAAGCTGGCGGACCGACGCTCCGGCGGCCTGGCGGACGAGCTGGACGAGCTCCCCGGCTTCGCCGGCCGCCGCGACGCGCCTCTGTGGAAGGAGCTGTGCGAGCTGGCGGAGGAGATCGCGGGGCTCCCGCGCCACGTGTCGCAGCACGTGGGCGGGATGATCATCTCGAGCCGGCCGCTCGTGGAGCTGGTGCCGCTCGAGCGCGCGGCGATGGAGGACCGCGTGGTGTGTCAGTGGGACAAGGACTCCTGCGACGACGCCCGCTTCATCAAGATCGATTTCCTGGCGCTCGGTATGCTGTCGCTCGTCGAGGAGTGCGTGGAGCTCGTCGCCGTGCGCGAGGGGCAGCCGCCCGACTTGTCGCGCATCGACTTCGAAGACCCGGCGGTCTACGACCGCATCTGCCGGGGCGACACGGTGGGGTTGTTCCAGATCGAGAGCCGCGCCCAGATCCAGATGGTCCGCCGCACCCGGCCCACGAACCTCGAGGACCTGGCCGTCGAGGTGGCGATCGTGCGGCCCGGGCCGATCGTGGGCGGCGCGGTGAACCCCTACGTGCGGCGCCGCGAGGACCAGCGCCGCGCCCGCGCGCGGGGCTACCCCTACGAGCCGCCCGTCGCGCACCCGCTGTTGCGCGAGGCGCTCGCCGAGACGCTGGGCGTGATCCTCTTTCAGGACCAGGTGCTGCAGGTGTGCCAGGCGCTCGCGGGCTTCACGGCGGGGCAGGCCGAGGCGCTGCGGCGGGCGATGAGCCGGCGGCGCAGCCGCGAGCTGATGGGCGAGTTCTGGGAGGAGTTCAAGGCCGGCGCGGTGGCGCGCGGCGTGCCGGAGGCGACCGCCGAGCACGTGTTCACGCAGGTGATCGCGTTTTCCGAGTTCGGCTTCCCTAAGTCGCACGCCGCGGCGTTCGGGCTCCTCGCCTACCAGTCGGCCTGGCTCCGCCACTATCACCCGGCGGAGTATTACTGCGCGCTCTTCAACAACCAGCCGATGGGGTTCTACTCGCTCGACGCGCTGGGCCGCGACGCCCAGCGCAACGGCATCGAGATCCGGCTGCCGGACGTGAACGCGAGCGACGTGTGGTGCACGGTGGGGGAGCGCTGGGTCCGGGTGGGGCTCGGCTTCCTGCGCGACTGGAGTGAGGAGACCGCGACCGCGGCGGTCGTCGAGCGGGAGCGGCACGGGCCGTTCACGAGCATCGGCGACTTCGTGCGGCGCGCGCCACCCCGGCTCAAGCGCAGCGCCATCGAGCACCTCGTGTGGGTGGG
>WNFD01016749.1_pt1 | contig 13204 bp, 19 predicted proteins | sample 5400491 | NCBI WGS metagenome assembly WNFD01 (sample SAMN13153343, study PRJNA577476) | soil metagenome | isolation source: 120 cm saprolite under Douglas fir tree site 2 hole 2 replicate 2 | place: USA:California | collected 2015-04-18 | reverse complement strand
CCAAGCGTTCCCGAGCAAATCCCAATTGCCTTCTGCTACGTAGAAGCGCTGCGCCGAATCGCGGTGCGGCGTCATCGTGATTTCGCTGGAGTGCTTTAGAAGTTCTGTTCTGGCGAGGGCAGTGTCTTTCCGCAGTAGGTCGCGTAAATCGTTCAGGCTGCTTGCTACGAAGCTTCGGATTTCACCGACACGCGACTCGATTGATTGCGGGGTAGTCGACAGCAAGCTATCGGTGATGCCTTGGAGTTCAGCTTCCTTCCGTCCGATCTCTTCGAGAAGAGACTTAGAGTGTCCCGACTCCGCGACCGCGGAGACGAGGCGCCGCACTTCCGCTTCGAGCCGAGTCTTTCGCTGGCGCATTCCAATGAGATCATCGGACAGGCTGCCAAGCGCGGCTTCGAGTTGCCTCTTAAATTCCATGACGGCGTAATCCACGACCTCTGGTTGCAGTATTTCACTCTGAAGCTTTCCGAGCAACAAGTCTTCGAGATCATCCCGCCGAATGTAGAGATCGTTTTCGCAGCCGCCACGGTTAAAGCGACGCGAGCACGCATATTTTTTGTGCCGGTGCGTTCCGCCACCGGTCGCGATGATGAGATTCGCTCCGCACTCCCCACACTTCAAAAGGCCGCTGAATAGATACGAGCTCGTCATGGCGCGCGGCGCAAGGCCACGGCTCTTTGGATAGCCCCAAATTCCGGGGAGCGCCGCAAATCGTGCGCGCACCGTCTTCCAGAGACCCTCGGTGATGATCGCCAGGTCAGGATTGGAACTGCGCAACCATTCTGATTCGGGCCGAGGTCTTCGCTGACGTTTGTTGGTTCCAGGCACCTTCACGAACTTAGAGCGATTCCAAACCACGTTGCCGATGTACAGTTCGTTTTTCAGCATCTCTCGAATCGCCGTAGGACACCATTCGCTTCCTACGCGGTCCTCGCGCGGGCGCGGAGACGGAATATGCTCGGCGTTCAGCGTCCTGGTGATGGCTTTCAAGGAGTGGCCGGCCGCGGACAGTTCAAAGATTCGCTTCACCGTAGCGGCCTCAGCAGGATTCACAACGAGCTTCTTCCCCGCACCTTCGCCGAGGGAGATCGTGTCATAACCGAAAATCCGTCCTCCTGTGTGCAGGCCGCGCAACGCCAAGCCTTCCATCCCGCGGTGTGTCTTCTTCGCCAACTCGCGCACGTAAAGCGAATCCACGAGCCCATGGACCGTGACGAGCATTTCGGATTGTTCGTGATCGCTGTCAATGCCCTGACTCACGGCAATGAGTTGCACGCCGGCAAAGTTCAGGCGCTTGAAAATCGAAAGAGCATCTTCCGTTGTGCGCGAGAGGCGGCTTGTGTCGTCAACGAGGATTGCGGTAAACGGCGGTGCCACCGAGAGCGCGAACTGCAAGACTCGCTTCAGCGCGGGGCGATCAGCACCCACTCCGCTCAGAGCTTCGTCGCGATAGATGTGTTCTTCGAGGACTCGCAGGCAATGGGCTTCAGCGTACTGGCGGCATTTCCGAATCTGGTCATCGATGGAGGCGCGACTCTGCATCTCGGTCGAGACGCGAGCATAGATTGCGGCGCACCGGAGCTGGCTCACTGAACCCCCTCGGGTGAAGCCTTAATGTCTGAGCACTGTACCACAAGAGATGCATCAAAGTTTGACACGTCGCCGCGGCTTCGCTCGGAAGCGAGAAACTCCTTCACCATTGTTGGCACGATCACGTTGTCAATCCAGCTTTTGACTTCTGGATTGATGTCCGCAGGCCCGAGTTTTGGTGCGGTCGCCATCGTCTAAGCTCTTGCACACCCGTTTTCGCCACAGCCCGTTTCTACGGGCGAGAACAACGGGGTAAGGGGGTAGTGCGAGAGAAGCGATTTTTGCGCCTGCAAGTCCTTTGTTTCCGCGACGGTGCGAGGGGGTTTTTTCCACACGGCGACAGCGCGATAGTCCCGCTGCTGTCTCGTCTTCGCGGCTCGGCATTCCTCACCGTTCCGATACTTCCGCGGGCGGCCGTTTTTGCGGGTCGCTTGTCTGTCGCCGTCGCCCCGGCATTCGCGGCTGCACCAGACTCCGGAGTCACCTCGCATCGTGAAGCGTACCGGGCCTATTCCTCTGCCGCACGCATCGCAGATCTCGGTGATGTAGCAGCCGTGCTTCGCGAGAAGGCCATACGCTTGTTGGGTTGTGAGGTTCATTTCAGCAAGCCCCGCTCTCGGAGAACCTGCTTCTGTTCCTCCAGTGACCGCATCGGTGGACGCGGCATAAGCTCTCCCGCGACCGCTCGAATGGTACGTTTGATGTCGGGCTCCTCGCATCCTGACTTCTTCAGTTCTTGCGCGTACGTCAGTCCTCTCGCCCGCATCTCCTGGTACGTCTCCGACGAAGGCAGAAGTTTTTGCGCCGAGTCCGCGAGCAGCTCCCGCAGTTCGCCATCGGGCAGCAAGAATTTGTCTGCCTCAAATTCGCCCCACGCGATGAAGGATTCAACGAAGCGCTTTTTCGCCCAGGTGTGCAGGGCTTCCACCGATTCAAAGTCTCGGAACACTCCTGCGGCTCTCGCGGCTTGCCTCACGCGGTCGGACAGTCTCGCTAGGGCGCGATTGAACGGGCCGGGTATGTCGGGGTTCCAATGGACGCGGCGAATGTCCAGCACACGTTTCCATGCTTCCTCTGCAGCTTCTGGCACAGCGGCTTCCTCGGTCTTTTGGATTGGCGCGAGGATTTCGGCAACCTTTGGGAAAAACTTGCACGTCCTGAGCGCTCGGCTAAAGAGTCGCTCCAATATCGCGGCGTCCATGACGCCGAAAGCCTCAAGCCACAGCGGGAGCCGTGGCGCAACATCTTCCTTGTGCTCGACGGCAAAGCGAAATAGCCACTCCCTAATTAACTTGTCTGTCGAGGCCAAGGTCTCTTGCGGCTTGCAGAGCGAGATCGGTAGCAGTTGGCTTTCCATTCCTGTTTCCTTTCTGCACGGTCAGAATCGGACCGGATGCGAATGTGTCGAAGCGAGAAACGAAGTAGGACAGGCTCCCGCCTTGCTTGAGCGTGAACGGCTCGGTTGATTCGAGAAAACTCGAGATGTGGGTTTGCCAGACGTCGAGGGTTACGTGTGGCGCCCTGCGAAGGAACGCAGCCAGCGCGGAGCCGTCCTTGCCGAAGCAATCCCACGTGGGCGGACGTTTGTGCTTTGCCTCGAAAGAGCCTTTTGCGAACTCCAAGAACGGGCCAAAGCGCGGATCGGCGGGCGGCGGAGCCGCCTTCTTTCTTTTCTCAATTCTCTCTTCTCTATTCTTACTTCTCCTCTGAGCGGCACCGTGCTCGCCATTCTGCTCGACACTCTGCTCGCGGGAGAAGTATGACAACTCAGCGGGACTCTTTGACTCCAAAGCGTTTAACTGCTCGCCATCGTGCTCGCCTTGAGTAATCTCGAATTTGTGAACCAAGATCGGATAGCAGGAATGCCGTCCGGGGACGGCAAAACGCCGGATGTAATCGCCGTGCTCCATCTTTTCGAGTACATCCCGCGCTGTCCGTTCGGGGATTCCTAGTTCGCCAGAAAGCGATTTCGCCGAACCTTTCCAGACACCGTTGCGCGTGTCAGCCTCTGAGCAGATGTAGATAAAGGCGAGTGCTCCGGTAATCGAAAGCCGCGCGTCGCGGACGTGCTCCCATAGCCCGCGCCGCAATTGGAGAAAGCCATTGCTTTTGCTCACGAGCGCACTCCGACGAATAGCGGTAGATCATCAGTCTGGGCTTGTTCAACAGATCGGGGCTTACCCGCCTGCCGTTCGTACCAATCGTCTGACTTCGACGCGGCAGAATCAGTGGAAGTGATTTTCTCTTTGACTGGCTCGGGCGCTGACGGCGCGGGTGAGTTGAGAAGCCGGAACCAACTGTGACGAACACCGTCAATGCACTCAGTCCGATTTTCGATGTTGAATCCCATCCGATGCCTGAGCGTCCACAGACGCGCGTTGTACTGCGCGGCGCAGGCCATGATTTCAGGTAAGGACACCCATCCGCCGCGGGCGTCGATCAGCAGGCGGAGAATGCGAGCGCTTTGAGTTTTTACGTTCGGCGCGCTAGAACTCTCTTGTATCGCATCACGACATGTCGTATGTTCAGGCATCTTCTATTCCGGGCCGGAAATCCTCGCGCGTCCCCGACGCACTTCCGGCCTTCCCTTTGGAAATCCGCACATCGAAACAACCTGCATCGGCCAAGCGCCGCGCCCAACCTTCGTCCTCACTCCAAACTGGAAAATGGCGCCCTGGTCTGGGCCCGTGGAAAAATGGGCTCCTAAGCTCGGCGGAGCGCACAATCACGACGCCGGCTTTTCGCTGAATTGAGTTTTCTGCTGGATGTTCCGCTTGACGGGAAAATACTTTTGGTGCTACGTTTCTGCTGTCCACTGATGTTGCCTTTCCGGGCCGGGCTGAATCCCCGGCCCAAACTTTTTTCAGACGTGAACGACCTCCGCCCTGCACTTTTGCTCAGTGAGAATGGGAAGCGTCCGCAACCTTTCGGAAAGAAAAACGGAAACAATCCTCTCCTCGGTTCCAGACAGTTCCACTAGGCCGCGCTCCGCCGCGGAGATTCGATTGATTGGGATACCTGTGGCGAGGTACAGGTCAAGTTGCGTCAAATTGAGGAAGCGTCTAAAGCGCCCCATGCTTGTCATGGGGCAATCTTAGGGCGTGTCAGTTCAGGAAAGGTGTATTCGGATTGGGGTTTTTCATTACAATTTCTTGCTTCCGATTCGGGAGACCATCTGGCGGAATCTTTCTTCGCTGATATTCGCTGCCCAGGCGCCCCATCCGTTAAACAGCTCTACTGGCCTAATCTCGCCACAGTAGAGACGCTGTGCTATCGCCGAATCAACGATATATTCGAGGTAGCCAAAAAAACTAGCGCGCCTTAAATTGAGGAAGCGGAGCGTATCGGCAGAATGTTCGATCTTTTGCCGGAACCAAGCGCGGGCTTCCTTAGCGGTCGGCCAAGCATTGTGACCGGCAAACTCGCTTTTGTACTGAGTCAGAAGTGCGCGTATCTCAGCTAGGGCGGTCGTCTTGGTATTGGGCCAGTGCCAATCGTCAATCGGCAGCTTAGCCTTTCCGTGAATGACGCGACTGTAAAGCGCCAGCGCGTCGCCGAGTCGCTTATTCAGGTCCGGCCCATTCCGAACGATCTCTCCCCACTGAGCTACCCGATGTTGGACCGGGCGGCTTAATAGAACACGCCAACCCAACACCCTCGCTTCCTTGAGGATAATTTCGTCGAACTTTTCCACCAAGGCAGGCGGCGGAGTTCCAGCCTCGAAAGCCTCTCGGTCCTTAGGCCGAAGCTCTTCTCTAAAAAGCGCTACGAGCCTGCTTGTAACTTCCCGCTCAAATATGCGTAGTTCTTCCGCACTGATGGGGGGCTTTTGTACTGCCATAAGGTCTAAAGCCAGAGGAATTGAGGTTCTTATGATCGCATTCCCTGACATCGTGGGTATCTCCACCAGTCCCGGTGCCAGCCGGGGCGTTTCTTTGCTGCTGCAAATTCTTTCACAAAGGGCTTGACAGGTCAAGGAATATAAGCTAGTCTGCCTAGCGTGAAGCCGCTCTCAACAGACCAAGTCGCTAAGGCTGTCGATGTGCACCCCATTACTCTCGAACGGTGGCTCTCGCAGGGAAAAGTGAAGTCGCCGAAGAGACTCCAGGTCGGTGGCCGCGTCGTTCGCCTCTGGACTGAAGCTGACGTGGAGCGGGTTCGCAAGTTCAAGCACGACAACTATCGCAAAGGGAGAGGCCGAAAGCCGAAGCCGAAGCGATAGAAAAATAAAACGGGCCACCGCGTAGCTATCAACTACCCGGCAGCCCTAAACAAATCAACCTAACTTGGAGGCTGAAATGTCTACGCAGAGTGTAATCCATCCCGTCGGGCAGTCGAAACTCACAGTCGTTCCATTTCCCGCACCACAGCCGATCACGCAAATCGAATTGGCACTTTTGCTCGGAATGCGTGGCCGTCTCCATCAACTCGCAGAGCAAGTCGAACAGGCCGAGCAATACATCAAAACGAGACTTGAGAAGGGAGCTCTCCTTGAGCCGGGCGATCACCGCGCCGAACTCAAGGAAAACTTCCGCCGCAACGTCTCGTGGAAGGATGTAGTCTTCTCAACTCCACCAAACCGACACGCAGCGTCTCTCTCGTCATCGAGTAAATCCGAAACGCGCGGTCAGGGAGTCCAATTCCTGCCTGCGCGTCTGCGGCATTTATTTGCGCCTTGTCGCCGCACCGATGAGGACAGCGAGGCGCGAGAGAAACGCGATGAACGTCAACGCGAAAGTGGCTGAAGACAAAAGGAAGCATCCCGAACGTTTTTGCCCTGTGCCGCGGTGCTTGTGGCGCACGGCGAAATTAAATCATGCAACGCAGACCTATTCGGGCGGTGGGTACTGCCCGCGCCATCAGCAATCAAACCCAGGACCGAAATGCACGGTCCTTGAGTGGATTCGCGAGGGTTATGTGTTTCCCGGTAAGCCTGCTCCTGGCGGTGCGCGATGAATGCGAAACTACTTGCCTACCACAAAATCAAAGCCCTCCCGCTTCCATCTCAGAAAGGTTCAAAGCGGGCAATCCGGCGAATCTTCGACAATTCCCAGATCATCGAGCGTTTCGCCAAATGGCTGCTGGTCTGCGGCAAAGCTAAGAACACGCGAGACAGCTACACCCTGGCCGCAAAGCAGTTCGCCAAATTCCTGCTGGATAAGCCTCTCACCGCCGCGACGAAGGGTGATGTCCGTGCCTTCGTTATGCACCTCTACATGAAAAAATTTGCCGCTACCACGATCCAGGTGCGTCTCGACGCGCTCCGGGTGCTCTTTGATTGCTTACAGCTCGGCGGGCAGGTCCGAGCGTCCGTCCCGCGGTTCATTGTCAGGCGGAAGCTCCCAAAGCATCTGCCGCAAGTGTTATCGGAGCAACAGATCAAACGGCTCATTGCTGCGGCTCGCACTCCGCGGGATCTGGCGATTCTCGAACTTGAATACGCCTCGGGGTTGCGGGTCACGGAGCTTGCGAATCTGCGCATCGAGGACGTGAATCTGCGGGCTAGAAGTTTGACCGTCCGGCAAGGCAAAGGCGGGGATGACCGCATTGCACTCTTTGGCCGTCCCGCCGCTGACGCGCTCAGAGCCTACATAGGAAACCGGATAAGCGGCCGTCTCTTCTTGCAGCATCCCCGCCGTCAGCGTGGCGGGGTGTGGTTCGATTCCCGCTGGCATATCTGGTTCGGGCAGTGGCGCGAGACGGATGACAACGGCAAGCGGGTTATGCGCACAGTCCGACTCGGGAGCTACGATCTGCCCACCAGAGAACGCGCACGGCTAGCCTTGGATGCCTACCTCAGAAACACCAACAAGCTGCCCGAAAGGGAGCCGGACTCGCTGCCCCTCGGCAAAATGGGCGTGTACCGCGTGGTCGTCCAAACCGCAAGGCGCGCCGGCATCACCGGGGTACATCCGCACATCTTGCGCCACTCGATGGCCACGCATTGCATAGATCACGGTATGGACATTCGCCACGTGCAGGAACTGCTCGGCCACACGTCACTCATGGCCACGCAAAAGTATCTGCATCTTTCAACCACGAACCTCAAGCGCGTTCACACGAAATTTTTCCCGAAAGGATGATCCATGAAAAAACTAGCGAAAATCGAAGTGACCTTGCAGCAACGAAGACGGCCAGGGCGTCCTAAGAAAATTCTGGACCTGAGAAAACTCGACAGCATTGAGGTCGTGCAGCCGGAATCACCCGAGCAGGCGATTGAAAGCCTGCTTATCTTCGACGCGCGGTTTCTCGACAGGGACACGCAGCAAAAATTGCTGCTCCTACTCCCCGAGCTTGTTCACATCCGCCGCGCATGGAAAGCCCACTACCTGGAAAATGGTTGTGTTTCCTGCCACAAGAAAAAAACGTGGTACGCCTCAGGCGGTTTCTGTAACGACTGTCAGCGCCGCATTCTAATGCGGATGCGCAACCGCTACAGAAAGGCGATGAAGGGACGCGACCTCACCAAAGAGCTCGCGACGTTCAAAGACACACTTTGTCTGCGATACAACGCGGCTCAGCGGCTATTCAACGGAGGTGACGAATGAGTCCTCGCAGTCTTAGAAAGAAATACGATCATCAGTGTTGCGGGAAACTTCGGCATGGGAACTCTTTGACTGCCCTGCATCACGCTGCTCGCTTACGTTCCTTCCAGCCAGATGATGCCTTCAGCATCTACGATTGTGATTTCTGCACGGGACTCCATGTCGGACGTAAGAACAAAACGCTGCCGGAACAAGATCTGATTCTCGTCTCTTCAGTTGAGGCGCTCAACGGAGGCCAACAATGAAAGTCGCAATCTACGCGCGGGTCAGCACAGCCAACAACGGCCAAGACCCAACGATGCAGACGCGCGAACTCCGTGAGTACGCCGAGCGCCGCGGCTGGACCATCGCGGGTGAGTACGTGGACGTGGGAATTAGTGGCACGAAGGAGAAACGGCCCGAACTTGACCGGCTGATGGCCGACGCGCACCGGCGCCGGTTCGATTGCGTCGTGGTTTGGAAGTTTGACCGCTTCGCACGGTCTGTGTCCCATCTGCTTCGAGCTCTCGAAACCTTCAAGGCCCAAGGTATCGAGTTTGTTTCGTTTTCGGAGCAGATGGACACTTCGACTCCTGCGGGAAAGATGGTCTTTACTGTCCTAGGCGCTGTCGCCGAACTCGAGCGCTCGCTGATCGTGGAGCGCGTGAAAGCGGGCCTGCGAAATGCCCGCGCGAAGGGCAAGCGTCTGGGGCGTCCACGAAAGATTCTGGACACGAAGAGGATTGCCACGCTTCGAGCGCAAGGAGTCGGGTGGAAGCGGATCGCCGCTGGAATGGGAGTTGGGGTCGGAACTATCTATCGCGTCGCCCTGGAGGGTTCCAAAATTCGGGAAACGGTTATTTGAACCCTTAGCGCCTCGAATCCTGCGGGTTGTATAGTCACTGGTCTCTTTGTTCAGCGATCCACTTATCTAAAACCGACTGGTCGTTCGGCTCAATTTTGGTGAAGTGGATACCCATCCCCGCGTTCTCTCGAGTATAAACCACCTTACCCAGAGCTTCGAAGTTCTCACTTCGGTGAGCAATTTTTATTCTGACTTTTGTTTCCGGCAGTAATGGTTTCAGTGTGTCCACGTGGCATCCAAACAGGCTCAGGTCGCTGGTTTGTTCCTTAGTCTGAGTTTCCGACTGCAGATCGGTCAGTTCGATGCTGGCATGGAAGGAATAACGCCGTGCTCGGTGGCGCTCAATCTGCATTTGAACCACCCTCCGAGGAATCCTGATCGCAGTCGGCCTAGTCAGGCGGCTTGTCGTTCCTTGCACTCACGGCAGAGGTGCGTCCAAGGTACCGCCTCCAGACGAGCCCTAGAGATAGGCTGCTTGCAGACCTCACACACCCCGTAGGTACCCTGACTGATTCGAGCGAGTGCCTCTTCGATTGCTCTTAAGAGACGACCATCTGTTTGATGCAAGCGAATCTGAAGCTCCGCTTCCTCGTCGGCATTCGCTTGTTCAATGAGATCGCCCTCTAAACCTCCCGCTGCCGGCACCCGGGACTGCGCTTCACCCGGGGCAGACGACAACTCACGCCGCTTCTCCACGAGCAGTCTCTCGTATCGCCGCAGGTCGGCTGGGCCCATACCCGTCCTCTGTGGAAGGAAACCTTGCCTCTGGCGCCGCATTCTACACCCACACGGTCCCTGTGTCCGCAACGTCCACCGAATCCACTTGTCCAGTAAGCGCGTTATGCGTCCAAGTTGACTGCCCTCAACGTTGAGGACTTCAAGCGCTCATTACTGGAAGGCTGTAAGACATCTTCGGCCCAATCCGAAATATAGTATCCGCCTGCCCAGGAATCGCCCCGCTGCGGCACGGCCACTTCATACATTGCGGCACCGTTCGATTTGTACGCTCGTCTGATAACGCCGTCTTCTTTCGTGTTGCGGTTGTACACCAAGTCTCTGTGCTGAAAGTTCCCAGTCATTGAACCTCTCAATGCTCTTTTCTGCGGTCTCGGGTAGCGATGCGGGAGAGCTGATAGCTACTTGCAGAAAACCTTGGCTAAGCGTGAGGTGTCGATGTTTAACCCGCCGCCCTGGTCGTGACGGCCGTAGTACTTGATGAGCCCAAGTTTTCTGAACCTATTCATAAAAACATTGACGCGCGAACGTGTAGTGCCGATCATCGTTGCCAGGGTCCCTTGCGAGATTCCGGCAAAGCTGTGCTGCTTGCGCTGATTCCCGTTCCCTGCGAGCAGCAGAAGCGCGCGGGCGAGTCGCCTCTCGCTGCACTGAGAAACCTGGTCGATTAAATCCTCCTCGAGCCGAATATTGCGCGAAAGCATGTAAGACAGGAAGCGGTAGGAGAGCCCATGGTCGGCGTGGAGCGCTCGGATCATCTCGTTTCTTTCAATGACTTTTAGAACCGTGGGTGCAATCGCGGTGGCGGTCCGCACACGGATATTCTGATTTCCAAGGCACACTTCACCAAAGAATTCGCCTGGCCCCAGAATGGCGACAATTGGCTCCTTGTCCGTCTTGGAGGCCATGGAGAGTTTCACGCGGCCGCTTTGAATGTACATGAATGTCTCGGCGGAAGCGCCCTGAGAGAAAATAGTTTGTCCTGCTCGGAAGCTTGCTTTTCGTGTGACCACTCCGGCCAAATCGAACGAAATTTTGGGAAGGGCCTCCATGCTGGCCCTCATGCGTTGATTGGGCTTCCGATTCCGCTGGGATACTGCCTGCCGCACGGATTGGGCCAGTCGCGGCATGGCCATTTCCTTCTTGACATCACTTAGGCTGGCTTCCGGGAACTCTTCTTGCTCGGTCTTCATGAGTTCCTCCCCATCAATGGTCTAATCGAAACCGAGCTAATTCTGTTCAATTTGGCACATAGCGGAAAGGCTGTCTCGGCTGCGCTTGCGAAAGAGACTGAAACACTTTCGCACAAGCACACTTTGAATGCCGCTGGAATGAGGCGATGCAGCTCTATGTGCCATACTTGCGCGCAGGTTCTTCGGAACCAATGCCTGGCCTGCAAGTAGCTGAAATGCACGACGACCTGCTGGACACGGGGCGGGACAACCGCTCTCAACGGCTCCCGCCTTCTAACTCTTCGTACTTTGCCTCGTTCCGAAATCACTTGTATCTGGCGAACTGAAACTACAATCGGGCGCCGCAAAGAAAGGGTTTGCAGACTCGGTATGCGTGGGGATTTTGGCGGATGCCCGGTATTGCCGTCTTAATTACCAGTCTACTTCAATTTATAAGTCATGGCGGTAGAGTACTGTTAGAGTGGAGGCGTTTACGAAGATAGGAATTTCTCACGGAATGGACTTCGCGGGATCTAGCCAGGTACAAGTGAGAAAAGACCGCAATCTCGGCATTCTCTTATCGACCGTGTTCTTCTTGGCCGGGGCATACCTCCTGCACGAATCGAGTGCCAATCTCCAATCCTACGTGGAGTTTTACATTTTCGCCGGTGCGACAGTTTCGGCGATTTGCCTGATCACGGGGTGCTGGGCAATCCGGCGGCACCTGTTTATCAGGAGACTGGAGCAGCATGTCAGAGGGGATCAGCAAATCGAGTCCAGATAGATCCGCCAATATGCTGGGGGCCAGCAACCGGCGCAGAAGCGAACGCGTCGTCCTCCGGGTCCCTGTCCAACTGTCGGCTAAGATGACGGACGGCAAGCGGATATGTATTGAGGCTTATACCCTCGTGGTCAATGCCCACGGCGGCTTGCTGGACGTCGGGATGGAGATGCTCGCCGGACAGCCCGTGCTTCTTAGTAACTTAAAGACGGAAAAGGTTGCGACAGCCAAGGTAGTGCGGGTGAAGGGATCGGGAGAGGGTCGTTTTTCTGTTGCCGTTGAATTTGAGTTTCCCGCCCCCAGCTTCTGGCCCGTAAGCTTTCCGCCGCCCGATTGGTCCTCCGTTGGAATCGGAGTATGAAAAACGTGCGAAGAGTCAGTCGCAGGACACATCCGATTACCACTGATCGGACCGTTAGGCTTCCATAGGACCGGAAATCCGTGTTCCCAATAGGCAATGACTGTCGAGATTAGTGTTTCATTTTAGGCAGTTCTAACGCACTCTCTATCCCAACATATTTCAATGCGAATGAACGACATGACCCCGGAACTGTTCCAATCCGTCCGTTGCCCTACGTGCAAAGTGGCTTCTGGGAAGCGTTGTTTGTTGCTTTCAGGCGGCCTGCGCACCGAATCTCACATCGAAAGAAAACTGGCTGCGATTGATGCTGTTGAAACGAATAGAATTCACCTTGTTAAAGTTCGGGGCACCCTCAAATAACTCACTCCGTTTGAGTAGCAGGCGTACGCCTGAAACCACTTGTCCGTTAAGTGCTGCGAGCTCAACTGGTCGCAACAGCGAAACCGATGCACATTTTCGTCCGATGACAAACCCTGTCCATGACCCACCTCTGCGACGAGTCTGGCACGTCCTAATATCGCAAATCCGCTTCCGGCTGCGTAAGTCATCAAAAGGGTTAACTCAATAGCCCAATACAATTCGACGTTCGCTTCACACTTCCAACGCATCCCACGAACATTGCTGTGCACCCGCTGGCCTTAGCCACCTCGCCACGCCGCATGTGCGAACCGGGTCGTCGTGAGGGGCTTGGAGTGAGCATCGACCTTCGAGAGAGGTAACTGGGAATCGACCAGTGATGTAATCAGGCGTTCCTGCACCGGTACAAGCCTATCGCGCCTGCCTTCTGAAGCGCTCTTCAGTTCGCCGTTCGCGTCGGACTGCTGAGCCCGGCTACATACATCAGCCTATGTCGTGACGTTACGACCGGTTTGGAGAATCTACACACGTGTGGGCGGCTTGGGACCCGCCAGGAACCTCAGTGGCGGCAAATCAATCTCCAGTTAGGGTGTGTTCCAGGCTTTACAGAATTCGCCTTGTTGGGTTTGTATGCCCGATCAGGAACGTACTAAGCGCGGACCGATTTTTTGCGGAGCGATGAGCCAGGAGAAGGGTCCCGCCGCTCACTTTCAATGTTTGGGTGGTAATGCTGACATGGCAAGCGGCTTTTTCCGCAGCACATCAAGTTCGCTTTTCGCCTGCCGGAGGGCCTCTTGGAGGGTTTCCAGTTTCTCG
>WNFD01008182.1_pt1 | contig 13204 bp, 11 predicted proteins | sample 5400491 | NCBI WGS metagenome assembly WNFD01 (sample SAMN13153343, study PRJNA577476) | soil metagenome | isolation source: 120 cm saprolite under Douglas fir tree site 2 hole 2 replicate 2 | place: USA:California | collected 2015-04-18 | reverse complement strand
GGAAATCCGGGACGGCATCCGCGGTCCCCAGGGTGAGCACGGGATCCGCTTGCAACGTTCCGTCCGCGTTGATTACGCGAACTCGACCGGGTCGTTCGGTGAAGAAGATTCGCCCATCTGGAGCGAAGGCCAGCGCCCAGGGAATTTGAACGGTGTCAACCACCACTTGCGGCGCGGGTGGTCCCGCGAGCGCCGTTGCTGAGAGCACCAAACCAAGGAGCAATACGACGATCTTTTTCAAAGCAGTCCTCCCCCGGATTCGTGAATAGAAACCGGCATGGACGCGGAAAGAAGATTCTGCCGCGCCGGGGCAGAGAACAGCGGCACGCGATCCTTGTCAAGCCCGAAGAGCTGATGGTAATCCGACAAATCCGGTTTTCCGTACTCCGGATCGAGTGACCACGAAGGGACCGCGACCTTGATCGCCATTGTCGGAGCCGGTATCTCCGGTCTCTCGCTCGCTTTCGAGCTTCGCCGCCGAGGGGCTTCGGTCGTTCTTCTCGAGGCATCGCCGCGCGTCGGCGGCACCATCCGCAGCTCGACCGAGCAGGGCTTTCTCACCGAAGCGGGCCCGAATGGATTTCTGGACAAGGAGCCCGCCACCCGCGCCCTCGCCGCGTCTCTCGGGCTTACCGACCAGATGCGAAACGCCGATCCCGCGGCGAAGAGACGCTTCATCTTCACGCGAGGCGCCCTGCGCGAGGTGCCGTCGTCGCCGGGGGAATTTCTCAAGTCAGACATTTTGCCTTTGGGCGCGCGACTGCGCGTCGCGGGAGAGCTGTTCTCCCGGCGCGCCAGGGATCCAGAAAATGAAACGCTGGCCACCTTCGCACGCCGGCACCTCGGCAGGACCGCGACGAGCGTCCTGGTCGATGCGATGCAAGCGGGCATCTTCGCCGGCGATCCCGAAAAGCTCAGCCTCGAGGCAGTCTTCCCAAAAATGCGCGAGCTCGAGCGCGACCATCGCAGCCTGATTCTCGCGATGATCCGCCTGCAGCGACGGCGGAAGGGAACGGCGGTGGCGACCGAAACGGCCGGCCCGGCGGGGACGCTGTGCAGCTTCGAAGGCGGCCTGGAGACATTGACCCGAGCCCTCGCCGAGAGGCTCGGCGCCGCGGTTCGGCTGAACACCGAGGTCCGGGCAATCGCCCGCTCTGGCCGGGAATGGCAGTTGCAGATTTCATCGGCCGGAAGAGCCGAGACGGTTGCCGCCGAGCAGGTGGTCCTGGCGGTTCCGTCCTACGTCGCGGCCCGACTGCTACAACCGATCGACCGCGCCCTGGCCTCGGAGCTGGAGGGTATCGAGTACGCCCCGATCTGCGTGGTCCATCTAGGATACCCGCGGGCGGAAGCCGCGGTTCCAGACGGCTTCGGATTCCTCGTCCCGGCGCAGGAGCGCTTGAACATCCTCGGGGCAATCTTCGTTTCCAGCGTCTTCCCCTGGCGCTCGGAAGGCCGCCGCTCGCTTCTGACCTGCATGGTGGGAGGAGCGCGGCAGCCCGAGCTCTTCGGCCTCGAGGAGGCCGAGCTGGTCGGCAGCGTTCGTAAGGATCTGGAGCGGGTGCTGGGCCTGGCGACCGCCCCTTCGTTTCAGCAAGTCATCCGATGGCCCCGGGGAATTCCTCAATACAACGTCGGCCACCTGGCTCGAGTCCGTCGGATCGAGGAGGCCGTTTCGAGATTGCCCGGGCTGACGGTGACTGGAAACGCCTATCGGGGGGTCGGACTCAACGACTGCGTGAGAGCTTCCACCGCGCTTGCCTTGAGTCAGCTGCCGGCGGGCGAAGAGCGCTCCCGCGCCGGCGCCCACGTCGATCAGCGTTGAATCCACATTTTGCGGAAGTCGTACCAGGCGATAGACGGCTTGATCCCTCGAACGGTTTTCTTCACCGCGTCGAGCGTCGGGCGGCTGGACATGAAGTAGTAGGCCTGGTCGTGATAGAGCATGCGGTGGATCCGTCGATTGAGCTGGACGCGTTTCTGAAAATCGAATTCGGCGCGAGCCTCCTCGATCAGCCGGTCGGCCTCCGGGTTGCGGTAGGAGATGCTGTTTCCCCCTCCGATCTGGCTGGAATGGAACAGCTCGAACAAGTCCTCCTCGACGTCCTGGTTGCTCCAGTTCATCGCCAACGCATCGAACTGGTGCTTGAGCCGACGCTCCTTCAAGGTGACATTGTCGACGCGCTCGATCTCCATCTGAATCCCGACCTTGCGGAACTCGTCGCGGAGAAGCTCGGCGATCTTGTTCAATCGAACCGAGTAGACGCGGGTGACGAAGGTGAACTTGAAGGGGATTCCGTCCTTGTCCCGGACGCCATCTTCGTTGGTATCAACCCATCCTGCTTCGGCGAGCAATTTCTTCGCCGCCTCGGGATTGTAGGCGAGCCGCTGCACCACCGGATCGCAGTAGGGTGATTCCGAATAGAAAGGGCAGCTGGTCGGTATCTCCAGCTTGAGGTCGATCCCCTCGAAGACTTCGTCATAGGGAATCAACATTCCCAACGCGACGCGGACCCTCCAGTCGCTGAAAAAGGGACGCTCTTCATTCCAGCCGATCCAGCTGTAGTTGAAGTCGACAAAATAGATGCGGTTGTAATTGTTCACCGCCCAGGCGTTCTTAGGCTCCGGCTTTTCCAGGGCTCTCCACACCGACGGCTGGATGGCGACCATTAGATCAAAATCGCCGCGTTCGAACATCTGGGTCGCCACCGAATCATCCTTCACGATTCGAAAATCGAGCCGATCGAGATACGGCTTTTCCCCCCAATATTCGTCGTTGCGAGTCAGGGAAATCACCTTGCCCGGCTCCCATCCAGTGAACTTGAACGGCCCGGTACCGATGGGAAGCCGATTGATGGCCAAGGTATTGAAGTCCCCGCGCAGCGCACTTGCGGGCATCTCATATCCCGCCAGATCGGTGAACGAGCTGCTGAACGTCCGGGTGGGGTTTTTCGGATTCATCAAAGCGTCCATCACCGCCTTGACGTCCCGCGAAGTCATCGGCTCGCCATTGTGGAACCTCACCCCTTTTCGCAGCTGGATCGTCTGGGTGAGGCGGTCGGCGCTTTCCTCGTAGCTCTCGGCGAGCAGTGGCCGCATCCGGTAGCGAGGGTGGTCGTCCCGGTCCAACTCAAACAGCGTCTCGTAAATCGGGCCGACGGTGTAGCGCACCATCAGCCCCTCCTTTTGCTCATCGTGGAGGCGATTGAGCCCGAGGGGTTCCGAGTAAAGGCGCACCGTCAGGGTGCCTCCGGACAGCGGCGTACCCTGATTTACCTCCGACGGAAGCTTCCCCTCCAACCATCCCTCATCGAGCGACAATCCCGGACCCAACCCTCGTTGCGGATCTCCAGCGCGGCATCCATTACAGGCGAGCGAGAAGGTCGCGCTCAGCGCAAGTAGAAGAAGAAGGAGAGGAGTCCGAATCGCGACGCGGAGCATACCATGCTTCACGCGAGGTCATCGGCACCCCGCGCCCCCGCGCGCAGGGGCGCCAAGATGCGACAGCGGCCCGCCTGGCATCCTAAGGCACCTGCGTCCTGGGTCTCCCCGCTTCGTCAACCTCGATAACGGTCATCCGCGACGGAGGTGCGAGGTCGAAAAGGGACGCGTCGAGGCGAGGATTGAGCTCGAGGTCGCGGTATTTGAGCTCCAGGCGGGTGGTCTCGCGGGGCACGGCTAGGGTCGTCTGACGGGGAAACTCGGTCGAAGCGAAGCCTTGGAAGTCATCAAAGGAAAGCTCGTAGCTCTTGGGGCCGCGCACCTCGCTGCGACGGACGCGATGGGTCGCCGGGTCGACCCACAGCGTCTGCTGAATCCCGGCCCCCTCGAGAGTGACGACGTACGACCCGCGCGCCGGATCAAGCTTCAGCGAGGACGCGGAGAAGGCGATCCGGGGAGCGCGACCGAGCATCATTGCCACCAGTTCCTGGACCGGCAATGCCACCGGCATGAAGCGGGACAGATTCTCCTCGCTCGCCGGGCCGCGGTAATACTTCCCCTCCTCGGCGTCGAGCAGACCGAAGCGAGCGCCGGTCGTCTTCAGTATTGCTTGCGGCTTCCCGAAGAAGTTCAGGGATTCCAGATGGAGCTTGTCGGGGTCTGAGATGGCGGCGAAGATGTTCAGCGTTCCCGAGCCCTTGGGGGAGCTGACGCGCAGGCGAGCGTCGCCCTTGAGCGAAAGGATCTGGCGCTCGGCCTGATCGGTGAGGGTCAGAAGCTCTTGCGCGCTTCGAATCTCTCCGGCCGGACCGAAATCAATCCGCTTGGCGCAGCCGAGGAACATCCCCAGGAACAACGCCGCCCGCCAGATGTTGCCGTGGGTCAATTTGGCCTCTCGCCAAGCCCTATCCGGTCGAGTTATTTGCATTCCGAGGCTTCGGGGCCTTATGCCTCGCGTGGCACCGGCGGGTCGCAAAAAAGTCGCTCTCTTCAATCGGACCGAAAGGTTCGGCTTAGGTGATTATGGGCTTCGATGAGCTGTTTCACTATCTGAGACTCGGCGGGATCACCATGGGGGTGATCCTGGCTGCTTCGTTGATCGCGCTGGTGGTGGCAATCGAGCGGGCCATCGCTCTTTGGGGATTGAGCGAGCGGTCTCGTGCCCTGGGAGAGGCAATCGCCAAACACCTTTTGAGGGGCGACGTGGCCGCCGCCCGTTCTGCCGCCGAGCGGGCAGATGTCCCAACCGCCGACATCTATCGCGCCGCATTCGATCGGCTCGAGCGTTCCCGCGCCTCCACCGGCGCTCTCGAGGCCGCGGTAGAACGCGAGCGCGCCCAGGTGGGTTTGCGCTTGCGAAGGTACCTCTGGATTCTGGGCACGATCGGGGCGACGACGCCCTTCGTCGGCCTTTTCGGAACGGTGGCCGGCATCATGCGCTCGTTCCGCGACCTGGGCATCGACGTCGGCTCGGGCGGTTCGGGCAATACCGCGGTGGTGATGACCGGCATCTCCGAGGCGCTGATCACCACTGCGGGCGGCATTCTCGTCGCCGTCGAGGCAGTGGTGCTCTACAACTACTTTCAGTCGCGCCTGGCGCGCATTTCGATCGAGCTTCGCCTGATGGCCGACGAGTTCATCGAGCTTCTGCGCGAGCGGCCGATCGGCGCGGCGATCTCCAGCGCGCCGACTCCGGAGCCGTCCAACGCGCTCTCCCCAGCGGTCGAATCTCCGGCGGAGGGCTGACGATGGCGATGGGTACACTACCGGGAGGTGGGGACGAAGAAGGCGTCGAAAACGTCTTCTCCGAGATCAACATCACCCCGCTGACCGACATCTTCCTCGTCCTCTTGATCATCTTCATGGTGACCAGCTCGGTGATCGTCAATCAGAGCCCGGGCGGTGGCGCCAAAGCGGGCCTCAAAGTCAATCTGCCCAAGGGCGGGGCATCGGACGTCGTCCCGACCGCGCTGGATCTCTCAATTGCGGTGCTCGCCGATGGGAGGATCGTCCTCGCGGGAAGCGTGGTCAGCGAAGAGGAGCTGAAAAAGTCGCTCGACGAAGCGAAGCAGAAAAACCCGGACACGATGGTCATCGTCCAGGCCGACGAAGGCGTGGCGCACGGCAAGGTGGTCCAGGTGATGGAGATGGCCAAGGGCGCCGGCTTTGGTTCGCTGGCGATTGGAGTGAGAGAGTCGCCGAAATAACCGGGCGTCTGAAAAACTGCTCCGCAGCCCACCTGCTTTGTTGCGGTCCCCCTGGCGTGCTCACGTACCGCCTCGTACGCTCCGCGCGCCACGTCCCACCGCGCCTCGCATCTGGGCTTGCTCGCGACGTTTTTCAACACCCTCTTTTTAAGGCAACTGCTGGCGGCGTCAGTGCGTCGAGAATGCCTCGAGCGGGATCTCCACTGGCGATGAATCCTCCGCCGCGATCAATTTGGCGCCGTGCTCGACATCCGGCAGGACGTTTCGGGCGAACCAGAGCGCGGACCAACGCTTTCCCTCGTAAAATGGCCGGTCGGAATGCGTCGCGGGCAGGGACTCGAGCGCCGTTTCGGCGATCAGCGCCGCATCGAGCAGCAACCATCCGATCGCCAGCTCGGACATCAGCGACAAGAATCGATTGGCGTTGAGCGGAATCAAGTGCAACTTGTCGGACTGCGACCAGCCGAAGAACACCATCGCGCTTTGCATGATCGATTCCTGCGCGGCGGCGAGCGCCTCGACCGCGGAGCCGTATCTGGGGTTGGCCCGATGTTGCGCGACGAACTCGCCGATGTCGCGCATGAAATCCTGGAAGTGCGCGCCTCCCGCCTGCCCGAGCTTTCGCCCGACCAGATCCATTGCCTGGATGTGATTGGTGCCTTCGTAGATGGAGAAAATCTTCGCGTCGCGGCAGCACTGCTCGACCGGATGGTCTTTGAGATACCCGGCGCCGCCGTACACCTGGATCGCCTGCGCCGAAAGGCGGAAAGCCGCGTCCGAAGAGTACGATTTGACGATCGGGGTGAGCAGTTCCACCTGCCCCCGGTGGTAGGTGGCTTTCGGGTCATCCACCCCGGCCAGTTGGCGGCTGCGGTCCAGATGGGTGGTGAGCTTCACCAGGAGGGCGCGAATCCCTTCGGTGACCGCTTTCATCTCCAGCAGCATGCGCCGGACGTCGGGGTGCTCCACGATCGCGACGCGGGGCCGGGTGGGGTCTTTCCAGAACTTGAAGTGGGCGCCCTGCCTTCTCTCCTTCGCGTAGGCGAGCGCATTGAGGTAGGCGGTCGAGAGGACCCCCAGGCCCTGGACCGCGACCGCGATGCGGGCTCCGTTCATCATCCGGAACATCTGGCTCATCCCGGCATTCTCCACGCCTCCGACGAGCTCGCCGATGCACTGATCGCTGTCCCCGAAATTCAGAACGCACGTCGCCGAGCCATTGATACCCATCTTGTGCTCGATCGATCCGACCTGAACGTCATTGGATTGTCCGGGGGAACCATCGGGGTTGATCCTCTTCTTGGGAACGATAAAGAGCGAGAGCCCCTTGGTTCCCGCCGGCGCATTCTCGGCCCGCGCGAGCACCAGATGAATGATGTTCTCCGCCAGATCGTGGTCTCCCCCGGAGATGAAGATCTTCGTGCCGCGGATCCGGTAGGTGCCGTCCCCATTCTTGATCGCGGTGGTCTTCGCGGCGCCCACGTCCGAGCCCGCCTGCGGCTCGGTGAGGCACATCGTGCCGCCCCAGTGGCCGTTGTACATCTTCTCCGCGTATTGGCGAACCTGGGCGGCGGTTCCGCATTCGGCGATCAACTCCGCCGCACCGAAGGCAAGCCCGGGATACATGTTGAAGGCGGGGTTCGCGCCGGAGAGGATCTCTTCGATCAGGACTTGAAGCGCGTGGGGGGCGCCCTGGCCTCCGTGCTCGGGCCGAACGGAGACGGTCTTGAAGCCCGTCTCGTAAAGCTTGAGCCAGGCGTCTTTGAATCCCTTGGGAGTGAGGACCTGTCCGCCCTCGAGCCGGCAGCCTTCGCGGTCGCCGCTGGTGTTCAGTGGGCCGAGGACCTCCCGGGCGAAACGGTAGGTCTCCTCGAGAACCGCGGTGGCCTCGTCGACACCCCAGGCTTCAAATGGCGCGCGACCTGCGATCTCGCCGTATCGGAACTGCTCGAGGAGAACGAACTTCAGCTCGCGGAGATCTGCCTGATACCAGTTGATGCCGTTGCCCATCGAGTGCTCCTTGTGGGGAAGCTGCCGACCCATAGTTTCATGCGCGTTGACTCACGAGTCAATGGCAAATGACGCCATGCGTCGGCTGCTCGATGGAGCGACGGATTTGCTCACTTTTTCTTGGATTTTTTCTTGGGCGACTTGATCGACGCCTTCATCGCGGCCGGTTTTTCCCGGGAAACCTTCTTCGGCGCCATCACCGAAGGCGCCTCTTCGACGGGAGCGGGTTCTATTTTTGGAGCCGCCACGGGCGGGGGCGGCGACGGATGGGTGATCAGGCTCTGTCGGGGGACGTTGACCACGATCGGCGGCTGCCCAGCCCGCTGCCGGGTTTCGTCTTCCAGCGAGTAGAAGAGCTGGATCTGCGACTGGCCTTTCATCACCAGCTCGCCCTTCTGGTTTTCCGCCCACAGCTCGAGCTCGGCGTAGTAGCGCCCCTCTTCGCCCGCGCGGTCGGTGACCCGCCCTTTGCACACCACCGTGTCGCCCGGCCAGACCATCTTGATGAAGCGCACGCCGTACTTTCGCAGCTGCGCTCCCCTTGCCCAATCGGACACGAGCTGGCCGAGAAAACCCATCACCAGCATTCCCGGGGCGTAGACCGAGGGCATTCCGATCCCGCGCGCGTAGACCTCATCGACGTGAACGGGATTAAAGTCTCCCGACGCTCCGGCATACCGGGAGAGTTGAACGCGATCGACCGGCGCCTTTGCCAGCGCGGGAAGCTCATCGCCCACGTGGACACCTTCGAAGTAGAGCCTACGGGCGGGCATCAGATTGCCTCCCTGCTCGCGCGCACGACAAGTGTTCGGCGCGCCTTGAATACCAGATTTCCCTCTTCATCGCGCCCCTCGTCCTCGATGATCGCCACGTCCATTTTGCCGGCTGGACCCTGTCGCTCCAGGACGTCGGCGACCCGCGTCGAGACGTAAATCCGATCTCCGGCCAAGATTGGGCGCTCGTAATCGAAAGCCTGCTCCGCATGAAGCAAGCTCTTGATCCCCACGCCGAGGAGCTCGCGCAGATCCGCCGCCGAATGGAACGAAGCGGGGAAGGTGGGAGGGGCGACGATCGTCGGGAAGCCCAGGGCGCGGGCGTATTCCTCGTCATAGTAGATCGGATTGTAGTCACCCAGCGCTTCCGCGAAACGGCGGATCGCGCCCTTCTCCACCTCGTTCAGGGTGGGCGGGGACGACCGTCCGATCGCGTTCTTGTCCAGCATGGCGGAGTCCTATCTTCCTGCAGGCAGTTCCAGAACGGTGAGAAGGCCGCGGTCGGCCGAGGTGATGCGGGGAGCGGCGTTGACCACCAGATTCGCGGTGGCGCGGTCACCCGCGACCCCGCCTTTCACCTCGAGCTCTACCGATGGCTCCGATTCGATGAGAATGTGGTCGCGCGGATTTTCCGCCCCGACCGCAATCGTGAGCTCGAGGCGGACGCGTTCCTGCTCTCCCTCCAGGCCAACCGCGGTCTGACTGATTCCCGCCACGCGTCCCTTCAGCACCGGAAAGGCCGCCCCCGGAATGTCCTCGTCCGCAATCATCGGGACGATTTCCTCTTCGAAGTCATCGCACTCGATGCCCAGACCGAGCGCGCAAAGCGCCGCCGATTCGGTCAATCCGACGTGGCCGATATGGTCCTTTTCCACCAGCTGCATGAACTCGTCCTCGGACAGCCCGGCGCCGATCTTCCGCTGCAGCCCTTCGCGCCGCGATCGGGCATCGACGACGCGGGTGGCGACGACTCGCCTCACCTTGCCGCAGACCTGGCCGGCGGTCGCCACCAACCGGTCGAGGACAAAGCCGGGATTCACCCCGGTGCCAAGAACCGAGACGCCCGCCCTTTTCGCTGCCCGTTCGAGCTGCTCGGCGAGATCCGGGTATTTGAGGTACGGAAACGAAAGCTCTTCGCAAGTGGAGACCACGGAAAGACCCGCGCGAATTGCCGCCATCAGCTGCTCCATAACCTGAGGCAACCGCGACCCCGTGGCGTGGAGAAGCACGACCGCGCGCTGCCGAGCCAGCGCCTCTTCGAGCTTGCCGGAAACCTTGAAGGCGATCGAGGAAACGCCGATGAGCTCACCGACTTTGCGCCCGACGAGCAAAGGGCTTGGGTCGACCGCGCCGATGAGCTTGAGCTCGGGCGAGGCATGAGCAACCCTCGCTATTTCCTGCCCGATGAAGCCCAGCCCCATGACGACGACTGGGACGGGCCCTTCAAGGGCTCTACCCATCGCATACTTCTCCGGAAATTCGGGAAGTTACAACGTACCCCAGTGACGCGGCGCCACAATAAACAAGGGGGGTTGAGGTAGCAAGGTGGAAGTGGGGTCGAGCCGGCTTGGGTAATCGTAAGGGCTCGAAATGACGACGTTTGTGGACACCTCCCGACCCCGGAGAAATCGGCCGACCCCCTCGTCATAGCCCCCGCAACTATTCGCTTTCCATCGGGTCTGTGTCACTCTTGGCTGCTCCACGACAGCTTTGGGGAAGGAAGAGTCGGGGATGAACCGCATCTTGGTTGTCGATGACGACGCGCTAATACTCCAAGCGCTAGCGCGGATACTCCAGGCCGAAGGATACGAGGTGATCTGCCATCTTGATCCGCTCAAGGCGCTTCAAGAGCGGGATTTCACCGTGGTGATCAGCGACTTCATGATGCCCCAGATGAACGGGGTGGAGCTGCTCTCCCAACTTCGGAAAAACGTCCCCGCCGCGATCCGGGTTCTTTTGACCGCCGCCGGCGATTTCAAGGTGGCCTCCGACGCGATCAACCGGGGCGAGGTGTATCGGATCCTCAGCAAACCCTGGTCGATCGCGGACTTGACCTCCTGCGTGAAGCAGGCGGTCGAGCACTTCCGGCTGGTCGAGGAGAACGCCGGGCTCTCGCGCGAGATCGGCGCGAAAAACCAGGAGCTGATGCGGATCAACAAGAACCTGGAATCCCTGGTCGTCGAGCGGACGAACGGGTTGCTGGAAGGGCTGATTTCCGCGCTCGACTACCGCGACACCGAAACGCAGTGGCACTCGCGGCGCGTTTCCCTCTACTCGCGCCGGATCGGCGAAGAGCTCGGACTGAGCGAGGAGCAGCTGAGCATCGTCGAACAAGGCGCGCTGCTTCACGACATCGGCAAAATCGGAGTGCGCGATTCCATCCTGCATAAGCCGGGGCCGCTGACGCCTCAGGAATGGGTGGAGATGCGGCTTCATCCGGAGATCGGTTACCGGATGCTGACGAAGATGCCGTACCTGCACCAGTCCGCGCTGATCGTTCTGCAGCACCAGGAGCGCTTCGACGGGCACGGATATCCCAGTGGAATCGCCGGCAGGGACATCGTCCTCGGCGCGAGAATCTTCGCGGTGTCGGACGCCGTGGACGCGATCAACTCCGATCGGCCCTATCGCAAAGGCAGACCTCTCGCCGTGGCGAGGGAGGAAATCAAGCGATGCAAGGGCTCTCAATTCGATCCGATGGTGGTGGACGCCTTCCTGCAAATCCCGGATGAGGAGTGGACCAACATCCGCCTGCTCGTCGAGAATCAAGAGGCCGAAGAGGTCAAGCAATTGGGAGCGCCTGCCTCGGGGCAGGTGCGGCGCGCCCGGGATTATGCGGCGGAAGAATCGCAGGCAAAGTCGACCGCGGTGAAGCACTGATCCACCCGGATTGATGACCACCCAATCTCCCTTGACGCAGCTGGACGCGGCGCTGCACCAGGTGGTCCTTGGCCAGAAGCGGGCGATCGCCGACCTGATCACCTGCTTCATCGCCCGCGGCCACGTGCTGCTGGAGGGCGTGCCCGGCGTGGCGAAGACGTTGATCGCGCGCTGCATGGCCTCGGCGATGGGCCTGCAGTTCACGCGCGTCCAATTCACCCCGGATCTGATGCCGAGCGACATCTTGGGGACGAATGTCTTTCACCCCGGAAGCAATCAGTTCCGGCTCGTCAAAGGCCCGATCTTCACCGAGCTTCTGGTGGCGGATGAAATCAACCGGACGCCGCCGAAGACGCAGGCCGCGCTTCTGGAGGCGATGGAGGAGCGTCAAGTCACCATCGATGGCGAATCCCATCCGCTCCACCGGCTCTTCTTCGTGGTGGCGACCCAGAACCCGATCGAGCTCGAGGGCACCTACCCCCTTCCCGAGGCGCAGCTCGATCGATTCATGATGCGCGTTCGCGTCAGTTACCCCGACCGGGATTCCGAGCGGGCGATGGTGACCGCGTTCCACCTTCGGGGAGGCAATCTGCCAGTGGTGAACCGCGCCCTCACCGCCGCGCAGCTGGAGTCGATCTGCCAGGATGCGGCGCAGATCCGCTGCGACGCTTCAATCGTGGACTACGTCGTCGAGCTGGTTCGAGACACTCGACAGAACCCGCGCGTCCGGCTGGGCGGATCGCCCCGTTCGGCCCAGTACCTGCTCGCGGCGGCGAAGGCGCGCGCCGCTCTCAATGGGGTCGGTTTCGTCACCCCCGATGACGTGAAGGACGTCGCCTTCGGCGTGCTCAACCACCGCCTGCTGCTCAAAGCGGAAGCCGAAGTGGAGGGGACGACGACCGACGACGTGATACGACAAACGCTGGAGCGCGTTGCCGTCCCCCGATGAGCCGGCCCGGTCCGACTGGCGAGCGAAGTGTATGACATTTAGGTGCCAGGAGGACCCAAAATGTCATACAGTTCGCCTGGCATGAGCCGCCCGGTCCCGACCCGCCGCGCGGTGGCGGTGCTCGCCGCCGGCCTGCTTCCCGCGGCGCTCGCGATCGCCAATGTCCTGTTCGGGCTGATCGCCCTGGGCATCGATCTGGGGGTGATCATCCTCTGCGCGATCGACTTCTGGCTGGCGCCGCACGCGGCCGATCTTCGCGCCGGGCGGAGGATGAAGGCGATTCTCTCCTCCGGCGTGCCAAACCCGATATCGATCCGGCTCGAGCTCCTCGGTGGCAGAACCCTGGTGGGAAAAATCCGGGACACCCCGCCACCCGAGGTGACGAGCCTCGGCCACTTGATCCCCTTCCGCCTCACTCCTGCGGCGCCCGAATTGGAGCTGACCTATCGGGTGATCCCCTCGACTCGAGGCGATCTTCATTTCGGAGACCTGCACTTGCGCTTGAACGGACCTCTGGGCTTGTGCGCGCGCCAGCAGAGCATCCCCGCCTCGGAAACGGTGAAGGTTTTCCCCAACCTGACCGCTCTGGCCCACGACGCCTTGACCCTGGTGCGGACTCAAGACGAGCGCTCGGCGCGGACCCAGCGGCGCCTCGGTGAAGGTCGGGAGTTCGAATCGCTGCGCGACTACCATCGCGGCGACGACTTCCGGGCGATCGACTGGAAAGCGACCGCGCGCCGAGCCAAGCCGATGGTTCGCGTCTACCAGCCCGATCGAAACCAGTGGGTGATGATCCTCCTCGACGCGGGCAGGCACATGGCCGGGCGGGTGGGTGAACGGCGCAAGCTCGATCACGCCGTGGACGCTGCGCTGCGACTGGCGAAAGTCTCGCTGGATAAAGGCGACCAGGTCGGCGTCCTCTCCTTTGCGACGGAGATTCTGAG
>WNFD01005953.1_pt1 | contig 13204 bp, 10 predicted proteins | sample 5400491 | NCBI WGS metagenome assembly WNFD01 (sample SAMN13153343, study PRJNA577476) | soil metagenome | isolation source: 120 cm saprolite under Douglas fir tree site 2 hole 2 replicate 2 | place: USA:California | collected 2015-04-18 | reverse complement strand
CACCTGCGGGGGCCGTAGTCTCTTCTCAGCGGCTCTTTGGCTATGGCGAGATCAATAAACTATTAGCCTCTGCGCAATCCCTGGCGACCCACGATAAAGCCAACGCCAGTGGTGAGCTTACAGACAGCAATGTGCGCAGTTACCTGGCGCTGGCACTCCAGCACTGCGGAACAACTCCTCTGGAAAGATGCCTGAAAACGAAGGTACTGCCCGGTAATAGCGGGAGCAATAAGGGCGGAAATGGGCATGGGCATAAGCATGGAAACAACATTGGGCATGGGTGATCCCGCCGGATGAACTGAAGGTACTGCTCTTCCTCAGAGGCCGTAACCAATCACTGGCAAAATACAACTTTCCCTACGGGGGAAGTGGCGTCTCTCACGCCTCTGATCTCGTCGGCAGACGCGCCATCCTGGCATGCCAGCAGGAGGTGTGTATTTGTGAATATACTGCGAGGCAGATCCGGCTACCTTCTCCCGAAATCGTTGTTTCGGTTAATATGTTCAAAGTTATTTGCACAGGAGGAACTTTATGATACGATATCGCAAGTATCTCTGGGCCGCGCCTCTGCTATTGGTCTGTGTTTTGCTGGTCGCCATGGCATTTGTATCGGGACCGACACAGGCCAAGAGTGGAGGATTCTACCGGCAGACCAACCTGGTTTCGGACATCCACGGTAAGGCCCGCGTTACCGATGCGAATCTGGTCAATCCCTGGGGCCTGTCACATGGCCCTACCACTCCCTGGTGGGTTTCAGACAATGGCAAAGGAGTGTCCACGCTGTATAAGGGCGATGGCACACCGTTCCCGGTGGGGTCCCCGCTCGTGGTCACCATCCCGCCGCCGGCAGGCAGCCCCGCTGGGACAACCTCAGCCCCAACCGGCAATGTCTTCAATGGCACGAGCGACTTCGTCGTGACAGAGAACAATGTATCAGGTCCCAGCCTTTTCATCTTTGCGACCGAAGATGGCACGATCTCCGGCTGGAATTTCAACGTCGACAAGACCAAAGGGCACAATGCCTCTGGTAACTTTCTCTACGCGACCAATTTCCACGCTGGAACCATAGACGTTTTCGATGCACATTTTGCCTCTGCCAAGCTCGCGGGTTCCTTCACCGACCCGAATCTTCCGCCTTGCAGCAATGACAAAACTAAGGCTTGTTTCGCACCCTTTGGTATCCAGAACATTAATGGCAAAATCTATGTCACCTATGCATTGCAGAAGCTACCAGACAAGCATGACGACCAGGCAGGTCCAGGCAATGGGTTCGTCGATGTCTTCGATACCAACGGCCACTTGCTCCAGCGCCTCATCTCGCATGGTCAGCTCAACTCTCCCTGGGGCCTGGCCCTTGCCCCCCAGGGTTTCGGTCGCTTCGGCAAGGACCTGCTGGTTGGCAATTTCGGTGACGGTCACATCAATGCTTACAAGCCTGGCACGGGCGCCTTCCGTGGCCAACTCAAAGATCAAAAAGGCAATCCCATTACGATTAACGGCCTGTGGGCATTAGGTTTTGGCAATGGTGCCCTGGCGGGTCCTACTGACACTCTCTTCTTCACAGCGGGTATCAACGATGAGGCAGACGGCCTCTTCGGCTTGATCACCAAAGGCAAAGGGTAAGGTGACTGTTGGAAGGGTATCCCGCGCGGGATACCCTTTGTTGGATCGCTTGTAACGAAAAGAGGATCATAGTTCAGATATTCCCGGCTGGTTTGACCCTGCCTCACCTGAACCCGCCAGCAAGGATTTCACGGCACAGGAGCAAAATCAATTCCTCTGGGAAAGCCAGGTCGACTTCGCGTTCGCCTTCTTTGCCCGTGCCGAACTCGAGCATCGTGCCGGTGGCAACCCCTCCTGGAACACCGGTGTCAACTATCGCCGGCAACTGGAACATTCAATCGACCACCCAGAGTATCGATTTCTTGAACAGCAGTCGGTACTCTGGTTATTGTCTCTCCTGTTCTCTTCTCTTTAACTTCTTTTGCCGATATCCTCGACGATAGTCGTTTGGCTAGTGTATGGTGACTACGTATGGTTGGAGAGACTCGCTTAGCCATTGACTTTCCAACAATAGCATGGTATACTACTCATCATTCGATAGTTGAATTATCAACAGTATTGCAAGGATCATTCATGTCTGATCTCCACTGGTCCCACAGCGTTCACCACGATGGCTCTTCATGCTATGCTGTCGCGAATGGGACCATCTCTCTCGGCTCAACTGTAAAGCTCCGCGTGCGTACTGGCCTGGATGCGCAGGTTGAAAGCATCTTCGTTCGCACCAACCCGGATGGCGAGCAGCACATGGCTCCGCTGCGGCTGATCGCGAAAGACCCTGCCGCGTGCTGGTGGGAAGGGGATATCCAAATCAGGATGGTGAGAAACAACTACCGCTTTCTTCTCCTGACAGCCGAGGGCAACTGGTGGCTTACTGCCTCCGGAATGATGCGATATACGCCGACGGACGCAACGGATTTTCGTATCCTGGCCCATTACGATGCCCCAACCTGGGTGCGTGATGCTGTCTTTTACCAGATTTTTCCTGACCGTTTCGCCGATGGCGATCCTTCCAACAATGTTCGAGATGGCGAATATGTAAGTTATGGGAAGCCGGTCGTTGCGCGGCCCTGGGGCGAGATCCCGCGCTCACTGCGCGAGTCGGGCACGGTCGAATTCTTCGGCGGGGACCTGTGGGGGATTACCCAGCATTTAGACTACCTGCAAGACCTGGGCATCAATGCGCTCTATCTCACGCCGATTTTCACTTCGCCCAGCAATCATAAATATGACACGGTAGATTATAAGCATGTCGATGCCCACTTTGGTGGCGACGAGGCGTTGATTGCCCTGCGCTATGCACTGGATGAGCAAGGCATGAGGCTTATGCTCGATCTCGTTCCGAACCATTGTAGCACTGAACACCCGTGGTTCCTGGCTGCCCAGGCCGATCTGAACGCTCCCAGCGCCGAATTTTTCACGTTCCATCAATGGCCAGATGAGTATGAGACCTGGCTGGGGATACAGAGCCTCCCCAAACTCAACTATCGCAGTTTGCGCTTGCGCGAAGAAATGTACGCCGCAGATGATTCCATCGCGCGTTACTGGCTGAAGTCCCCATTCCGTATCGACGGCTGGCGTATCGATGTAGCGAATACGCTGGCGCGGCAGGGGGAGAGCCAGCTGGGACATAAGGTTGGGAGTGGCCTGCGTAGGGCCATCAAATCACTAGCACCCAACGCCTATTTCATTGGCGAGAATATGTACGACAGCACGCCGCAGTTGCAGGGAGACGAGTTTGATGCCACAATGAATTACCGGGGCTTCAGCATCCCACTCCAGCAGTGGCTGGTCGGCTTTGATGTGTCGCTGGCGTGGAGGCCGGGTTTGCAAGACTCGGATATGCTGCCGACAGAGGCGCTGGCAGACCAGTGGCGCGCGTTTATCGCTGCTATCCCCTGGCAGATCGCTGCGCAGCAATTCAACTTGCTTGGCAGCCACGATACGCCCCGCATTCAAACGGTGGTCGGCGAAGACGAAACGCTGGCTCGTATGGCCGCAGCACTGCTGTTCACCTTTCCCGGCACGCCCAGCGTCTATTACGGCGACGAGATCGGCATGACAGGTGGCGAGGACCCTGATAATCGCCGCTGCATGATCTGGGATGAACGAGCATGGAATAGCGGGCGGCGCGCATTCTATCAACAGTTTATCCACCTGCGTCGCTCATCTCCCGCCTTGCGTCGCGGCGGTTTTCAGATTCTCTACGCGGCGGGTGAGACACTGGCCTTCATGCGCGAGGCTCCCGAAGAACGCCTGATCGTCGTAGCGCGCCGCGCGTCTGATGGCCTGATGGTGCTGCCTGTACGACACGGCGGCCTGCCCGATGGCCTTGTCTTGCAAGAAGTGATTTCCGGCGCGGAAACTGTGGTAGAGCAGGGAATGCTGTCCCTCACCAACCTGCCTGGTGCAGGAATGCAGGTGTGGCGCTGTACCGGGCCCGGATTGTATGAACTTTAACCAATTATCTAGACGCGCCCGCGCGTAGGGGCCAGCTTGAGCGCGCCCTTATAGGAGTCAAGTTAAGCCGGGTTCCTCCACCTCAAGTAAGAGGCGAGAGATACTCAAGCGGGATTGTCGGGCAGGAATGGAACATCCCCCGGCAATGGATTGGCACACCAAGTGTAAGGCGCCCTGGTCACTTGGTCGAGGAGATACCATCGTCATTCAGGCTGGACCGGCGCAAAAGTTTCTCATCTTGCAGCCGTGTCACCCAACGATAGCTGTGGTGTCACCCAACAGGTACAAGAGGTGAGACCCTCCGCAGTAGGCAACACCCTGTTAGGTGACATGGAACAGCAGATGCCCCGAGGGGAATCAGATGCCGAAAATCGCACACTACACCCTCGTCTGGTCACCTTTGCACCGGGCCTACGAACTGCACGAGAGCCCGGGCAGCGGAATACTGGAAATCGTCCCTGAAAGCCCTGCCTGGTTGGCGTGGGTGAGTCAGATCTCCTCGTTCGCCTTTCATGGTAGGAATGGCTCATATACTGCATGCAAAGAACGCAAGCAGCGTGGTGAGGGGTATTGGTATGCCTACGTGCGCATCGGGGGAAAACTGACCAAGCGCTATCTAGGCAGAGGCATCGACCTCACCCTTCCCCGGTTGGAGCAGGTCGCGCAGGAACTGTGGCTCGATACGCCAGACACTGCGCTGCAGAAAGAGCGTTCCCACCATCCAGCCAGGCGGCAAGGCGACAGCCCTGCTGATCGAGAGACCAGGTTGGCGCTCGCAGGGCCACCGACCGATCCACTGCTTGCGACCAAACTCCACGTCCCGCGACCGCGTCCACACCTGGTGCATCGTCCCCGCTTAATCCAACGACTCCAGCAGGGCATGGAGCGAGCCCTGACCCTTATTTCAGCACCGGTTGGCTTCGGCAAGACCACGTTGCTCTCCAACTGGCTGACCTCGCGTGCCATCCCTGTCGCCTGGCTCTCGCTCGAACCACAGGATAATGAACCAGTGCGCTTCCTCTCTTACCTGCTTGCCGCCCTGCAGACCTATGACCCTCACCTGAGCACGACCAGGCAGGTGCTGCACTACCCACTTCAACCTCCATTGCTGGAGGCCATGCTGACGCTTCTGATCAACGACCTGCTGACGGGGGGAGCCACTGCTCAGGAACACTTCGTTCTCGTCCTGGACAATTACCAGGTCGTGACGCTCGAGTCCATTCATCATGTGCTCTCCTTTCTACTAGAGCACCTGCCTCCCCACATGCATCTTGTCCTTGCGACCCGCGAAGATCCTCCGCTCCCACTTGCGCAACTGCGTGGACGAGACGACGTGCTGGAATTGCGTGCCAGCGATCTCCGGTTCACGCAAGAGGAAGCAGCTACCTTCCTCATAGAGGTGATGGGGCTTCCACTTTCGACGGAAGAGAGTGCGCTCCTGCAGGCACGTACAGAAGGCTGGATCACTGGATTGCAGCTTGCCGCAATCTCCCTGCAAGGTCGGGATGATGCGGGGGCCTTCATCACGGCATTCAGTGGTAGTGATCACTATGTGGTGGACTACCTGCTGGAAGAGGTGCTGAATCGTCAAAGTGCAGCCATCCAGGATTTCTTGTTGCAGACCTGCATCCTGGATCGACTGAGCGCGCCACTCTGTGATGCCGTGCGGGAACAGGGCGGGAGCCGAGCCCTGCTCGACTTCCTGGAGCGGGCCAACCTGTTCCTGGTGGCCCTGGACGACGAACGACAGTGGTATCGCTACCATCGCCTGTTTGCCGAGGCCCTGCGCCAGCGGTTGCAGCAGACGGCTCCCGCGCTGGTTCCGGGCCTGCACCTGCGCGCCAGCCGCTGGTTCGAGCAGCACAGGCTCTTTGCCGAGGCAGCCTCCCACGCGCTGGCGGCTCCTGTTCCCCACTCCGGTCCGCTCGTGGAGCCGCTCACGGCGCGTGAACGCGAAGTCCTGCAGTTGTTACTGGATGCCGCTTCCAACCAGGAGATTGCCTGTCACCTCGTCCTCAGTATGAACACAGTCAAGAAACATGTCATGAACATCTGTAGAAAACTCAGCGTACACAACCGCGCTCAAGTCATCGTGAAAGCGCGAACGCTCCATCTTCTGTAGGAGCAGGTGAGCAATGAGAGACCTCTACTTCCCTTGTATCCCTCGCTCTACGAGAAGTTTCGTTGCCATTGAAGGCATGGCTCCTCGCGGAGATCACCTTCCTCTCACCTGTTTCTCCCGCAAAAATCACCTTGGAAATACTCCTTTCGGGCACTATCTTCTCCCCCCGCTGTCTGCTACACTATTGAGAGAGCTTTCTCGTGGCACGCCGTCGAGCAAAGAGTGTCCCTCGGAAGGAGGAGTGATGACAGTCTACCGGATTCGTCTCAAAGAGCGGCTCGATCAGCGCTGGTCGGCCTGGTTGGGCGGACTGATGGTGATCCACGAGGCGAACGGGGGAACGGTTCTTACCGGCGAGGTGGTCGATCAGGCCGCGCTGCACGGCCTGCTCAGCAAAGTGCGCGACCTCCATTTGACGTTAATTTCCATCTCCCCTCTCGAGGCGGATTCACCATCCAAAGTGGAAGCAAAGGAGCAGAGCCCATGATGTAACAGCCTGGTGCTGCTAAGGAAGGCCCGATTTGAGCGAACTTAGAGTTAGTCTGCTCCTGCAGGAAAAGAAGGAGGTGATCGCAGCTTCACAAGACACGTTTCTACCCCAACATCGCCAGGTGGTCTGCCATCATCCCATCGATATTGATGCACGAACCACCACATCGTTCTTGTAGCGAATGGAAGTGTTTCCAACTTTTTCCCTGCCAGGAAGGTATTTGTGCCTTGTAGGAGAAGTCATCGTACAGCTATCCGTTGCGCAACGGATGCACGCGGGAATTTTCCCGACACACTCACAGTGGAGGATCAAATGAAGCGGAGTTATTCCATCCTGCTCCTCGCTAGCATGGTGCTGGTGCTGTTCATCTCGGCCTGTGGCGGATCGAGCAGTGGCTCACCTTCATCGAACCAGAAGGAAACCGTCACGATCTGGCATGGCTGGGGGGGCAGTTATGTTACGCCGAAGCTGGCTATTTTCAACGCCTACATGAAGCTGCACCCAAACGTCACCATCAAGCTGGTACAAGTGACGGCGCAGCTGATACAGAAGTCGATCACGGCGGTCCGGGCCAACAATGGGCCGGACATCGTCGCGTGGGTCGATGACTCGCTGGGCGAGCTGGTCGATAGCCACACGGTCGTTCCAATGGATCAGTACCTCAGCCAGTCGTTTGTGAACTCGACGTATACCCCGGCAGCCGCGCAGGCCGTGCAGTTCAACGGCCATGTCTGGGGCGTGCCGGAGGTCGTCGAGGCCGTCACCATGATTTACAACAAGAAACTCGTCAACGCCTCTCAGATTCCCACGACGACCGATCAGATGCTGGCGTTCGAGAAGAGCTACTCGCAGCAGCACCCCGGGCAGTACGGCATTGTCTGGCCGACGCAGGACCCCTACTACAACGCCGCCTGGTTCTATGGCTTCGGCGCGTACTATGTCAAAGCCGATGGCACGGTCGGCCTGAACACGCCACAGGCCACAGCGGCGGGCAACTTCATCGCCTCGTTCCGGCCCTACCTGCCCAAGCAGCTTGATGGCACGACGGCCTCGTCGCTCTTCACCTCGGGGAAAGCGGCAGCCATCATCGACGGCCCCTGGTCGTATGCCAACTATGCCACCAAGTCCGGTATCGATGTCGGCTTTGCCACGCTGCCAACTGTTCCGGCAAATAGCAACACGCATGGCACGCCGTTCGTGGGCGTGAAGTCACTCTGGGTCACGAAGAACGCGACAGACCCGGCCCTGGATGCCGACATTCTGAAATTTTACACCAACACTCAGAACCAGTTGCAAATGATCCAGGCCACCGGCGAAATACCGGCGAATCTGACCGCGCTGAATGACCCGTCGGTGAAAAGCAACGCTGCCATTTCCGGCTTCGCAAACCAGGTCCAGTACGGCACGCCTCTACCGAATACGCCGTTCATGTCCGCCCTCTGGACGCCGGTTGCCAACGCGCTGGCCGCCATCTGGACAGGAACTCAGACACCTGAGGCAGCTTTAGCTGATGCACAGAAAGCAGCAGTCAAGGGGGTGCAAGGCATCTCCGGGTAGGAGTGTGGTTTTCTCTCCCTGAGAAAGAAGCAGGGACGGAGCAGTCGCTCCATCCCTGCCTCATGGCCGCCATCCATCCTTGCGCTGCGCCTGACCGCGCTGCATGTACGCGCCTGGAGTTGCATCTCAGGCTAATTTCCCCAGAAAGGAAGCCCGTTCCTATGCTGCATTTCGCGGAGAGAAAGAGAGGGAATCTATGTTGCAGGTAAAACGCAGCACTATTTTCCTGTACTTGCTGCCCATCATTGTCTCGATCGCGTTCATTAGCATGACGCCGATCCTGTACACGCTGTATCTTTCTTTCACCAACAATACGGAATTCAACCAGGAATACAACTTTGTCGGCCTGACGAACTACATTCACCTGCTGTTCACGTCCAACTCCGACCTGTTCTACGTTTTGCGCCAGACCATCCTGTACGTGATTGCCTGCACGCTGCTGTTCGTGCTGGTCGGCATGATCACAGCCCTTGCCTTGAACAATCCGAAGGTCAAAGGCACGGCTGTCTGGATGAGTTTGCTGCTCATCCCCTGGGCCGCGCCCTCGGCGGTTACCGCGTTGATCTGGAAATTTCTCTTCAACTACGACTTTGGTCCCATCAACCAGATCGGGCGCCTCTTCTTCGGCTCGCACTTCGGCGTTACCTGGCTCACCGATCCAACCGCCGCGTTCATCGCCGTTGTCATCGTGAATGTCTGGCTTTCCTACCCGTTCTTTACCGTGGTGATCCTGGGCGCGCTGCAAAGCGTGCCGCAAGAACTCTCCGAGGCGGCCAGGGTCGATGGCGCGAATGCCTGGCAAGCCTTCTGGCGCATCACGTTACCGCTGGTGCGGCCCGCCATTATTCCGGCCACGATCCTGAGCGCCATTGGGACGTTTCAGATGTTCAATACGGTCTATCTGATCACGTCGGGCGGTCCCATCATCAGCGCGGATAAGCCCGGCGCGACCAGCTTCGTCATGATCTACATGTACAACCAGGTGCTGGGCGCGTCTGCCGCAAATATCCACTACGGGGCGATTGCCTCGTTCGCGATTACCATGTTCATTGTACTGGCAGCGGTGACATTCCTGGCACGAGCGCTCGGAACACAAAGGACAAGGGAGGCACGGGCATGAGCGAACACATTCCTAGCAGGATACTCAAAGCCGAGCAGGTTGGCGTAGCCGTACCAGTACCTGGTAGAGCGGCCGTCGCAAGAGAAGGTGCGCGCGCGCAAAGCAGAGCAGAGGTTTTGGGGCGGCGTTTCCTTTCGAATCTGCCGGTCATCCTCATCTACGTTTTCCTGGTTGTGATGACCGTCTTCGCCCTGTTCCCCGTGTATTATGTGGTGCAGGCGTCGCTGGCAGGCGACCAGAACCTGTACGCAACGTCGCTCCAACTGCTTCCAAGCCATCCGACGTTTTCCAATTACGTGTATGCCTTCACACAGGAACCGATATTGAACTGGATGCTCAACACCACGCTCGTCTGCGGCCTGGCCACGCTGATCGGCGTTGTCTTCGCCATGACCGGCGCGTATGCATTGTCGCGCTTCCGCTTCAGGGGCCGCGAGGCGAGCCTGACCTTCCTGCTGTCGCTGCAGGCGTTTCCCGGACTGCTCGCCATCACCGCCTATTACTACCTGTTGAGCTACACACATCTGTTGAGTGCGCCGCTTATTGGTCTCGCCCTGATCTACGCCGCGGGCAATCTTGCCTTCGGCACGTGGAATATCAAGGGCTACTTCGATACCATCCCGGTCGCTCTGGAGCAAGCCGCTATGATCGACGGCGCGACCCTTTGGCAAGCATTCTGGCGCGTCCTCTTGCCGCTTTCTACTCCCGCGCTGGCGGCGTCGGCGCTGTTCATGTTCGTCGGTGGCTGGAATGAGTTCGCCCTGGCAAACTTTGTCTTGAACGCGAATTCGAACGGCAGTAATCTGACGTTCATCCTCGGCCTGAATGCGCTGCAGGGGACGTACACTACTCCCTGGGGCTACTTCGCCGCTACGGCGGTAATCATCTCACTTCCCTTGATGCTGTTGTTCCTGTACGCCCGCAGGTACTTCCAGTCGGGTCTGACTATCGGCGGCGTGAAGGAATGATGCGTTTGGGATGCCATGATGCCCGCTTTAAAGAAGTCGGGCATCATCCAGGTATATGCGCAGGTGCCAACTTAAATCGTGAGTGTGCATGAGCGCGTCAGCATTGGCCAGGCAGCAAGCAGGCACAACGGGGTGCGCTCAAGCTGGCGCCTGCGTGCTGACCCATCAAGGTAATTGGCAGCGCCTTTGGGAGGGGAGGTCCTGATGATATTCTTACGTAATCCCCGCTCGCTGTTCTTTTCGGCATTCGTGATTGTAGCCGCGATCATTGTCGTCCTGGTTCTCGTGATACCGCGCTTCTTCCAGGCACATGCCGTTCACACAATTGGCGGGACAGCGCCCAACAACAACCAGTGGACGAACTCGACCTGGGCTCCATCCGACAATACCATCCTGGGAACGGCGCAAAATACCGCCAGCGATGTCTGGTTCACCGGCAGCAATGGCATCATCGGCGAAATATTTTACCCGACGGCTGACACTCCTAATACAACCGCGCTGCAATTTCTCATCGGAGACAGCAGCCATACCTGGGTCAACCAGGAGAAAACCGGCACGATCCCAAAAGTCCGGCTGTACAACAATCACTCGCTGGCGTGGATCGTGACGAACACGGCCAAAAACGGGGATTACCAGCTCACAAAGATCATCTACACCGACCCGGCGCGCAACTCTGTCGTTCAGCAGGTCACGTTCAAGACTTTACAAGGGCATCTCGCTGATTACCTGCTCTACGTCTACTACGATCCGGCCATCCACAACAAAGGGGACAACAACAACAGTTACACGAAAACATATCAAGGCAAAACGATGCTGGTCAGCACGAGCGGAGCCGGGAAATACGCCAGCGCCCTCGCAGCATCGCTTCCCTATCAAACGGGCATGACCAGTTCCGGCTTTATGGGCCAGAGCGACGGCTGGACAGATCTCGCGGGAACGTCCAATTGCGGGAGCAGCGCCTGTCCGGATTACACCATGAACTATACGTACAGCGCGGCCACCGGCGGCAATACCGTGCAGACCGGCCAGCTCGATCTATCCAATGGTGGCACAGTTGACCTCTCTTCCGCCACCTCGATCACCTTCACGCTCGTGCTTTCCTTCGGACAGAGCAGCGGCAGCAGCGATGCCACGACCGGCGCGGAAGAAACTTTGCAGGGAACGCTCAACGACCGGTCAAACATGCTGGCAATGTATGTTACGCAGTGGAACAGCTATGATGACAGCCTGCGAACACCACCGGCAGTAGGCAGTACACCGGCCATCCAGCAAGTGCGGCAGCAAGAATACTACCTGGCAGCGAATGTGTTGAAGACCTCGCAGGATAAACAAACGGGCGCGTTCGTCGCCGGACTAGGGACGCCCTGGGGTGAGAGCAACGGCGACCAGGACTCCGGCGGCTATCATCTCGTCTGGGAACGCGATATGTACGAGTTCTCCAGTGCGCTGATCGTAGCCGGCGATGCTGCTGATCCGAAACGGGCGCTGCTCTGGGCATTTACCAAACAGCAGCAGACAGGAGGTCTTTTCCCGCAAAACAGCTACGTTGATGGCACACCCTACTTCAGTGGCATACAGTTGGATGAGCAGGCATTTCCTATCATGCTGGCCTGGAAACTGGGCGTCACCGATTCGGTGGATTATTTTCACCATATCAAACCGGCAGCCGATCTCCTCGTCAAATCGGGCGGCGTGACGGGACAGGAACGATGGGAAGAGAATGGGGGCTACAGCCCGTCGACTATCGCGGCGGAGATCAGCGGGCTGGTCTGCGCCGCCGGCATCGCCCGCATTAACGACGATACCGCCAGCCAGCAACGCTACCTGAACACGGCGGATTACTACCGGAAGATGATAATCGCCTGGACATACACGACCACCGGCCCATTGGGCAACGGCCACTACTTTGAGCGTATCGACAGCAATGGCAATCCCAACGACGCCGATACCATCCAGATCAGTAACGGCAGCGGCACATACGACGAGCGTTCTATTGTGGATATGGGCTTCCTCGAACTGGTGCGCCAGGGCATCTATCCTGCGAACTCTCCCTATATCACGTCATCTTTGCAGGTCGTCGATGCCACCATCGAGGAAACGATCAACGGCAATCACTACTGGCACCGCTACAACCACGACGGCTACGGCGAACACGCTAACGGTTCCGGCTACGACGGATCGGGCATAGGCCAGCTCTGGCCGCTCCTATCGGGAGAGCGCGGCATCTACGAAGTCGCTGCCGGTCAGGATGCCGATCAGTACTTGACAGCAATGATGGCGGCAGCCAACAGTTCAGGCATGATCCCTGAGCAGGTCTGGAGCAATGACGCCCCGGCAGGATATATGCCGGGAACGCCCACAAAATCGATGAACCCGCTCAACTGGGCTATGGGCGAATACATCACCCTGCTCTTCTCGATCAGCGAACATAGGATCGCCGATGTCGTACCGATCACATCTCAACGCTACACCGGCCAATTATCGTAATCTGTGTTAAAAATTGCTGATCTGAATGCAAAGAGCGAAGTCATCCATTGAATGGTATACTAACCAATGACAAGTTCGACAATTCGAAAGGAGCAACACTATGCAACTTGCATGGAAGGTTAATGAAGGCAGTAAAGTCAGGTTGAAGGATTACGATCCCGACATTGTTGATAAGTATACGGATCGCGCATTGGCAGCAGCAGAGACAGAAAAGCTCAGCGAAGAACTGGGCGAGTTGCAGCAGTTGTTGGCGGCGGCGCAGCATCACAGCCTGCTCATCGTCCTCCAGGGGATGGATACGAGCGGCAAAGATGGCACGATTCGCCAGGTCATGGCACAAGTCAATCCGCTGGGATGCGAGGTGCGTTCGTTTAAGGGACCTACGTCCAGGGAACAGACGCATGATTTCCTCTGGCGGATCCATCGGGTCGTTCCAGGCA
>WNFD01005061.1_pt1 | contig 13205 bp, 10 predicted proteins | sample 5400491 | NCBI WGS metagenome assembly WNFD01 (sample SAMN13153343, study PRJNA577476) | soil metagenome | isolation source: 120 cm saprolite under Douglas fir tree site 2 hole 2 replicate 2 | place: USA:California | collected 2015-04-18 | reverse complement strand
GATCTGCTGACGCTGACGCGCATCGAATCGGGCAAGGCGCCGAGCCGCCAGGCGGTCGTGCTCGACCAGTTCGTCTCGCAGGCGCTCGACGAGCTGAGCCTGCGCGACCGAGGGGCTGTGGAGTCACGCGACCTGCAGCCGGGCGTCACCGTGAGGGCCGACCCGGAAGCGCTCAAGCAGGTGGTGAACAACCTGGCCCAAAACGCCCTGAAGTACGCGCCTGGCGCGGGACAGCACTGGAGCGTGTTTCAGGAAGATGGGCGAGCCGCCATCCGGCTGCAGGACACGGGCCCTGGGATCTCGCGGCACGACCTCCCCCATATTTTCGAGCGCTTCTACCGCGGGGAAAAGGCGCGCGACCGATCGGCGGGCGGCTCGGGGCTGGGGCTGGCCATCGCCAAGTCGATCGTCGAGGCGCACCAGGGGACCATCGAGGCGTCCAGCGAGCCGGGCCAGGGGGCCACCTTCACCGCGTGGCTGCCGCTGGCGGCTTAGGGCTTGAGGCGGATGATCGCCGAAATCTCGACCGGGACACCAAGCGGCAGCTCGCTGGTCCCCAGCGCCTGCCGGGTATGTCGCCCGCGTTCCCCAAAAACCTTGTAGATCAGGTCGGAGGCGCCGTTGAGGACCTTCGGCTGCTCCTCGAACCCGGCGGCCGACCGGACGAAGCCGCTCAGCTGGATGAACTGCTCGACCCGGTCGAGCGACCCGGCGTGCTGGCGAATCAGCGCCATGATGTTGAGGGCGCAGATCTCGGCGGCGCGGGCGGCGTCCTTGATGCTGACGTCGGCCCCCACGACGCCGCGAAACTGGACGTCGCCATTCCAGCTCGGGATGACGCCGGACGTGTAGAGGAGCTCACCGACCTGCTGGACGGGCACGTAGGAAGCGAGCGCCCTGGGCGGCGACGGCAGCTCCAGTGCCAGCGTCCGCAGCGTCGCCTCAGCGGAATCCATCAGCAGGACTCGCTTCGACCGGGTCGTGAGCAAGCGCGATCGACCTCCTGAGCCCGCCTTCGACGGGCCGCAGCCATGAGGGTAGCGGCGTCGGGCGCCCACCGCCAGCCTGAACCGGTGAAAAGATGGTTAACGGGGGAGGCCTGCTTGTGACGCGGAGTCACGGGCGGTAAATCCGCTGGTCCTCTCGGCGCATCCGCCAGCGCCGGGCCGCGATCACGGCGCCGAGGGCGACCAAGACGGCCAGGGCCACGGCGTAGGTCGCGAAGGCCGGCGAGTTGGTGGCGCGCCGGACCGGGGCTGGGGCGGGCGCGATGACGCGCGGGGTGGCGGAGGCCCTGCCGCTGGTGGAGGGAGCGGGCGTCGGTGTTACCCCAGCAACCGTGGCGGTGGGGTCCTCGATCCGATAGGCCCCGGCCGAACCATCGGTCGGATTCCAGGTCGCCGCCACCACCTGGGCGGGGTTGAGCGGCTGCAGCGCCAGAGCGGTGACGCGGGGCTTCGACGGGAGACCAGCTCCGAAGGTGCTCCAGCTGGCGCCACGATCAAGCGATCGAAAAACGCCGCCATTGCCCTGGTCGCCGTCGCTGCCGACGTAGATCTGGTCAGGGTTGGCCGGATTGAAAAGGGCGAGGTTGAAGTCTGTCGACGGCAGGCCGGCTAACGCGTTCCAGGTCACACCGCGATCGTCGCTGCGAAAGACACCCTGCGAGGTTCCCGCGATAACCGGCGGATCGGTGCCACCCGACGGAGCCGACGCCACCGCCACCGACGCGACCACCGCGTCGGCTGGAAACGTCCCCTTGACGACCGCCCAACCACCGGCCAGTCCTTCGCTTTTCATCAAGAACGCAGCGCCCACCGGGCCGTTGTCGATCCCGGCAAAGAGCGTGAAGCCGTTGGTGCTTGGGAGCACGCCGACCGCGGCGATCGACTCGGTCTCGAGGCCGAGGGCATGCCAGGAGACGGCGCCGTCGTTCGAGTCGTAGATGCCCTGGGCGGTCCCCGCGAGAACCAGCCCAGTGCCGAAGGCGATCGAGCGGACATCCATGTTGTTGAGTCCCTGGCTCTGCGCCGTCCACGTCTTCCCCTCGTCGAGCGACTTATAGAGGCCGGCGGTCTGCGTGCCCGCGTAGGCCGTCGCCGGCTGCTGCGGATCGAATCGCACTACCCACGCGCCCTCGATGCCCGCGATCGCTGATGTCCAGGTCGCGCCCGAGTCTGTGCTGCGCAGCACCCCGCGGCCTTGCGTGGCAGCGAGCAAAACCGTCGGATGCGCCGGTGATACTGCGATCGACCAGACGGGACGGTCGGGCGACCCGGGTTGCTGGGGGCCGGTCGACGTCCAACGAGTGTCCGACGCGGAAACGGCGACAACCGTGGCGAGCAACCCGGCGGCCAGCGTGATGGGCGTAAGCAGCGAAATGCGGCGCGACAATTTCACGTGGGTGCCCGGAAAAACGGAGTAAGGATAGCAGACGTTCTTCGGAGGGTCTCCACCGTGACTTTGGACGGAGCGTCCAAGTCTGGGCCAATTTCGCTCGGAGCTCGACTACAATGCTCGACGTGCGACAGCTCTGGCGAGCGCTGCATGGTGTCCCGCAGCTGCTCCTGGTGCAGCCGGAGCAGCTCAAGTACGACCTCGCCTACGCCCTGGCACTCCTCCCGCTGGTCATCGCCAGCATCATCTTCTTCCTGCAAGATGCTCTCCTGCTCTTCGCCATCTCCTTTCTCGCCGGCATCGTGTGCCTGCTCGCGCTGCAGCTCGCGCGACTCACCTTCGGGCTTCCCGCGTGGATTGGCTTCAAGGCAACGCATCCGCTGGTGGCGAGCGTGCTGGTCGCCTGCTTCTTTCCGCCCCGGACGCCCGCCTGGGTCGCCGCCACCATGGTGATCCTCTTCATCGTGATCGATACCATCATCTGGCCACAGCTCCAGCGCGTGATGCTTCATCCGGCCCTGATTGTGTTCGGCATCCTGTTCTTGATCCAGCGACAGCTCGGATTTGGCTACGTCAATCCATTCGACGGACGGCATCTCGATGATCCGCTGACGCTGTGGTACAAGCTGCAGCTCGTCATCGACCCGGTCAAGTTGTACGTTGGCAATGTCCCAGGACCGATCGGCGCCAGCTCGGCTGGCGTCGTCCTGGTTGGCGTCATCTATCTGTGGTACACGCGAAAGATCTCCCTCGGAATCGTTACTGGATTCCTGTGTGGCATCGCCGCGGTCGCGCTCGTGATCCGATCGGACGTGGGCTTCCAACTCGCCTCGGGACCGTCGCTCTTCCTCGCCGGCTATGTAACCGCGGATCGTCGACGCGTAATGATCCCGGAACGGTTGACCTTCGCCTTTGGCCTCGCCGCAGGGATGGCAACGATGATCCTCCGCTGGTACGGCGAAGGACAACAAGCTGCGTGGCAAGGGCTGTTACTGGTCGGCGTGGTGGCGACCATCGCGTTGCGGGCTAGGGACGTCCTGCACGGTCGCCTTCGACTTGCCAGGCCGAGCCGGCAGCTCCGTACGCTTTCGGTCGAGTCCGGCGAGCCGCCGGACCCGCACAAGCTTTGGGCTCCGGTGCGCCAGGAGGCGCGGCAACCCGTGATGGCGATGTCGCCGGTGGCAAGGGCCTACAGCCGCGCCGCGAGCACCCGCCCGGTCCGAAGCTTCGACCTGCGAACGGACTCCAACGATCTCGTGCGGCAGATGCGCCGCGCCGCTACCCGTGGCGGGCCAGCGCGGGGCGGCATCCGCAGTCCGCTCGCCATCGGCCTCGCGCTCGCGATCATCAACCCTGTTGGCCTTCTCCTGACCTGGACCACCCAATCGCTCAATCGCCCGACCAGGCTGCTGCTCACCGGCGTCTCGCTGATCTGGTATCTAGCGGCGGCTGGGTTGGCCTTCCTGCTGCTGACGCACCGCTAGATTTCCGGGCCCGCCCTGCATCCAGATCGTCTGGTCGCGGGAAGGCCCGACCGACACGATGTCGATAGGCGCGCCGCTGAGCTCTGCGAGCCGGTCGATGTAGCGGCGAGCCGCCTTCGGCAAATCATCGGGATGGCGCACGTCCGCGATCGATGAGCGCCACCCCGGCAGCGTCTCGTAGACCGGTTCGGCGTGCTTGAGGTGGCTGATGTTCGACATTGGATACGACACCAACTCGCCCTTATTGAGGTACCCGGTGCAGATCCGAATCGGATCAAACTCTCCGAGCACATCGAGCTTGGTCAGGGCGATCGAGCCGATCCCGTTCAGCGCCACACTGTAGCGCGCGACGACCGCATCGAACCATCCGACACGGCGGGGCCGCCCGGTCGTCGTCCCGTACTCGACACCAACCTCTCGGATCTGCTCGCCCAGCGCATTGTTCAGTTCGGTCGGCATCGGACCGTACCCGACCCGGGTGATGTAGGCCTTGAAGACGCCCATGGTCAGGTCGACGGCGGTCGGCGGAATGCCGGAACCGGTGAGCGCGCCTCCGGCTGTCGGCGACGATGAGGTCACGTATGGGTAGGTGCCGAAATCGAGGTCGAGCATGCTGCCCTGCGCGCCCTCCAGCAGGACCCGATCGCGCCGCGTCAAGGCCTCCTGGACGATCGGGAAGATGTCCTTGATGTGAGGGCCGAGGCGTTCGCCATATGCGGTGTACTCGGCGAGCACCGCCTGCGGGTCGAGTGGCGGCACGTGATAGAGCTCCTGAAGGATCGGGTTCTTGATCTTGTTCAAGACGAATCCGAGCTTCTTCTCGAGGAAGCGCGGCTTCAGCAGATCGCCGGCGCGGAAGCCGATGCGCCGGATCTTGTCGGCATAGGCGGGACCGATGCCGCGCCAGGTCGTGCCCAGCCGGTCATCGCCGCGCTGTTCCTCCTCGAGCTTGTCGAGGATCGGGTGCCAGGGCATGATCAGGTGGGCGCGGTCGGAAATAACGAGTTGGTCGATGCTGATGCCGCGCGAACGCACCTGCTCCATTTCCTCGAGCAGCACGCGCGGATCGAGCACCACGCCGTTGCCGATGACGCAAGTCGTCTGGGGATAGAGAATGCCCGACGGAATCAGGTGAAAGCGAAATTCCTGCCCGGCGTTGACGACGGTGTGTCCGGCATTGTTGCCGCCCTGGGAGCGGATCACCATGCTCGCGTTCTCGGAGAGAAGGTCGATGATCTTGCCCTTCCCCTCGTCCCCCCACTGACCGCCTACGAGGATCGTGACCATGGGCTAGCTCCCGCGTCTCCGGTCGAGGTTGGCAAACTTCGTTTGCTCATCGATAAAGAGAAGCTCGAGTTTTCCAGTCGGTCCATTGCGGTGTTTCGCGATGATGATCTCCGCGATGTTGCGCCGGTCTTCGGCGATGTTGTCGTTGTAGAAGCGTTCGCGGAAAATGAAGAGAACTAAATCCGAGTCCTGCTCCAAAGTGCCACTTTCTCTGAGATCTGATAGTTGAGGCCGATGATCGGGTCGTTTCTCGGGCTCGCGACTCAACTGTGAGCACGCGATGACAGGAATCTGCAATTCTCGCGCGAGGCTCTTCAGTCCACGCGAGATATCGGACACTTCTTGCACACGATTCTCCTGGTTGCGACCCTGCATCAATTGCAGATAGTCGACGATGATCAGTCCGAGGTTGTTGGCCGACTTCAGACGACGCGCCTTCGTCCGCATTTCCATGACGGAGACGTTTGGCGAGTCATCGATGTAGATCTGCGCTTCGGAAAGGGCACCCATCGCCTGAGCAATCCGGGGCCACTCGGCGTCCTTCAAGAGTCCCGTGCGAAGGCGATATGAATCGACGGACGCCTCGCTACAAAGCAATCGGGTAACGAGCTGCTGCTCGGACATTTCGAGCGAGAAAATCGCGACTGGAATCTTGTACTGGATCGATGCGTGCTGTGCGATGTTGAGTGTCAGAGATGTGTTATGGAGGAGGACATCTTCCGCGACGAAATTCGCGCCCGAAGGGACCGAGAGGTCATAGACCTGATGGTCGCCAGTCGGCTCGATGGTCATGATTCGGTCCCAATAGACCTCAGGATTAGCGAGCTCGCTAAGCCACCAGTCTTCGAGCACCTCATTGAAGATTCCGAGTCGTCGCTGGGACAGGCCGTGGTTCGTACGAGGGTTATACGTTTCGTACTTCGATGTTTGGGCTCTTTGTCCTGATAGCACTGCAAGCTTCGACCAACTGAGCCCCTGCACTGCTGCTGCGGTTCCCACCATGTTCCATACCGCGGTTGGAATATGACCGTTGTTGCTACGGAATTGCGCCAAAGCCTTTGGGAACCGACCTAGTTTTTCGCCAATCCATCCGATCTCCGCTTGATAACGGGCAACGGACTCGGAGTCAGTGATTTGGACACGCCAGCACCGCTCTGACTTCCTGTAAAGGCGCGCGACGATCCCAAACCGCACAAATGCGTGGTGCATATCCTTCGCCAGCCCTTCCGACGCAACTCCGAACTCGATTCGCGGCCGACCATTTTGGGTCGCGAAGATGCTGCCATCGCATGACATCAAGCCCACAACGAATGCACGGAGTGTCTCCTTGTCCCACCGCCACGTCGCATCCGGGAAGCGTTTGAACTCAGCTTTCTTGCCCCACAGACCGAATCCCTTAAGCCAGCGGATAACCGGATTGGGTTGGCGTGAATAGGGGCGAGTCCGGAAGAACCCACAAACCGTGTAATGAGGTCCGTGCTGGTTCACGTGACATGTTGGGAAATGCGACGCAATGGTTGCGTTGAAGTCAGCCACAATCTGTGGATCGACATTGATGAACTGGGGCGCACTACCTGATAGTGCGCCGTCGCCCGTGAAGTAGCCGAGTAAGCGCGCCAGCTCTGCCGGAACTCTCTCCTGGCCAAAAACGGGCAGGCTGCGCGGTACGGCGATCGCGTCACCAATCACGAGATCGTGTAGAGGCTGCCAGCCGGAGACGGTGAGGAATGGATGATGTCCAGTAACCTCGACCCGCCGGCCTGTCTGGGTCGTGACTGCGAAACATGGCTTGACCCCACTGTCGATCCACGCCCCGATGCTTCGCAGCTCGACGCGGCCTCTTGGCGAAAGGCCGAAGACAAAAGGACGCTCGAGTTTTACAAACTCTTCAATCGTCAATCGGGAACCCGTCTCGGGATCGTCGATAAGCGTATTTGCGCGGGCACATTTCCCGACGCCTGGTCGTGCGGCAATGATGATCAGGTCTGACTTCTGGAAGCCGCCGGTTTTGGCATCGAGGTCGTTGAAACCGCTCGGCACGCCGGAAATAACAGACGAATCCTTGTGGATCTGTTCGATCTGATCCCAGGTCGTCTTGAGAATGTCTTTGAGCGCGACGAAGTCCTGGGTGATGCGTCCTTCCGCGATGTTGAAGATGACGCTTTCCGCAGTGTCGAGCGCCTGGCTCGCGGGCGTGCTCTCGTCGAAGCCGAGGGCCGTGATCCGTCCTCCCGCGCCGATCAACTTTCTCTTGGTCGCGCCTTCCTCAACCAGGTGGCCGTAGTACTCGACGTTGGCCGCGGTCGGGACACCGCTCTGTAGCTCGGCGAGGAACGCCTGGCCCCCGATCCGCTCCAGCACCCGCATCGTCTCCAGCTCGGCGGCGAGGGTGAGCAGGTCGATCGGATCGGCGCGGTCGTAGAGGTTCAGCGCCGCGCGGTAGACCTGCGCGTGATGGTCCAGGTAAAAATCTTCCGGTCGCAAAAAGTCAGCCACCCGCACGATCGCGTTACGGTCGAGCATCAACGACCCAAGGACCGACGCTTCCGCTTCGAGGTTGTGCGGCGGCACGCGGCCACCGGCCGCCGGCGGGGCCGGCGAACGTCTCAGGTCAACCGTCAAGCGGAGGCGACCATCAGCGGGATGCGAGCCGTGACGTCACGGTGCAGCTTGACGTGCGCGCTGCCCGGCCCCATCGCTTTGACCGGTTGCTCGAACTCGATCTTGCGCCGGTCGAGCGTGATCCCATGTTGCTGCTTGAGCGCCGACGCGACATCGGAATTGGTCACGGCGCCGAACAGCTTGCCGTCCTTCCCGCTTCGCAGCTTCAACACCACCTGGGCGGCCTCGAGCCGCACGGCTAAGGCCTTCGCATCCGCCAACTCACGCTCCTCGCGCTTGGTTTCGGTGACCTTCTGGCGATCGACCTGGTCCTGGGCGCCGCGGGTCGCCTGTTGGGCCAGCTTTTGCGGGAGCAGGAAGTTACGGGCATACCCGTTGGCGACGTCTTTCGTCTCGCCGGCTTTCCCGGTGCCTTTGACGTCCTGGATCAGTACTACCTTCATGATGCATTCCTCCGAGCGCGGGCGACGACCAGTCGGCCTCGTCCCCGCAAGTCATTCAGCCGTGCCCGTAAGCCTTCGCGGCCGTTGCGAAGGTCCTGGTCGAAGACGCTCGTCCCCAGTGCGATCTGCTCCTCGTGTTCAGCCACCACATCTTTGGGCGCCTTCTCGACGAAAACCCGCACCGCGAGCACCGTCAGCGCCACCGCGTCCATCTCACCAAAGATCGGCAACCGCAGCGGCACGTCGACCACCGGGTTGAGGATCAATGCCATGGCCGCCGCCAGCGCGATCTTGTTGCGCTGCGGGACCCGCGAATCGCGGTAGAGGCAATAGGTGAGTTTGCCGTAGCGCGGAAGTTCCCGTGCGATTCGCCGGAGCAGCCGAAGACTGAGCAGCATGATCCCCTATGTCCGCGAGCCTTCGGTCGCGTCGAGCCTGCTCCGGCGCGTCCGTGGCGACGCAGAGTTTATCAGAGCAACAGGCTAACGAACCGTTGTGACAGCTGTCTGTCGCGACTCTTCCACGACTTCCACTCCACAGCTGTGGATAGCCCTTGGACAACCGCCGCGAGGGGGCTCAGCGCAGGATCGCGACGATGAAACCCAGGTAGCCGATGATCAGTACCAGGCCGCTCCATCGACTGAATCCTCGCGCCCAATATCCAAGCGCGATAGCAACCAGGGACAGCGCCATTAGCCAGCCGAACTCGGCCAGGGCGCCGGGTGCCGAGGCCAGGCCGCCGATCAGGACGGCGGGCAGGCTCACACCCGCCAGCAGGTTGAGCGTGTTGCTGTTGAAGGCGAGACTCACCACGGCCGTCCCGTTACCCGATAGCGCGATCCGGGTGGCCGCATAGGCATTGGGAAGGCTCGTAATCGCGGCCAGCGCGACCGCGCCCAAGAAAATTCGCGATAGGTGCCAGTGATCGCCTAGGACCAGGGCGCCACTCACCATGGCGAAGCTCCCAGCGACGATCGCGGCAATCGAGGGCCCGATCCACCAGACCGGGCCCCATGAATTTCGGGCGGGTGCGGTGCGTTCGAGATCACCGTGAATCATGCGGGCGGCCGCCGCCAGCCGGTGTCGCGTGTGTCGCGGAAGCGGCAAGTGGCCCAGGCGATGGGGCTCGGCCGCCAGTAGAAACAAATAGAAAAGGAAGACGCCGAGCAGGAGCACCAGTGCGACGATCGGCGGGAGCCCGAGCAGGAGCATCGCGCCGACCACCATGGTCGCCCACAACGCAACGCCACCGTCGAGCGCGAGCAGTATCCGGCGAAAGGAGACCCGGCCGGCGACGACCGCGCTGAATCCAAGCAGCGCCGCGAGGTTGAAGAGATTCGAGCCGAGGATCACACCGAGACCGACGTCTTTCGCGCCCGAGAGCAAGGCGGTGATTGCCGACGAAATCTCCGGGGCATCGGCGCCCAATGCCGTCAGCAGCCCGACCAGACCGGCGGCCAGTCCGACATTCGTACCCAGCCGGCCGAATCCGCGTACCAGGAACTCGCTGGCGCCGAGGCTCACGACCAGCCCTACCGCGAAAACGATCAGGGCAACCCCGGTGGACACTAGTCTTCGAGCAGCTCGGGATGCGCGTCGAGGTAATCCCACGCGGCCTGCGGGTCCGACGCGAGCGCGCCATCGATGATCGCCTCTTCGAGCGCCGACTTGACGCGCTTGATCCACGGCCCGGGTGGACGTCCGAAGCGTTTCATCAGCTCCTCACCGGTGAGCGGCGAGCGGATGGCGGCGATGGCGCCGGCGTCGAGCCGCCGGATCCGCGCCTCGAGGTCGTCGATTTTCTTGACGTCCGGGTAATGACTCGCCCGCATGTCGGCGCGGGCCAGCGCCAGCAGGCGGTCCAGCTGGTCACCCGCATCGCGAACCAGCCGGCGCACCGCCTTGTCCTCCCAGCCCTGCGGGTCGTACTGGATGGGTCGCATGTGCAGGCGAATCAACGTCGTGACCGCGTCGGCCATTTCGCCCGGGTAGCGCAGGTGCCGCAGCGCATTGCCCGCCATGACGGCACCGACTTCCTGGTGCCCAATAAAGGTTGGCTTTCCCTCACGCAGCTCGTGGACGGCGGGCTTGCCGACATCGTGCAGCAGCGCGGCCAGCCGCGTCGTGAGATCTGGCGGGGCGAGCGTCGCCGCCAGCAGCGCATGGCCGAACACATCGTGGCTGTGCCATCCGCCCTGCTGCATACCCTTGCCCGCCTCGAGCTGGGGCAGGATGCGGACCAGCAGACGGGTGGCATCGAGCAGCTCCAGTCCGCGCCCCACCTGCTCCGCCACGAGCAGCTTCGAGAATTCATCGCGGATTCGCTCCATCGATACTGTCGGTGGCTGCAGCCGGGCCGATTGGTCCCGAATCGCTGCCTCGACCGAGGGATCCAGCGTGAAGTCGAGCGTCGCGGCAAATCGGATCGCGCGCAACATCCGCAGCGGATCCTCGTCGAAGGTGGACTGAGGCTCGAGTGGGGTGACAATCCGCCGCGAGGCGAGGTCGGCGAGTCCGCGCCCGGTGAGGTCGAGCACGCTGCCATCCCAATCCATCAGCAGCGTATTGACCGTGAAGTCGCGCCGCATGACGTCGTCTTTGAGCGTGCCCGGGCTCACCTGCGGCTTGCGGCTCGATGGGTCGTAAGTCTCGACGCGACTGGATACGAATTCCAGGGCGCGATGATCGAAATCGAGATGCGCCGTTCCGAATCGCTCGAAGACCACCGGCGGGTGGAGCTTCATCGCCGTGGAAACGTCGGTCGCCAGCTGGATCGCGCCCTTCCCTTCGACCAGGATGTCGACTTCGCGAATCTGCGTTTCTCGGTCTGCACCGAGCAGGCGGTCGCGCACATAGCCGCCGACTACCAGCGCCCGCAACCCTCGATTGCTGGCCTGCTCACGCACCGCCGCGAACGCCGGCTCCCATCCTGGAAGCGCCGGCGGATCAAGCCGGACGGGCATGCCCCGCGCGGAGTCGCGCGAACTCGACGGCACCGATCAGTCCGGCATCATCGCCGAGTGCCGGCCGGACGATCCGGAGGCCGCGGCGCGCGGCCTTCCACGACGACGCGACCATCGAACGACGCATCGGTGTCAGCAGCGGCGCACCAGCCTTGATGACGCTGCCTCCGAGCACGATCAGCTGCGGATTGAAGAGGTTGACGAGCGTCCCCATCGCGATCCCAAGGTAGGTGCCGGCCGTGTCCAGGATGCCGATCGCCAGCTGATCGCCGGCGCGCGCCGCCCGCGCGACCTCCACCGGCGACGGCGATTCGAGCCGATACAGCGCGCTCGTGGGGGTGTGTGCCGCCAGCTCACGCGCGGCCCGGGCGATGCCGGTGCCGCTGGCGATCGCCTCGACGCAGCCGCGATTGCCGCAGGTGCAGAGCGGCCCATCCCGCTGAACCACGATGTGGCCGACCTCGCCGGCACTCCCATGCGCACCGGCGTAGAGCTCGCCGCGAATCAGCAGCCCGGCCCCGATGCCGGTGGAGACGGTGACGTAGATCAGCTCGCGGGCGCCGCGGCCGGCCCCTCGCCGGTGCTCGGCGAGGGCCGCCAGGTGGGCGTCGTGGTGGAGGTAGCTGCGGATGCCGGTCGCCCCGGTAAGGATGCGGTTGAGCGGGACGTTGCGGAACCCGGGCAGATTGGCGGGACTGATGACGAGGCCCGCGGAAGGGTCCACCGGGCCAGGCAGACCGATTCCCAGCGCCCGCACTCTGCGCGCCGGCGTTCCGTCTTCCGCCAGCGCGTCGGCGACCGCCGCCACTATTCGGTTGATGACGTGTTGCCGTCCGCGGGCAGCTTCAGTCGGGCGGCGCAAGACGGTGCGTAGACGACCGCGGTCGTCCGCGACCGCCACGCGCAGCTGCGTGCCACCGAGATCAATGCCGACGAGGGCCATGGGTATCGCGGCTCAGAATAGTCCCGCTATTGCCAGCGAGGTCGAGCCGGCGGCCGCAAGGTCGCCGCGGCCACCGCGGCGCCGACCAGCAGCGCGATCGCGGTGGCACGGAAGATCAGATGGTACTGGTCGAAAATCGCCTGCTTGACCTTGAGCGTGTAAAAGGCGAACTGTGCCGCGAAGTTTGGATTGAGACCGGGCAAGGGCGGTAGGAGGTGGGCCGTCGCGCGGTGGAATTCCCAGAGTCCGAACCCCGCGACCAGCGAGAAGCCGACCAGCATTCCCACCAGTCGCATGACAATCAGAAACGATGCCCCCGCGCCCCGCTCCGCCTCCTCCACCGCGTCCAGCAGGGCCGCGCTGACCGGCGCAATCTCGATTCCAAGCCCGAGCCCGGTGAGAAACAGCTCGCCGTCCGCCAGCGTCAGCGGCCCGATCAGGTGCGGCCTGAGTGATCCTTCGTTCCAGCCCGAGAGCATCACGAATCCGATGGCCGCAAGGACCAGTCCCAGGGCAGCGACAAATCGATAGCTCCGCATCCGGTGCGCGAGCCAGCCGCCGAGTAGCGCGCCGACCGGGATTCCCAGCATCAGTCGCACCAGCAGCAGCGCAGAGCCGCTGGCATTCATCGAGAAGACGGCGTTGGCGAGCACCGGGATGTAGACGAGGGCGACCATCAAACCGGCGCCAGCGATTGCGTTCGTCAGCGCCGACCCACTGAAGGACGAATCACGGAAGCGGCGGACGTTGATCAGCGGATGCGACGCGCGCCGTTCATACCAGGTAAAGACGACAAAAAACACGATGGCCAGCGGCGCCTGCCAGAGGAAGCCTGCGCCCACCGGGCTCTGCTCGGGATTGGCGGCGTACAGCGCCAGCGTCAACAGCGCCAGTCCGGCGGTCGCCAGCAATGCCCCGACCCAATCGAGGTCCGCGGGACGGCGCTCCTCACGGCGCGACCGAATCTCCGGCCAGAGCGCCCAGATGATCAAGGCGGCGGCGGGGATGTTGAGCCAGAAAATCCAGGTCCAACCGAATGATGATGCCGTGACCAGGCCACCCCACA
>WNFD01020477.1_pt1 | contig 13212 bp, 11 predicted proteins | sample 5400491 | NCBI WGS metagenome assembly WNFD01 (sample SAMN13153343, study PRJNA577476) | soil metagenome | isolation source: 120 cm saprolite under Douglas fir tree site 2 hole 2 replicate 2 | place: USA:California | collected 2015-04-18 | reverse complement strand
GCAAACCAATCAATCTCGAAATGACTTGCCCATCCTGCCAGAGGGCCGGAACTATGTTAACGGTTTATTTCTTCGTTTGGAAAGGAGGCATATACACCGCTCAATAGTCTTGCCTCGCGGTCGCGAGGCCAGGAGGCAGACCACTTCCAATGCATGGATGCCAAACTGCCTCACCCGTGACTGGCCAAGTGGAAATACCTGGATCACGGTGCTGCATGAAAACACGCAGTGCTCCCCGGTATCCGCTCAGGTGCCAGTTTCGGAATGTCACCTTTGAGCATATTTACTAAGGATATTGAGCGCCCCAGCCCTCGCCGCTGGTCCAGTCGCTCATCCGCTCATAAGTGACTGGCAATTCCTGGCGAGTGGCACTACCCCGCCGGGCCAGGCCGCGTGCAATGCTGTAGGCCGCCGCTGCTTTAACCCGGCGGCTATGCAGAACTCCTACAACTACGCTTCCTTACTGGCTGCTGGTAACCAGGGTCAGGGCAAGACGATCGCCCTCGTTGACTCTTTCGGCAGCGATACCATCCGCGACGACCTGGGAGCCTTTAGCACGGCCTTCAGTCTCCCGCATCTATGCGGGGACAGCGGCCCTTCTACCCCTGCTGGGAACTGCACTCCCGGTATTACGCCGCGTTTTGATATCCTCGAAGTCCAGGGGTCCCCACCTCCCCAGCCACCTCCACCAAATAATGGCACCGGTCAGGAGGTTCGCAACCTCTGGGCACTGGAAGTCTCCCTCGATGTCGAGTGGGCGCATGCCACCGCACCGATGGCGAACATCCTGCTGGTCACCACACCCACTGCTGAAACCCTGGGGGTTCAGGGTTTCTCGCAGATGATGAACGCCGAGAAGTACGTTGTTGACAATCATCTGGCCGATGTCATCAGCCAGAGCTTCGGCGCCGGGGAGGGCTCGTTTCACAATGGGCTGGCCGACATTAACAACCTGCGCCAGGCCTTCGTCGATGCACAGGCCAACAACGTCACCGTTTTTGCCTCTTCGGGGGATGGCGGAACGACGAACATCGACAAGGAGCCGGTCAAGAATCCAAAGGTGATCCCCTATCCGAGCGTTGGGTGGCCAGCTTCTGACCCCTTAGTCACAGCAGTCGGTGGAACATACCTCTGCACCGATGCCGTGACCGGGACATCTGTGGATAGCACGTCACCGCCCAGCCAGTGCCAGGCGAACTCGGGCGTACGCGAGGTCGGCTGGATAGCCTCAGGTGGTGGCTACAGCATCCTCTTCCCACGGCCTGCCTTCCAGAACACCTTACCGCCTGGCAGCACCTATGTTGGCAGTTCAGTGGGCGCTCCCGGGCCGAACACGAACATGCGGGGCGTCCCCGATATCGCCTATCAGGCCAGCTCGCGCACGGGTGTGCTGGTCTACGACACAGAACCGGCCACGACATCTTCTGGCACGGGCTGTGGTGGGGCCAATCCCTGCAGTGTCGGGTGGTACGTCGTGGGTGGCACCAGTTGTAGCTCACCGCAGTGGGCCGGGCTGATCGCCATTGCCGATCAGATGGCCGGTAGGGACCTGGGCTACATCAATCCGGCGCTCTACCAGATCGCGAGCAATTCCGCGACCTATGCCAGCGATTTCTACGATGTCACGGTTGGCAACAATCAAACCAGCTCGATCCCCGGCTATTCTGCCTCGCCAGGCTGGGATGCGGTCACTGGCCTGGGAACGCCCAACGTGGCGAAACTGCTACTCGACCTGATTGCGGCGACATAGGGCATTAAGTACCCGGTTCGCTCCCCGGATGTAAGCGTTGGGAGCGCCTGCCAGAAAGGCGGGCGCTCCCAGCCTTTTGATGGCTGGAAACCGGTGGATGTTGCAGAGGAAGGATTTTGGTTCTCAACATTAGATATTAGGGGAACGTTTGTATCATTTGTTGGGTTTTACTCATATATATAACAATCTTAACCGAACCTCAACCAGATCATAACCTCTTAACTCTTTTCTTAATTTTTGAACTGTTAGATACTGTGCCAGAAATAAAATGGAAGAGGATACTATATGAAGCTCAAACGTTCATTTACTCTCGTCGCTCTTGTGAGTTGCCTGGTAATGCTTCTTACCGTGGTAGTGACTTTCCCTCGCTCTGTACATGCTTCGGTGGATGCTTCATTCACCCAAGCCGCAACGCCGACGATTACCGTAAGTCCAACGGTGATAGACGTATCACAATGCAGTTTTTTAAATCTCAACAATTTCATTTCCTGTCCAGTTACCTTGAGTCTTAATAACCCTCCTAACAGTGGAGTAGTCTGGACTTCATCCTATAAGGCAACCTTGTGTACCTACAACATATGTAATCCGGATTATTATGTTGCTGTTCTCCCATCAAAAGGTTCACTGAGTACCGCAAATCCTTCTGCACAAGTAAACATTATTGTCTCTGACTATTGTTATCACGGATATGAAAATGCAACCATTACCTTTGCGATACCAGGCAGTACGGCCAAAGTGAAATATAATTGTAATCAGCCCTGAAAGCTTGCTTGCTGTCAACTAGGGGACAATATAAAGCAGGAATACAAGGAGAGCAAATGCCGAAAGTGGGGCATTATGCGAAGCTAGGGGGAGGGAGCGGTGTTTCAACCGTTTCGATAGTGTCGTTCTTCAGAGGATAATCGTTTTAAGGCATAGATGAGGGCGCGTCCACCGTGAAAGGATGCCATACCGAATGTTGTGTAGCGCTGTACAACGATAAGGTGCTAAACTCAGTCCAGGCCAGGCTTCCAGGCTTTTCTGCTATGTACCATTACACAAAATTTGTATGGCATCTCGCACATGGTTTTTAAGGCGACATGGAGAATACAGCCTCGCCCAATATCCCCTTACTTGTAACGTTCAGCAAAATCGCGAAATCCAAAATTAGATGCATTACCCCTAACAAGAAGGGAAGGTGCCAAATGTAGGACTTCTTCCATTGTTTGTTCAGCACTGCCATTTTTAACTATATGTAGTGGGGTAGGGGCGGGCGCTTCCAGCAATATATCTTTAATAATATCATCCTTTGCATTATAACCAATGAGATAAATTTCAGTTGCCTTTTTTATGAGTTCTTTGCTTCTTTGGATGATAGTTTCTGAAAATCCGTCTACAAAAGGATACAGTTTTGACGAAAGAGGCATGAAAATAAGTGGATAGAAATACTGGTTACTAAAGACATTAATCATAAACGTTAAGTTACTCAGTGTTGGTTGTCTTGGCCCCAAAACTCTTAAAGTATTTAACGACAGTGCCGATCCCGTGAGCATGTGCTTGACAGCAGTATCTATTTTAATTCCAATATCTAATTGTGCCTCTGGCGGAGTATTGGGATCGCCGTCTCTTTTGCCTAGTATCCAATTTACCGAACCATGCGGTTTTATGTAAGGAAAATTATAATAATCGTCAATAGAAGTGAAAGTTTCACCAAAGACCTCAATAGCCGCCCTATCAAGAAGAGTATCGTAATTGAATGAGATGAGACCGAAGGGTTGATCGCTTATTCGTAACTTCTCCATCAAAACAGTGTAAGCATTAGAAGAGTTATATGTTTGAGTAGAAACAGCCTGTAATAGTTGCCAAATGTAAAATGTTAGTCTGCCGAAGAATATTTTCTCTGCTGATTGAGTTCTGAGTTGCGTAAAATTATTAATATTATTCCAGCGTTGTGTTAGCCACTGCTCAACAGAGCCATTGTTTTTGCTTTCCTCAGCACATTTTGATAATTCTGCTTTGGACAAAATTTCGTATTGTCCATAGGTAGCATAACCTCGGTATTCATCATCAAATAACTCATCTGTTAAAGGAGAGACGAAACTTGGATTATCAACTTGTCCCTGTGAGCCTTTGGAGGCTCCTGCACCAAAAATAAAAATCTTCATTGTCTACCTTCTCATTCTCGTCGGAATGTATGTCCGTCAAATCCATTTTGCGCTTGCACGGCTTGATACTGTCCATCTATCAGTTATCCTGTATGCAGGTCTAATTCTGCCTGCTCTGCTTCTGCTTGTTGGACTCGCTGCGCTTGTTTGAATGTACCAAACTGCGGGGGCACTTCATACTACTCAATCGGCCATCCCCCATGCTCCTCAATCGTCTCATCAATCTTTTCCATGAGAGTAATTGTCTCAGCCAAGCCGCTACAATTCTCTGGTAGTGCTGAATATCCTCATATGATGAGTGAATGGCCTTTACGATCCTTGAGCCACTTCCGCGCTGCCTCATTTGAGTGGAGCATAATCGTAGTGGCTTCGATTTGGGCTGCAATACGTACTTCTTTGGCTATGAGCGCCCGATTTTTTTGCCCTTTAGCATTTCATAGAACTATACAGGTTATTGGCCTGCTGCAAGATTTGCTGAGATGTAGCGTCATACCCATGTATCTGAGAAGTTGCAGAACTTATGGCGGCTTGCGCGTTTTGTATAGCGGCATTCCCGTTATGCACAGCAGTATCGATGTCGTTTTGCGTGACACCTAGCGATGATTTTCCTAAATCGTTCCAATGCTGCTCTATTTTGTTCACGAAATCTTGAACACTAGCAATATCAGTAGATACCACATTTGTATCTCCCTGAAATACGCTGTCATCACCATTTATAACACTCGTATCACCGCTTATAACACTAACATCACCTGATACTACACTTGCGTTACTACATCCAGCTTGAGCGTCTATTTGTTCTGTCTGATAATCTTTCTGCTCTTGGCTGATATCTTTTTGGTACTCTTGAAATAACGAGCTAAAATTAGCATCGGTATTGAGACTACTTATTGCACTGCCGATATTTTGTAGATCGTAGTTGAGCCTGTTTTGCTCGTCTGTTGTAACAGTAGCGGTGGCTGCCATAATGCTGGCAGTTGCCTGGGCATCAGCAGTATTTTGGTTTTCCTGATTAACAGTATTCTGCAAATTCGTGATGGCGTTATTATAATTGTCAATGCTTGCTGGTGTTAGCGTGATAGGTGCAAGTGTACCATCTTGTTGCGGAAATTCTATCGTAACATTATTCCCATCAAAAGAACCTGCGTACATGCGACCATTCACATCGAGATTAAATTGTGTGCCATTCAAAAAAGCACTAAAACTTGTATGAAATGGGCTTACTTGCAGTATATTCTGATAGGTATTTGTTACAACGTCTGCCTCATTCCATTCACCCGATAAAGTACCGTTAGTATTTGTGAATTGAATGAACAAAACATAGCTTGAACCCGTAGCAAGATATCCATCAGGAGCGGGGGGATTAGGGGTGAGTGTTGGTAAATGGGTTACTCCCGGACTTACGGCTATTGCCGCTTGATGAGATTGTGTTACAAAATTTACACCTCCGACAGCCACACCGATGCCGGAGAAAAATAAAAGTAGCGCCAAGACCGCGCCGCATCCCAGGGCTAATTTCACCCTTTTTGTCCGTGACTTGTACCACGTCCAAATTCCTGGTTTTCTCGGCGGGGGAACGTTGTTATAGGGAGGTTGTTGGAACTGTCCTGGGGTTGCCTGGGTGGGTTGGTTATAAAATGATTGCTGGTATTGGGATGGTTGTTGACCCCATTGTGGTTGATTGTTAGGCGGTTGTTGTGGTTGCCAGGGTGGTTGCTGACTCATGGTACACACTTCCATCAAGACAAATATTCCCCGATACCTTTAGAACGCAGGTAAATAATCTTGGTAACATTGTTGTGAGTGTAGATAAATCGCTGATTGTCCTATATATTTTTTAACTGCTTTTGCCATTTTCCATCCTTGTCACGGTTGTGAAAAACCGCTATAGGATGAAATAGGGGTTTGTTGTCCGGTTGGCGTTTTTCTTGACTTTGGGTCATGTCGCAGAAAATTTTCAGCGTGTTGAAAAAGTATATGAGTCTCTAAAGTAGAGCTTGGGCACAAGACTGTGAGGATCGGTGATGTAAGTAGAACGATCATTTGCTATGATAAAATGCTCCATAACGACGAGCGAACCTTGACGCATTTGGGGATGCTCGCTCACTTGCCAGAAAGAAAGGGGACGCATGGAACACCCTCAGCGGAAAGACACGTGGGCCAGTGGTGCTGCCTACGAGCCCTATGTAGGCCGTTGGAGTCGATTGGTCGCCCGCGAGTTTTTAGCCTGGCTCGCGATCCCACCAGGTGCCCGTTGGCTAGATATTGGGTGCGGGACCGGTGTGCTCAGCCAGACCATTCTCGACGTGGCGTCGCCTCGCGAAATCACGGGTATTGATCCATCAGAGGGCTACATCACGTTTGCACGCCAGCAGGTACCAGATCGTCGTGTCAGTTTTCGTCTTGGAGGTGCACAAGCCTTGCCGGAAGCATCAGCCAGCTATGATGCAGTCGTCGCTGGACTTGCGCTCAACTTTGTGCCGCAGCCGAGCCGTGCTGTCGCTGAAATGCAACGTGTGGCGCGGGTGGGAGGGACAGTTGCGTTGCGGCGTATGTCTGGGACTATGCTGGCCAGATGCAGCTGATGCGATACTTCTGGGACGCTGCCGTGGCGCTCGATCCTGCCGCCTCTACCCTGGATGAGGGGCAACGCTTCCCCATCTGCCAACCAGAGCCACTCATGCAGATGTTTCGCGCCGAAGGGTTGCGAGCGGTCGCGGTACGGATGATCGACATCCCCACTGCCTTCCGCGATTGAGCGCATTCGTGCCACGCTCCCGATGGCCGCCGATGGTTCGATCCATCTCATCGCACGAGCCTGGGCCGCCCGTGGCGTACGTGCCTCTCCGTAGACGCACACCCCAGAGGAGCAGCGCGGGAGGCGGCTGAGGCAGCCGCAGGAGACAGAGCTTCGATGAGGAGAAGGGGAACAAAGGAAGGATTGATGAATGACCATGAATCAAGTCAGTGACGTTGTCAAAAAATTCTTCGAGGATTTCGTTACAATTTAGTGACCCCTTTATGGCTGCCGACCCAGATGGCGGTATACGGGTTGTGAAGAAGGATGACTTCATCGCAGGTACTTCAAAACGACAAGCATTTTTTCAATCCCTCGGTTTTCAATTCGTAAAAATCGTCGTACTTGACGAAACACGACTGGACGATCACTACGTGATGGCGAAAGCCAATGTGCATATGCGATTTGAAAAGCACCTGGGGAACCCAGTCGACATTAAAAACGATTCCACCTATATTTTGTTCATAAAAGATGATTCACCCAAGGTTGTTTTTAACCTTACTCACGAGGACCTCATGAAAATTATGCAAGAGCATGGCTTATTACCTGGAAAACCATAAACCATCTCTCCTGCTTTCAGAGACGGCGAAGCAAAGTAGTGTCCATCGGGGCATTTATTCATTACACCCTTGTCGCCTCACTCGCGGTGAGTGCAAGCGTACACACTTCTTCCTGGGAGAGGGCCTTGCCTTCTGCCCACCAGGCCTCCCATGTTGTCTCATCGACCTGTGACTTCAAGCTGCCGAGATAGGCATCATAGAGTGGGCTGTATGCTGCTGGGAGCGCGGTATTCAGGCTCGCAAAGAGACCTTCTGCGGCACTGCACACCCGCGCCGCATAGGATGGCCCTTGGATTGTTCCTAACAAGCAGCCGAACGCGATCAAGCCGGTGGCAAGCATGTAGCGATTGCCCGTGTGTTGCGCGAGGAGCAACCCCTCGCGCAGATAGGTGCTGCTCTGTATCACATCACCCTGGGCAAGGGCCAGCACGCCCAGGTAGACCAGCGTGGCCGTGAGCAAGACCGGTTCACTATACTCATGCAGAAGCGGTAACGCTTCATTCAGCCTTGTCCACGCCTGGGGGAAGTTGCCTTGCAGTGTCGCTACCGCCCCTAACCTGCTCAGTGTAAAGGCATAGCCGCCCCAGTTTTCTTGCTCGTGCAGGAGGTGCAGGCTTTCTTCAAGGTAGGTGGTGGCCAGCGTGTATTCGCCTTGCATATGCCAGGTATCGCCTATTTGGAAAATTGCCCAGGTTTTCCCAACAACGTCTCCCACGGCTTCGTAGAGCGCCAGGGCTTCCTGGGCCAGTTCTCGTGAACGCTCGCACGCTATCTCCCACAGAGCCAGGCGTGACGCCGCCATCAGCAGTTTGGCGCGGACGGCTGGCGGCGTCTCATGTGTCATTTTGAGCGCGGCATCGATCCAGCGATGGGCCTCCTGGAATTGGGCGCGCGCTTCCCAAAACTTCCCCAGAGCGCCGCACATCCGCTGGGCCAGTTCAGCTTCATTGTGTTCAATGGCCCACGTTACGGCTGTGCGCAGGTTATCCTGGTCGCGGGCCAGCATCGACACTGCCGCAGACTGCTCGCGGCCTGACAGCTTTGGCTCGACGCGTTCCGCGAGCGCCAGGTAATAGGTCGCGTGCCGTCGTTGCATGTCTTCACGCTCTCCACATGCCTCCAGTTGTCCCAGCGCATATTCGCGGATCGTCTCTAAGCAATGAAAGCGCGGTTCCGGATTCTTTTCCAGGGGATCTTTTTCTAGCGACATCCGTTTCACCAGGCTGTGATCGATCAGGGATTCCATCTGCTCAAGCACATCACCCAGAGGGGCTATAGGGCCTTCTTCCAGGCCGAGAGCCAGGGCCGCGTGCACTGTCCAGCCGCCGAGAAACACGCTGAGGCGACGAAAGAGGCGTTGTTGTTGTGGATCAAGCAGCTCATAGCTCCAATCCAGCGTCTCGTATAAGGTCTGGTGACGCTGGAGAACGTTGCGCGACGTGGAACGCAGGAAGGTCAGGCGCTGGCCTGTCCCGCTGACAAGTCGCTGCAGGATGATGGGCAAAGGAAGCACTTTGGTGCGCCCAGCAGCCAGCTCAATTGCCAGGGGCAAGCCATCCAGGCGAGCGCAAATGTTGGCAATGGTCGCTGCATTGTCTTCAGTGAGCTGAAAAGCAGGATCGACGGCCTGGGCTCGTTCGACGAAGAGACAGATGGCTGGAAACTGAGAGACGTAGTCCGGATCAAACACACGAACGGGCGTGCAGACTTCAAGCGGAGGGACATCGAATTCATACTCCCCATACAGGTGCAGCACAGCCCGGCTTGTCACCATGACTTTCAGTGTCGCGGCGGTACTCAACAGGTCGCTGATGAAAGGCCCGATATCCGGGATTTGCTCCACATTATCCAGCACGAGCAGGAGTTCTTTTGCTTGCAGAAAACCTTTGAGCAAGTCTTCGTGTGAAGAGGCGCTCTGCCTGCCAGGATCACCTGTGGCAAGAGGCTCCGAGAGGTGCAGAGCCTGCACGATCGTTGAGGGGACAAGGGCGGCATCGCGAATCGTCGCCAGAGACACAAAACACACTCCATGGGCAAAATCATGCTGGGCTGCGCGTGTCACTTCCAGCGCCAGGCACGTTTTGCCTACTCCACCTGTCCCGAGCAGCGTCAGGAGGCGCACGTATGGTTGACGCAGTCGATTCAGCAACATCTGCACGTGATATTCACGCCCAATAAGTGCGGTGGATGGCGCAGGCAATGGAGAGCGGGTGTATTGTGCAGGAGGTGGAGGAGCCGTGCCGGTTGTCCCGGTACGGAGGGCTGGCTCAAGCCGGTTCAGTGGAGGGGCGTTCCACTCCTGCTCGGAGAAGCTCTCTTTCCTCAAGCCCATCAACGAGAGGAGTTCGATAGCCTCGTCCCGCGTGGTGATGGCATCCCAAGCCGCCAGGGCTTTGATGATCTGCTTCACTTCAGCATGGGTTGGAAACGCCTGCTTCGCGCCATACAGCTTGCGACTCAGCACATGTGCATCGATTCCCAGAGCGTCAGCCAGTTCCTTTTGCAGGCGCCCTGTTGGGCGGCGAGCGGCGGCCACTTTCTCACGGAAGAGCGCGAGGTTGGCAGGGGAATGTACATGAGCTGGGGTGGTCATAACTGTGTGCTCCTCTCGATCCCTAATGAATTTTGACGACCGAATCGGGGAATCATATCCATTGAGGTGCTTGCGTCCCTGCCTCCTGCTGAATGGTGCCGACCGAATCGGGGCAGGTGCGTCCTGCATCCTGTAGGGACAAGGGGCGGGGTGGGGTGGATGAGGGGGCCTTGTGCTTGTCCTCGTGGGGATGAGATCGGTTGGCCTCACCGAACCCAGACCACTCGTCATGCCACCAGGACAAGCACAAGGCCCCTACCCTTCTCCACGTCCACCCCTTGTCCCTACAGGACGGAGGCAGACATTCCCAATCATTCCCTCATTCGGTCGTCAACATTCATCAGGGGGTATGCATGCTCCCCGTCTACGCGGCTTTATAGAGCGGTTCGCAAATCGGGCGGAAGGGCTGCTAACCCTGCCCCGGTCATACGGCCCTCACGCAGCAACCGCGTAACGCGCCCACGATTGGATTCCGACCAGGGACTTTTTGGGCGGCGAGGGGTAAAACGCCCTGCATAAGTCTCCTGGTCGATGCCCTTGGTTGTGCCATCGATCCAACCGAAACACAGGGCCTCTTCAACCGATTCTTCATACGTAACGCCCGTTTTTCCAGAAGTCTTCTTGTAGTAGATCAGCCAGATTTCCTTGTAGTCGCGATGATGTTGCGCCAGCCAATCGCGCCACTCCTGCCGCGAATGGACGAGCAAGGTTTGACCAATTTCCATGCGTGTCTCCGGGATGTAATTGATGGATTTTGACAACATAACCGGACAACCAGGAGGCTGATTGTGCATTAATTGCGTCTCTACTACGCTTTTTTCCCCTCAGATGACGCATAGGCCTGGTCGGTTTTGGCGGCCATGATGAAGTCGTTGCGGTGCAGACCTCCAATTTTGTGCGTCCACCATGTGACGGTCACTTTGCCCCATTCGGTCAGGAGCGCGGGATGGTGGCCCTCTTCCTCGGCCAGCTCGCCTACTTTGTTTGTAAAGGCCAGGGCATGCACGAAGTTATCAAAATTGAATGCCTTCTCTAAACGTTTGATTCCATCAACCTCGATGATATTCCATGCGGGGATCTGCGGGCGAAACCCGGCTATCTCTGCGTCTGTAAGCGTGGGCTCACCTTTGCGGCAAGCAACACATTTCATCTGCGTTAGCTGGTCCATGACTTCAACTCCTGAGGTATACAGCGAATACGAATTTGCAGTCGGGTGAGGCAAGCCTCACCTCTACGCGGCTTATAGCACGGTTCGCAAATCCGTATAAAATGCTCTTTTCACTACCCCATTATACATCCTTGCCGTAGGAGTTGTAACGGAGTACGTGGCTGATCAGATGCGCGAACAGACTACGAGGCTGCCCGTCAAGCACGAACAGCTTGAGCAACGCGGACGACCGTAAAGGCCTTGTAAAGATACCCCGTATCTTTCTTGCCCTGCCTCTCCTCACCTCCCTCGCCCCACGTGCTGGATAAATCCGCATTCTACGGGAAGGGTATTTCCCCCACAAGGATACTGCTGGCGAACTCTCTCCGTCTGCTCCCTCTCCACGCAGTGGAGAGGGCTGGGGCAAGAAAGCTCCGGGGGAGCTTTACAAAGGCCGCCGCCCTTTGGATTCGCCAGCAGTATCCGCAAGGATGGTGAGCCTGTAATTGTTTGCGCTACTTCGGAAAGCTCAGCTATTGCTCATCACTGGCTGCAAGAGCAGCCGCTGCGATTGGATCATCGAGCAGCGGGCCCATTACAGTCATGCCGCCATCTGGCGCTTTTGAGGCGAAGGTGAGGGAGCTATAAGCAATGGTGACTTTGACTTCGCGCCCGCGAGTCCCCACACGTACCGTGGTTCCCTCGACCGCAGCTTTGATACGCTCAGCAACTAACTGGGCGCCGTGCTGCTCAGCGCGAATAACTGCCGTCATGATACCAGGGCCGTTGACCGAGAGTTTGTCCTCTTTACGAATCTTAGTGCGCAGGTAAGGTAAGAGCTTACGCGCTGCTTCGGTAGCCTCGCGCTCCTCGCGCTCGCGATGGATATCGTTATTTTTTGCACCCTCGATGATGAAGCGAAAAACAATGACGCTCTGAGCATTGCAGATGCGGCGTACTTTACGCTCCCCCGCCTCCAGGTCTTTCGTCGATTCTACTGCTTGCCAGATGTGGTGCTCGCGGTTGCGCCGGTAATCGAAGTAGCCCTGTACACGCGCATACCCCTCGAGGGTGATCGCTCCTAAAGTCCACAAGACCTGCCTGGGGGTGCTCAGCGCAAAATGGCGGCAAGCGATAAGCTGCCGCGCAATGGGCGTGACCTTCATGGTCGCTGCTTCATAATTCTGCTGCTTGAGGACCCTGAGATGACCGGCATAAATCCGGCGGCGCTGCTTGAGAAAATCACGTACGGTGACGGGGCCTTTATTGTAGACGACGCAATCCGGTCTATAAATGAGTTGATAGCCAAGTTGCGAGATGAGTGCCTGGATGGAGATTTCATCGACGGCGCTATCGGCTGGAATACCGGAAATAACATTGCGAAACGCGATTACCTCGCCCAGCTTGGGATGTACACGCGCTACACGGTCGTGCAAACGCCAGAGTAGATGAACGGCGTGTCCCATGAAGGTGGAAGTATCGTTGACGGGTACGGGGCGACCGCCAACCATGCCTATCTTGGGGTCTTTAAAGGGAGCGCACAGGTTCTCTATAGCGGAAACCTCTGGAATGACATCGGCACCGATCAGAACAACTACAGGGCTGGTAGCCTCTTTGAGAAAAAGGTTAATCGCGGAAGCTTTGCCTTCACGCTTCTCCTGGATACAAAGGCGTATGCGGGGTTCTTTCTGTGCCATTTCGGAAACGATGGGGATGGTACGGTCTGTGCATCCACTGGCAACAACGATCACTTCCTCAATACGGATAGATGGGCCAGTCTGGTCGAGGACTGATCGCAGGGTACGTGCGATATTAGCTTCTTCGTTATATGCCATGATGCCGATACTACATCCAATAAACTCCTCCGCGCCTGGTACACACTTGATTCCCTGTTCCAACTGTACCTCATTCACGATATTTGTTGCCATTAAAGGCGTCTCCTTTGCCAGATATAGGCGCAGGATGAATATATTCTACCTGTACACCTACTTTGCACATAGTATTTGTCGTCTGCTTGCTTATTGGCAAGTTCCCACCGTATCATGAAAACATGCCTTTGGTATCTGCTATTTATTCGTGTGTCGATTCGCCTAAAATGAATTAAGTATGGCGAATAATCTCAAGGATTTAAGGAGAAGGATACCATTCGAGTACTAAGGTCTGAATATCAATCCGGTTAAGAAACGGTTATAAATAGGTATTCAGGGTTATGGTATTGATC
>WNFD01015003.1_pt1 | contig 13216 bp, 14 predicted proteins | sample 5400491 | NCBI WGS metagenome assembly WNFD01 (sample SAMN13153343, study PRJNA577476) | soil metagenome | isolation source: 120 cm saprolite under Douglas fir tree site 2 hole 2 replicate 2 | place: USA:California | collected 2015-04-18 | reverse complement strand
CACTCCGCACTCAGTTATGATCTACAAGGCGGGCGACAGTTTCTATGAGGCAGCGCGCTCGAGCCGCTATTGCCTCAAGGTCGTATCGCATTTACCTGATTGCGGCCCGGCTTCGACGAGTCGGACGTCGCGTCTGTTTCCCGGTTTCCCACCCGTTTCCCACTTCTGCTTTTTGAACATGACATGTGACTTGCCTGGGCTGATCGGTGCAAAAGCCGGCAGGCCGAGGGTTATCGATGGCTCGTTGCGATAACCGTCGAGGAAATTTCATGCTTAGATCCATATCGCAGCATCTAGTCGCAGTTGCTCATGGCGACCGATTCTGAGAAGACTCTCATGGCGTTTGGCGCTGGAAAGATTGGGATGTTGACTGGATAGACCCGGCTTGCGCGCTGTCTCTCGGCATGGGAGGTCTTGATAGGGGGATAGCGCAGCGAACTCGATGCTTGCCCAGCTACAAGGTCGGCTACAGTACCTCCCTGAATGGCCGTCTTCCAAATAGTGTAAGAGTTTCAATTTAAAGCACTTGCTGATATCTCAACTCGGTAGACCCGCTGGTGTTGCATCAGAGGCTTCAGTAAAAGGTTGGTGGGCTTCCGGAAATCGCGAGACCCGCAATATAATTAAATTTCCGACTGCACTATTTACGGACGCGTAAAAGGCGAAAACCCTAGTATATAATCCTTGCAGCTTCTGCTAATTCAACGGTGAAATTCCGGCTTATTGTGGCAATATCTTTGCCAGGGAGGAATTTGGTTATGCCAAGGGCCGTTCCAGACGAACAAATCACACGAATAGGTGAAGTGGATAAAGGCGACATTGAGTTTTTCAAAGTCGCAGTGATGCTGTTACCCAGACAGAGGAAGGCATTTCGCACGGACAAGAGCAAATATCTTTGGAAGTTGTTCGAAAGACATTCATATGTAGTCAATAATTTTTATGTGTCTACCGTCTTTGTGGAGAAAGTCGACAAGCTGCTGGACAAGGCGCCGCCAAACGAAAATATACCCCTTAGTTTTGTCGTGTTTCACTTTGGCCGAGGCAGCATCTACAGGAGATCTACATACATATGAGCGGATTTATAAGCTGTTGAAATAACAGCGTGATTCCAGTTGGAATCATCCGTAACATTGAACCTTTATGGAACGCGCCAGGCGAATGAGTTTTTTATGACCTGGTCCGTCCATCTGCATGCCAGCCGATCACCGGAGAAGGAGTCCACGTACATTGAACCGTCCTCCGCTGATTCCGGTCACCCGCGATAGTTCTGATCGGGTGTAATTCGAGCCTATCGCGTCCCACTCTTCGCAAAAAGGCGCGAAGAGTGGGGCACCCATCAGTGAATCGAAAAGAAATTGGTAATTGCCAAAATTGGTAATCGGGAGATTGAAAAACCCACGAGTCGAGTGCTCTTCAATTCCCCGATTACCAATTTTGACAATTACCCGATTTTGTTCTGATTCCGCCGCATAGCAAACAGATCGTCGATCTGCTGCTGTTCGCGGCGGTTCTGCTCGATCACATACGCTTCATGCCGACGCTCGCGGATGCTGCTCAGCAATTCCCGGTCGCGGCGGGCCGCGAGGAATTTCAGGCGCTGCTCGTTCCATTGCATGCGGGCTTCTTCGAGGGCCTGGGTGGCTTCGACTTCCGCCCACTCGAGTCCGGCTTTGGATGTGCGGTGGAAATACAGCTCCGCTGAGGTCATTCCGGCCTGCAACGCGGCGAGCATCTTTGCATCCAGTTCGAGTTTTTCTTTTTTGATGGCTTCGCAGCGTTCCTGGGCGAGCTGTACCTGCTGCGCGGCGATTTCGAGGCGCGCCTGCTCCTGGCGTTCCTGGCTGAGGCGCAGGCGCAGCACCGATTCCAGGGAGAATTCGAATGCCATTAGAGCGGCAGCGCCTTCAATGCGTCCAGAGTCTGTTCGAATGTGGATTTGTCATCGCGCTTCTGCTGCAGAATGGCGTTGATGGCGGGCAGAAGCGTCAGGGCCTTGTCGAGCACCGGGTCCGCGCCCTTCTGGTAGGCACCCACGCGAATGAGGTCTTCGGAGCGGGCATAGGCCGCCAGCAGACGGCGGATCTCCTGCGCGCAGTGAAGATGAACGGGTTCCGCCACGGCGGACATGAGTCGGCTGATGCTGTCGAGAATTGAAATCGGCGGATAATGCCCCTGAATGGCCATCTTGCGGTCGAGCATGATGTGGCCATCCACCAGCGAGCGCACGGCGTCGACCAGCGGGTCCTGCTGATCGTCACCTTCCATGAGTACGGTGTAAAAAGCGGTCACGCTGCCCTGATTGAACTGTCCGGCGCGTTCGACGAGCTGCGCGAGCAGCGTCCAGCAGGAAGGCGTGTAGCCCTTGGCGGTGGGCGGTTCGCCGGCGGCCAGGCCGATTTCGCGCTGCGCCATGGCGAAGCGGGTCAGGGAATCGACCACCAGCAAGACATTCTTTCCGAGCGAAGCGAAATATTCGGCCACCGCGGTGGCGGCCATGGCCGCGCGAATTCTCAGAAGCGGCGACTGGTCGGAGGTGGAAGCCACGACCACGGAACGCGCCCGGCCTTCCGGGCCGAGCATGTCGACGAATTCGCCGACTTCTCTGCCGCGCTCGCCCACCAGGGCCAGCACCGTGAGGTCGGCGGCGGTGCCGCGGGTCATCATGCCGATCAGTGTGCTCTTACCCACGCCGCTGCCGCCGAAGATGCCGATGCGCTGGCCGCGGCCGCAGGAAAGAAATCCGTCAATGGCGCGGATGCCGCAGGCGATGGGCAGACGTATGGGAACGCGGCTCATGGGCGAAGGCGCGGCGTGGTCCAGATGCCAGGTGCCGGCCGGCATGCACGGGCCGAGGCCGTCGATGGGTTTCAGGTTGCCGTCGAGTACGCGGCCCAGCAGTTCCGGCCCCACGCCGACCGAGGGCGTCGAGCCCCAGGTGAAGATGCGGTCGCCGAAGCGAATGCCGCTGGGTTTATCGAGGGGCATGCTGAGCACGGTCTGTCCGCGAAAGCCGACGATCTCGCCGGGAAAGCAGTTGCCGTCCTGATCGGTGATCTCGCAGGCCTCGCCCACCGAACAGACTGGGCCGTCGGATTCGACGATCTGCCCGATCACTTTATTGACGGAGCCTTCCCACCGCAGGGTTGAGAACTCCTGCAGGTGCTGAAAATAATTGGCGAGCATGGGGGCGCTCACGATTGCACCCATTTTTGCCGTTGATTCATCAGATCGGTGAAGCCTTTTTCAATCTCGGCGAACTGGCTGTCCACGCCTATCGAGGTGGAGCCGTGACTTGTCTTGAGGACCAACTGGTCGGGCCGCAGCGACGCATCCTCGACAATCTCAGGCACGGCGGTCAGCTGCGGCTGTTGCGCGATGTATTGTTTCCACACATCGACGTTGGAAGGATGAACGCAAAGCCGGATGTTGGTTGCGCCGGAAATTTTCTCGAGGGCCACGCGGACCACGCCGCCCAGCACCACGCGGTCCACCTGGGCTTCGCGGTGCAGGATCTTGCGGGCGATCGAGAGGGCCAGATCCACCACCTCGGTCTCCATAACGCGGAAATAATGGTCCCGTTCGTGCCCGAAGCCGGCCAGGTTTTCCGCGATGGGCTGCCTGGCCTCGGCGATTTTCCGCTGAGACTCGGCCAGCGCTTCGCTGCGGCCCGCCGCGAAACCTTCCGCATAGGCGGCGGCCACCTGGCGTTTTAACTCGGAGTCGGCCATGATCGCCGGTTCGATGCGATGTCCGATGCGCTCTGCCCCCAGGTTTTCGAAGATGGTCTCCGTGGGAATTTCCGGGGAAATTTCTCCCCCGCTAAAGTTCTGGTAGGTGAAGGCGGTGACGGTGGGTGTAAACAGAACGCGCTCAGACGACATATTCATCGTCCCCTTCCATCTTGAGAGTCAATTTGCCCTGGGCTTCGAGGGTGCGGGCCACGTTGACGGCTTCCTGCTGCGCAAGCGCGACGTCGCGCGACCGCACCGGCCCGAGGATATCCATATCTTCCTTCAGCATGTCGGCGGCGCGCGTCGACATGCACTTGAACACGTGGTTCTTAAGATCTTCGCTGGCCCCTTTCAGGGCCATGCCGAGAGTTTTCTTGTCGAGCTGCGTGAGCAGTTCGCGGATGCTGCCTTCCGGCGTCGCCAGCAGATCTTCAAAGGTGAACATCACGTTGCGGATGGCCAGGGCCACCTTGGGGTCGGCCATCTCCACCTGCTCCAGCACCGACTTGCTCATTTCCATATCCATGCGGTTCAGCACCTCGGCCACCGCTTTGAAGCCGGCGTAGCCACGCTGCCGGGTCTTCACGATGGATTGCAGCTTCTTGTTGAGAATTACGGAAACCTTCTGCGCCATGTCGCTGGAAAACTGGCGCATCTCGGCGAGCCTGCGCACCACGTCGCCCCGGGTCTCGCCGTTCAATAAAGTCAGCAGCGCGGCGGCCTGCTTCGCGTCGAGATGCGCGACGATCAGGGCCACGGTCTGAGGATGTTCACCCTCAAGAAATTTCGCAAGCTGCTGGGGGTCGGCCTTGCGCAGCGAATCCAGTTCGCCCGCTTTGGCTTCCTGCACCCGCTCCACGCGTTCCAGCAGGTCCTTGGCCGCCAGTTCGCCAAAAGCCCTGATCAGAAGCTTACGGGCAAACTCCTCTCCGCCCATCATCATGTATTCCTGGGTCTTGGAGAGGCGGTAGTATTCCTCGACGATCTGCGCTCCGATGGCGGGGGCGACGGATTCCATGCCCGCGATTTCGCGGGTGATATCCTGCACATCGCGCTCGGGCAGCGCGCGGTAGATTGCGCTGGCGGCTTCGTCGCCCAGCATGATCATGAGCACGGCGGCCTTTTGCTTTCCGGTGAGTTCTTCGGGTGAAGTCTTCATCCGCGCCCTTCAGGCTGGCGAATCCAGGTTTGCAGCAGCCGCGTGGCGGCTTCGGGCTCGGCTTTCACGCGATCGATCAGCTCATGGCGTAAATCGAGCCGTCCGTCCTGCTGCTCGCCGGAATTTTCAGGGGCCGCAATGGACTTCGCTTTCGCGCTTGCCGGCAATGCGCGCAAAGTGGAAATGATCTGTTTTTTCACCGGCCTGAGAACCAGGAAATACACAATCGCGAACAGCGCGAGTATTCCGCCGATGCGCATGGCGCCGCTCCACTCGTGGACGGTGCGCGTCACCTTTTCGGTCACGGTGACTTTTGTGGGCAATTCCGGCGTTGCGACTTTGAAGGAGATGCTTTCCGCCACCAGGGTATCGCCCCGTGTGGTATCGATCCCCAGCGCCGCGCGCGCGATGCCTTCAAGTTTTTTCAGGTCTTCGGGAGAACGTGGCTTGCCGCCATCGTCGATCAGCACGGCGGCCGACAGGCGCTTGATCGTTCCCGCCGGCTGGTTCGAATGTTTGATGGTTCGGTTGACGGCGTAGGTGGCGTTCTCGGTTTCAGAAAAAGGGCCGTTGTCGGAAGCGGAGACTGTCGGTTTGGGGACGGAGGTCGTGGTGCCGGGAACATTGGTGGCCGTTCCCGGAACGCCGCCCATGGCCCCGCCCGTACGCTCTTTGGAGCGCTGCATGGTGATGGCCACCGTGGAGTTGGGATCGTAAGTTTCTTTGGTTTCGTCGCTGGTGCCCAGATCGTATTCCACACGGACGTTGGCCTTCACGCGATCGGCGCCCACCACCGGTTCGAGAGTGGCGATCAGCCGCAGCGCGAGGTCGGATTCTAAGTCGCCACCAGTTGCGTAATGGAGGCGGCGGCTTCCGGAGGCAGCTTGCGGCGCAGTTTGAGAACCACCGCGGCCTTGGCCTGGCGCTGATGTTCGGTGAAGAGCGATTCGCGTTCCAGCACCAGATGGACCCTTGCGGACTCCACTTCCTGAAGGCTGCCGATGGTCCTTTCCAGTTCGCCTTCAAGAGCGCGCTGGTAATTTACTTTTTCCGCGAAATCGCTGCCCATCCAGTTGGGCTTGTCGAAGAGTTCAAACCCCATGCGTCCGCCCTGAGGCATGCCGTCGGCCGACATTTCCAGCCTTGCCTTATCGAGCTGGTCGGCGGCGACCTCGATGCCGGTGCCGTCGGCGGTGATCTGGGCGCGCAGCCCTTTGGCCGCCAGCTTCGCGTTGAGCGACTGGGCGTCGCCCGTGGAAAGCCCGCTGATCAGCGGCTTGAAATCGGGCTTGTTCATGAGCGTGACGAAGAAGTACAGCAGGCCGGCGACCAGCGCCGCGCTGCCCGCCATCATCAGCTTCTGCATGGGCGTCATGCCGCGCACGAATGCGCCGATCTGTTCTTTTGCCCCGCTGAGTTGAAGTTCGTTGCTCAATGTCGTTTCCTGGTGTCAGCCGGTTAAAAATTCATCCGCGAGACTTCCTGATACGCCGCCACGATTTTGTTTCTTACCTGCAGCATCAGCTGAAAGCTGAGATCGGCCTTTTCAACCGCGATCATGGCTGTGTGCAGGTCCCCGCCGTTGCCTTTGACCACGTCGGTGATCTTGGCCTGGGCCTGGTTTTGCAGGCCGTCGACCTGTTGCACGGCCTTCTGCAGCAGATCGGTAAATCCGCTTGAAGGCTCGGTGGCCTGCGCGGGTTTGACGCCGGTGAAGTCGACATTCGTTAAGGGCAGTCCCTGGATGCTGTTGGACATAAATAACTCTCTTTTCCTGGCTAACGAAGAATTTCGAGTGACTGAACGATCATGCTTTTGGTGGCCGCGATGGCGGCGGTGTTGAGCTGATAGGAGCGCACCGCGCTCATCAGATCGACCATCTCTTCCGTCGGGTTGATGGCGGGAAGGGAAACGAAGCCGCTCGCGTCTGCATCCGGATGGCCGGGGTCGAAGCGCTTGATGGGCGGCGTCTGGTCGGCCACCACCGCGGAGACGTGGACCCCGCGAGTGTTGCGCTCGATCGCCGAATTCAACGCGCCGCCGAAACCGCCGGGGGCGTCGGTTTCAAACAGCACATGCTTGCGCACGTAGGGGCCGCCTTCGGGCGTGCGCGTGGTTTCCGCGTTGGCCAGGTTGGCGGTGACGACTTCGGCACGCTGACGTTCGGCTGTCAGAGCGTGCCCGCTTAAATCAAGAATTGAAAATAAATCCATAAAAATCACTTCCCGTCGTTGATTGCCATCTCGATGCGGTGAATCTCTTCCTTGACCAGCTGGATTCCGAGGCGGTACTGCAACTGCGTTTGCGCCAGCAGCAGTCCTTCGCGGTCCAGACTTACGTTGTTTCCGTCGGGTCGCTCCATCAGGTTGCGGACTTCCCTGACCACCGGGCCGGGTGTTTGTTCCGGCGATTTCACCAGCTTCATGACTTCGGCCTTGAAATCCATATCGCGCGTCCGGTAACCGGGCGTGTCGATGTTGGAGATATTGCCGGCGATCAGGCCGTGCCGGCTGGAAGTCAGGTCGAGAAAATGTTCCAGCAGATCGATTCTGGTGGTGTCAACAGCGCTCATGCCGTTCTCTCTTTCAATCCGTACTCCCGGATTCGGTTGCGCACGGTGCGAATGCTGATGCCCAGCATCTCGGCGGTGCGTGTCCGGTTGCCGTTGTTGGCCTGGAGCGTCGACTCGAAGAGACGCCGTTCGGCTTCCCGCAGCGAGGTGCCCGCTTCGGCGTTCATCGAAATGGCTGACGAAGGAACCGACCGGGGAAGAGCGATCTCCGTGCCTTCGAGCAGATCGGCGCCAAGAACGGGCGAAGTGGACATCGCCAGAGCGCGGCGCACAAAATTTTCAAGCTCGCGAATGTTGCCCGGCCAGTCGTACTGCGTCATCTTCTCCACCAGTTCAGGCGAAAGCTTCGGAACCGTGGAGGTGGAGGCGTGTTTTCTGACGAAGTGCGCGGCCAGTTCCGGAATATCTTCGCGGCGCGAGCGCAGCGGCGGAAGGCTCAGCGGAACCACATGCAGCCGGTAATATAGGTCGGGGCGAAATTTGCCTTCTTTGACCAGATCGAGAAGATTGCGGTTGGTGGTGGCCACCACTCTCACATCCACCGGGATGGAGCGGGTGTCGCCCAGCCGGTCGATCTGGCGTTCCTGCAAAACTCTCAGCAGTTTGGGCTGAAGGTTAAGCGGTAACTCGCCGATCTCATCGAGTAGCAGGGTTCCGCCGTTGGCCATTTCGAAGCGGCCCTGACGCGTGCCCATCGCGCCGGTAAAAGCGCCGCGAACATAGCCGAACAGTTCGCTTTCGAGCAGAGATTCGGGGAAGCCCACGCAGTTGACGGCGACGAACGGTCCGCGCGAGCGGGCGCTGTGCTGGTGGATCATCCGCGCAAGGAGTTCCTTGCCGGTGCCGCTCTCCGCCTGGATGAGCACATCGGCGTTGGAGCCGGCCACGTGCATGGCCCGGTCCGTCAGAGCACGCATGATGGGCGAGCTGCCGATGGTGGTGTCGCTCTCGGGCTTCGACTGTGCCGGAGCGATGATGCTTTCAGCCGCGGCGATGATCTGCTCCATCGATGCGGGCTTGATGAGATAATCGAACGCTCCGCCGCGCATAGCGGTCACCGCGTCGCCCACGTCGCCATGGGCGGTCAGCAGGATGACGGCGGTGCGGGGCGCAAGATTGCGGACGCCTTCGAGGACCTGAAGGCCGCTGCCGTCGGGCATTTTTACGTCGGTAATCACCAGAGGCGCGGGGCGGTTGCGGAACCGATACAGCGCTTCCTGGACTCCGGATGCGGTTTCTGTCTGCCAGCCCCGGCGGTGAAAACCGATCTCCAGCGCGGTGCGAATGGCGGCGTCGTCGTCAACGATCAGTACCTGTTTCATTGGCAGTCTCGTATGGCCGGAAATTCCAGCGTGAATGTCGATCCAACTCCGGGAGCGCTCAGTACGGCAATCGTGGCTCCGTGTTGTTCCATCATGCGCTTGCAGACAGCCAGCCCCAGCCCCGGTCCTTTGGCGCTGCGGGTAAAACCCGGCTGAAAAATGTGGTTGAGGTCTTCGGCGGCGATGCCGCATCCCTGGTCGCAGAACTGAAGCTGCACAACGGAATCCTTAGCGCAGCGCAGGCCCAGAATCAGCGCCTGCCCCGGCTGCATCGCCCGGAAGGCGTTCAGGGCGAGGTTGAAGAAAACCTGCTGCAGCTTATGACTGTCGCCATCGATAAAGATTTCTTTGACCGCGGGCTCGAAGATAATTTCAATTTCATGCTGCCGGGCGACCGGCCGCAGCATTTCAATGGTGGCTTCCACCAGGCCGCGCAGATCGACCGGGAAGAGCCGGGCGGGCGCTTCCGAATAAAACTGAAGCACGTTGTTGACGGTGGCGGAGAGCAGCCGATGGCCGGCCTGCATTTGCCGGACCCACTGCATCTCTTCCGATTCGTCGGTCAGCGTGTCGGCCAGCAACGAGGCAAACAGCTCCATGCCCGCCAGGGGGTTGCGAATCTCATGCGCCAGCACCGCGGAGATTTCCGCGAGCGCCTGCATTCTGCGGTTGTTCTCGCGCTCTTTTTCCATCTTGCGCTGTTCGGTAACGTCGCGGACGATGACCACCGACTCGGTGGCCTGGTCGGGAATCGACGCCAGCGCGGCCCGTTTCACTGAAATGTTGCGCGTCTGCCCTTCGGCGCCTCTGACTTCATAATCGTGATCGGCCAGAAAATTCTGGCGGACGGCTTCCGAGAAAATTCTCAGACTTTCAGCCGTCCGCCCGGGGAGAAGCTTGTTGGCTTCCTGATTGGTCATTTTGGGCCGGCCCACGGCGTCGAGTACGATCACGCCGCAGGGCAGGCTTTCCACGATGCCGCTCAGGTACATTCTCATCTGTTCGTTCTCACGCAGGCTGCGCGCCAGTTCTCCGTGACTTTCCTGTAATTCAAGGCGTAGGCGTCCCACTTCTTCCTGAAGATCGCGATACGACCGCTCAAGCACGTCGGCGGCGCTGATAAAGGAGGAGAACGCCTCCGACAGTGTGCCTTCCGTTCCGTGGAACGGAGGCATCGGAACCAGGTTCGATTCGTATTGAGCGACTGTATTCATTTGCCTGTTCCTAGTGCACTTGTCATGCCAAATGCGGAGTGTTTTTCCTAAGTTTCTTCTGAAGTTTGTCCAGGATCAGGTGTTCCATGCCGATCTGCAGGTGGTCTTCGGCAAGGATGAAGGCGCGCTCGATCGCGTGTTTCAGCTCGCGGACGTTGCCCGGCCAGTCATGCTCCCTGAGCGCGAACTGCACGGTGGCATCGAGCTGCTTGAGCGGCAGCGCGTGGCTGCGGCACAGCTCGGCGAGAAAGTGTCTGGCCAGAGGCAGCACTTCCTGAGCGCGCTCGCGCAGGGGCGGCAGAGTAATGGGGAAGACCGCCAAACGGTAGTACAGATCTGAACGAAAGTTGCCCCCGGCCACCTGTTCCAGCAGGTTGGCGTTGGTGGCCGCAATCACACGAACGTCCACCTGGAAGACGTCGGAACTGCCCAGCCGCTGCACTTCGCCCGCCTGCAGAAAGCGCAGAAGCTTGGCCTGCATGCTCAGAGGCAGCTCGCCGATTTCATCGAGAAACAGAGTGCCGCGATGGGCCGCGTGGATGCGCCCGAGGCGCGCCTGCATGGCGCCGGTGAAGGCGCCGCGCGCGTAGCCGAAAAGCTCGGATTCAAGCAGGCTCTCGGGAATGGCCGCGCAGTTGATCGTGACCATCGGGCCGCTGGCGCGCGCGCTCAGCTCATGAATGGCGGAGGCCACCATGTCTTTGCCCGTTCCGCTTTCACCCTGCAACAGCACCGTGCTGTTCTTGCGGGCCACAATGCGCGCCATGCGATGGACGTTGGCGAACGCGTCGCTGGCGCCGATCATCCCCGGCAGCGGTTCGATCACCACGGGTGGCGGAGAGCTGACCGGAAAGGACAGCGACGTGCGTTGTTCCGCGTCCGGCTCGGTTGCTTTCAGAAAGTCGAAGAACTCTTTTGCCTGTTGGCTGGCGATCTGATGATTTCCGGTCAGCTTTCCGGTGATGGAATCCACGATCAGCCAGGAGATATCCGGGTTCTTTTCCCGCATGAATTGCAGGACTTCGTTCAGGTCCAGGTCGGGCAGCTTGTTCTCAAGGATGGCCAGATCGACGCTGTGGGAATCAAGCCACGCGAGGATGTCGGCCCCGCCGTCGGCTTCCAGAACGGACAACTGGCCGGACTCCAGGGCGAGCACCACCCGTTCCTTGAGGACCGGGTTCGCGGAAATCGCAACGATTGCGTTGAGGGTCGTATCGTCCAATGTGGATTCTCCTTGGGAACTGTAAGAGAGTGATCGGTATGTGACGGAAGGAGTTAAGAGGAAGCTAAAAATAAGAGGACACTTAAGTAAGAGCTGCTGGCTGCTGGCCGCTGGCTTAACCCGATCACTCCCGGGGATCGGATGTGATCGGGTTAAGCCAGGAGCCGGCAGCCAAAAGCCAGAAGCTCTTTATGGACTGGGGTGCGAACCGTTTGGCTCGACAGCCGGGGCATCGGCGGGGCCGAAGCAGAAACCCACACCGCGGACCGTATTGATCAGCCGGATGCCGGCGCCGTCGTCGATTTTTTTGCGCAGGTAGTTGACGTAGACGTCCACCACATTGGTAACCGCCTCGCTGGAAAGACTCCAGACGTCTTCAACCAGCATGCTGCGGGTGATGTGGCGTCCGGCATTGCGCATGAAATATTCGAGAAGGCTGAATTCCTTGCTGGTGAGCTCGATCACTTTGCCGCCGCGCCGCACTTTACGCTGCAGGCGGTTGAGTTCAAGATCGGCGACCCGCAGGGTGGTTTCTTCGGTCTTTGCAGCACGGCGCAGCAGGGCGCGTACGCGCGCGCTCAGTTCGGCGAGGGAGACCGGCTTCATCAGATAGTCGTCGGCGCCGTCGTCGAGGCGGGCTACGCGCTCCTCGACCCGGTCGATACCGGTAAGAATCAATACGGGAATGTCGCGGTTTTTGGCGCGCAATCGGGCCAGCACTTCGGGGCCGCGCAGGACCGGAAGGTCCAGATCGAGCACCAGCAGATCGAACGAGCCTCCGGTGAGCAACTGAAGGGCCTTCTGGCCGTCATGGGCCATTTCGACCACGTGTCCTTCGGACCTCAGGGATTTCATCAGCAGGGTTGCCAGCGCGATGTTGTCTTCGGCGATCAATATCGAAGTCTGGTTCATTTTGAAATCTTTTCTGAGAATTAACTGTATTGATTATCGGATGGCGGGCGGGGAACTTAAGGGAAATTTCGGGGCGGCCTGATTTCAGTTGTGACGCATTCCTCAGATTTTCCTCCGGTTGTTTCCTCCGTTCCCTCCGTGTTTCAGGATTTCTGGTTTTGCTTTTGGTTTTTAGCGGCACAACGATCGGACGGCTATTTCCCCTCTCCCGGCTGGGTAATCCTGAACCCTTCTTTTTTCTTCGCCTCTTCCACCATCTTTCGCACAGCGGCCAGGAGTTTGGGGGCGTCGTAGACGATGCCGTCTTTGATCGTGTAGCGCACTCCGCCGACCCGCACCGGCTCGTTTTGCATGTTCAGGCGGATCGCTCCGGTGCCGTAGAGTGCGGCGATGTTTTCCAGGGGGTTGACCGGGACCACCACCAGGTCGGCCAGTTTGCCCGCTTCCACCGTTCCCAGGTCTTTCGAGACGCCCAGAAGCTGAGCGCCGTTCAGAGTTGCCGCGCGGAAGACTTCCAACGGATGAAAGCCGGCCTCGCGCAGCAACTCAAGCTCACGGATATAGCCGAAGCCGTAGAGGCTGTAGATGAAGCCCGCATCCTCGCCGGCGGTGACGCGGCCGCCGTGATTTTTGAAGTCGTTGATGAACTCCATCCAGCGGCGGTAATTCTGTTTCCATGCGATTTCATCTTCGGTGGTCCAGTAAAACCAGTACGAGCCGTGATCGGTGCGGCTGGGCTGGAAGTGACGCCACAGCACCGGCAGGGTGTAGGCCTCATGCCATTCAGCGCGCCGTGCGCGCATCAGGTCGCGGTTGGCGTCGTAGATGGTGAAGGTGGGGTCGATGGTGAAATCGAGTTTGACCAGCTCATCGCGCACCGCGTCCCAGCGCGGGCTGCCGGGCTCGGCGGCCTGCATCCAGAGCCGGCCGGCGTTACCAAAGCGATCCTGCTCGTTGAGGTAGTTGTAGTTCAGGGGAAAATCCTGAAGAGTGCGGTTGGTGAACAGAGACTCGGGCAGGCCGTACCAGTGCTCCATGGAGTTCAGACCCCAGCGGGCGGTGTCGAGCGCGTTGGCGCGGGCGA
>WNFD01020465.1_pt1 | contig 13219 bp, 13 predicted proteins | sample 5400491 | NCBI WGS metagenome assembly WNFD01 (sample SAMN13153343, study PRJNA577476) | soil metagenome | isolation source: 120 cm saprolite under Douglas fir tree site 2 hole 2 replicate 2 | place: USA:California | collected 2015-04-18 | reverse complement strand
AGCTCGGCGCCGTGTCGAAGCGAGGAGAGCGCACCATCCGCCGATTGCTCATCATCGGAGCCTGTGCGGTGATCCAGCAGGCCGCTCGCCGTGGCACACCAGCCGGGTCATGGCTGGCGCAGATGCTGCTCCGCAAGCCGAAGATGCTGGTCATCGTGGCCCTGGCCAACAAGATGGCCCGCGTGGTCTGGGCTCTCTTGGTCAAAGGCGGTGTTTACAGGGCTCCGGCCGCAGCGGTGTAGGCCGATCGCGACCGTCGGGGCGTAGGGCGAACGGAAGGAAAGTATGGCGCAACGGTCGGCGAGACGGGGTCGGGAAAACCAGAGGAATCCAGAGTGCTTCCAGCACGCTACGGGTGTGATGGACCCGGCCCGCGAACTCCCATACAGGCCGGCGGCAGACCATCGCCGCATCAGAGGCCGGACAGATGGCAGCATCCGACTACGCGCAACAACGATCCTGAAGTTTTCTCTTGCCTGGGAGGGGGCGTCCACAGATGGATTTCGGACCGGCCTCGTCTCAAGCGAAAGGCGGCCGTCCTTAATTGCGCGCGAGCACCGCAGCGAGGAGCAGCGCGATTGCCGCGGCGATGGAGGGCACGGTGAAACTGCCCAGACTGTCCGACAGGATGCCGGCGAAAGCCGGGCCGACGATCTGGCCCAGGCCGAAGGCGCCGGTCATCAGCGCCAATGCGCGACGCGGATCGCCCGGCGCAAGAGCGCGCGCCTGGATCAGGCCGAGCGCGGTAATGCCCATGAAGGTCGCGCCGACAAGGATCGATGCCACAAAGATGCCACCAGCGGTCTGCCAGGCAACGCTCGCCAGAACGCCCATTGCCTCAATCACGCAGGCGAGGGCAAAGGCCGTGGGAATACTGAATCGCTTTGCAATCCACGCCCACAGCGCGACCGAGGGAGCTGCAGCCAGGCCGAAGACAATCCAAATCACCGGCTCCAGGGCGCGGATCACCGGTGTGCCCCGCACGATCGTCACGAGGAACGTCGCCGTTATGATGTAGCCAAAGCCGAACAGCCCATACGCCATGATCAGGCGATGCAGGCCCGCATCAAGTGCTGCGCCCCGGCCGCGCGCCGGGAGCGCATCGGCGTTTGCGACGCTATTGGGCAGCAATATTGCTACCGCGAACACCGCGCCGATCGACACGGCGCCGCTCGCCAGCCACAACGATCGCCAATCATGATCCAGCCGCAGCATGGCGGCGACCAGCACCGCGGACACCGCGATGCCGCTCCCGACGCCAGCAAAATGCAGCGCGGAAAGGCCACTGCGTCCGACCCTCGCCAGCCGCTCCAAAACCACGGTAGAGGCGATGATCAACACAAAAGCGCTCGCCGCACCACCGACAAAGCGCAGCACGAGAAACGCCGGTATTGTCCCGCTCAGACCCATCGCCGCCGTGGTCAACGAGCTCACCGTAAGCGCGCACAGCAGCCAGAGGCGTCGTGATCCCGGCAGGGTCGGCATTGCTGCAAGCAAAGCGCCGATCAGATAGCCGAGGAAATTGGCCGAGGCGATCAGCCCGGCTTGCGCTTTGCTAAGACCCAGCGCGTCGATCATTGGGGGCAGGATCGGGGTGTAAACAAAGCGGCCGATGCCGATAGCCGTCGCGATCGCCAACAAGCCGCCGATCGCGGTGGAGAACGCCCAGGTTTCCCCGATAGGCTTAATTGGCACTGTGGTCAGCCGCGAGTACCCGGCGACATCGGCGGCAAGAACGGCCGCGAGGTGCCGCTTGACCCGATTTTCGCTCAAAAATTCCCTCCCAGAGGTGCCGCACACAAGTCTCGGCCGCAGGATGATGGCATAAGCCTGACTTTGCTCATTGGGGCGGAAAAACGTTCAACGGTGCAGCGGGTGCTCGAGGACCTTGCCGCGCTCCAGGCTGAAGGTGTCAACCACCGCCTCGCCGCGGGGATTATCGGACAGGCCGTGCCAATGACTGTGAAGGACAACGTGGTCGCCGTCGGCAAAGACTCGCTTGATCTCGCAGCGAGCGTCTGGGTGACTCGACCTGATCCAGGTAAAAAACCAACGCGGCCATGGTCGCGATCGCCTTCCGGCGACGCACGGCCTTGGACCGTCCGGGAACGGCATTCGACAGCAGTTGCAGGAACGGCTCCAGGCCCGCGGTGAAAGCAGAACGAACGCGCTCACCCTGACGGGCTACGTCGGCGCCGAGGGCCGCAACTGCGCAGCCTTTGCCTGGGTCGTCCCGGTGACGGGGGGAAAGGTATTCATCAGTGAATGCGGACAAGGGTCGAGCGGCGGCATGATTGATCAACCGGCCCCAGAGCGCCGCCGTCGTTGCTAGAGCGACGGCTGGCGGGGCGACCACGGTCAACCGTACCATTGTGCCGCTAGGCGGCCAGTGTTAGATGATGATCATCAAAACAACGACCCCGCGCGCGCTATCTGGGGTCGCCGATGCATTGCCCAAAGGTGGCGGATGCTGGGAAAAACAGGTGGCGCGGTTAGAGATGGCCCGTTCGGGATCGGACCAGCCGACCCAGCTGCGGTGAAGACCGCGCGACGCTGGGCCATAATGTCCGCCTGCTCCTTGCCCTGGGATATCTGACGCTGTGGGCGGGAGAAGACCGCCGGAGCCGTGAAGTCATCCTGACCGAAGCGGGGCGGCGGGTGCTGGCCGAAGCGAAGCCGCTCTGGCAGCGCCCTCGGGCGGTATTTGAAAACGAGATTGGTGCCAAGGAAGTGACCGAACTGCGGGCCACGCTGCATCGCGTGGCCCGCACGGCGTTCGCGGACGCATGAGAAGGATCTCCCTCACATTGGGCCGGGCGCCTCTTGTGGTGTCAGTTGTCCGGCGTGAGCGGGCAAGCAGGGCGACGACACCCCCCAGAAGGTGCGCGAAAAAGCAGAATAGCCTGACCTCTCAACCCCTGGCTTGCCAGCGCCGGGATTTATCGCATCCGGTGCAAGATGCATTCCTGATCGGCCTCCTCGATATCCCGATCCAGGCTTGCCACCCGCACAGCGACCCGGCGCAACGCCAGCAGTTCGTCAACCAGGGGGGAACTACAGGTCGCGCAGAACCTCCGGCGGAGGCCGGGAGCAATGTCATAAGCCGATAGAGCATAGCCGGATTGGCCGGAATCGCTGATAAGGATTCCCAAGTGAGGGAATGTGTGATTCGCTGCCCTGACCTCAAGATGTTGGGGGTGGGCGATGGCTTGGCGGCAGGGACAGAGCTATTCGCAGGATCTGCGGGGGCGGGTTCTGGCGGCAATCGACGGTGGCATGGCGGCGCGGTCGGCGGCATCGGTGTTCCGGGTCAGCGTTTCGTATATCTACAAGGCGCTGATCCGGCGGCGGCGGACCGGAGAAGTGAGCGCCAGCTCGCGGCGGGGTCATCGGCCGCGCAAGTTGACGCCCCAGCAGGAAGCCGCCTTGGCAGCCCATATCGCGGCCCATCCGGATAGCAGCTTGGCGGCATTGCAAACCTGGGTATCGGCAGAGCACGGCGTGCGGCTCTCGAACAGAGCGATGTGGTCGGCGGTCGACCGTCTCGGGCTGACGTTTAAAAAAAGACACTCCGCGCCGCTGAGCAGGACCGTCCGGATGTCACCGCGCGGCGCCGGATCTGGCGGGCGGCACAGCCCTTCGTCGATGCCGACAAGCTTGTCTTCCTCGACGAGACCGGCGCCAGCACCAAGATGACCCGGCTCTACGGCCGCGCGCCGCGCGGCCAGCGCCTGTTGGCTAAGGCCCCGTTCGGCCACTGGAAGACCACCACCTTCGTCGCTGCGCTGCGGCGCGATGGCTTGACCGCGCCGATGGTGCTCGACGGCCCGATGACTGGCGAGGCGTTCCTCGCCTATGTCGAGCAGGTGCTGATCCCGACGCTCGAGCCTGACGACATCGTCGTCATGGACAACCTGCCGGCCCACAAGACCGCCCCAGTCCGTGCTGCAATCGCCGGCGCCGGCGCCCAGTTCTCCCTGTTGCCGCCCTATTCGCCCGACATGAACCCGATCGAGATGGCCTTCGCCAAGCTCAAAACCCTGCTCCGCCAGGCCCCGGAACGCACCATCGACGGGCTTTGGCGACGCATCGGCGCCTTGCTCGACCGCTTCACTCCCGAGGAATGCGCCAACTATCTCCAGGCCGCAGGTTATGGAGACTGAATCTGAAAGTGCTCTAGATCGCTGATGGCGCGTTGACCAGCCGTTGAAGGAGGAGGTTCAAATGACAAATGGAGCCCTGGCACTTCTTCGGAAACTATGGGCCGCGCTCATGGCGTGGGAGGCAGCGATGGACTATTCAGCCGCTGACTATACCAACGATCGGATCGGCGGACTGGAGCGCGAGGTGGAGCAACTGAAGGATGAATTAGGGCGTACCCGCATGTCTGCCGGAGCCACCGACGGCTGCTTCGAAACCGTCTAATCCTCTGGCTTTCCGCTCCAACCACCATCGCCGCGGAAAGAATTGCTTGGTGGCATTCGGCGGCTACCAGCCGTTCCATCCAGTCGCGCAGACTATCCCAGTGTTCCGGTTAAAAGGACACGTCGCGGCATCGTTGGCGCTTTTGCCGCACCAGTCGCAGGAGAGCACGGTCGATGAGGATGTAACCGGAGCCGGAGCAGACGTTTTGCGCGGAGCCTCCTGGCGGAACGGATAGCCCGTACGCACTCGTTTTCTTATCTCGTCGTAATCGAAGACTGCGCTTGGCATGGAGATCTCCAAGATATCAATGCAACCATTGTTGCCGCGCTCGGTACCCCTTGCTCCCTCTGCGGATTCGTTCTTGGCCTTCCCTGAAAATCGTCGCCTGGGCTCTTTACTTGTGCTCGAGGTCGAATCTCAGCCCCAGGGTGCCCCTCATGCGCCTGGGAGCAGCATCGCGAAGACGCCATTCTCAGGTTTGGTCCTTCGCAGGCTGTCTCGTTCCAGCATGCGCCCCCACCAGGACCCCAGAGGAGATGCCCGGGCAATCAGAGCTTCGCCCTCGGGCAGCGGCATGAGATAGGCAAAGAGCGGGGCCACGGCGGCATCAGCGAGCGTAAACATATCTCCGGCGAAAAAGGGGCCGCCATCCAGCACCTCCGACAGGCGGCCGACTGCTCGCCGCGCCAAGCGTGCCACGGTCTCCGGCAAATCTGGCGATATCCACTCGTCTGTGAATGCGGATGCCAAGTTGCGCCTGAGGATCTCGCCACCGAGTACAGGCACTGCTTCCCGGAAGAATATTTCGAGCGCTCGATTCATGCGAGCCCTTTGGCGCGGGGCCTCCGGCTGCAAACGCGCACCCGGAAGTGCTTCGTCGACATAGCGAAGGATCGACTCCGCACCGCGCACAAGGAAGCCGCTGTGTTCGATTACGGTTTCGCCCGGCAGTTGCTCGCCGAGATCACCTCGGGGTTGCTCCGATTCTTCCGCAAGTCTGTAGGGTATGCATTTTTCCGTCAACACGATCAGGATTCCGCGAACCATGATGGATGAAGGATCGCCGAAGATGACGGGCTGTGGCATTTAATCCCCTCCTCCGATGTGAGTTAGAGATGCGCTTTCCGAGTCCGTGCTTGGAGAGCTCGCGAGCGTCTAGAGAAGTTGCGAGCCGTGAGGGCACCTACAAGCGAGAGTTTCTCATTCGACTGTGAGAACTTTTCATATGACTTGCATCATGCAAGCCCCTACTTGTCGCTCGTCCTTGCAACGTGAACGTCAGTCGGGCGGGACCGATGCGCCGCAAAAGCTCTCGCGACATGCACTGCCCGATCGCTCGCAGCCTGGAGCGGGTCGGCCAATCGTGGAGCATGCTGATCCTGCGCGACGCCTTGCTCGGATTGACGCGCTTCGATCAGTGCCAGGAGAACCCTCGGCATTGCGCCGAACAAGGAACCGTTCTGACGTTCCCATTTTATGGAGAGCACGATGGAAGCCTGGTCTCCCGAGTTATCGCGGGTCGACTTTGAGCTGCCCCAGTTGAGTTTCGATGAACAGGATGGCTTCGCAGGCTTGGATACTGGCTTCTACTCGACATTGCTTGCGATGGCTTGCCACGACTTGAGGCAGCCATTGCAGGTGATCGTCGGATCGCACGACATCCTCGCTGAAGGTCTCGATGGGTTAGAGCGGACGGCGCTGGCTCGGGCAGAGCGCGCTGCAACGCAACTTACAAAGACGCTGTCGTCGACGCTCTGCGGTTTGGCAGGCGCTCGCAACGCAGCAATCTTCAGGCCGTATCGCTCGATGCCATCCTGACCGCCCTCACGGCGGATTTCGCCGATGCGGCAGAACGAAATGAAGTCAAGCTTCGCACAATCCGAACGTCCGCCGTGGTCCTGAGCCACCCCCTACTGCTGAGCGGGATATTGCGCAACTTGATGCGCAACGCCATCGCCTACACGCCGCGAGGCGGTCGGGTGCTGGTCGGTTGTCGCCGGCGCGGCCCCGACTTGCACATCGAGGTGCGTGACAGCGGCGTCGGCATCCCGGCCAACGAGCTGCCGCAGATTTTCAAGGCGTTTCACCGGGGCAATCAGACCGGCTCGGATGGTTTGGGGCTCGGGCTCTTTATTGTGAAGCGCACGGCTAATCTCCTCGGCCATCGCATCGAGGTTCGCTCGGCCACCGGGCGCGGTTCCTGTTTTGCCCTGGTGGCCACGGCCGCATCAACACCGCCAGCCTATAGTGACTTGCGATGGAGCGATGATTTCTGATCCTCTTACTTCCGGACGCGACACCGCTGCCGCATGGGTCTTCTGTCTCATCCTTGCCGCGCTCGCACTTGCGCTGAGCGAGTTTAGTTAGATTCATGAGCCGGATTCTCCGGTTAACATGGGTGCATCTTCTGAGCGTGCTATGCACTGAATCAACAAGAAAGGGACGGTATCCAGTAGGGGGGACGCGATGAACAGAGCGGCATGCCTGTTGGCGGTGTCGATCGCGTCAGCATGATATTCTGCGCCGACGATGCGAGCGGAGAACGACTCGACCGCAGACGCAATCGCGGCGTGAGCTCAAGGATCCAGCCAACGATCCGGATGAAGTCCTGGTACCCGACGACGGCGCGATCGATCAGCATCATCGCCCCCGGCGTGTCGCCGTACTCATCGATCAGCCACCGCCGGAGGTCGAGCAGCACGACACCGAGAGTCTGATCAGTGTAGCGCCGGCGATCAACGGCCGCTTTCCGCAAGCTGCGTCAGCAATTCGATGACAGTTTCGGCGATCGACCCGTGCACCAGCGCTATGATCGGGTGCTCGTCCTCGGCCGGTTCCTCGAGGGTCTCGAATTGGGTCCCCAGCAGGGACGGGGGCATATAGCGGTGCACGCGGTTGAGCATGCGCTCCTGGATCACCGGCTCGTCGCCCTTCAGGTAGACGAGCGTGACGCCGCGACGGGCGCCGATCGTGATCTCTCGATAGGCGCGCTTGAGGTCGGAGCAGGTGATGATGCCGGGCTCGTGGGCCGCCAGGCGCTCGTCGATCCAGCGCGCGACCGCTTGCAGCCAGGGCAGGCGGTCCTGATCGTCAAGCGGCCGGCCGGCGCGCATCTTCTCGACGTTTGCCGGAGGGTGCAAGTCGTCGGCCTCCTGAAACGGCCAGCCGAGCACGCGATGTAATTCCGGGGCGATCGTCGATTTGCCGCTCCCCGAAACTCCCATCAGCACCAGAACCGTCGGGGCGATCCTCTGGGCGGTCGCCATTTCGCGCATCATGTCGGACAAAGGCAGCGCCTCCGACGATTGCGATGGTGTTGACATGTGTCGCCTCCGCGCCTTCGGCGCTCTGCCCCGCAACCGGCTAACTGGAAGCTGAGCTCGGGGTTGCACGCATACGGCGTGGCGGTGGTACGTCGTGGATGGGCTCGATACGCCCGAGCAGGACCACATAGGCGAAGATGCCGACCACCAGCGCGATCCCGGCGACCAAAAAAGCGCCGTTGAAGGAACCGGTCGCACCGACAATGAAGCCGGTGACGATGGGTGCGACGGCCCCCATCAGATTGTTCACGAAATTCATGATGCCGCCGACCGTCGCGGCACCGCCCTTGGGCGCGATCAGCGACGGGATCGACCAGCCGACCGGCGCTGCCGCGGCAAGCCCGCCCAGCGCGATCGAAATCCACACGATCGCGATCACCGGGTCGGTCGTGAACGCCGCCCCGAACACCGCCAACCCGAGCAGCATGCCGGTCACCAATACCGTCTTGCGCACCCGGGTCTCGTCGTTGCCACGGCGGATCAGGTGATCGATCAGCCAGCCGCCGATCGCGAGGTCGGCCACCGTGGCGACAAGCCAGGGAACCGCAGTGTACTCGGCCGAGCCCAGAATGCTCATGTGCAGTTCGCGGACGAGATAGCCGGGCAGCCAGGTCAGGAACAGCGCGAACGAGTAACCGTAGGCGGCAAATCCGATAGTCAGTCCCCAAATCTTGCGGGTGCTCAGCAGATAGCCGAGCATCGCGCCGGCGCTGGTCGCGGCAGCGCCTTCGACGGCGCCGCCGCCGCTGCGAATATAATCTAATTCGCCGGCACCAAGGCGCCGATCGGCGCTCGGATCGCGATAGACCAGATAGAACAGGATGAAATACGCGAAGTTGAGGACCGCCATAGACCAGAAGGCGCCGCGCCAACCGAATCCGACGACGGCGAGCCCGATCAACGGCGCCCCGATGACATTGGAGAATTTGGCGGCGGAATCGAAGATCGCGGTCGCCAGCCCGCGCTCGCTGCGCGGGAACCAATAGCCGGTCGCCTTGGCATTCGCGGGAAACGCCGGCGCCTCGGCGATGCCGAGCAGAAACCGCGCAGTGATGACGCCGCCAATGCCGCTCGCCAACGCCGTCAACGCCGTCGCCGCCGACCACAGGGCTGCGCCGATGCGGCCGATCGGCATCACGCCAAAGCGGTCCAGCACCACACCGACCGGGATCTGCGACAGCGCGTACGACCAGAAAAAGACGCTGAAGACCAGTCCGATCTGCGCGGCATCCAGGCCGAATTCCTGCTGCAGCTGCGGCGCCGCGACCGAGAGCGCGATGCGGTCGAAATAATTGACCAGGATGCCGGAGCCGAGCAGGACGCCGATCCACCAGCGGCGGTGGGTGACCGGGGAGGGTTGCGGGCTCATCGACATCTCGGCACCGCCATCAACGCGGCTGCGGCCGCGAGTCGTCCCGGTGGAGCAAGTCCCAGGTGCCGTGCTCGCCGGTGAGCAGACCCGGGCGGTCGCCAAGCTCGCTCTCCGGCGTCGGAAACGGCATCGGCTTGCCGCCGCAGCCGCCCAGAGTAGCCAGTGACGCGGCGAGAAGCGTGACGGCGAGGAGCCGGCTTGTCGAGTTGGGCATCAGAACCTCACGCGCCCGCCGGCCATCATCGCCTTGATCGGATGATAGCTCGCGGCGGTCCGGACGAGAGTTTCGTAGCGCCCGGAGACGAACAGCTCGAGGCCGAACTGGTCGATGTTCTGGACCGCAGCGATGCCGTAGGCGCGAGCCGTGTCGCCGGCGAAGATCAGATCGCCGTTTTCCGCGTAGTCGATCGAAAAGGCGGTCGTTCCGATCGGGAAGAACCTTTCCTGATAGCCGATCTTGCCAAACAGCAGATAGGGCGACAGCGATGCCCCGGTGGGATCGTGATAGCGCGGGTCGCGCAGCCCGCCGGCAAACGTAAAGTTGAAGCCGCTTGTCAGCAACACCGACACCGAGCCGTCGATCTGCTTGCTGCCGCTGGCCGAGACATCGGCGACGGTGGGTGCGCCAGGCGCGGCGTTGGTGCCGCCGAGGCTGATGCCGCCCGCTCCGGCCGGGACCCCGGCATAGCCATAGGCGCCGGGCAGGGCGTGGCCCATGCTGGTCGCGGCCACCAGGCCCAGCCCGTCATACTGGCGGGCGAAGCGGCCGGCAAAGTCAAACGAGCCGCCGTCAAGCGCCGAGGTGGCGAACTGGAAACCCTCCCAGATCGGACTGTCGTAGCGGATGCGGTCGTTCCGCTGCAGACCGTCGAAATAGTTGAAGACGCTGCCGACTGCGGGTCCGAACGCATTCGCCGGCGACAGCACCAAGGCACCCTTCGCGCCCCCCGGCACGAGCGCCGCGCGCCGCTGCCGGAAGGCGAAGCCGCCGTCGAAATCGGGCACCTGAACGTAGCTCGCGACCGCCGTTCCCGACAGATCGATTTCGGTCGTCAGGTACGACGCGGTGCTGCCAAAACCGAGCCGCACCTCGCCGTATTGCGGGTTGCCGCCGTAGATTTCGGCCTGCCGGATCGTAAAGGTCACGGCCGAGGCCGGCTGCGGCAAATTCTGCGTCAGCGTTTGCGTCGCCGAGGAATTCGCCCGGATCTCGGTTTCGAGGTTGATGCCGGCCACGGTATTGTCGGCAAAGGGCGCGGCTTCGCCGACGATGCGAAAGCGGGTCGAAGAGTTGTTGTTGTCGACGTTACGCAAATTCGAGCTGTGGCCGTCATCGCCGTACAATAGGGCCCGGTCAACCTGGCCGGAAAGGCTGAGCATCACGCGATTGCCGCCTGCGGACATGGCCGCCGCCGGCGTCACCGAGGCCGGTCCAGGCGCGCCGGGACCGGCGGCGGTATAGGGCGACGTCACCGATCGGCCCGGCAGGTTGGACATCTCAGGCGGCAGCATCGGCATACGAGCGCGCGGAACCTCCGCCCCCGGCCTGGGTTCGATCGGGAGCGCGGCCGCCGCGGCGGCCCCCGACACCGGGCGAGTCTTCGCCAGCTCCGCCGAGAGGGCGCGTACCTGAGCCTGAAGACCGTCGATCTGCTGCTGGTTCCGGGTCGCAAGATCGCGCATCTCGCGCCGCAACGCAGCGATCTCGCTCGCCGCCGAACCGGTTTCGGCGCGCGTGGTTGGCGCCGCCATCAAGCCGATCGCCATCACGATGAGGAGGAAGTGTGCCGCCCTGTTCATCGCGCTCTCCCCTGCGAGTCGACCGGCCTGTCGGGGCCGGGATGCTAACCGTATAAGAGCATATGCACCTATTTCAATCCAAGCGACTTGACGTTTTTTTGATCATCCGGCTTTTTTCGGCTCGCGGCCAGAGGTCGTGCGATCTGGCGTAGCCGCGGGCCGTCCTCGCTGCTGGCCGAAGCCGTCGGCCAAAAGCCGGCAAGATCGTGCGCATCGCGGTTGTCACGCCCGGAATGAGTTTTTCTAACCGGTCCGATGAGAAACTCTCGTTTGTAGAGGCACCTGCTCTTCATCAGATCTTCGGGCGTCCGCTTATCGGCCGGGCACACGAGAGACGCCGATCAAATTAGGAGAGCTCACATGAAAAGCCTGTTGCTCGCGGCGACCGCCGTGGTTTTCGCAGCCACCGCAAATCTATCGCCGGCGCCGGCTGCGACGCCTTTTGCACAGACGCCAACGGGCACCGCGACGGCAACCCCCCATTACGAATGGCAGTACCACTACGGCAAGAAAGCGCGGTTCGAAGGGCATTGGGTATTGGTGCGATAGACGCGGATATCCTTATCCCGGCGCGAACACGCTGGACATTGTCGTTGCGGCGGGTCGCCGGTTTGCTGCGACCCGCGCCGCCGCCAACCCCAACAGATGTTCCGACCAAGGAGACAGCCCATGTCCGAGACCAACAAAGACATCACCGTCGCCTTCTACAAAATGGCCGTGTTCGAAGGCCGGGTCGAAGATGCCTTCCGGCTTTACGCGGGTACCCCCTATCGCCAGCACAATCCGCTGATCGAAGACGGCATGGAAGGCCTGAAGAAGTTCTTTGCGGGGATCTTGTCGAATCACCCGGATGCTCGCGGCGAGATCAAGCGTGTCTTTGCCGACGGCGACCACGTTATCCTTCACAGTCATTGGCACGGCCTGTCCGATAATTCCCGCGGCGAGGCGGTGGTGGACATCTTCCGCCTGGAAGGCGGCAAGGTCCTCGAGCACTGGGACGTGATCCAGCCGATCCCGGAGGCGTCGGCCAACGCCAACACGATGTTCTGAGCTCCGGAGGCACCGGCCAGAGCTGGCGAAAATCGCCGCTCGCCACCATCGCGTTGAAGCTGCCGGTGAGCACGAAGGCGCACGCCTGATGAAGGTTCGCATGACGAGAAAACTCGCCTGCCGCACGCATGTACTGGCGGCCATCTGCCTGGTCGTGCCGTTGCTGGGTGGCTGTGAGGAGCGCAAACCGGCCGCCGCACCGCCGGCGACGCCAGCCGTTGGCGTCCGGCCGGCGGCCATGAAGGGCGTGACCAGGTCCTTCGAATTCGTCGGGCGGATCAAGGCCGTCGACAAGGTTGAGGTGCGCGCGCGCGTCGAGGGCTTCCTCGAAAAAGTCCTGTTCCGCGAGGGCCAGGACGTCAAGGCGGGCGACCTGCTCTACCAGATCGAGAAAGTGCAGTTCCAGACGCAGGTCGACCAGGCCAAGGCGAACCTGGCCGCGGCCGACGCCGAGGCGACCAACGCCCATTTGCAATACGGCCGCCAACTCGCGCTGTCCCAGCACCAATGGAGCCCGCAATCGGTCGTCGACCAGAACAAGGCGGCCAACGACACGGGCCAGGCCAAGGTCCTGCAAATGCGGGCGGCATTGACACAGGCCGAGGTGAACCTCGACTACACCGACATCCGCTCGCCGGTCGCCGGCCGCGTCGGCCGCACCGCCTACACGCTCGGCAACCTCGTCAATCCGGCGAGCGGGGTGCTGGCGACGATCGTGAGCCAGGATCCGATCTACGTACTGTTTCCGGTCAGCGTGCGCGATCTCGGCATCATCCGCGAAGCGCGCCGGCACGAGGATGGCGGGCTCGCCAAGATCGAGATCCGCGTCCGCCTCCCCGACGGTCATGACTATCCGCACCGCGGCCTCTGGAACCTCACCGACCCACTGGTCGACCCGCAGACCGACACGGTGATCATGCGGGCGACGATCCCCAACCCCGAGAGGCAGCTGAACGACGGCCAGTTCGTGACGGCGGTGATACGCGAACGCCAGGAGGAGCCGCGCCTGGTGGTTCCGCAATCCGCCCTGCAGATGGATCAATCCGGCCGGTACGTGCTGGTCGTCGACGGTCAGCACAAGGTCGAACAGCGCCGCATCGAGACCGGGCCGAACCGCGCGACCGAAATCGTCGTCACGTCGGGCCTGCACGAAGGCGAGAACGTGATCGTCGACGGCATACAGAAGGTGCGGGCAGGCCAGGTCGTGCAGGAAACGGCTCTGCCCACGAGGGCGGATAGATGATCTCCG
>WNFD01005053.1_pt1 | contig 13219 bp, 14 predicted proteins | sample 5400491 | NCBI WGS metagenome assembly WNFD01 (sample SAMN13153343, study PRJNA577476) | soil metagenome | isolation source: 120 cm saprolite under Douglas fir tree site 2 hole 2 replicate 2 | place: USA:California | collected 2015-04-18 | reverse complement strand
CTCCCTGAACCGGTCATCCAACAGGCCTGGCACAGGTGATCAATCCGCCTCAGGTCCTTCCTGAAGAGCCCACTGCGGTAACGCCGCACGGTGGGTTCTGTGGGGGCAAAAGCCAGCAATGGTTGCGCTACCCGACAAAGCCGCATGTGTTCTGTGCGGGGGGCGCCCAGTAATGGACGTCCCTACCGCGATCCAGCCAAGCGCGCTCGTCGCCCGCGACGTGCCGTGCTAGCGGCACCGGCGCCGATCGCCTGAGCAGGAGAGTTCGCGAAAGAGCGGCAGTTTTGTTGCGACTGTGTCGATCTTGAAATTGCCGTATTAGCACAACATAATCCCGGCTTTCCAGGTCCGGAGTGGACCGAGAAGGGGCCGATTTGGGGGATGTGTCATCGGCCTTCAGCAACAGCGCCGTGGTTGGCGCCGGGCCGGCGAGTGCTACAACCCAGAGGCGAGCTTCCGCTGCAGACCCGCTGCAGGTGCAGCGGGAGGCGATTCACCGGCTCAATGCGTGGTTGTGGTTCGGGTCAGCAAAAAAGCGTCGGGCTCGGTCTGTATCGTAAAGGCGCGAAAGCATCAGTCGTGCAAGGCTTGAGCCCCGAGGGGCTGGATCCAAACTTTTCGCGGAGGTGACGAACATTCATTTTGTCGGGCTCTGAGTGCCGCTATTGAACCCCGGGACGACGCAGCGTAGCGTCGCGATCGAGCACTGGCTAGTGAGCGTGTGAAGAAACGCCCAATCATCGTCATTCCGGGGCGCGGGCGCAGCCTGCGAGCCTGGAAGCCATGAACACGGACCGGTGAATATTGTGGATGGGCCCGTGTTCATAGGTTCCGGGCCTGGCCCTCCGGGCCATCCCGGAATGACTTTCATGGGCGCGGGCGGGGATTTCCCTCACATCGGTATTTCGTTACACGCTCTAATGGAGGGTTGGAGGTCATGCCGACGTTAGATTCCCAGGTTCACGCCTACGAACGCAACCACCCGGGACGACCCTGGGCCGGCGTTCTGCGCGGCCCGGCGGAGGTTACCGGCGACCAGATGCTGGCCGCCATGGACGCCGTCGGTGTCGACGGTGCCGTGTTGGTCTCACCGTTTTCGATGTATCGCTATGACGCCAGCTACGCCATCGCCGTTCACGCGGCGCATCCCAGCCGGTTCAGGTTGGTGAAGCCAGTCGATACGACCGATCCCGCGGTGGCCGATACGATCGCTGACTGGGCTTCCACCAATGGCACGGTCGGTATCCGGGTCATGCTGAGAGACGAGGTTTCGAGCGACCCCGCCGACCCTGGCATCAACCGGGCTCTGGCCGCCGCGGCGCGAGCTTCCCTGCCGGTCAACCTGATGTGTTGGCGGCGCCTGGAGCAAGCCGCCGAGCTCGCGGCGCGAAACCGCAACACACAGCTGGTGGTCGACCACCTCGGGCTGCAGCAGCCATTCGAGCCGCCGGCGCCCGCGGAGCCGTTCGCCACTCTGCCAAGAGTGCTGGCGCTCGCGGCCCACGACAACATCGCGGTGAAAATCAGCGGAGCCTGCACCTTGTCGCACGAACCCTTCCCGTACAAAGATTTGTGGGATCCGCTCGGCCGCATCTTCGACGCCTTTGGCTTCGATCGCTGTATGTGGGGCACCGACTGGACCCGGGCGGTCGGGTTGCTAACCTACGAGCAGGGGGTCGAGGCGTTTCGCGTGACCGACCGCCTGTCCGACGGCGACCGGGCCGTGCTTATGGGTGAGACGCTCCAGCGGGTCTATAACTGGCAAGCCTGATCGGCCGCATTGGCTTTCTGGGGTCCTGTGCAACCAGAGACGATCCCCGTAGCCGGACTTGATCCGGCCATCCACGTCTTCGGTGCGGAGCTAGCGGCTGCCTCAATACGTGGATGCCCGGGACGAGCCCGGGCAAAGGGCTTTTAGAGGCAAAATTCGGGACTAAAACCGGCTCGCCCGAATTGCCGTTCAATTTTTCGCCGGACAGCACAGCGGAATAAGGAGGCATCCAATGGCAGTCGACGCCAAAGACGGCAGAACGCTCGAAGAGCGGCTTCGCCTGGTCGAGGACCGGTTCGAGATCTACAACATGATCGCCAGCCATCCGCCCAGTGCCGATACCGGTGCCGGAGATTACACCGCCTCGGTGTGGACCGCGCCGCGGACGGCGTATTCGACCGCGGCGCCGAGTTCGCCCGGCCGACCGGGCGGGCGGCGATCGCCGGCGGGACTGCGAACCCCGAGCACCATCGGGCGATCGAGCAGGGGATCGCGCATTTTGCCGGCTTGCCCTACGTGCGGATCACCGGCGATACGGCCTACGCGATTTCCTATTTGCAGATCCTCGTGCCGGACCGCGTCGGCCCGCTATTCGATGTTCCCAATCATGGCTCGTCGCGGGGCTTCCACGTGCACCGCGTTTCGGCCAATCGCTGGGAGTTCGTCCGCACCGAGGAGGGCTGGAAGATCAAGCGCCGGACCTTGCGCCCGCTGGACGGCACCGAGCCGGCGCGCGAGATTTTGGGCGGCGCGCTGGCGCAATAAAGGCCTCGCAGAGTTGCTCGGGCCGGGTCCTGAGCGGCGAGGTCAGCCGCGGATCGATCATGCGTAAGACTGATCTTACACTTTGCGAAAGCGGACGCTTTCCTCGATCTCTGCCGCCTCTATCGCCCGGATAAGCGCGCCGCTCAGGGCTTTAGCCGACTCTAGTGTGAGCTCGACGGCGACCCGGGCACCCGGCCCGAGCGCCGAGTTCACGAAATCGATCGTGATCGCCTCTTCCAAGAGAGCGTGGTGCGGGTGGTCGTAGGACACCACCGAGTTGGTCAGATCGAACCACCCGTCACCGCCCTTGCCGGCGCCCGCTGCGCGGACGATCTCGACGATTGAGGTGCACATGCCGGTTTTCAGAAATGTGGAGTTATTTGGCCAAGTGCTTGTGCAAAAACGCGAATGCCTTTTGCCAGCCGTCCACGGCCTGCTCGATCCGGTACGCCGGCCGGTCGTAGTAGAAGAAGCCGTGCCCGGCCCCATCATACCGGTGAAACTCATACTGTTTGCCGTGCTTCTTGAGCTCGGCCTCGTGCTGGTCGACTTGCTCCGGGGTCGGCGAACGATCCTCATTGCCGAAGAGACCCAGCAGGGGGCAGGAAAGGTTCTTGGTAAACTCGATCGGAGCCTTCGGCTGCTTTGGCGTCAGCTCCTCCTTGCTCATCACCACCCGGCCGCCCCAAAGCTCGACCGCGGCGTCGATGTTCTTGGTATGGCAAGCAAACAAGAAGGTTTGCCGCCCGCCCGAGCAGGTGCCGAAGACCCCGACCTTGCCGTTGAGAGTGGGCTGAGCGCGCAGCCATGCCACGGCACCCTCGGTGTCGCCGATGACCTGCGCGTCGGCGACGCCGCCCTCGGCGCGCACCTTGGCGGCGACATCATCGGCTTTGCCTTCGCCGGCACGGTGATAGAGGTTGTGGCTGATCGCCACGTAGCCGTGATGAGCGAACTTGCGGGTCGCCTCGCGGTACCACTCGTCCCAACCGGGCGCGTGATGAAGCAACACCATGCCAGGGAAGGGACCTGGACCCAACGGCCGTGCAACATAGGCCGAGATCGGCTCATGCTTGTCGCCGTTGATCGAGATGGTTTCCGCAATCATACCTTCGTAGGCCATAGTCGCTCCCCTTGTCGTTGCCCAAAAAATGATAGCCGCTGCGGCTCGGGAATCAAGCGGTCCGCGAGAGTACCACATTGCCGGCCGATTACCCCACGAGGTTTCTTGGCCCTGATGGGTTGATCCCGGCGTACTGCCCATTGAAGGCGACGATCCTGACCTGATAGGCTTGGTGGAGACCTTGAACACCCGCCAACAGGAGGAGAGCCATCATGAAGGTCGTCACCCTAAAAGACATACCAAACCTCCCAGTAGAAGGCGCTGATCGGATCGAAGGGTGGACAGGACCTGTATCCCGGTCGCGTCAGACGATCATCGAGTCTGGGGACTCGGCGAACTACAACTGTAGCGTGGTGAACTTCAGCCAAGGCTGCACCACGGGCTGGCACACGCATACCTGCGACCAGATCCTGGTCGTGACCTCGGGCTCCGGGATGGTGGCCACCGAGCACGAAAAGCATGAGATCAACGTCGGCGACGTCGTGCACATCAAGGCCGGCGAGCGCCATTGGCACGGCGCCAAGGCCGACACGACGATGGGGCACATCACGATCACGGCCGTCGGCGGTCAAGCCAGCTGGGGATAGTGCGGTAGGGCGGAAAGCGGAAAGCGCATTCCGCCGGCTGGCCTCGCCTGCTACGCGGTGGAAGGCGCAGTGCTTTTCCGCCCTACCTTTGCTTGCTGTCTGCGGAACGGGAAGGCGAAATCAATAATACGCCGCCGGTTTCGAACCGTTACCGGATCGGGGAAAACGACGATCGCCTCCGGTTCGCCCGCCGCAAGGCGAGGATCGCGGCGCGGCGAGCGCAGGGAAAATGACTTAACGACGCCGTTCCCAAGACGGCCTGGACGAACACCAGGAGCCCGGTGAGCCACGGCTCTTCAACCCCGTGGCCGGGCTCGGCGAGCTGTCCGGTTGAGCGAAATCAATTCTTTCTAGAGATCCCAACACAACCCACGATCCCCTTGGCCGGGCCCGACCTACGGCCCGACCCGGCTATCCAAGCCTTCTTTCCGTTCGACGGCGCGGACGGGGAAGACGTGGGTGGCCGGAACAAGTCCGGCCACGGGGGACCAAAGTGGGCGATCTTCGCACCAAAGCGGGGCGCTCTGCACCTACGGGCCGCGGCTAACGGAATCGTACAAACGTGCCGCTTATTACCTCGATCGCATCCTCAAAGGGGAGAAGCCCGGCGACCTGCCGATAGAGCGACCGACCCTGTTCAAGCTGGTCGTCAACCTCAAGACCGCAAAGGCGCTCGGCCTCACGGTGCCGCGGACGATCCTTGCCCGCGCCGACGAGGTTATCGAATGAGCGGCCGATGAAGGGCGCTTTCCACCATCATGCCGTGGTGGCTACCGCAGACGCGGGCCCGGGTCCATCCCGAGGTACACCCGGCCGCCGATCGGATACCATTCCGGCGCGATCGTGACCGTCTGGCCGACGACGTGCAAGTCGCGCCAGCACTCGGCGAGGCGGCTCTCGCGCTGGAACGAGGTGCTGCCGCCGTGTCGGTACACCAGGTCCATCGCCTGACGAGCGCTGTCGGCTGCGTAGATCGCGGCCAACCGGCAGCGGGCCCGTTGTTCCAGCGTCGTTTCCTTGCCGGACGCGACCGTGGCCCACAATTCGGCGATCATCGCGCTGCGGTAGGTGCGCCCGGCGTTCAGGATCGCATCGGCTCGCCCGACAGCGTCCTGCACCTGCGGGTTTTCGCACAGCAAGCCGGCGGGCCGGCCCCGCGGCTGCTTGCCCCCGGCCAGCTCGATCAGCGCGTCGATGCCGGCCCGCGCGATGCCGGTGATCACGGCGCTGTGGTGCGGCCCCACCCAGCACTGGACCGGTAAGGCATACATCACTCCTGGCCAACGGTTCCATTGGTTTTCGAGCGGAATGCCAACTTGCGGCATCGTGCGCCGCTCCGGCAGGAAGACGTCCTCGACCGTCCAGTCGAAGCTGCCGGTGCCGCGCAATCCGGCGACGTCCCAGCTCCCCAGGACGATCTCCGCTTCCGAGCGCGCAAACACCCCGCGCCAGTAGAGCGAGCCGCCATCCGGGTGTGGGCGGGGCTGGCCGTCGTCGCCGAGTACCTGGAAACTCCCCAGCATCCAGCTGGCCTCCTGACAGCCGCTGCCGAACTGCCACCGGCCGCTGACCCGGTAGCCGCCCGCGACTTCCACCGCCTGCCCGCCGCCCGGTACCGCGGTGCCGGCGATGATCGTGTCGGCCCGCTTTCCGTAAATCTCGTGCACGCCGTCGTCCGGCAGGCCGAGCGTGACCAGCTGGCCGACGCCGCCGTTGCCCAGGTTCCAGCCGACCGAGCCCGCGCCCTCGGCCAACAGCTCGACGACGCGCAGATAGGTCAGCGTGTCGACCTGCAGCCCGCCGAGCGAGTGCGGAATCACCATCTTGTAGAACCCGGCTTCGCGCAGTTGCGCGACCAGCGCCGGGGGCATGCGCTGCTCGCGCTCGATCTCCTGATGATAGCGGCGGAGCACCGGCTGCAGAGCCGCCGCCGCCTGCACCACGGGTTGCGCGTCGATATCCGCCGCTAAGCGCGTCTCTCCGGCCATCGTGTCCATTGCTTCTCCTGTCGCTGTTCCGGTCTTCTGGCACTATCCCCGCGGCAACGCCTTGGCCAGCGTCTGATAGGCCTCCTCGTCCGTCCGGTCGTAACGCAACGGCGTCACGACGATGCGGCCTGCGTGCAGGGTGTCGATATCGCTCTCGGGTCCCTGCTCGCGCGGCCCGCGGCGGAACCCGATCCAGTGATAAGGGATGCCGCGCGGATCCGTTCGCGTCTCGACCTGCATGCCCTGGAGGAGCCCGACACCCTGCCGCGCCAACGTGAGCGGGCCGGCATCGGCCGCCGTGACGTCGGGGAAGTTGACATTGAGGCAAGTCGCATCGTCCCAGCCGATCGCCAGCAATTGCCGGATGACGCCGGGACCGAGCGCCGCAGCGGTCGGCCAGCGGATTTGCTCGCGATCGGTCCATGCCTGGCTCAGCGCGATCGACGGAACGCCCAGCATCATCCCGGTCATCGCCCCACCGACGGTGCCGGAAAATACGGTTTCCATGCCGAGATTGGCGCCGCGATTGACGCCGCACAATAGAAGATCGGGCGGCGCGCCCGCCATCAGATGACACACACCCACAACCGCGCAGTCGCCTGGGGTTCCGCTGACGGCGTAACGCCGCGGACCCCGCTCGGTCACGCGGATCGGATGATGCAGACTGACCGCGTGGGAGACGCCGCTCTGGTCGTGCTCGGGTGCCACCACCCAGATCTCGGGTGCGAGTTCGCGCGCGATCTCTTCGAGCACCGCGAGGCCCGGCGCCTCGATGCCGTCGTCATTGGTAAGGAGGATGCGATCCAGCACATTACCGTTCCGTATGTGGCGAACGGGCGACGGCAGCTGCGGCTATTCGGCTGTTTCCGGCGGTCCCTTGAGCTCGACCACGTTGCCGTCCGGGTCGTTGATATACAGCGAGGAGCCGTATCCCTCCGCGCCGTAGCGACGCCTGACCACGCCGGCGGCGATGCCGTGCCGTTGCAGGTGCGCGGCCAATGCCGGGAAGTCGAAGTTGCTGATCCGCACCGCAAAGTGGTCGAGGTTTCGCGCCTCTGCCGTTTGCGGGGCCGAACCGGCCGGCACCAGATCGATCATCGAGGCGCCGGCGCGCAGCTGCACGAGCTTGGGCTCTTCGAGCCGGCGCTCGACGTGACAGCCCAAGACCTCTCCATAGAACTTGATCGCCCGATCGAGATCGGCGACCCGCAGCACGAGATGATCCAGTCCGGCGACGCGGATCGCTCCGACCCGCGGTGCTTCTGTCCTGTCTAGATTCGCTGTGTCCGGCATTGTCGGCTCCTTTCCTCGCGGTCGATCATCTTACCGCGATTCGGCCGGACCGGCAGGCAGATTATTGCTGCTGAGCAGGGGCCGGCCGCGATCCGGCAGTGCGCGGATGCTGACTTCGCCAGGCCTTCCTCTCGGCCGGTTCGAGGACGCCGTTGTGGTCTGCATCCATCCGGTCGAATTGCGCCGCCGCGCGCCGGGCCGCTCGCTCCTCGGCACGTTGGATGTATTGCTCTCGGGTGAGGGCACCGGCACGCGAGGGTGCTGGGCTCGCCGAGGGCGAACTTGGCTGAGCCGCGGCTTGCTGATTTGTCTGGGCGAGGGCGGTTGCCGGCAACAGGGACAGGGCAAAAAGAGCGCAGATTGCAGTTGAACGCATAATAATATACCATCGATGATTGATTGATACGATCATATACGCTAAATTGCGTGCAAGCGCAAGCCCGGCTAGAAAATCGCGGTAGCGATGCGTTCGGTTCATGTCGCGTCGGCAAAAATGCGGGGCAGCTCAAGTCTGACTGCTAGGAGATGATCTAGCGGAGGGGGTACAGTCCGCATGATAGCGATCCCTCGTAGTGCGGAGAAACGACATGCAATATCGCAGAATCTCGGCCGACTGCCATCTCGACATGCCGTGGATGCCGCCCGACCTGTTCGTCTCGGAGGCGCCGCGGAAATTGAAGGACCGCATGCCGTATGTCGAGGATGGGCCTCAGGGACCGCAGTGGGTCGCCAAGAACGGTGCTAATTTCGGGCTGAAGAACGGCGTCGGGCCAGGCGGTGCGGCCTTTGTTCCCGGGCAGAACCACCGGGTCGACAAGATGGCCGAAACCGGCATGTACGAGGACGGCAAGAAGGATATCCGCCGTTGCAGCGATCCGCATCTGCGGATCAAGGACATGGATCGTGACGGCGTCGATGCCGAGGTGATCTACGGCATACTTGGGGCGGCTTCGCGCTTGAACGACCGCGAAGCATCGAACGAGATGCTGCGTATCTACAACAACTTCCTCAAGGAGTTCTGCAGCCACTATCCCGACCGGGAGATCGGTCTCGCATGCCTGCCCTACGGCGACATCGACGATGCCGTGACGGAGATCCACCGGGTTGCCAAGATGGGCATCAAGGGCCTCGAGCTCTCCTGCTCATGGGACATGGAGCCGATGTGGCACCCGGTGTGGGAGCCCCTGTGGAAGGCGGTCGAGGACGTGCAATTGCCATTGCATTTCCACACCTTTCCGACGACCTCGCCGCGGGCGCGCCAAGGGGTTTCCGGCCAGACCCGCCGAGCCGCTATGTTCACCGGGGTCTCCGCCTTCCAGATGGGGCTCATCAACATCATCGCAGCGCTGATCGGCGCCGGCGTATTGGAGCGTCACCCACGGCTGCGGGTCTCCTTCGGCGAGAGCGGTATCGGCTGGCTTCCCTATGCGCTCGACCGCATGGATTTCGAGTATGAAGACCGCTTCCGCGATCTGATGAAGTTGAAACCGAGCGAGTACTGGCGCCGCCAGTGCAAGGCGACGTTCCAGTTCGATCCGATCGGCACCAAGCTCGTCGACGACATCGGTGTCGAAACCCTTATGTGGGGTTCGGATTACCCGCATACTGACGGGGTGTGGCCGGAATCCTCGAAATACATCAAGGAGCAGTTTGCCGGACTGCCGGCCGATGTCGTGCACAAGATCACCTGCGAGAACGCCGCCAAGTTCTACGGCCTGATCAACTGACGCCCTTGGCTCGGCCCGGCCTCGTGTTCGGGGACGGGCCGGGACAGAGGCCGTGCCGGCGGATGGCTTGACGAGGGGAGCATCATGTCCGAGCCGATTTCATCCGAGTGGTTTGGCTTTTTGGTCGAGCGTGCGGGGCTGAAGCTGACCCCTGAGCAGTTCGAGGAGTTGCGCCAGGGGTACCGCTTTGTCGAACGGATGATCCGCACCGTAAGGCGGCCGCGGGATCGGGCAGCCGAGCCCGCCCATATTTTCGTTCAGCCGAGAGCGTGAGCGCGGCGATGGACCCGACGCAACTGACCATCGCCGAGGCGAGCCGCGCGATCCACTCGGGCCAGCTTTCCCCGCTCGCGCTGACGGAGGCCTATCTCGAACGGATCGCCGGGCTCGACGGCGAATTGCACAGCTACGTCCTGGTGCTGCGCGACCAGGCGCTAGCCGCTGCGCGCGCTCGCACCGATGAGGTGTTTCGCGGCCCGCTGCACGGCATCCCGATCGGCCTCAAGGACATCTACAAGACAAGCGGCATCCGCACGACTGCTGGCTCGCGGCGCTATCTCGACCATGTACCGGACGAGGACGCCGAAACCTGGGTGCGGCTGCGCGACGCCGGCGCCATCCTACTCGGCAAGCACGAGACGCATGAATTCGCAATCGGCGGACCCGATTTCACATTGCCGTTCGAGCCGGCGCGCAACCCGTGGAACACAGCGCACTATCCGGCCGGCTCGTCGAGCGGTTCAGCGGTCGCAGTGGCCGCCGGGCTGTGCGCCGGAGCGATGGGATCCGATACCGGCGGCTCGATTCGCGGGCCCGCCGCCTATACCGGCATCGTCGGGCTCAAGCCGACCTATGGCCGCGTCAGCCGTTGTGGAGTCTTTCCGCTGTCCTATACCCTCGATCATTGCGGCCCGCTGACCCGAACCGTCGAGGATTGCGCGATCATGATGCAGGCATTGGCCGGCTACGATTCGCAAGACCCGGCTTCGGCCGATGTCCCAGTCCCGAATTACCAGGCGGCGCTGACACGGCGGCTCAACGGTCTGACGATTGGCGTCATCCGCCACTTCCATGAGCGCGACGCCGTAGCCGATTTCGGTGCCGATAGCGCGCCGAGTGCCGCCTATGTCACCGCTTTCGATGCTGCTTGCCGGACGTTGGAGCGCCTCGGGGCGCGCCTCGTCGACCTGCAGCTATCGCCGCTGATCGATTATCTCGACGCCAACCGCTTGATCATGCTGGCCGAGGCCTATGCGCTGCACGAGGCCGATTTCTGCGAGCGGCCACATCTTTTCGGCCATCACATGTTCGCGCGAATCGCGCTCGGCGCCTTTTTGAGCGCGGCCGACTATGTCGAGGCAGTGCGGCAGCGGCGCGAGCTCGCTGTCGAGTTTGCCCGTGCACTTGCGACAGTCGACGTCGCGGTCTCGGCAAATTCGACCGGCCCGGCGCCGCGGATCGACGCGGTTTCGACCTATTCGACTTTCGAGCGGGCGTCCTACACCAGCCCGTACAATCTGACCGGTAGTCCCGCCCTCTCCGTCCCGATCGGTTTCGAGAACGGATTGCCGCTCGCTTTTCAGATCGCCGGAAAGCCGTTCGACGAGGCGGGAGTGATGCGGGTCGGCCATGCCTTCGAACAGGCGACCGAGTTTCATCGCCAGCGGCCGGCGATCGCTGCTTCGCTGCCGCTGCACCAATAGAAAGCGAGCGGGCATGAGCACAGTGGAAGGTTTTACCCATCCTGAGTTCCTGATCGACACCGATGCGTTAGAGCGCCAACTCGGCGATCCCAATCTGCGCATCTTCGATTGCACGACCAACCTCATTCCCGACCCCAAGACGACCTATCAGGCTGTTCCGGCACGCGCCGACTTCGAAAAAGGGCACATCCCGGGCGCGCAGTTCATCGACCTTCAGGCCGACCTCTCGGACAAGAACCAGCCCTTGCGGTTCATGCTCCCTTCGGCCGAGGACTTCGCTGCGGCGATGAGCCGCTTTGGCGTCGGCGACGGCTCGCGCGTCGTGCTTTACAGCACAGCCAATCCCTGGTGGGCGACACGCGTGTGGTGGCTGCTGCGCGTCTTCGGCTTCGACGACGCGGCGGTGCTCGACGGCGGTTGGCCGAAATGGAGCCGCGAAGGTCGGCCGGTCGAGACCGGTCCGGCGCACGCGCGCCCCCATGAGCACTTTATCATTCGCGCGCAGCGCTCGCTAATGGTCGGTAAGGAGGCGGTGCTGCAGGCGATCGGTGACGGAGCGGTCTGCACACTGAACGCGTTGGCCCCCGAGCAACATGCCGGCGCTGGCGGCAACAGCTACGGTCGACCCGGACGGATCAAAGGCAGCGTCAACCTGCCGGCTGCACATCTGATCGACCCGACCACCAACGCATTCCGGCCGGCGGCCGAACTGCGGCGTCGCTTTGAAGCGGTGGGCGCCTTCGGCAAAGAAGTCATCACTTATTGCGGCGGCGGCATCGCCGCGAGTGGCGATGCGTTTGCGTTGGTCATGCTCGGTCACCCGAAGGTCAGGCTTTACGATGCATCGATGAGCGAATGGGCGATCGATCCGACATTACCCATGGAAACCGGCTGAAGATGCGATGGACTACGCGATCACCCCGCTGTCTGACCACACTGGTGCGGAAGTCCGCGGGATTGATCTTGCCCAGCCTGTCGACGAGGCCGACCGGACGCGGCTCTACCGCGCGTTTGTCGCCCACTCGGTGCTGGTGTTCCGCAACCAGCATCTGACACCACACCAACTGCTTGCCGCGGTCCGAATGTTCGGTACGGTGTTTCTCCAGTACAATTCGCGCTTCGCGCTGCCCGAATGTCCGGAAATCCACTACATCTCGAACCAGGACTTCTACCCCGATGGCAGGCGCTACATCCCCGGCGAGGGCTACCACACCGATCACTCGAACGCCGCCCGCCCGCCTAAGGCGACCGTGCTGCATGCGGTTCGCCTGCCCGACGAGGGCGGCGACACCCAATACGTCAACATGCACCTCGCCTATAACGGGCTGCCGGAAGAAACCAGGCGCCGCATCGATGGTCTAAAGGCAATCCACGTCTACCAGAGCCGCCATAGCGCGAGAAAATTGATGGCGCTCGACGAGACCGACCGCGGCCATGTCCCGGATTCCGTCATCCATCCGATCGTACGAACCCACCCCGAGAGCCGCCGCCGGGCAATCTATATCAATCCCATTCGCATCGAGGGCATCGTCGGGATCGCCGAAGAGGAGGCGCTTGGGTTGCTCGCCGAACTCCTCGAACACTCGATCCAGCCGAGATTCCAATACTGTCACGAATGGCGTCCTGGCGACCTAGTCATGTGGGACAACCGCTCCTTGCTGCATAAGGCGAATGGCGATTACGACATGGGCCAGGTGCGCTATCTTCACCGGGTAATGCTGCAAGGCGACGCGCCGATGTGACAGCGATGACCGAGAAAGAATCGATCCTTGCCCTCGCCGACTTACCAGGCGAGGAAGCTGAGGCGGTGATCCGGGACGGCCTCAGCAGCTATAAACTTCGCGCAGGCGGGCTACCGCGAGCACCGGCCGCTCGCCGACCTCGCCAGTGATCCCGATAGTGGCGAGGTCTTCGGCGGCCTAATCGGCCGGACTTCAATGGGACTCCTTTTCATCGACCGCTTTTTCCTGCCGGAGAGATCGCGCAAGCGGGGTCTCGGCAGCCAATTGGTCAAGATGGCGGAAGGGGAGGGAGCGCGACGCGGTTCTGTTCACGGTGCATTTCCAGGCGCCCGGTTTTTATCTGCGCCAGGGCTACGAGGTGCTTGGCCGCCTCGACTTGGATCCGCTGGGCCACACCCGGTTCATTTTGACTAAGAAGCTCGGCCCCTCACGCTAGTCGATATTCCCGGCCCGACTCAATGCTCGGGCATCAGCGGTGGTACAGAAACTCCACAGGGACTGCTTCCCTGTGGTCGTTATA
>WNFD01005051.1_pt1 | contig 13221 bp, 10 predicted proteins | sample 5400491 | NCBI WGS metagenome assembly WNFD01 (sample SAMN13153343, study PRJNA577476) | soil metagenome | isolation source: 120 cm saprolite under Douglas fir tree site 2 hole 2 replicate 2 | place: USA:California | collected 2015-04-18 | reverse complement strand
CGGCAATCGGTGCCGCCAGGCCGAGGATGCTGTCATCCTCTCGCCATACCAGCCCGGCATCGTCGAGGAACCCTACCGTCGTCTCAATCTCGCTCGTCGGGCGATTGGTCTCGCGTGCCAACGCCGCGAGCGTTTTCGGATTGCGATCTGCCGCAAGATAGATGCGCGCCTGCGCCGGCTCGAGCAGCGTCTCACGGCATTTGTCGAATCTGGTATCGCGCATCAGCAGGGAATCGCCGATGCTCTCCCACGACAAGAAAACGTCCCGGTCGCGATGCTGCTTCTTCCAGTGATCGACCTCGAGGATGAGCGCGCAATAGGCCGGCGCGGCTTCGGGCTCGAAATCGAAATAGCGTTCGAAATAGTAGCCGTAGCGATCGGGACAGAATTCGGTGCGCTCGATGAACGAAGCGGAGAAAAGACTGTCATAGCAGCGGTGATGGCGCGACTCGGCCTTCGGGACGAAGCGGCCGGGATCGGCTTCCAGCGGCGCGAAGCGGGTGACGATCGTTTCGGTGCGCGTCACCGGCGGGGTCAGGTGGAACAGCCGGGGCATCTGGTCGATCATGCGTTGGTACCAGGCCGCCTTTTCGCCCGGCAGCCCGAAGAGAATGTTGTAGTTGATCTGAATCCCGTGGATGTAGCCAAGCTTGAGCATGTTGACGTTCTGGATGGCGGTGACGCCTTTCTTCATCAGGCGCAGCACGTTGCTGTCGAAGGATTCGATGCCCGGCTGCAACTCGGTGAAACCCGCCGCGGCGAACGCCTTGATGCGATTTTCGTTCTGATTGGCCTTTACCTCGCACTGCAGCTCGTACCGCGGCTCGACTTCGGCAAGCTGCGGCAGCAGAGTCGAGATGTAGCTGTGCGGCAGGATGTAATCGGAGAAGCGAAACGGGCTGTCGGAGCCGTAGCGCTCGCGCATGGCGGCGAGCATCTTCAGCACGGTGGCGGGCTTCTTCGCCCGGTAGCTCAAGGTCTCCTCGTCGATGCCGCAGAATACGCAATGCTGCTTCTGTCCCCACCAGCAGCCTCGCGAGCTCTCGACCGGCAGGACGCTGGTCCTGATGGTGATGCGGTCCTCCGATTTCAGCGTCGCGATCTCGGAAAACCAGTCGCTGTAGTCGGGGTCGGGGCTGTCATCGACCTCGAATTTGTGGCGCGGCTTGCCGATCGGATCGTCTTGCGTCAGGACACCGGCAATGCCGCTCAGCGACATGCGCCCGACCGAGGCGTTGGCGAGGGTGGAGATGATCGGCTCACCGTCGCCCACCGCGATGGCATCGATATGCGGGAAGGCGCGCAAGATCTCGACGCCCGGCGGGCCTTCCAGCGCGTAGCCGCCGAGCACGATCTGCACCTCGGGGCATTTGCGGCGAATGAGCAGCGCCAGCGCGACCGCTGCCAGGGTCTGGTCGAACATGCACGTAAAGCCCACCATGGTGGGTCTATAGGCGAGGATTTCCTCGGCGCAGCGGGCGAGATAGGGCGGGACGATCTCGTGCCGCAGGCGGATGACCGCCCGGCCGAGATCGGCGGGGTTGTCGAAGGCGACGTCGGCGTCCGGGTTGTGATGGGCGTAGCAGCGCTCCATCACGCACGCGATCTGGTCCTGGGTGAAGTCCTCGTCGAGAATGCCGGTGAAGGCGAACTCGTTGAGGCCCCAGAGCGAGGCAATCTGCTGATAGGCGGAGCCGGTGACGTGGCGGAGCAAGCCGAGATTGGCGTGCCATATCCGCGAATCGATGCCGGCGCGCGCGAGCTGTGCCTTGAGGACGGCGAGCCCGAGCGAAGGCTCGCCGACCGGCGCCCACGGCATGCTGACCAGGGCGACGCGCGGTTCCACCCGTGCTACCTCACCGGCCTCTTCTTTACCGGCCTTTTCTTTTTCTTCGTCGGATCGGGGTTCGATTTCGCGCGGCGCCGCGCGGCGGCCTCGCGGATATCGTTGAAGGGGTCGCCAAGCTTGACCATGCCGGATTCGTCGACGAGGATGCGTGCCCGCGGGTCGACGACCGAACTCACGATCGCCGTCGTCACCGCGATCGCCACCACGCTGACCGATATGACGGCAATGGCTGCGCCGACGGCGGCGCGAGTGCCCGCCATCCGCGCCGCGACATCGCCGAGCACCGCGAGCGCTCCGCGCGAAATCTTGAGGTCGAGCTTCTTGGCGACGGCAGAGGGGTTGTCGAGGAACTCGCCGACGTAGCGGCCATCGGCGATCACCTGGTTATAGACATCGAGCACTTCGCGCGCGGCGCGCCGCGGGATATCGGCGAAGCGCCGGTCGTCCTGCCACATGGGCAGATCCGAAATGGCGTCGAAGGCGGCTGCGATCTCGTCGCCACGGCTGATGACGCGATTGAAATCAGGCCATTGCGCTTTGAGCATTTCGCGCTGGAAAACCGATTGCTGGAAAGCGAAATCCGGCTTCATCGTGAAATCCTCCCGTTGCGGAATCCCTCTTTGCGATCCGGTCGATGGCACGCGCGAACCGCTGCGCCCCCCAAGGACAACCCCGTCAGTGACGCTGATAGCTCGTCGGTTAATCGGCTGAGCGAGTACGAGAGCAGAGGGCCAAGAACGGTCCACTGCATGCGACATGAAGCCGCAGCCTTGCATAGAAAACTCGCGCTCGCAAGGCCGCGCTTGTCTCTATCTTTCGCTGTTCCGCGGGGCAAGCCGACCACAGCGGTAGCGCGGCGAGCGGTCAAAGAGTCAAAATTCCAGCGCCGGCCCCGCCAGCCATTCGGCGCGCGTCGCCGCCACCATCTCGGGCTCGAAGAATGCGGCGACGCGGGACCGGATATGCGCGAGGAGCACGGGGTCGACCCGCCGTTCCGACCAATCGGGGCTGGTCGCAGCGGCGACGCGCCAGCGCACGCACCACATCATGGTGCGCAGCCAGGTCAGGCGCCGGCTGACCGCCAGGAGAGGGCGCAAGCGGGCGGCCTCTTCAGGTCCGACATGATCGAGATAGCAGCGATAGAAGGCGACGATCTCGTCGCGCGACAGCACCCTTTGGATATCGAGATCCCAGGTCGTCGAGGTCGGCAGGCTGCAATGCGCGAGATCGATGGCGGGCGAGCCGTAGAGCGCCTTTTCGAGATCGACCAGCACCGCCTCGCCAGCCGCGCGCTCGCCATTGGCGCGCAGGATGAAATTGCCGGGATGGGTGTCGGTGCCGACCAATGCGATCGGCTGGTCGGCAACTGGCGTGGCGGCGGCAAGACGGCGCGCCCAGGCGAGCTCGGCGAGGAGGGCGCCGCGCGTCGCCGCCGCCATGCCGTCGGCCTCGAGCGCCGGCGCCTGGCGCTCGATGACGGCGAGCGTCCCGGCGATCGGCCCGCTGCGCGAATGATCGGCGAGCGGCGGCCGTTCTCGCGCCGGCGGCAGGTCGAGGGCGTGGAGGCGCGCCAGCGCAGCGGCAAGTGCCGGCAGATCGTCGGGCAGGCGCGGCGGCCGTCCGGCGATCGCCTCGACGAGGAGGGCGCCGCGGGGGAGGTCGCGATCGACCGGCAGCACGGCGTGCAGGCGTGGCGTCACGCCGGAGGGCTCGGCCCGGCGGAAGCAAGCTTCCTGGTAGGCAAGATTGTCGACCGGCGCCAGCGCCCATTGCGAGAGCTTCGGCACGCGCAGCAGCAGCCCGTACCGCTGCAGCAGATAATGCGCATGCGCGACGCCCTTCTCGCGCATCGGCAGGATGTCGTCCGCGCGCAAGCCGGACAACAATCCGGCGGTTGCCGGATGGCGCGCCAGAATGGCGGCGAGTGCGGCAGAGGCGGGACGGGTCGGATCGTTCGGCAAGCTGCACCATCGCAACCGGGTCGGTTCGGCGCGGCTTTTGGCGGGACCGGGCCGGTGCGCTAAGGTGGCGGCAACGGGATTATTGTCAATGTTTTCGCCATCGCCGTTTTCACCATCGCCGTTTTCGCCGTCGCCGTTTTCGCCATCGCCCGGCCCGCTGTCGGTATTTGTGGAGGCGCCGCTCTCGATCGTCATTCCAGCGCGCGACGCCGGCGTCTTCCTGCCGGCCACCCTGGCGGCTGTGGCGGAGGGGCGAGGCTGCGGGCTGGTTCGCGAGATCATCGTCGTCGATGGCGGCTCGCGCGACGACACGGCGGTGCTGGCGCGCGAATTCGGGGCGCGTCTCATCGCGGCGCCGGCCGGGCGCGGCACGCAGCTCGCTGCCGGCGGTGAAGCGGCGTCGGGCGCGTGGCTGCTTTTCCTCCATGCTGACACCATTCTGCCGCCGGGTTGGCCGGCCGCGGTCGCGGGATTTCTCGGCGCCACGGGCAATGCAGCGCGGGCCGGCTATTTCGCGCTGCGCTTCGACGACGAAGGGTGGGCGCCGCGGCTCGTCGAGCGCGGCGTCGCCTGGCGCTGCCGCTGGCTCGGTCTGCCCTATGGCGATCAGGGGCTGCTCATCGCCGCCGCGAGCTATCGCGCGCTCGGCGGCTTCCGGCCGCTGCCGCTGATGGAGGATGTCGATCTCGTGCGCCGCATCGGCGGGCGCCGGCTCACGCTGCTGCCGGGGGCGGTGACGACCTCGGCGTCGCGCTACCGGCGGGACGGTTACGGCCGGCGCATTCTGCGCAACCTCGCCTGCCTCGCGCTCTATTATCTCGGCGTGCCGCCGCGCCTCATCCTGCGGCTCTACGCGTGAGAGCGCGGCGGCATCTCGTCGTCTTCGCCAGGACGCCGGTGCTCGGGCAGGTCAAGCGGCGGCTGGCGGCCGATATCGGCGCGCTGGCGGCGCTGCGCTTCCATCGCACGGCCACCGCGGGCCTCCTCCGCCGCGTCGCGCGCGATGCTCGCTGGTGCTGTTGGCTCGCCGTGACGCCCGATCGCGCCGCCGCCGGGCCGCGTCTATGGCGCGTGCCGTGCCGACGCCTGCCGCAAGGGCGCGGCGATCTCGGCCGGCGGATGGCGCGGCCGTTCGGCCGGCTGCCGCCGGGCCCGGTCGTTCTCGTCGGCTCCGACATTCCGGCGATCGGCGCTGCCGATATCGGTGCCGCCTTCCGCCTGCTCGGCGAGCACCATCTGGTATTCGGTCCCGCGCGCGACGGCGGGTTCTGGCTCGTCGGTGCCGCGGCGCGGCGGCTGCCCCGCGGGCTCTTCGCCGGGGTCCGCTGGTCGACGCCGCATGCCCTCGCCGACACGCTCGCCAACGTGCCGCGAAGCTGGCGCGTCGCCCGGGCGGCAACGCTCGAGGACGTCGATGACGGCGCCACCTATCGGCGCTGGATCAGTTCCACTCGGATCTAGGCTGAGCGCAGATGCTCCTGCAGGCGGGGCATCAGCTCGACGAGGTTGCAGGGGCGGAAGCGGTTGTCGAGCTGGTGGACGAGGATGCCCTCCCAGCCATCGCGGCAGGCGCTCGGCGAGCCGGGCAGGGCGAAGAGATAGGTGCCGCCGGCGACGCCGCCGGTCGCCCGGCTCTGGATCGTCGAGGTGCCCACCTTCTGATAGCTCAGCATGCGGAAGAGCTCGCCGAAACCGGCGATCTCCTTGTCGTAGACCTGGTGAAAGGCTTCCGGGGTCACGTCCCGCCCGGTCACCCCGGTACCGCCGGTCGCGATCACGACGTCGATCGCGGGATCGGCGATCCACTCGCGCAGCTGCGCGACGATGCTCGGCTGATCGTCGCGCACGATGCGGCGCGCGGCGACGCGGTGACCGGCAGAAGCGATCAGCTCGGCAAGGGTGTTGCCGGATTTGTCGTCGGCCGCGCTGCGGGTGTCGGAGACCGTGAGCACGGCGATGTTGACGGCGAGGAAGGGACGCGATTCATCGAGACGCGGCATGGCGAAGCACCTGATCCGGCCCCAGCCCATCTGACGGGCCGTCGAGAGCGGCATAGACCGGCCACAGCCCGGCGGCAAGCCTGTCGAGATCGGCGATCGCCTGGCGCAGGCGCAGGCGGTAGACCCAGTAATTGGTGAGGACGCGCTGAGCGAAGACGCGGGTCTCGCGCGACGGCAGGCTTTCGAGGAAGAGCAGGGGATCGTCGCGGTATTCCGGCCGCGCCCGCCAGCGCAGCATGGCGGCCGGCCCGCTATTATAGGCGGCGGCGAGGAGGATGAGGTTGCCCCTGATCTGCTCGTTGTCGAGCAGCTGGCCGAGATATTGCTGGCCGAGCGCCAGATTGACCGCCGGGTCGCTCAAGGCTCGGTCGTTGACGATCGAGGTCTTGGCAGGCGTGCCGCGCTTCGTCAGTGTGATGCCGCTGCGCACCGCCATCGCCTGCGCCGTTGCCGGCATCAGCTGCATGAGGCCGACGGCGCCGGCGCTGCTCTGGGCATCGGGCAGGAACTGCGATTCCTGGCGGATCAGCGCGAAGACCAGCGCCCGGTCGACGGTATAGCCGCCGACGGGCTGCCAGCGCGGCACCGGGTAGAAGGCGTGATCGTGCCGCTGGCCGTCGACATCGGCCAGCATGGCCGAGAGCTGCAGGCTGAGCGCCGGCATGTTGCCGCGATCGGCGATCGCGACGAGCGCCGGATAGAGCGTGAACGGCGCACCGTTGGCCAGCGTCCGCAGCTCGAGCTCGGCGGTCGCAGCGGCGCCAAGCTGCAGCAGGGCGAGGGCGCGGCGCGCCGCCGGAATTCCCGTCAAGGCGTTGAGGTCGATATCGGTGAATTTCTCCGGCTCGAAATTGAAATAGGTGTCGCGGCCGAGCATGCGGCTGGCGAGCAGCCCGTAGAAGGTGCGCGGGTTCTCCGCCGCGAGACCGAGCCAATAGAGGACGAGGTCCGGGCGATGACCGCGCGCATGGACCCGCGCCGCCCAGAAGGCGGCGGCGCTGAGGTTCCAGCGCGACAGGCCGGGCAGCCTCGCGAGCGTCTCGAAATGGCTGCGCGCCTCGCCGAGGCGTCCGAGGCGCCACGCCGCCAGCCCGGCATCCCAATGCGCAAGCGGCCGGAAGGCGGTCGTCCGCGCTGTCGCCGCCAGCAGCAGCGCCTTCTGGCTCTCGCCGATGAAGAGATAGCCCTCGGCGACGTCGGCGCGCGCCTCGTCGTAATCGGCATCCTCGAAGAGATGCCGGGCATCGGCCTCGCGCAGGCGTTCCTCGGCGGCGGCCGGCTCGCTGCGCGACAGCCGGCGGATCTCGAGCTTTGCCGTCGCCGCCACTTCGGACGCCGCGGCGTGCGCCGGCGGGCGTAAATCGGCGGGATCGTCGACGATGCCGCGGAGCGCGACCGGCGCCCCCTCGGGCTTGGCCGGCGCGCTCGTCCCGGCCGGCCGCCGCTTGGTCGCGAGGACGGCGATGGCATGGGCGGCGGGATGGTCGGCGTAGTGCGCGAGCCAATCGCTGAGCTCGGCGAATTTCGCCGGGTAGCGCCGGTGAAGGTAGCGCTGCGACAAGAGGTGGCCGAGCAGGAGCGGGTCTTGCAATGCGGCAATCTCGCCGTCGGCTGCCGCCCAGCGACCCTCGTCCTGCAGGGCGATGATGCTCCGATAGCGTGCGACGTCGCGGGCCGAGAGAATGGCCGGCAATTCAGCGGCGCGCGCGGCCGCGACATCCGGCGGCAACGAGGCCGTCTGAATGGAATCCGGAGCCGCGAGACTGGGCGCGGAAGCGGCGGAAACTGCCAACAAGAGTGCAGCAAACGTCGCTAAACATCCGTTAATTAACCAAGTCCTCGCGTGGCTGATTGAGTTCTTTCTTGCCACCATTGAACGAGTCAGTAGAGCACTGACCAGCAGGTGGCAAGAAAATTATCGTCGGAGCCCGGTACCCCAAAAGGGTTAGTTCATCAGTTCTTGATTATTTAGGAATAATTAGGGATTTCATTCAGTTTTTCTTGTATCGTTAGTAGATCTCGCCACGTTTCTCTTTTGCGCTCAGGACTCCGCAAGAGATAGGATGGATGATAGGTCGCGATCGTCTTGACCGGCTCGGCGAGCCCGGGGATCACGAGGTCGAACCATCGGCCGCGCAGCTTGGTGATGCCTTCGCTAGTCGCCAAGAGGGTGCTCGCCGCGGTGCCGCCGCACAACACCAGTACGGCGGGTCGGACGAGCGCGATGTGGCGATGCACAAAGGGCAGACAGGCGGCGATCTCGGCAGGCGTCGGCTTGCGGTTGCCGGGCGGCCGCCAGTAAAGGACGTTGGTGATATGGGCGCGCGAGCGGTCGATGCCGATCGCCGCCAGCATGCGGTCGAGGAGCTGACCGCTGCGGCCGACGAAGGGCTTGCCGAGCCGATCCTCCTCGCCGCCGGGCGCCTCGCCGATCAGCATCAACCTGGCATTGGGGTTGCCGTCGGAGAAAACCGTGTTGGTGGCGGTCTGACGCAGCGCGCAGCCCTCGAACGCCGCCACCGCGCGGGCGAGCTCGTCCAGCGTCGCGGCCGCCGCGGCAAGCGCCGCGGCGGCGCCGGCCGAGGGGGCTCCAGCCGAGAAGACCCCAGCCGCGGGCAGCGGCGTCGCGGTCGGTCGCCGCCCCACAGCGGGGGCCAGGGTGGAGGGGGTGCCGGCGCGGGCGGTATCGGCGCCTTGAGCGGGCGATGACGGCGCCGGCCGCGTGCGGTCGAGCGCAACCTCGCCGATCGCCTCGTCGGCACCCATTTCGACGTACCAGCGGAGCAAGGCCGCCCAGCTCTGCGTATCTGTCATGATGCCGCGATTAAGAGCGGCCCGCCTCCGGCGAGGCAAGCTTTCTCTCCCTCGAGGCTCTGTTAGCGGGCCGCTGCCATCGCGTATATAAGGGGCGGCAATTTTCGCCAGAGCCGCCAACGCCCGGAGCGCCGGACGCGGGAAAGGATGCATGCAGCGCGAAACGATGGAATACGACGTCGTGATCGTCGGGGCCGGTCCCTCGGGGCTCGCCGCCGCGATCCGGCTGAAGCAGCTGGCCGCCGCCGCTTCGCGCGAGATCGCCGTCTGCGTCATCGAGAAGGGCTCCGAAGTCGGCGCCCATATTCTCTCCGGCGCGGTCTTCGAGCCGCGTGCCCTCGACGAGCTGATTCCCGACTGGAGGGAGCGCGGCGCGCCGCTCAACACGCCGGCCGCCGAGGATCGCTTCGTCCTCCTGACCGAGACACGCGCGATCCGCCTGCCGACGCCACCGCAGATGAACAACCACGGCAATTACGTCATCAGCCTCGGCAATCTGTGCCGCTGGCTCGCCGGCCAGGCCGAGGCGCTCGGCGTCGAGATCTATCCCGGCTTCGCCGCCGCCGAGGTGCTCTATGACGACGCCGGACGGGTGCGCGGCGTCGCTACCGGCAGCATGGGCATCGGCAAGGACGGCCGGCCGACCGACAATTTCCAGCCCGGCGTCGAGCTGATCGGCAAGGAGACGCTGTTCGCCGAAGGTTGCCGCGGCTCGCTGACCAAGACGCTGTTCGAGCGCTTCAAGCTGCGCGATGGCGTCGATCCGCAGACCTTCGGCATCGGCATCAAGGAGCTCTGGGAGGTCGAGCCGGCGAAGCACCAGCCCGGCCTCATCAGCCATACGATCGGCTGGCCGCTCGACAGCGCGACCTATGGCGGCTCGTTCCTCTATCACCTCGAGAACAACCAGGTCGCCGTCGGCTTCGTCGTCGGGCTCGATTACCGCAACCCGTTCCTCAGCCCGTTCGAGGAGTTCCAGCGCTTCAAGACGCATCCGGCGATTCGCCCGACCTTCGAGGGTGGGCGGCGCATCTCCTACGGCGCCCGCGCGCTCAACGAAGGCGGCTTCCAGGCGATCCCGCTTCTCGACTTCCCCGGCGGCTCGATCATCGGCTGCGCCGCCGGCTTCCTCAACGTCGCCAAGATCAAGGGCAGCCATACGGCGATGAAATCGGGCATGGTCGCGGCCGAGACCGTCTTCGCGCGGCTCGGCGGCGCCAAAGTCGATTATCGAAGCGCCATGGCGGCAAGCTGGGTGTGGGACGAGCTGCGCCGCGTGCGCAATATCCGGCCGTCCTTCCGCTGGGGTCTGTGGGGCGGGCTTGCCTATTCGGCGGTCGACACCTACCTGTTGCGCGGCAAGGCGCCGTGGACGATGCATCATCATCCCGACCATCAGCAACTCGACAAGGCGGCTGATGCGGCGCCGATCGTCTATCCGAAGCCCGACGGCAAGGTTAGCTTCGATCGGCTCTCCTCAGTCTTCATCTCGAACACCAACCATGAGGAGAATCAGCCCTCGCATCTGCAATTGAAGGACCCCGATCTGGCGATCTCCGTAAACTATTCGCTCTACGATTCGCCCGAGCAGCGCTATTGTCCGGCCGGGGTCTATGAGATCGTGTCGGAGCCGGCGGGCGGCGGCAAACGACTGCAGATCAACGCGCAGAATTGCGTTCACTGCAAGACTTGCGACATCAAGGATCCGCGGCAAAATATCAACTGGGTCGTACCCGAAGGCGGGGGCGGACCGAACTACCCGAATATGTGAGCGTTGCCGGCTGCGGCGGCGCAAGGAAAGGGACGAGATGGACAAGGCAAAGGCGGGCAAGCGCCAGGTCTCGCGACTGGCTCTGACGCTGATGGTCGTCGCCGTGGCAGCGTGCGCCGCGCCGGGCGATCTGCCCTCGGCATCCGGCGTCGCCGTGGCGGGCGAAGCGGGCGACAACATCACCGCTTCGCTCGGCAGCTATCTTGCCGGCAGGCACGCCCAGCACGAGCGGGAATACGGCGCCGCCGCGCTCTATTTCGGCCGCGCTCTCGCGCAGGACCCCAACGACTACGAATTGATCAACAAGACGTTCGTCTTCGATACCAGCGAGGGGCGGATCGAAGAGGCGACGCGGCTGGCCGAGCGCATCAACCATTTCGACGCGGCGTCGCCGCTGCCCAATCTCGTGCTCGCCGTCGCCCGCCTCAAGGCCGGCGATTATGCCGGCGCCGCCGGCTTCGTCGACGCGCTGCCCAATGACGGCATCCACCGTCTGGCGACGCCGCTCATCACCGCCTGGACGCGGATCGGTCAGGGTCGGCCGGAGGCCGCGAAGGCGCCGCTGGCGAAATTGAAGGAGGTGCAGGGTCTAGCGCCGCTCGTCGATTTCCACGAAGGCTTGATCGCCGACTATGCCGGTCGAATCAGCGACGCCGAGGCCGCCTATCAGCGCGTCATGCAATCCTCGACCCGCTCCAACTGGCGGACCGTCGAGACGCTCGGCAGCCTCTACGAGCGGAGCGGCCGGCCGGAGCTGGCGCATCAGCTCTATCAGCGCTTCATCGGCGAGAATCCCGACAGCGACATGGTCATCGTCGCGCAGGCGCGGCTGATTTCGGGCGGCGATCCGGGGGCGCGCGTCGCCGGCCCGGCGGACGGCGTCGCCGAGGCCTTGTTCGATATCGCCAGCGTCCTCAATCAGAGCGAGACGGCCGATTTGTCGCTGATCTACGGCCGCCTGGCCGTCGATTTGAAGCCGAACTTCCCGCTCGCCTCGCTGCTGGTCGGCGACATTCTCGAGACCGAGCACCGCTCGGCCGACGCCTTGGCGATCGATCGTGCGGTCGACCCCCATTCGCCCTATGGCTGGGCGGCACGGTTGCGCGCCGCCTCCAACCTGCAGGCGCTCGACAAGACCGATGAAGCGATTGCCGAGCTGAAGGCGATGGCCGCCGAGCGACCCGATCGCACGCAGCCGCTGATCCAGCTCGGCGACATTCTGCGCGGCAAGAGCCGCTTTGCCGATGCCGTCGTCGCCTATGATCAGGCGCTGGCGCGGACCAATAAGCTCGACTCCCGACACTGGGTCGTGTTGTATAGCCGCGGCATCGCGCTCGAGAGATCCGGCCAGTGGCCGCGCGCCGAGGCCGATCTGCTGCGTGCGCTCGAGCTGCAGCCCGAGCAGCCGTTGGTGCTCAACTATCTCGGCTATTCCTGGGTCGAGAAGAGCCAGCATCTCGGCGAGGCGATGCGCATGATCGAGCGGGCGGTGCAGCTGCGCCCGAACGACGGCTATATCATCGACAGCCTGGGCTGGGCGTTCTACCGGCTCGGCAATTTCGCCCAGGCCAGCCACTATCTCGAGCACGCCGCCGAGTTGCGCCCGGAGGACCCGACGATCAACGACCATCTCGGCGACGCCTACTGGCAAACCGGCCGGGTCGTCGAGGCGCGCAATCAATGGCGCCGCGCCCTGCAATTCGGCCCGGAAGCGGCTGAGGTGAAGACCATCGAATCGAAGCTCGACAAGGGCATCAACAAGGCCGGCGCGGCGGGAACGGCGACGCAGGGCGGCTGATCCGGCCGTCCCTCGGCGTCACGCCCGCGAGGGTCATGCCCGCGAGCCTCATGAGCGACGATCGCGCCGCGCCGATCCGCATCGCCGCGCCGGCCAAGATCAATCTCTACCTCCACGTCGTCGGCCGCCGGGCCGACGGCTATCACGAGCTCGACAGCCTGGTCGCGTTCGCCGATATCGCCGACACGGTCACGGTGCTTCCGGCGGCCGGCCTGTCGCTCGCCATCGACGGGCCGTTCGCCGCCGCGCTCGCCGACGCGACGGAGGACAATCTCGTGCTGCGCGCCGCCAGGCTGCTGGCGGAGCGCTGCGGGGTCACGGCAGGCGCGGCGCTGCGTCTCACCAAGCGCCTGCCGGTTGCCAGCGGCATCGGCGGCGGCTCGTCCGACGCGGCGGCGGCGCTACGTGGGTTGCAGCTTCTCTGGAAGGCGGCGGCGACGTCGGAAGATCTGGCGGCGTTGGCGGCCGCGCTCGGCGCCGACGTGCCGGTTTGCCTGATGGGCCGGGCCGCCTGGCTTGGCGGCATCGGCGAGGTACTCGCCGCCGCGCCGACGCTGCCGCCGGTCGCCGTCTTGCTCGTCAACCCGGGCATCGCGCTCTCGACGCCAGCGGTATTCAAGGCGCGGCGCGGTGCGTTTTCACCGTCCGCACGCTTTGCCGGGCCGATCGCCGATGCCGGCGGATTGGCCGAAGCGCTGGCGGGACGGCGCAACGATCTCACCGAGGCGGCGATCGGCCTCGCCCCGGCGATCGGTGACGTGCTTGCCCGGTTGCGCCGATGCGAGGGCGTGCTGCTGGCGCGGATGAGCGGCAGCGGTGCGACGTGCTTTGCCCTCTTCGCCGAAGAAGCGGCGGCGCAGCATGCGGCATCGCGCCTCCGCGCCGAGCGGCCGGATTGGTGGGTGGCGCCGGGGCGGCTCGACGCCGCACCAGACCGGCGTCAGGGGTGAGCCGCCTTACGGCTGCGCCGCCGGGGGCGGCCCGGCGGCGGCGGCGCGCAGCCGGTTGAGCAGGGTGATGCCCGGACT
>WNFD01016684.1_pt1 | contig 13222 bp, 12 predicted proteins | sample 5400491 | NCBI WGS metagenome assembly WNFD01 (sample SAMN13153343, study PRJNA577476) | soil metagenome | isolation source: 120 cm saprolite under Douglas fir tree site 2 hole 2 replicate 2 | place: USA:California | collected 2015-04-18 | reverse complement strand
TCGCGAACGGTAGACCCCGGCCGGGCGCGTGCCGGCGAAGAGAATCTGGGGATCGACCGGGTCGATGGTCAAAGACCAGATCGTCGGCAGGGCCCCGTCGGCGCCGATGCGCTCCCACTTTGCCCCGCCATCGTGGCTCACGAACAAGCCCGTATCGCCGCCTGCGAGAACGGTCTGCGGCCGGGTGGGATGGGCGGCCAGCGCCTGGATGCGGCTATTGAGTGGAAACGGGGCGCGATGCCGCGTCCACGACTGTCCGGCATCCGGACTGTGCCATACGCCCCAACCGGCCGTGCCAAGACATAGGCTATAGTTCGCTGCCATAGGCCGCCTCCCTGCGTTGCGGTCCCCGCCTCACCCTGCGAGCGGGAAACATTGCACCTTGCCCGACACTCCTGGAACAAGAGGATCTGGCACTAGCCTTTCTTCGGCGACCAGCCATACGCCTTGGCGCAGGCGCCGCCCATCAGCATGGCCCGCTCCGTGTCGCTCAGGCGATCGGTCTTGAGGAAGGGTTCGACGGCCTGCTTATAGTTGACGACGGCGAACGCGCGCGTCCAGTCGGTGCCCCACAAGCAGCGATCGAAACCCCAAGCATCGAACACGCGGGCAAGCGGGTCCCAGATGTCGGGGAAAGGATACGGCTCCCGCGACAGCGTGCAGGCGCCGCTGACCTTGATCACCGCGTTCTTGCGCTTGGCGAGTTCCAGCACCTTCGGCAGGTCGGCCCACGGCTGCGGCGGCGCGGGCGGCACGCTCGGCTGCAGGATGCCCAGATGGTCGATGATGAAGCGCGTGTCCGGATGGTGATCGATCAGCGCCGTACCCGCGTCGAGGTTGCCCCAGAACAGGACGTTGACCGGGAAATCGTGGCGAACCGCCGCGCGCAGGATGCGGTCGAGGCCCGGGTCGTCCGGCGCGCGGTTCGCCTCCTTCGTCAATATGATGCGGATGCCGACCGTGCCCGGGGTCTTCTTCCAGTCGGCGATGACATCGGCCACCGCGGGATCGTCCGGGTCGACCGGCTTGACGAGCGCGAACCGGTCGGGATGGGCTCGTTGCACTTCCACCGCATAGCTGCCGTCGTAGCGGTACATCGAAAAGGGGGAGATGTAGATCGCGCCGTCGACGCCGACTTTGCCCATCGCCGCCACCATCTCGTCGCCGGTAACGTGATCGGGCCAGTTCGGCACCCTGTACCAGGGTCGCTTCGGCGTGTTCGCCTCGTAGGCATGGACCTGGGAATCGATGATCGTCATCGGGGACGCTCCTCTGGGTAGCGGCTGCGCTTCGGCATAGGCTCAGCGCAGCAGCACCGGCCCGGAAGCGGCCAGCGCCGCCCCGGCCTGCAGCACGGTACGCCGGTCGGTAAGCGTGTCTGCGGCAGTGGATTGGTTGGCCATTTCCCCCTCCATGGCGCTTCGGGACCGGCGCTCTTCAGGGCATCGAAGATTGCAGACTTCCTTTGGCCCCGGTCAAGGGAACCGATCACGGGCCCATGCTTTACTTTACCGAGCCGATTGATTTCGCGCGCTGAGCGGTTACGCTCGTGCCCGCCGCAAAGCGCCGCTAGCCCTTCCGACCAGATTACCAGGGCACCTAGACTAGCTGAGGAGATTTGCCATGCCCGAACCCGAACGCATCGATCGGCGCCGGGCGGCACTGATCGCTTATGACGTCTGCCGGCGCGCGCTGACGCCGCCGGATCCCGCACGGCGGGCTGCGATGCGCCTGGTGCTCGATGCCTGGGCGCAGATGATCGCCGCCGCGCGGGCGGCGGGCGTGCCGGTGATCTACACGACGCCGGTCAGCCGCGCCGACGGCGCCGACGTCGTCATGCTGCCGACAGACCTTTCGGCGGAGACCGGCGTGCCGCCGCTCACCAACGGCGTCGAGGGCACGGCAGAGGCCGGCTTCCCCGACGAGATCGCGCCGGGCCCTGAGGATTACGTCTTTCTCAAGCGCCGGCCGAGCGCGTTTTACGGGACAGGTGTCGCGGAACTCCTCCACATGCTGCGGCGCGACACCATCATCATCGGCGGCGGCGCCACCAACCGCGGCGTCGAGACAAGCGTCCGCGAGGCCTTCAACCTCGACCTCGCCTCGGTCGTGGTGCGCGAATGCTGCTGGGGCAGCGACGCGGCCGCCCACGCCTACAGCCTCGACAAGGCGATGAAAATGTACGCGCGCATCCGGCGCCTCGACCAGGTCGCCGCCATGCTGCGGGAATGAGAGCAGAGGGTTTCGCGGCGAGGGAATTTGTTGACGCCACGATCGTTGGTCGCTGCGAACATCCACCGTTCGTGAGGCACTCACATGCGCATGGCGGCATTTACACTGGTTGGCGCGCTCGGGCTCGCGGTCTCTGCGGTTTCGGCTAACGCCGCTCCGACCGTTCCGGCTTTGGCCACGCCGCAGGCATCAAATATCGTTCAGGCAGCCGGCGGCTGCGGCCGTGGGTTCCACCCCAATCGGTCGGGCCGGTGCGTCCCGATCCGCTACGGCTATTACCGGCCGCATCCGGGCTACTCGTATTGGCCGGGCTACTCGGGCTACTACGGGGGCGACGGATACGAGCCTTGGAACCGGCCGTCGCCGACTGACCACGTGGCCAATCAGCTCAACCGGCAAGCACGAATGTACGGGTACTGATCCGGTCGTCTCCCGCAGGCGAGGCTGCGCGGGCGAGTGCGGCTCAGTCGTGGCCGCCGGCGAGCACCTCGCGCTTGCCGACGTGGTTGGCCGGGCTGACGACGCCGTCCGCCTCCATGCGCTCGATGAGGCGGGCGGCGCGGTTGTAGCCGATCTGCAGGTGGCGCTGGACAAAGCTGGTCGACGCCTTGCGCTCGCGGCAAATGAGGGCGACGGCCTGGGCATAGAGCGAGTCGCCGGCGCCACCCTCGTCGTCGCCGGCGAACGGGTCGAGCGCGCCGCCATCGTCCTCGGTGATCTCATCGATGTAGTCGGGCTCGGCGCGGGATTTCAGGTACGAGACGACGCGCTCGACTTCCTCGTCCGAGACAAACGGGCCGTGCACCCGCGTCACCCGCCCGCCGCCCGCCATGTACAGCATGTCGCCGCGCCCCAGGAGCTGCTCGGCGCCGCCCTCGCCGAGGATCGTGCGGCTGTCGATCTTCGAGGTCACCTGAAAGCTGATCCGGGTCGGGAAATTGGCCTTGATCGTGCCGGTGATCACGTCGACCGAGGGGCGCTGGGTCGCCATGATGATGTGGATGCCGGCGGCCCGCGCCATCTGCGCCAGGCGCTGGATCGCCGCCTCGATCTCCTTGCCGGCGACCATCATCAGATCAGCCATCTCGTCGACGACGACGACGATCAGCGGCAATTCGCTGGCGTCGAAGGGCTGCTCCTCGAAGATCGGGTGGCCGCTTTCCGGGTCGAACCCGGTCTGGACCTTGCGAATGAGGCTTTCGCCGCGGGCAGCGGCGTCGCGCAGCCGGGCATTGAAGCCCTCGATGTTGCGCACCCCGAGCTTCGACATCTTCTGGTAGCGGCTCTCCATCTCGCGCACGGTCCATTTCAGCGCGAGCACCGCTTTTTTCGGGTCGGTGACGACCGGCGCCAGGAGATGCGGGATGCCGTCATAGACCGACAGTTCGAGCATCTTCGGGTCGACCATGATGAATTTGCAGCGCTCGGGCGGCATCCGGTAGAGGATCGAGAGGATCATCGTGTTGATGCCGACCGACTTGCCCGAGCCGGTGGTGCCGGCGATGAGCAGATGCGGCATGCGCGCGAGGTCGGCGATCACCGGTTCGCCGCCGATATCCTTGCCGAGGCCGAGAACGAGCCGCCCGGCATGCTTTTCGTAGGCCGGCGAATCGAGCAATTCGCGCAGGTACACGGTCTCGGCCTTGAGATTGGGGAGCTCGATGCCGATGACGGTGCGGCCGGGCACGACCGCGACCCGGACCGAGATCGCGCTCATCGAGCGGGCGATGTCGTCGGCGAGGCCGATGACCCGCGACGCCTTGATCCCGGGCGCCGGTTCGAGCTCGTAGAGGGTGACGACCGGGCCCGGGCGGACCTGGACGATCTGGCCGCGCACGCCGTAATCCTCGAGGACGGCCTCGAGCATCCTGGCGTTCTTGGCGAGCGCCTCCTCGTCGACCGCGGCGGGCCGGGCCGCCGGCGGCTTGGTCAAGGGGCTCAGCGGCGGCAGCAGCGGCTCCTGGTCGGGCACGAGGTCGAGGCCCGGCTGCTGCTCCTCTGCGCCGCGCCGGCCCGGCATCCCCGGCTTGGCCCGCGGCATGACCAGGCGGACGAGCCGGCCGGCTGCCGATTCGGCGTCGCCGGGATTAATTGGCGCCCGACCCAGTTGCGGCTCGCGCCGGTCGGGCAGCGGGGTGACCACCGACCTCGCGCGCGGTTCGCTTCTGGCGGCGGATTGCGGGGGCCACACGCCCGCCGTGGCGGGCCGCGCGCCCACAGTTGCGCGCCGCGCGAGCCGGGCCTGGCGCCAGCGCCGAACGAGGCGATGGCCGAACGCCGCGGTCGCCGCCGTGCCGCGCCCCGAGGCGCGGGCAAACCGCGTGGCGCCGCGACCGGCGCCGCTCCCCAGATCGCGCCAATCGCCCGGCGACAGCCCGATGATCGACACCAGCAGCAGGGCGACCAGCGCGGCGGCCGCCATCGCCAGCGGCAGGACGATCGCGCCAAGCCCGACGCGCTTGGCGAGGCCGAGCACTACCCATCCGACCGCCCCGCCGGCGCCGGCCGGCAGACTGAGCCCGGCGTGCAGGATCGAGCAGGAAGCGGCGCCGAGGACGAGCGCCAGCAGCAGCAACAGGATGCCGCGCGCCGGCCGGCGGACCGGGTGCCCCAACAGCAAGCGGAATGCCCAGCCAAACATGACGCTCGGCACCAGATACGCGGCGAGCCCGAAACTCTGCACCAGCAGATCGGCGATCAGCGCGCCGTTATGGCCGAGAAAATTGCGCGGCGGCGCGTCAATCGCCGTGTTGAGCGAGACGTCGCCCGGGTTGTACGTCAGCAGGGCGAGCAGCACCAAGAGGCTCGCCAGCACCAGCACCACGCCGAGCCCTTCGAAAAGCCGCTGGCCGAGGCCGCCAAACATCTCGCTCCCGCCACGCCAACGGTGGCCGAAGCCGCGAACCGACAGCTGCGCTGCCCTGGGCATCGCCTTGTCCCCCCACCTTCAAACTCATGCCCGGATCGGCGATGGTTTGCCCGCCGGATCCCGCTTCCTCGCCATCCCGGCGCAGGCCGGGATCCATTTCGCCATGGATACCGGCCTGCGCCGGTATGGCGCGACTGGGGACGTTCCGCTCCGACCACTCCCTTAGACCGCCGGCCCCCAGCCGGCGATCCGGCATCACTGCTACAACACGCGGCGGATCCGCGCAAAGGCGGTTTCGAGCGTCGCCTCGTCGTGGACGATCGCCAGCCGGATATACCGGCTGCCCGGATTGTCGCGGCCCTCGGAAGCCCGCGCCGTATAGCCGCCGGGCAATACCCGGATCGCCGCGTCGCGCCACAGCCGCAACGCCGCCGCCTCGCCGTCGCCGACATCGAGCCACAGAAAGAACCCGCCCGCCGGCCGGTAAAACCCGAATCGGCCGCCGATCGCGACCTCGGCGATATCGAATTTGCGGCGGTAGCGCACGCGGTTGTCCTCGACATGCGCCTCGTCGCGCCACAGCGCCGTCGCCGCGGCCTGGATCGGCAGCGGCACCTGGCAGCCGCCATAATCGCGCAGATGCTTGAAATGCCCGATGATGCGCGGGTCGCCCGCGGCAAACCCCGAGCGCAGCCCCGCCGCGCTCGACCGCTTCGACAGCGAATGGAACACGACAACGCGGTCAAAGCCTTCGCCGAGTGCGGCGCAGGCTTCGAGCGCGCCGGGCGGCGGCATGCGGTCGTAGATCTCGGCGTAGCACTCGTCGACCGCGAGCACGAAATCATGGCGGCGCGCCAAGGCGATCGCCTGTTTCAGGTAGTCGAGGCTGGCGATCGTGCCCTGCGGGTTGGCCGGCGAGCACAGATAGAACAATGCGGTGCGATCGAGAACTTCATGCGGGATTGCGGCGAGGTCGGGCATGAAGCCGTTCTCGCGCGTCGCGTCGAGAAAGATGGCGTCGGCCCCGGCCATCGTCGCCGCGCCGTTGTAGACGAGGTCCGGCCAAGGTCAGGACGTGGCGGTCGAGATCGAGCGACCCGGGCAGGAGGCGATAGCGCCGGCCGAGCCAATCGACGATCGCCTGGCGCAGCTCGGGGGTGCCGGCCATCGGCGGGTACTTGTTCCATTCATGCGCATGCGCCGCGAGCGTCTCGGCCAGGAGGGCGGGCGGCTGATGCTGCGGCTCGCCGAGCGACATGAGGATCGGCGCGTCGTTGACGACAGGGGTCACCGGGTTGAGCAGCGTGCGCAACGCCTCGAACGGATAATCGGACAGGGTGTCGAGTTGCGGGTTGAGCGGCACGGTCGCGTCCCGGTTGCGGAAGTTCGCGCGACATTACGCGATTGCCGGCCGCCGCGGAAGCCAGCCGCGCCGGCGATTGCTCCCGCCAGCGAGCCCCCACCCTTCCCTCCCCCGCTTGCGGGGGAGGGTCAAGGAGGCTGTGGCAACGCGACTCCCCTCCCCCGCCAGCGGGGGAGGGTTAGGGTGGGGGCGGGAACAGGGTGGGCCGATCCGATCGGGATTGCTTCGTCGCTACGCTCCTCGCAATGACAACGGAAGGCTGTCATTGCGAGCGAACCGAAGCAATCTCGTGCCGCCGCTGGACAAGCAATGGCGCCCGACCCATCCTTCCCGCCATGGCCGATGATGCCGAGCTGGTGATCGCGGGCGCGGGGTTGACCGGGATGCTGCTCGCGGTCGCCTGCGCCGGCGCCGGGCTCCGGGTCGCGGTGGTCGACCCGCAGGACCCGGCGGCGATGCTGGCGCAGGGCTTCGACGGGCGGACCTCGGCGATCGCCTACGGCTCCCGCCTCGTGTTCGACGGCATCGGGCTGTGGCCCGACATCGCGGCCGAGGCCGAGCCGATCCGCGAGATCCGCGTCGCCGACGATAATTCGCCGCTGTTCCTGCATTACGATTCCCGCGACCTCGGGGGCGATACGCCGCTCGGCTACATCGTCGAAAACCGCGTGCTGCGCCGCGCCCTCTATGAACGCGCCCAGGCGCTGCCGAACTTGCAGCTGCTCGCGCCGCGCCGCATCGCCGCGGTCGAGGCGAGCGCGACCGGCGCCGAGGCACTGCTCGACGACGGCCGGCGGCTGCGCGCGCGGCTGGTCGCCGCCGCCGACGGCAAGGACTCGCCGCTGCGCCAGGCCGCCGCGATCCGCGCGATAGAATGGCGCTACCGCCAGATCGGCATCGTCACGACGGTGGCGCATGCCCGCCCGCATGGCGGCATCGCGGTCGAGCATTTCCTGCCGGCGGGACCGTTCGCGATCCTGCCGATGACGGGGAACCGCAGCTCGATCGTGTGGACCGAGCATGCCGACCTCGCGCCCCGACTCCTCGCCTTGCCGGAGACCGAATTCGCCGCCGAATTGCGGGCCCGGTTCGGCGGCTTTCTCGGGGAGATCGAGCCGGTCGGGCCGCGCTGGGCCTATCCGCTCGCGCTGATGCAGGCCGAACGATATGTGGCGCGGCGCCTGGCGCTCGTTGGCGAGGCCGCGCATGTCATCCACCCGATCGCCGGCCAGGGCCTCAATATCGCGATCCGCGACGTCGCCGCGCTGGCCGAGCTGATCGTCGATCAGCGCCGCCTCGGTCTCGACATCGGCGACGATTCGGTGCTGGAGCGCTACCAGCGCTGGCGCCGCGCCGACGCGCTCCTGCTCGCCGCGGTGACGGACGGGCTCAACCGGCTCTTTTCGAACACGATCCCGCCCATACGCCTCGCCCGCGATATCGGCCTCGCAATGGTCCACCGCGTGGCGCCCCTGAAGCGCCTCCTGATGCGCCACGCGATGGGCACCCTCGGCGACCGCCCCCGATTGGCGCGAGGGCAGCCGCTGTAGGATGGGTTGAGCGACGCGAAACCCATCACGGATCCGGGCTTGCGGGCATGCCTGATGGGTTTCGCTACGCTCAACCCATCCTACGCGCTCGGACGCCGGACCGCCGCGGCGTAGAGCGCCTCGGTGAAATCGGGGGCGACATCGGCGGCGAGGCGGGTGCGGTGCACATCGAGGTCGGCGAGAAAGAGGTCGCGGCTGATGCGGGCGACGATTGTCGGGATGCCGCGCTTCATGCTGGGGACGTCGCCCTCCGGCCAGCCGAAGCTGACAAAGCCGGCCGGGTTGTGGATGTGGATGTCGGAGAGGCAGGGCGCCGTGCCCGGGGCCTTTTCGAGATATTCGTGCCCGGCGCCGAGATAGGGGTGGGCGGCGAGATAGGGGTCCTCCTCGTCGGGCGCCGGCCGGTAGCGGTCGCGCCACAACAGGATGTTGTCGGCGAAATCGGCGAGTTCGGGGCGGGCTTGCGGGTCGACGAAATACCCGGTTGCGGCGATCGCGAAATCGAAGCGGAATTCGGTGCCGGCCGCCTGCGCCACGATCCCCTCGGCATCCGCGCGCGCCGCCAGCCACGGTGCGGCGAGGTGCAGGCGGAAATTGGCAAAGCCCAGCACCCGCTCGATCGCATCGGCGGGCGCGGTCGAGCCGGCGCGGCGGAAGCGGATCGCCTGATGCCAGCGCACCGCATCGGGCAGCTCGCCGTAATTGTCGTAGGCGCCGGGATAGCCGCGCACCCGCGAAATCGGCACCGAGGCGAGGCTCGAGCGGCGTGCAAACAGATCAACCGAGGCGGCGCCCGCTTCGAGCGCCACGCCGGCCGCATCGAAGGCCGAGGCGGCGCCGCCGACGACCGCCACCCGCTTGCCGCGCAGCTCGGAAAAATCGATCGCGTCGGCGGTATGCGCATAAAGATGCAGCGGCAACCCCTCGCTCAGCACCGGCGGGACATAGGGCCCGCCATTTCCGGCGACGCCATTGGCAAGGATGATCTTGCGCGCGGTCTCGACCGCCGCACCCGCCGCGCCCTCCAGATGCACCCGGAAATGACCCTCCGCGGGTTCGATATGCACGAGTCGGGTGCGATAGCGCACCGGAATGCCGAGAAAATGCCGGTACCAGCAGAGGTATTCGGCCCAGGCGGCACGCGGGATGCGCTCGAATGCGGCGTAGGCAGCATGGCCGTGGCGGGTCTCGTACCAGGATTGAAAGCCGAAGGCGGGGATGCCGAGTTCGGGTCCCGGCAGGCTCTTCGGCGTACGCGGCACGTTCATGCGGGCCGCATTCAGCCAGACCCCCGCCGCCGCCTCGTCGGCCCTGTCGATGACCGTGACCCGGCCGATCCCGGCGCGGCGCAGGGCAAACGCGAAGGCGCAGCCGGATTGGCCGCCGCCGACAATCAGGACGTTGTGTTCGATCGCTCTGCCGTTCGGCCCGGGCCGCTCCGGCACCCAGTCCTGTGGGTCGGGGCCGATCAGCCGCAGCGCGTTGCGCGCTGCGGTGTCCGGATCGTTGAGTTCGGCCATGTCGCCCCCATCGCTGTCATTGCGAGCGTAGCGAAGCAATCCCGTGCCGCCTATGCTCCACATCGTCGAGATTGCTTCGTCGCTGCGCTCCTCGCAATGACGGGAAGGGAGCCGACATGCCCGAGAAGCAGACCGTCACGGTCTATATCGACTACAAGAGCCCCTACGCCTATCTGGCGAAGGACCTCGTCTACGAACTCGAGCGCGATTTTGGGGTGCATATCGATTGGCTGCCCTACATCCTCGACATCCCGAGCTTTCTCGGCTCGGCCCGGCTCGACGAACAGGGCCGGGTCGTCGAGGAGAGCCGCAACGCCCATCAGTGGCGCCGCGTCAAATATTCCTACATGGATTGCCGGCGCCAGGCGAAGAAGCGCGGCTTGGTGATCCGCGGGCCGCAGAAGATCTGGGATTCGACGCTCGCCGCGTGCGGCCTCCTCTACGCCAAGCGCCAGGGCGACAGGGTGCTGCGTCAGTATCACGACATCGCCTTCGCGCGCTTCTGGAAGCGCGAGCTCGACATCGAAGACCCGACGGTTATCGCCGCCGTGCTGGCCGAGGCCGGGGCGGATATCGCGGGGTTCGCCGACTACCTCGCCGGCGCGGGGCCGCGCGAGGTCGACCGCATCTCCCGCGCCGCTGAGGAAACGGGGATTTTCGGGGTGCCGAGCTTTGTCGTCGACGGCGAGCAGTTCTGGGGAAGCGAGCACCTGCCCGACATCCGCGAGATGCTCGCCGCCGGCCCGTTGGAGAAAGCGTCATGAGCGATGAACTGCCGACCGCCGCCCGGGTGGCCGACCCCGGCCTCCGCGCGCTCTATCGCCAGGAAAATCGCTGGCAGGCCTGGCTCGATGTCGAGGCCGCGCTGGCCCGGGCGCAGGCCGAGCTCGGCATCATCCCGGCCGCGGCGGCCGAGACGATTGCCGCGGCCGCGCATTACGAGCGGCTCGACCGCGCCCGCATCGACGAGGGGTTTGCCCGCACCGGCCACACGATCGTGCCCTTGGTCTGGGAGCTGAGCCGGGTCGTCGGCGAACCGCATGGCGGCTGGGTGCATTGGGGCGCGACGACGCAGAACATCACCCAGACCGGCGATTTGTTGGTGCTGCGCCAGGCGCATCGCGTGATCCTCGGCCTGATCGCCGAGGCGCTCGGCGGCGCCGCCGATCTCGCAGAGAAGGGCGCCGACATGCCGATCGCCGGCCGCACGCACGGCCAGCACGCGCTGCCGGCGACCTTCGGCTACAAGGCGGCGGTGTGGATCGACGAATTGATCCGCCACACCGAGCGCCTCCAGCAGGCGGCGCCGCGGATCTTTGTCGCGATGCTCGGCGGCGGCGCCGGCACCTATGCCTCGCTCGGCGCCGACGGCCCGCTTGTGCAAGAGGGGATCGCCCGCCGGCTCGGCTTTGGCTCGATGACCGTGCCGGCGCGGACGATCGGCGACCACCTCGCCGAAAACATCTGCCTCTTGGGGCTCCTCGCCGCGACCTGCGGCAAGATCGGCCGCGAGATCTATACGCTGATGAAGACCGAGTTCGGCGAAGTCGAGGAGCCGGTGCCGCCCGGCACGGTCGGCAGCTCGACAATGCCGCAAAAGCGCAACCCGAAACTCTGCCAGGACATCATCGCCGCCGCGGCCGAGATCCGCAGCACCGTGCCCATCGCCTTGGAGGCGATGATGACCGAGCACGAGGCCGACCGCACCACCAGCGTCATGATGGACGCCGCCGAGGCGCGCGCGGCAATCGCCACCGGCGACATGCTGAGCCGCCTCGTCGAGGTGCTGCGCGGACTTCGCCTCGACCCGAAGCGCATGCGCGCCAATCTCGACCTCGGCGGCGGCCTCATCATGGCCGAGGCGGTGATGCTCGATCTCGGCAAGACGATCGGCCGCCAGCACGCCCATGACGTGGTGTACGACGCCGCGCAGGCCGCCGCGGTCGAAGGCAAGCCCTTCGCCGAACTCCTGGCGGCCGACCAGCGGGTATCGGTGCATCTCGACGCAGGGGCGATCGCCGCGCTGCTCGACCCGACCGCCTATACCGGCCTTTGCGCCGAGATGGCCCGCGATGGCGCCGCTCGCGCGCGCAAGGCTGCGGCGGAGATCGGGCGGCGGTAGGCCATCGTATCCTTGTCATCCCGGCGAAGGCCGGGATCCACCGATCGGCTGCCCATGCGGCGGGCTCAATGGGTCCCGGCCTGCGCCGGGATGACAGATTTCGGAGACGGGAGCATCGGGTCATGCAATTCGGGGCGTCGATCTTTTTCACGGAATACTCGATGTCGCCGGCCGAGCTGGCGGTGGCGCTGGAGGAGCGCGGGTTCGAGTCGTTGTGGGTCGCCGAGCACTCGCACATCCCGGTGACGCGCCGCTTTACGCTGCCGGGTTCGATGGAGCTGACCCAGCAGTACTATGACGTGATGGACCCGTTCGTCACCTTGGCCGCCGCCGCGGTGGTGACCAGGCGGCTCAAGCTTGCCACCGCGATCTGCCTCGTCATCCAGCGCGATACGATCCAGACCGCGAAATCGGTCGCCTCGCTCGATCAGGTGTCGGGCGGACGCTTTATTTTCGGCATCGGCGGGGGCTGGAACGCCGAGGAGATGGAGGACCACGGCACGGTCTACGCCACCCGCTTCCAGAAGATGCGCGAGCAGATCGAGGCGATGAAGGTGATCTGGACCCAGGATGTCGCCGAGTATCATGGCGAGATCGTCGATTTTCCGGCGATGATCGCGCGGCCCAAGCCGGTGCAGAAGCCGCACCCGCCGGTGATCATCGGCGGCGCCTTCCGCCACGCCGCGCGCCGCGCGATCCGCTATGGCGACGGGCTGTTGCCGCAGGGCCCCGCCGCCGGGTCGGGCAGCCCGGAAGACTACATGCCGCGCTTGCGCCAGATGGCCGAGGAGGCCGGGCGCGACCCGCAATCCCTGCCGGTCACCTTTGGCGGCGCCCCGGAAGACCCGGAATTGCTTCGCCGCTACCAGGGTCTCGGCGTCGCCCGCGTCACGGTGCGCCTGCCCGCCGCGAAGGCGGACGAGATCCTGCCGGTCCTCGACCGCTGGGCGGGGCTGATCCGCCAGCTCGGCGGGTGATCAGCGTTACGCCGCTAACGGGCGCTCTTCATGCCCGGCTATCGCTCCGCGGTCGTGGTCGATGACCAGCGGTCAGGCCGCAGTTCACCACCGAATCTTTCCGCGAAGCGCTTGCTTTCCGCATCGCTCGAGAAACCAAACGAAATATTGCGATGATCCTTATCCCCAGAGAAAGTAGATACGGGAGCTACTATCCCCTCGGCGGCCAACCACTTGGCCATAGCGTCAACCGTACGGATGAAGTCTTGGCTCTGCACCGTAACTCGCACGAGTTGCATCTCGGTCGCCGTTCAGTTTGTTACTATCGATTTATTTTAGGCCGACACGGTTGCGATTAAGTTAAAAGGGATCTGTTGGGGCCGCTCCCGCTCCATCGAGATTGCTTCGCTTCGCTCGCAATGACAGTCATTGCGAGGAGCGTAGCGACGAAGCAATCTCGTCGAAATCTGCTCTAGCAGGCTGCGGAAAAACCGGACGTTTATTGTTTCATATATCCCGGCGAGGTGGTTTGGGGACGATTTGATGATCGGTCGATCTGGCGTTGCGAGTCTTCAGCACTCGCGAATGGGCGTCGCGATCGGCAGCTCAA
>WNFD01005049.1_pt1 | contig 13225 bp, 12 predicted proteins | sample 5400491 | NCBI WGS metagenome assembly WNFD01 (sample SAMN13153343, study PRJNA577476) | soil metagenome | isolation source: 120 cm saprolite under Douglas fir tree site 2 hole 2 replicate 2 | place: USA:California | collected 2015-04-18 | reverse complement strand
GCGGAACGTCCTACCTGCCCCGTGACGGGACCCGGTGAACTCTGCGGTCCTGCATTTGCGAAGCTGGATCTCGAGACATCGAATAAAACCCGGAAACGAAATGGCCTTTCGGCCGTTCTTCCGGGTAGACCCGCCGATCGTGGCGCTGGGAGGGGTTGAGGAGGTCGAGCCATGTGCAACCTGGTTAAATCATGGACACGAACAGGCAAGATCGCGAGCTTTTGCGTCGTTCTCTTGCTCGCGGCCGGCGTCTTCGCCCACTCCACCGCCGCACCCGCGGCGGGTCCGCAGGATAGCGTGCGCAATTTTTATGCCACCTTGCTCACGACGATGAAGGACGGCCGGACGCTCGGGCACAGCGGGCGCTACGCGAGGCTCGCTCCGGTCGTCGACCGGGTCTTCGATGTCCCGTTCATGACCCGCCTCGCGGTCGGCTCGTCCTGGACGACCGTGCCCCCGGCGCAGCAGCAGCAGCTTACCGAGGCGTTCCGGCACTATGTCGCAGCGACTTACGCCGACCGGTTCGACAGCTACTCGGGCGAGCAGCTGCAGGTCACCGGCGAGCAGCCCTACAACGCCGAAATCATCGTACAGACCAAGATCGTCAAGTCGAACGGCGAGACGACCACCCTCAACTATATGACGCGCCAGAACCAGGGCACGTGGCAGATCTCCGACGTCTATCTCGACGGCACGATCAGCCAGCTGGCCGTCCAGCGCTCCGAGTTCAACTCGGTCCTTCGACGCGAGGGGGTCGACGGTCTGGTCATGGCGTTGAACCGCAAGGTCGACCTGCTGAGCCGGGGGGTCGCCAAGGCTTCGTAGCCTCGGAACCGAAGAACTCTGGGCGCTCGGCGCTCGCTAATCAGCCGCCGCCGATCTTCGGGATCAGGTAGATCTCGCTCTCGGGGTTGAGCGGGGCGAGGTAGGCGTCCTGGAAGATTTCGCCGTCGATCGCCACCGCCATGCTCTCCTCGATCTGGCGGCCGAGGCCGGGGAACCGGCGGTCGAGTTCCAGAACCATGCGGCGGAAATTGTTCGCCTCCACCTCGAACTCGGTCTGCCCGCCGGTGAACCGGCGGGCAGCCTGGCCCGAGATGACGACACGCGGCACGTTCAGCGCTCCCGACGCAGCTCTCTATTCTGCCGCGCGCGGCAGCTCGTTCGCGTCGATCGCGGCGCGTAGCCGCGGGGGCGACATCGGTAGATCGCGCATGCGAACGCCGATCGCGTCGGCGATGGCGTTGGCCACCGCCGCCATCGGCGGCACGATCGGCACTTCGCCGACGCCGCGGGCGCCGAAGGGATGGCGCGGGTTCGCGTTCTCGACCATGACGGTGTCGATCATCGGCACGTCGGGTGCCACGGGCACGCGATAATCGAGGAAGCCGGGGTTTTCGAGCCGGCCATTCTTGTCGTAGATGTATTCCTCGTTGAGCGCCCAGCCGATCCCCTGGGTCACGCCGCCCTGGATCTGACCCTCGACATAGGAAGGATGGATCGCGCGGCCGACATCCTGCACCGCGGTATAACGCAGGATCTTGACGTAGCCGGTCTCCTTGTCGACCTCGACGTCGCAGATATGCGTGGCGAAGCCGGGGCCGGCGCCTTGGGCGTTGATCGACACCTCGGCGCTGATCGGCCCGCCGGTGCGCCCCGATTTGAGGGCGATCTCGGCCAAGGGCAGCGGCTCGAAGCTGCCGGCATTGGGGCCGGCCGGCCAAGCCTTGCCGTCTTTCCACTCGACCGCGTCGGGACTGATGTCCCAGATCATCGCGGCGCGTTTCTTCAGCTCCTCGACGACCTTCTCGGCGGCTTGCGTCGTGGCCATGCCGGTCGCGAAGGTGACGCGGCTGCCGCCGGTCAGGAACGAAAAACCGATCGAGCTGGTATCGGCGACGATCGGGCGGACGCGTTCGACCGGGATACCAAGGATCTCAGCCGCCATCATCGCCATCGAGGCGCGCGACCCGCCGATGTCCGGGGTGCCGACGGCGACGACTGCGGTGCCGTCCTCGTTGATGTGGCAGGCCGCACTCGACTCGCCGCCGATGTTAAACCAGAAGCCGGAGGCGACGCCGCGGCCCTGATTGGGGCCGAGCGGCTCCTTCATGTGCGGATGGTTCTTGGCGGCTTCGACGGTTGCGGCATAGCCGATGTTCTGCCAGGTCGGCCCATGCAATGCCTTGACGCCGTCCTTGGCCGCGTTCTTCTCGCGCAACGCCAGGGGGTCGATGCCGAGCTGATCGGCGAGCTCGTCGAGGCAGCTCTCGACGCCATAAGACGAGTTCGGCGCACCGGGAGCGCGATAGGCGGCGACCTTCGGGCGATTGCTGACGACATCGTAGCCGGTGACCTTGGCATTCGGGATGTCGTACATCGCGAAGGCGCACATGCAGCCCGGCCCGACCGGCGAGCCCGGGAAGGCGCCGGCCTGGTATTTGAGCACCGCCTCGGCCGCAACCAGCGTTCCATCCTTCTTGGCGCCGAGCCTGACCTCGATGACCGCACCCGCGGCGGGCCCGGTACCCCGAAAGACCTCCTCGCGGCTCATGACCATCTTGACTGGGCGGCCGGATTTCTTCGACATCGCCAGGGCCAATGGTTCGAGATAGATCAGCGTCTTGCCGCCAAAGCCGCCGCCGATTTCGGCGGGGATTGCACGGATCTGCGAGATGTCGGTGCCGAGCAGTTTGGCGCAGTAGGCGCGAACCATGAACTGGCCCTGGCTCGAACTCCAGATCGTGGTCTGACCGTCGGCGGCGACCGACACGACGCAGGCATGCGGCTCGATATAGGCCTGATGCACCGGCGCATTCGAATAGCGTCGCTGGATCACGACGTCGGCCTCGCGGAACCCAGCGTCTGTGTCGCCCTTGGTGAAGCCGATCATCTTCGCGACGTTGGAGGGGTGGGTCGGCTTGGGCTCGACACCCTGGGTGAAGAGGTCGTCGTGCAGTATCGGCGCATCGGGCTTCATCGCCTCTTCGACGTCGATGACGTGCGGCAGCACGTGGTAATCGACCTCGATCAGCTCGCACGCCTCCTCGGCGATCGCCGGCGAGGTCGCCGCGACCGCAGCGACCGCGTGGCCGTCATAGAGGACCTTGTCGCGCGCCATGCAGTTGCGCGACAGGTCGCGGAAGTTCATCGGCCCCTCGCCGACAAAGGCTTCCTCCGACGGGATCGGCGGGAAATCCTCCCAGGTGACGACGGCTTTGACGCCGGGCAGTGCCCGCGCCTTCTCGGTGTTGATCGACATGATGCGGGCGTGGGCGTGCGGGCTGCGCTTGACTTTGCCCCACAGCATTCCCGGCATGACCATGTCGGCGCCGAAATTAGCCCGGCCGGTCACCTTGTCGACCCCGTCCGGACGGATCGGGCGGGTGCCGACGACTTTCTGAAATTCCTTCGGCATATACGTCATGCGAACCTGACTCCGTTCTGAGACCGTCACCCCCGCGATAGCGGGGGCCCAGAGCAACCGTTCGAGCCGTTGCCGCTCTGGGTTCCCGCTTTTGCGGGAACGACGGTGTTAAACCTTACTCTGCTGCGGCCCGCATCGGCTCCGCGTCGTCGATCGCGGCCAAGAGCCGCGGCGGCGACATCGGCAGATCGCGCAGCCGGATCCCGGTCGCGTCGGCAATCGCGTTCGCCACCGCCGCCATCGGCGGGATGATCGGGACCTCGCCGCAGCCCCGCGCACCGAACGGATGCCGCGGGTTCGGCACCTCGATGAGGACGGTATCGATCATCGGCATGTCCGAGGCGACCGGCACGCGATAGTCGAGGAAACCTGGATTTTCGAGCCGGCCATCCTTGTCGTAGATGTATTCCTCGCTGAGCGCCCAGCCAACCCCCTGCGCCACTCCGCCCTGCATCTGGCCTTCGACGTAGGAGGGGTGGATCGCACGGCCGACATCCTGGATCGCCGCGTAACGCAGGATCTTGACGTGGCCGGTCTCCTTGTCGACCTCGACATCGCAGATATGGGTCGTGAAGCCGGGCGCCTGGCCTTGCGCGTTGATCTGCACCTCAGCGCTGATCGGTCCGCCGGTTCGCGCCGATTTGGCGGCGATCGCCGCCAAATCCAGCGGCTCGAAGCTGCCGGCGTTGGCGCCGGCCGGTAAGGCTTTCCCGTCCTTCCACTCGACCGCTTCGGGGCTGATGTCCCAGATGATCGCCGCGCGCTTCTTCAGCTCCTCGACGACCTTCTGCGCCGATTGCGTCACCGCCATGCCGCCGGCAAAGGTGACACGGCTGCCGCCGGTCGAAGCGCTAAAGCCGATCGAGGTCGTGTCGCCGACAACCGGGCGGACGCTCTCGAACGGTACGCCGAGCACTTCGGCCACCATCATGGCCATCGAGGCGCGCGAGCCGCCGATGTCGGGGTGCCCTTCGGTCACGGTCACGGTGCCGTCCTCGTTGACGTGGCAGGCGGCACTCGACTCGCCCCCGGCATTGTGCCAATAGCCCGAGGCGATCCCGCGCCCCTGATTGGGCCCGAGCGGCACGTTGCACTGCGGGTGCGCCTTCGCCGCCTCGACGGTCTTCATAAAGCCGATGTTGTTCCAAGTAGGGCCGTGCGCGGCCTTGGTGCCGTCCTTGGCACCGTTGATCTCGCGCATTCTGAGCGGGTCGATGCCGAGCTCACGCGCCAGTTCGTCGACGCAGCTCTCGATCGCGAACGAGCCGATCGGCGCGCCGGGTGCCCGGTAGGCGGCAACCTTGGGGCGATTGCACAGCACATCGTAGCCGATCGTCTCGGCGTTCGGCAGGTCGTAGACCGCAAGTCCGCAAATGCAGCCCTGCTGAACCGGCGAGCCCGGGAACGCTCCCGCCTGGTATTTGAGCACGGTCTTCGCGGCGGTGATATGGCCGTCCTTCTTGGCGCCGATCTTGACCTCGACGACCGCGGCCGAGGTTGGCCCGGTGGCCCGGAAGACCTCCTCGCGGCTCATTACGATCTTGACCGGACGGCCCGATTTCTTCGACAGCATGTAAGCGACCGGCTCGAGATAGATGATCGTCTTGCCGCCAAACCCGCCGCCGATCTCGGCTGGGATCGCGCGAATGTTGGCGATGTCGCCGCCACAGATCCGCGAGGTGTAGGCACGGACCATGAACTGGCCCTGGCTCGAACTCCAGATCGTCGTTTGGCCGTCCGGCGCCACCGAAACGACGCACGCATGCGGTTCGATATAGGCCTGGTGGACGGGCTTCGTCGTATAGCGCCGCTCGATGACCACATCGGCTTCGCCGAACCCTGCCTCGACGTCGCCTTTGGTAAAGCGAACCATTTTTGAGATGTTCGAGGGCTTGGTCGGCTTGGGGTCGACCCCCGCGGTGAAGATGTCGTCGTGCAATACCGGCGCATCGGGCGCCATTGCAGCCTCGACATCCATGACGTGCGGCAATACGTCGTACTCGACCTCGATCAGATCGAGCGCCTCTTCGGCGATCGCCGGCGAGATCGCGGCGACTGCGGCGACCGCATGACCCTCGTACAACGCCTTGCCGATCGCCATGCAGTTGCGCGACAGGTCCCACAGATTATGCGGCGCGGCGCCGATGGCGCGCCGATCCGGCGGGATATCCGGGAAATCGGCGCGCGTCGTCACGGCCTTGACCCCGGGCAACGCCACGGCCTTGTCGGTGTTGATCGAGACGATCCGCGCATGGGCGTGCGGGCTGCGCTTGATCTTGCCCCATAGCATGCCGGGCATCTTCATATCGGCGCCGAAATTGGCCCGCCCGGTGACCTTGTCGACCCCGTCGGGGCGAATGGGGCGGGTGCCGACGACCCTCAACGACTCTTTATCGAGAAACGACATTATGCGGCCTCCCCTCGCATGACGGCAGCGGCGTCGAGCACGGCGCGGATGATCTTGTCGTAGCCGGTACAGCGGCACAGATTGCCGGCGAGCCAGTAGCGAGTCTCTTCTTCCGTCGGGTTCAGGTTGTGGTCGAGCAATGCCTTCGCTGCGACGATGAATCCCGGCGTACAGAAGCCGCATTGCAATGCCGCGTGCTCGAGGAATTTCTGCTGCACCGGGTGCAGCTTGTCGCCTTGGGCGATGCCCTCGACGGTGACGATCTTGTGGCCTTCCGCCTCGGCCCCGAGCATCAGGCACGAGCAGACGATGTTGCCGTCGAGGATCACGGTGCAGGCGCCGCAATCGCCCGAGCTGCATCCTTCCTTGCTGCCCGTCAAGTTGAGCTCGTCGCGCAGCACGTCGAGCAACGTCTGTTGCGGCTCGCAGAGGAACTCGACGGGCTCGCCGTTGATGATGGTCGATACGTGGGTCTTGGCCATGGGAGGTCTCCTAGCGCTGGGCAGCGCGTTGAAAGGCGATGGCGGCCGCGCGGCGCGCCAGGACGCCAGCGATCTTGATGCGATATTCGATCGTGCCGCGTTTGTCGTTGATCGGCTTGCAGGCGCGACCGGCGGCGGCATCGAGCTTGGAGAGGGTGTCGTCGTCGAGCCGATGCCCGATCAACGCCGCGGCGGCTTCGTCGGCGACAACCTGCGTCGGTGCGACCGCGCCCAAGACGACCCGCGCGTCGGTGCACACACCGTTCGCATCGAGCGTGACATTGACGCCGACGCCGACGACGGCGATGTCCATCTCGGTCCGCGGGATGAAGCGCAGATAGGCGTCCGACTGATGCGGCTTTGGCTTTGGTACATGCAACTCGACGATGAATTCGCCTTTCGCGAGCGAAGTCTGGCCTGGCCCGGTGACGATCGCCTCGACCGGGCCTTCGCGCCGGCCGTTGGGCCCGGCGATCACCGCGGTTGCCCGCGCTGCGATCAGCGCCGGCACGCTGTCGGCCGCTGGCGAGGCGTTGCACAGATTGCCGGCGAGCGAGGCTCGGCCCTGGATTTGCTCCGAGCCGATCAGATCCATGCCTTCGACGATGCCCGGCCAGGCCCGGGTCAGCGCTTCGTTTTCATAGAGCATGGTCCCGGGTGTCGAAGCGCCGATGACGAAGTGCCCGCTCTCCTCGCGGATGCCGATCAACTCTGGGATTCTCTTGGTATCGACGATCAATTCGGGCCTGACCCGGCCCGACCGCAACTGCACCAGCAGATCGGTCCCGCCGGCCAGGACCTTGGCCATACCGGGGGCGCCGGCCAAGATCTTGACGGCCTCGTCGACGCTCGTGGGTGCGGTAAAGCTCAGACTGGGCATGTTCGCTCCTGAATTCGCGCGGGCATAGTTTCGCGGGCCGAGGGGGACGACGGCGCCGCGTGGTCCTGGCTTACACTACCATCCCCTGCGGCGTGAAGAACTATGTTCGAATGCCTCCACCCTCATAGACGCGGCCACCGGTGACTCGCGTAAACTGGGCAGGACAATGGAGGAGAGCCATCATGCCAGATCATCGCGGATCGCGTCCCGAGGATTGGCCGAGCTTGCCGCTGGCAGCGTGGGACAAAACCCGCGCCACGCTCCATATGTGGACGCAGATCATCGGCAAGATCCGCTTAGCGCAGGCGCCGATGATCAATCACTGGTGGCAGGTGCCGCTCTACATCACCAGCCGCGGCCTCACCACCTCTCCGATCCCCCATGGCGCACGCACCTTCCAGATCGATCTCGACTTTATCGAGCACGGTCTGCAGATCAGTGTTGATGACGGCAGGCGCGAGGCCTTTGCGCTGCAGCCGCGATCGGTCGCCGACTTCCATGCCGAGCTGATGGGGCGCATGCGCTCGCTCGGTCTCGAAGTGCGGATCTGGACCATGCCCGTCGAAATCGAGCACCCGATCCCCTTCGAGGCCGACGATCAGCATGCCGCCTACGACGCCGATTTCGCCAATCGCTTCTGGCATGTCCTCGTCCAGGCGGGCCGCGTCCTGACCGCGTTCCGGGCGCGTTTTCTCGGCAAGGTCAGCCCAGTCCATTTCTTCTGGGGCAGCTTCGATCTGGCGGTGACCCGCTTTTCGGGCCGCCGCGCGCCCCCGCATCCGGGCGCCCCCAATGTCGCCGACAAGGCGACGCGCGAGGCCTATTCACATGAAGTCAGCAGCGCCGGTTTCTGGCCCGGCGCCGCAGGCGTGTCCGAGCCGGTCTTCTACGCCTACGCCTATCCTGAGCCTGCCGGGTTCGCGCAGGCTCCGGTGGAACCAGCCGCAGCCTCCTACAACACCGGTTTCGGCGAATTTCTTCTGTCCTATGAGACCGTCCGGCAAGCGGCTGCGCCGGACGATCTCCTCCTTGAATTCCTGCAGAGCACCTATGAAGCAGCGGCCGATCTCGGCGGGTGGGATCGTGTGGCACTGGAGCGCGTGTGATGGATGGCTGGACAGAGACCTGGCGCGGAATCGTCGCTCCCTGGGAGTGCGACATCACCGAGCATTTCACGATCGCCTATTACTTCGATCGCCTGGCCGATGCGGCGTTGACGATGGCTCAAGCTCTCGGGTTGGAGACGAAAAGTCCATCGGCCGGCCGCCGATTTGACGTGCGGTTCGTGCGCGAGCTGCGCGCCGGCGCCAGCTTTCATATCCTCAGCGCCCCGATCGCGCTGACCGAAGCCTCTGTTCGCTTCGGCCATCAGTTCGCCGACTCGGCAAATGGCGAAGTCACTGCCTGGGTTGAGGAGACGCTCGACATCGCGACGGCCTCGTTGCCGCCCCAAACTCGCGACGCGTTCAGGCGATATCAGCGTCCCTGGCCGGGTCCCGCCGTCGAAAACCGCCCGGAGCCGAGTACCTTCGAAGGGTTCATTCCGACGGCCCGCGACCGCGTCAAGCCAATCGATCTCGACGCGAACGGAGAATTTTCGCTCGCAGCGTTTGTCCACCGCTTCACCGCCGGCTGTGTGCAGGCGCTGGCGGCGATCGGCGCCATGGCTTCCTACCTCGAGGCCGAGCGCAAAGGCTACTCGACATTCGAGGTCTCCTTGCAGGTGATGCGGTCGCCGCGGCTGGGGAACTCGGTTTTGGTCGAAACCGGCATCGTACATCTCGGCAATTCGTCGATCCGCTTCCTGCATCGGATGTGCGATCCAACCGATGGAGGCGAGTTCGCTCGGCTCGGCCAATTCGGGGTCCAGCTCGATCTCGACACAAGACGGCCGGCCGCACTGCCGGAGGCACTCCGATCGGCGGCGCGGCGGCTCTTGGTTCCCGTCGCCTAGCGGCGGGCAGCGGCGGATCGAGCCCGAGGACCCCGCGTCACCCTCGGCTAGAGCGCTCGCTGAGTTCGAGGAAATCCTCCTCCCAGAACTCGTGGGCGGCGCGGCGACCTTCGGCGCGGCGGGCGGCTTCGGCGGTACGCAGCTCGACGCGGCGGATCTTGCCCGAGATGGTCTTCGGCAATTCGGCGAATTCGAGACGGCGGACGCGCTTATAGGGCGCGAGGTGCGCGCGTATGTGGCGAAAGATGGAGAGTGCGGTGTCGCGGTCCGGCCGCTCTTCCCCCGCCAATGCGACGAAGGCCTTGGGAACGGCGAGGCGCAGCGGGTGCGGCGACGGAACGATCGCGGCTTCGGCCACGGCCGGGTGCTCGATCAGCGCGCTTTCGAGCTCGAACGGGCTGATCCGGTAGTCGGATGCTTTGAACACATCGTCCGCGCGCCCGACATAAGTGAAATATCCCTCGGCGTCGCACATCGCGACGTCGCCGGTGCGGTAAGCCTCGCCGCCGAGCGGCATGATCGCGCCGTCGTCGCCCTGATAGCCTTATGTGATGGGTGACCGCGCGATCCGCCGCGGCGATGGCGGCGCGCATGTCGCGATGATCGTCGACGCCAGCGCACCGACCTACATGCTGACCCATTGGGCGCGCGACCGGAAGCGCGGGCCGGGCCTGCCGCTCGAATACATGGTGAAGCGCCAGACCAGCGAGACCGCCGATTTCTTCGGCTTCCACGACCGCGGCCGGCTGTTGCCCGGCAAGCGCGCCGACATCAACCTGATCGACTTTGAGAGATTGCGCCTCCACGGCCCCGAGGTCGTGCACGACCTCCCGGCCGGCGGCAAACGCTTGGTTCAGCGGGCCGAAGGTTACGCGGCGACCCTCGTCGCCGGCACCGCGGTCTTCGAGCACGGCGAGCACTCCGGCGCCAAACCCGGCCGCCTCGTGCGCCGGGGACGATAGCGACCGGCATCCCAACCTGGCCTGACCCTCCGCGGCGCGCGAACCATCGAGGTCCCTCCGAGCGGCTGTATCTCGTTGCGTTACACGCTACGAAACCCTATCTTATCTTCCCTGGGATGATCCTCAGCTTCCGGGACAGGGACACCGAGGCCCTATGGCGCGGTGAATTCGTCAGGAAATTTGGGGGCATCGGGCGACAAGCCCTGATGCGCGGCTGGGGAGGCTCGAAGCGGCGATCGGCTTAGGTGATCTCGCTGGGCTTGCCGGTAATCGGCTGGAAGCCCTGAAGGGAAACCGCCAGGGGCAGTGGAGCATCCGGGTCAATGATCAGTGGGGGATCTGCTTCGAATGACCGCAAGGCTCCCCAGGACCGTTGAACGTCGAAATCGTCGACTATCACTAGAAGGGTTGGAGATGGCCCGCACCCCCATTCACCCCGGCGAGCATCTTGCCGACGAACTGCAGGAGTTGGGGATAAGCGCCCGTGAACTGGCGCGCACGATCAAGGTGCCGACGACCCGAATAACCGACATTCTGCGTGGACGCCGCGGGATCACCGGAGATACTGCCTTGCGGCTCGCTCAATACTTCGGTGTCAGTCCCGATTTTTGGATGAACCTGCAAAAGCTGTACGAGCTCGACGTCGCCCGACTAGAGCTGGGTGACCGGCTTGGCGACATTCCGTGCCGCGCTCACGCCGGTTGCGAAAAGCCGCACCCAAATCTCGCGCCGTAAGTGCCCCGCCGCTCATGCCCGCCCCCGATCCGCGCCCGACGCTCGCAGCACCCGACGACGATCCCTATCTCTGGCTCGAAGAGATCGATGGGAAACGGGCGCTCGCTTGGGTCGAGGCGCAGAACGCGGCGACGCTCGGGAAGTTCGGGGATGCGCGTTTTGCGGCCGATCGGGACGCGCTGGCCGCGATTTTCGACCGGCCCGACAACATCCCGCTGATCGCTCGGCGCGGCCCGAGGGTCTTCAACTTCTGGAAGGACGCCGAGCATCCGCGCGGCCTGTGGCGGGCAACGACGCTCGACAGCTATCGCAGCGAGCAGCCCGAATGGGGCATCCTGCTCGACCTAGATGCGCTGGCGGCAAAGGAAGGGGAGGACTGGACGTGGAGCGGGGCCGCGACGATCCTCGGCACTCACGACCGCGCAATGCTGATGCTGTCGCGCGGCGGCGCCGATGCCGTGGTGCTGCGCGAATTCGATCTCGCTTCGCGCGACTTCGTTCCTGGAGGTTTCACCCTGCCGGAAGCCAAGGGCGGGGCCGCCTGGGTCGATCGCGACACGCTGCTGCTGTCCTCGGCCTGGGGCGAGGGCATGGCGACTAGTTCGAGCTATGCGCGTGCTGTGCGGCTGTGGCGGAGGGGGACGGACCCGTTGGCCGCCCCGGTCATATTCGAAACGGATGCCAACCGTATGGGAGTCGGGGCCGATGTTGACCGCGAATTCGCAGAGCAGCGGCTGGTCTTTGTTGAGAGAATCGGCTTCTTCGATTCCGTCGTCTGGGTCGGTGACCACGATGGCCCAAAGACCCAGATCGATGTTCCGACCGATGCCTGGGTCACGTGGCATCGCGGCTGGCTCACCGTGAAGCGGCGGACGGCCTGGACGATCGCCGAAGAAACCCACGCACCCGATACTGTCCTCGGCATTTCTTTTGCTGCCTTCCTCGCCGGAGACCGCCATTTCATCAAGCTGTTCGAGCCGGCCGAGCGGCGCGCGCTGCAGGGATTCTTCTGGAGTGGCGGCCGGCTCGTCCTGTCAATCCTCGACAACTTGAAGCCGGTCTTCGAAGTGCTGACCCCGGGTGAAACAGGCTGGGCGCGCGAGCGCATCACCGGCTTGCCCGACATCGGCGTTGCCCACGCCTGGCCGCTCGACGTGCGGACCGAGGAGTCGAACGGCGACCTCTTGGCCAGCGCGCAGGATCCGCTGACGCCACCTTCTCTCTTTTTCGTCCCGCCGCTCGCCGCGCCGCAGTTGTTGAAGCGCGCGCCGCAGGCCTTCGACCCGGCCGGCCTCGTCGTGACGCGCCACGAGGCGATCTCGGCAGACGGCACCCGCATCCCCTATGTCCAGGTCGGGCCGCAAGGCGAGACCGGCGAGGCGCCGGTGCATCTCTCGGGCTATGGCGGGTTCGGCATCTCGCAGCTGCCTTATTACAACCCGTCGGTCGGCAAGCTGTGGCTGGAACGCGGCGGCACCGGTGTCGTCGCCAATATCCGCGGCGGCGGCGAGTTCGGGACTGCTTGGCACGAGGCCGGACGCCGGGAGGGCAAGCGGCTGTCGCACGACGATTTCGCTGCCGTAGCCGCCGATCTCGTGCAGCGCGGGGTGACGCGGCCCGGACGCATCGCCGCCGAGGGGGGATCGAACGGCGGCATCCTGATCACCAACATGCTGACCCGCTATCCCGAGCGCTTCGGTGCCCTCTTCTGCACGATCCCGCTGATCGATATGCGGCGCTATACGAAACTGCACGCGGGCGCGAGCTGGATCGCCGAGTACGGCGATCCCGACGATCCGGCGGATTGGCAATTTCTTGGAAAGATCTCGGCCTATCATGCCGCGGAGCCGGGCCGGCCTTATCCGCCAATCCTGATCGCGACGAGCCGGCGCGACGACCGGGTGCATCCGGGCCACGCCCGCAAGATGGCGGCGAAGCTGCAGGCGATGGGCTATGAAGCCTACTTTTACGAGCCCGCCGCGGGCGGGCACGGCTATGGCAAGGACAACAGCGAGCGCGCCGCCTTTACCGCCCTCGGCTACAACTTCCTGCGCCGCGCCATCGGCTGGTTCGGCTGACCCGGGAGGAGAGGATGAAGTTCGGCATATTCTACGAGCTGCAGCTGCCGCGCCCCTGGGAGCCGCAGAGCGAAGTCACGCTCTACCAGAACGCACTCGATCAGGTGGAGCTGGCCGACCGGCTCGGCTACGACTTTGCCTGGGAGGTCGAGCATCACTTCCTCGAGGAGTATTCGCACTCGCCCGCTCCCGAGGTGTTCCTCGCCGCGGCGAGCCAGCGAACCCGGCGGATCCGCCTCGCCCACGGCATCATGCAGCTGACGACGGTCCACCCCGCCCGCGTCGCCGAGCGGGTCGCGG
>WNFD01010682.1_pt1 | contig 13235 bp, 13 predicted proteins | sample 5400491 | NCBI WGS metagenome assembly WNFD01 (sample SAMN13153343, study PRJNA577476) | soil metagenome | isolation source: 120 cm saprolite under Douglas fir tree site 2 hole 2 replicate 2 | place: USA:California | collected 2015-04-18 | reverse complement strand
TCACGGTGACCGAGGCGGACAGCGGCAAAACTGTTCACCTGCACATCGGGCAGCGGTTGCGCGTCATGCTCGGTGGCCATGGCGAGCTCTGGCATCGCCCGACGACTCCCGGGCCGTCGCTGCGTCTGGCCACGGCGGACGGCGGGTACCCGAGCAGCCGCCCCGCGAGCGCCGTTTTCGTCGCTGTCCAGGCGGGTACCGCATCGGTCACTTCCATAACCGACCACCCATGCCTGCACGCCCAGCCGCCGTGCAAGATCGTCCAGCGGGTCTGGAGCGTGCACGTCCAGGTCACGGGCGCCGGATAGACCCTGCTCGCGAAGCTCGCGCCCTAGCCGGAGGTAAGTTCCGCGCTTCGCTCGGCGCTAACTGGGTACGCGGCGTGAAAGCTGCTTAAGCCAGCATGCCTACTGCCCTACGGAGCGAGACATTGCACGTAACTCCTCTCTCGAGCGACCGCGACTACCCGCAACTGATCGCGGAGGCCAATCGCGTCGAGCCCGCGCCGCGGCGAGTGCGGGCGACGCTTGGTGGCGAGCAGATTTTCGACACCGTCCGGGCGCGATATGTGTGGGAATGGCCGTTCTATCCGCAGTACTACATCCCGGTCGACGACATCGACATGCGCTTCCTCGTTGACGAACAACACGACCAGCACCTTCGCCAGGGCGCGGCGCGCCGCCATGGCCTGCGTGCGGGCGGCCAGAACCGGCCGGGGACGGTGCGGGTCTTCGCCGAAGAGGCGATCGACCGGGTGGCGGGCACCGCCCGATTCGACTGGCAAGCGCTCGACGCCTGGTATGAGGAGGATGAGCAGGTCTTCGTTCATCCCCGCAATCCCTATGTTCGCGTGGACGCGCTTCGCTCGCACCGGCACGTCCGGGCCGCACTTGAGAGTGTCACGCTAGCCGAGACCAGCACCCCGGTGCTGGTGTTCGAGACCGGCCTGCCGACCCGCTACTACTTCGATCGGACCGACGTCGCCTTCGAGCACCTCGTGCCCACCGGTACCCAGACGGCGTGCCCGTACAAGGGCGTCACGAGCGGCTACTGGTCGATACGCATTGGTGATGAGGTGCGTGACGGCGACCAGGATCTCGCGTGGGCCTACGACTTCCCGACCCGCCAGGTGCAGCCGATCGCCGGACTGGTCGCCTTCTACAACGAGAAGATCGACATCGACATCGACGGCGTCCGGCTGCCGCGGGCTCGAACCCACTTCTTCAGCTGAGCCGCGCTGGGATTGGTAATGACCCGTAGATCATGATTGAGGAGAAAGAGCCGTCATGGCAGCGAAAACACTTCCCGGCGGAACGTTCACGCTGGCCGACGATCTGACGGTTACCCGGATGGGGTACGGCGCGATGCAGTTGGCCGGCCCGCATGTGTTCGGCCCGCCGGCCGACCGCGACGCTGCCGTGGCTGTGCTGCGTGAGGCCGCGCGCCTGGGCATCGCGCACATCGACACCAGCGACTACTACGGTCCGCACGTCACCAACCAGATCATCAAGGAAGCCCTGCACCCCTACCCGGATGAGCTGCACATCGTGACCAAGGTCGGCGCTTTGCGGGACGCCGAGGGCGGCTGGCCTCAGGCGCTGGCTCCCGAGCAGCTGCGCCAGGCGGTGAACGACAACCTGGAAAACCTCGGCCTCGACGCGCTCGACGTCGTCAACCGCGCGTCGGGGGGTTCGACAGCCCTACTCCTGGCTCGATCGCCGAGCCGTTCACGGCGCTCGCGCAGTTGCAGCAGGAGGGACTGATCAAGCATCTCGGTCTCAGCACCGTCTCTGCTGAGCAGGTCGCCGAGGGACAGTCCATCGCGCCGATCGTGTGCGTTCAGAATCTCTACAACCTCGCGCGCCGTGACGACGACGACCTGATCGACTCCCTGGCCGCACAGGGCATCGCCTACGTGCCCTATTTCCCGCTCGGCGGGTTCTCCCCGCTCCAGTCCGAGGAACTGAACGCGGTCGCAACCCGCGTGGACGGCACACCGATCGCCGTCGCGCTGGCGTGGCTGCTCAAGCGCTCGCCGAACATCCTTGCCTCATGAGCACCGCTGCCGCGACACCCGCGCTCGGCTGATGTCTGGGCGGGGCGCGCAGTGCTATTCCCCGTCCCGCTCTCTTAGGTACCGCTGCGCGAATACATGCAGGAGCCGGTCATTCCACGGCAGCACGCCGCGGTCGAACGCGCGCGAGCGAACCCCCCGCTGCGCGCGCTCACACACCGTCCAGTCCTGCCGGCTTACCAGGTCGAGAAACGATACGACCGGGCTGGGGTCGAAGTCAGCCCTCGATGCTACCTCTGGACGGAACAGATACTCGCTGACCACGCGCGTTCGGTCTGGAGCCGACGGAAGAAGCAGGTAGGTCATCACCGTGTCAGAAAGCAGGTTGACGAGCAGGTTGGGGAAGGCGGTGAAACCGTAGTACATGCCGATGTCTTCTTCGGAGAGCCCGGGGAAGACGGGCAGGCTGGAGGTCCCGTCGAAGGAGAAAGTGCGCGCCCCTTCCGCGAGGCGCACACCGGTGCCGCCATCCTCCCGCTCCTCGATAACCATTCCCTTGCGGTAGATCGGCACGATCTTCGCGAGCTCAGGGTGAATGCCCGGGCAGTGCAGGCACTCGTTGAAGTTGTCGATGAGGATCTTCCAGTTGGCTCGCACGTCGTACACGATGCGGCGGCCTACCGTCAGCTCCGCCATCCGGTAGCGCTCGTACGACAGAGGTTCGTCGATCTCTTCCCGCAGCGAGGCTAGGAGGCTGCCTGATTCGGTTCCCAGGTTTACGAAGACGAAGCCCTCCCAGGTCTCAAGAGCTACTGGATGCAGACCATACGACTGTCGGTCCAACCCTTCGTCGCGGCCAACATTGGGGGTACCTACCAGGCGCCCGTCCAGCGCATAGCACCACGAGTGGTACGGACATTTAATGACGGACTTGAATTGGCCCGTACCCTCGCAGAGCTCAGAGCCGCGGTGGCGGCAGACGTTGTAGAACGCTCGTAGAACCAGGTCGTCGCCCCGGACGACGAGGATACTCTCGTCGATCACGTCGATGACGAAGAAGTCGCCCCGCAAGGGGGCCTGCTCTTCCCGGCCCACGCAGAACCACTTCCGGTGGAAGATTCGGCGCCTCTCGAGTTCGAAGACACCGGAGTCGTGGTAGTCGCGGCCAGGAAGCGCCGGCTCGACTCGGCGCTGCAGCTGGGTCAGCACGCTCGACATTCCCTACCTCCACCTCAGTCCCGGCGTGATGGTGATGCCCTCGCCCGCCATGAGCGGGTGCCGTGGCGGCGAGCAACAGCCCGGAACTCGGCTGCCCAACGAAACCTTACTTGCCGCCTGGCTTTGCCGCCTAAGCGCTGATTGCCATAGGACCGCCCTTGACGCGGAGACTGACCAGATGCGCCACCGCGCCACGACCTTCAGCCGCGTCCGTGGGCCCTAAGGCCCTGCCGCCGCGCACACGGCTGCGGCCAGGCTGACGAATGAACCTCGACGCGTAGGGAGGAGAAGCAGATGCGAGCCCTCGTCTATCACGGACCGGGCCGGAAGGCCTGGGAAGAAGCGGCGAAGCCGGTAGTCAGCGATGACACCGACGCGATCGTCCGTGTCGATGCCGTCACCATCTGCGGTACGGACCTGCACATTCTGAAGGGCGACGTGCCGGCCGTGACCGGCGGCCGGATCCTCGGTCACGAAGCCGTTGGCACCATCGATGCGGTGGGCGCCGGCGTCAAGACCGTCAAGCCAGGCGACCGAGTACTGGTGTCGTGCATCACTTCGTGCGGGACCTGCCGGTACTGCCGGGAGGGCCGGGCCGGGCAGTGCCTGGGCGGTGGCGGCTGGATACTCGGCCACAAGGTCGACGGCACCCAGGCCGAGTACGTCCGCGTGCCGTTCGCTGACTTGTCGACCTATCAGGTGCCCGCTGGTGTGACCGATGAGGAGATCCTCATGCTGGCCGACATACTGCCGACCGGTTATGAGGTTGGCGTCCTCAACGGCGGTGTCCGGCCAGGCGACGTCGTCGCAGTCGTCGGCGCGGGGCCGATCGGCCTGTCCGCCATCATGGGGGCACGCCTGTTCAGCCCGAGCCACGTCGTTGCCATCGATCTTGCCGATCGCCGGCTGGAAGCGGCCAAGCACTTCGGTGCAGACGTCATCGTGAACAACGGCCGCGAGGACCCGCTGTCGGCTATCCGCTCCATGACCGGCGGGCTCGGCGCTGACGTGACCATCGAAGCCGTCGGCGTGCCGGCCACCTTCGAGCTGGCCGTCGCGCTCGCGCGTCCCGGAGGGCGGATCGCCAATATCGGCGTGCACGGTGGGCCTGCCACGCTGCATCTGGAAGAGCAGTGGATCAGGAACATCACTATCACGACCGGCCTGGTCGACGCGTATTCCACGGCGACGCTGCTGAGACTGCTCTCTGGTCACCAGATCGGCGCCGGGCAGTTCATCACCCATCGCTTCGGCCTGGACGAATTCGCCGAGGCGTACGACATTTTCGCCCATGCAGCGGACACCGGCGCCCTCAAGGTCGTCCTCAGCCGCTGACAGCTGGCCAGGCACCTAGGCTCCGCCGGTGAAGGTATCGATGTTCGCGATCTTCCACCTGCCGTGCAGGTTCACCGCCGTGACCGCGAACATCGCGCCGCCGTAGCTTGTTTGGCCGGTGCCCGCCCGCGTGTCCTGCTGATTGGCGAAGACCAGCACCCTGGCGCGACCGCCCGTCAGGAGTTCCACCCCGATACTGGTGACCTTGGTCGTGACGACGAGCTTCTGCTTCGGGGCCTGCTGCTCGACGAGCGCGAACAACTGGTCGTACTGACGGATCGCCGCACCCGTCAGCAGTCGCTGCGCGCTCGCCCTGGTCCGCGACGTGTCGGCGTAGTTGTAGGAGAAAATCGTCTCCACTGTGCGGGTAATGTCGCGGTTCACCGTCCTGGTGGTAGTCCGGTCGACGAGCGCGACGTTGGCGTCCGCCGCGGCGGCGCGCAGCCCGTGCGCCGTGACGATGGCCCAGATCCCCAGCCCGCCCAACGCGATGGTCGCCGCGCCAAGCACGGTCACCACGGCCGCACGCTGCCGCGAGCCCGCCTTAGGGCCCGGGCTGGCCCCCGCGTCGGGGCTACCCTCCAGGTCTGGAGTTTCCTCGTCGCCAGGCGCCGCCTGCGGGTCGGATTCGGCCGGGCCGGCCGCCGGGGTCGAGCGTCGGGCGGGGGGCATTTGCTCTCCTCTCCGCTCAGCCGCCGGGCGTCTTGCCCGGTGCGGCCGCGCTGACCGGTACCTGACCGAGCGCGCTGAGCTTCCATCCCGTCGGGGTGCGGTTCAGCGCACCGGCCAGGCGGCTCTGCTTGGTAACCGGCGTGCCGGTGGCCGGTACCACGGTGATCTGCAGGGCCACGATGATGCGAGCCGTCCCAGTGCCGATGTTCAGGCTGGTGAGAGCGGCGTCGAGGATCTTCGCTGTGGTCACCGTGCGCGCTTGCCTGACCTGCTGCTCGAAGGCGGTCCGGCCGGCGACGACCTGGCGGTGCAGCGCGCCGGTCGATGACTGCGCCCACAGGCTCACGCCCTGGTCGACGCGGCGGTAATCGAGGGTGTTGAAGTTCAGCACGGCCTGTTCGCCGGCTCGCAGCGCTTCGTCCCTGTTCGGCGCGGCGGCTGAGGCACGGGGGGCACTCAGCCAGGCCCAGCCGGAGAAGGCCGCGAACACGACCGCTGCGGCAAGAAGCGCCGACGCCGTGGCGATCAGCGGGTCCCTCGTCCAGCGAGGCCGCCGTAGCATGCCGGTCATCGTCGTCACCTCCTAATCAGAGCTTGCAGCGGCTCGGTGGCTTCACGGCGAGACGCCAAGAAGCCTCGCCAGGCCAGGCTGTGCGGCCGGTGGCACGCCTCCACCCGATGGCGCGTGAGCCGAGCCGCGCACGTCCACGCCGCTGCTGGCCGGCAGCGAGCACCGCGCGGCGGTGTTCAGCGTACCGGCGGAGGTGTCAAGGCCGTTACGGTACGCAGTGCCGCCATAACCCGCGATGCACGGCAGCGGATCGAAGAAGGTCAGCGCCACGCCGAACCTCGCCCCGTGACCGTTGATCACCGTCGAACCGATCGCGATGTCCGCTGGCAGGACGGACAGCAACTCCTGGAGCGCTTTTCCTCTCGTTAGCGTCACGTCCGAGGTGGTCAGCAGATTGGCGATGAGGACCCCCAAGCTGCTGCTTGTGTCGGCGACCAACTTGGCCACCTGGCCGGCGGCCTGTGAACCGTTGACAAAGAGCTGGCGCAGGCTGTTGTCGGAGTTCCTCAACTGGCGCGCCAGCAGCAGGGCATTGGCTCCGAAAGCGCTCAGGGCGCTGGACTCGGCGATCTGGGTCTGCAAGACCGTCCTGCCGTCCCTGATCAGCGTGGCTGTCTGCGGGAGCGTCGCGTAGGCGCCGCGGACAAGGGAACCCTGCCCGTCGACGATCGCCTGCAGGTTGCTGCCCTGCCCGCCGAAGCCGGTCGCCAGTTCGGTGGTTACGGCACGCAGCGACCCGAGCGGCAGCGACGTGGCCAGCGAGTTGAGGCTAGTCAGCAGGCTGGTAACCGGAAGTGGCAGCTGGGTGTCACCGATCGGGATCACGCTGCCGTCGGCCAGGTACGGCCCCGCTGAGCCCGCCGGGCGCAGGTCGACGTACTGCTCCCCCACGGCGGACAGATCAGCTACGGCAGCGTGCAGCCTCGCCGGGATCGGCGGAGCTGAGGCGCTGATGTTGAGGTCGACCTGAATGCCCCGGCTGGTTAGGCGCATCGCCCCCACGCGCCCGACGGAGACCCCGCGATAGGTCACATCCGCGTTCGGGTAGATCCCGCCGCTATTCGCGAGATCAAGCCGGACGACGTAGTAGCCGCGCGATCCGAAATAGCGGCCCAGGTTCGCGTAGTGGAACCCGGTATAGGCGAGGGCAAGCACGCTCACCAGCGCGAAGGCGGTCAGCTTGAGTTTCGTGGCCCGGGTCAGCATTCAGTGCCGCCTCTTCCGGTGCGCGGGGGGCTTGATCGGCGGGATGACCGTGGTGCCCTTGGCCGCCTGGAGCTTCAGGTAAATGTTCAGGTAGTCGCCCTTGACAGCCTTCAGCACCTGATTGGTGAACGGGTAAGTCAGCAGTACCTGCAGCGCTAGCGGGAGGTTCTGGCCCGCGTCGGCGAGATTGCGCAAGATCGGAGCGAGCGCACGCAGATCGGCTACTGTGTTGGCCTGGCTGGCGTGGATGGTGGCAACTGCAACACCGGACAGCCGGTGCAGCGACGTGAGCATGGTGACGAGTTGCGCACGCTCCTGCGCCAGCACCTGCAGGCCGGGCGTGAGGTTATCGAGCACATGGCCGATCTGGCGGTCCCTGGCGGCGAGCGTGGCCGACAGGGTGTCCAGCCCGTCGAGCGCGGTCTTGATCGACTGCCGGTGCACGTACAGGTTGCCGAGCACGGTATGCATCCGGACGAGCAGCGAGCGGATCTGCGGCTCGTTGCCCGCCATGGCCGCGTCCAGTTGGGTCACGATCACGTGCAGCTGGCTGATGCCGCCACCGTTGAGAAGCAGAGACAGTGCTCCGAGCACCTCTTCTACCGTCGCATTGCTCGTGGTGCGTGACAGCGGGATCAAGGCGCGGTTGGACAGCTTGCCGGCTGGCGGTATGCCGGGTGGCGCCGACAGTGCGACGTACTGTTCGCCGAGCAGGCTCGTCTGGGCGACCTGGGCGATCGCGTTGGCCGGCAGGCGCACGCTTCCGTTGACGATCATCGTGACGTGCGCGATCCAGCTTCGGCGCGGCAAGTAGATCCTCGTTACTCGTCCGACCGCCACATTGTTGACCATGACGGCGGATTGCGGGACGAGGTCGCCGGCGTCGGCGAATTCGGCGGTCACCTGGAAGGGATGGCTGCCCAGCTGGGCGCCCCCTGGCAGCGGGACGCTGTAGATACCGTTGAAGCCGCCGGATCCGCAGCCGGCCAGAGCTGCGACCGCGAGCCCGGTCGCTGCGGCCAGCGCTCCCGCCCGCGCCCGGCAGCCGCGCCTCATCGCCGGCCTCCCAAGAGGGCCTGCGGCGTCCCGTACACCGTCCCGGCGCTGGGCAGCGGCAATGGTGGCAGGGAACCGATCAATGATGCAGGTACCGGAACCGAACCCACGGGGGCGATCGCTCCTGAAGGCCGGGTGTCCGCCGTGGTGAACGCCCCCCGCGGGGTGTTGCCCCTGATCAGCTCGCCGAGATAACCCCGGCCCACCAGCGTGCGGGTGGTGGCGTTGTAAGCATGTACCAGGTTGTCCGCGGCAAGCGGGGCGACGTCCAGTGCCTCGGCGAGGGACGCCCGCTCACGGACCAGGAGCGAGGTGATCGCGGCGAGCTTGCTGACGTTGGACTCGATCAGCGTCCGGTTGCCGCCGATGAAGCCCTTGACTCGGTTCAACGCGACGGACAAGTCGCTGATCGCGGCTGCCATGTCGCGGCGATCGCTAGCGAGGAACGCCGACACCTGGGCAAGCTGGCTTTCGGCCAGTCGCACCTGGCCGTCGTTGTTCTTGAGCATGGTAGTGAACTGCTGCAGATTGGCTAGCGTCGCGAAGAAGTTGCTTGACGAGTTGCCCAGCGTCTTCGACAGCCCGCCGAACTCGGTGATCATCTGCCGCAGGTAGGCGCCGTTGCCTGCGAGGTTGGCGGCTCCGGTCTTGATCAGGTCGCTCAGCGCACCGTGCTTGTTCGCGCCGTTCGGGCCCTGGTCGACCTCCACCGGCACGGCGGTCCTGGCGAGGGGTATCGCCGCACCGTCGGCGATCTGAGGTCCCCTCGTGTAGGCCGGGGTGAGCTGGATGTAGCGATCCGAGACGACGCTCGGCGAGATCACCACGGCGCTCACTCTGGCGGGCACCGCGACGCCACTGTTGAGCGTCATCGTCACCTTCACCCGGGAGCCGTCAGGCTGGACCGAGTTCACCGTGCCGACCGGCACTCCGAGCACACGTACGGTCGAACCTGCATAGACGCCGATCGACTCGGCGAAGTAGGCGGTGATCTGCCTGCCGTGGTTGATGACGTGGTAGACGAGCACGCCGCCCGCCGCCAGCGCGCCGGCCAAGACAATCGCCGCGATTCCGAACACCCAGCGGTCCCGCCGTGTCCGCATCAACCTGCCGAGCGCAGACCTGACCACCGCGCGGCCGTTGCTCATGGTCATCGACATGTGGCTCACCCTGCCGATCTCGGAGGCATGCAGCCGCGCTTCGGGGTGTTGCCTGGCGCGTACGACCTCGGGACCAGCCCGCACAGGTAGACGTCAAACCAGCGGCCGTTGCCGAGGGTGTTCCCGAGCAGCCGGTAATACGGCCCGGCCAGCGCCAGCGCGCGGCTGAGGCTGGCCTGGTCGTCCTGCAGGATGGTGGTGACCTGGTTGAGCGCCTGGAGAGCGGGACCTAGCTGGGCCTGGTTGTCGTTGACCAAGCCGGTCAGCTGGATGGCGAGCGCCTGGGTGCTGACCAGCAAGGCGTGGATGGCCGCCTGCCGCTGCCGCAGCTCGGCGAGCAGCAGATTGCCGTCGCCTAGCAGGGCCTGGAACCTGGCGTCCTCGCGCGCCAGCGTGCCCGTGACCTTCCTGGCGCCGGCGAGCAGGCTGGTGACCGCCGAATCCCGCGATGCGACCGATGATGACAGCGCCGCGAGGCCCCGAAGCGCGCTGCGCACGTATGGTGGCGTGCTCGCGAAGGCCGAGGACAGTGTCCGCAGGCTCTGCGCCAGCTGCACCGTGTTGATCTTGCTGATCTGCTGGCTTACTCCGCCGAAGGCCTGGGTCACGTCGTAGGGCGATGTAGTCCTGGACAGCGGGATCGGCGTGCCGGGATCCTGCGGAGCGCCGCCCAGCGGGTCGAGTCCCAGATACTTGTCCCCGAGCAGCGTCTTGATCTCGATCGCCGCTGTGGACCTGTTGCCGACCCACTCGTTGCGCACCCGGAAGGTAACCGCCACCTTGTTGCCGTCGAGTGTCACGCCAGTGACCTTGCCGACAGTGACACCGGCGATTCGCACTTCATTGCCCGGCTGCAGCCCGGCCGCCTCGGCGAAGTACGCGGTATAGCCGGTACCGCCGCCGATGATCGGCAGGTTCCCGGAGAAATAGGTAAGCAGGCCGATGGCCGCGAGGATCGCCAGCCCGGCCACCGCGACCGCGATCGGATTGCGCTCCCTGATCGGCGTCAGGCTGATGCGTCTCATGAGGTACACCTCGCCGCTGTCACCGGGACGCCCTTGTTGATCGTGTGCTGCGGCCCGGTGTGTACGCCCGTCACGGTGGCGTTGCAGAGGAAGAAGTTGAGCCACGACCCGTACGACGCCAGCCTGGCGATTCCGGCCATCTTGACCGGCAGGTCCCGCAGGAAGGTATTGACCGTGGGCGAGTTGGCCGCGAGGTTTGAGGCGAGCCGACGCAGCTGGCCGATGTCGGACTGCAGCGGAGCCCGGCCGACCTGGAGGAGGCCGGCGGTGGCGCTCGACAGGCTGGCTATGGCCGATATCGCCGTGCCGATCGGCTGCCGGTCTGCGGCCAGCCCGGACACGAGTTCCTGAAGTGAGGTCACGAGGTTGGCGAGCGCGTTGCCGCGGGATGTGATGGTGTGCAGGACCGCGTTGAGGTTGCCAATTACCTGGCCGATGACATGGTCCTTGGTGGCAAGCGCGGTCGTCAGCGAGCCGACCGTGGCGATGAGCGCCGCGATGTCCGGATTCTCACCCTGGAATACCTGGATGATCTCGCTAGCCAGCTTGTTAACGTCGCCGGGCGAGAGGGCCTGGAACAGCGGCTGGAAGCCGTTGAACAGCACTGTGAGGTCGAGCGCGGGCGTGGTTCGCGACAGCGGAATCGTTCCGCCGGGCCGGAGCGTGCGGCCGACAGGCCCGGTCCCCTGCCCAAGCTCGATATACCGCTGGCCGACCAGATTCAGGTACTTGATCGTCGCCGTAGCCGTGGCGGGCAGTGGCCGGCCCTGCTGCAGCGAGAATCCGACCAAGGCGAGGTTGTGGCTGTGGACAGAAATCGAGGTAACCTGGCCGACTCGCACGCCTGCGATGTCCACGTCATTGCCCACCACCAGCCCGGTCACGTTGGAGAACACGGCCTGATAGCTGACCGTCGCCGGGACCCCGGTCGAGGCGATGCTGATGCCGAGAATCGCGGTGATGATCACCGTGATGGCGACGAAGATGGCCGACTTGATCAGCGGCCCTGCCATGCCCGCGCGCCTCATGTCCGGATCACCTGATGATCACCCCGGCTCCGCGGAAAAGCGGCGCGACGAGCAGGCCACCCCAGGCCGGCAGCGAGGACGGCGGCCGCCCGAGGGAGAGTCCGGCAAGCTCCCTGACCAGCTCGGTCTCGGCGGGTGAGCCGGCCAGGCTGCCGGGAGTGCCGGGGCCGAAGGCGCTCGGCGAGGCTACAGTCGTGGCGGCGCGGGCAGCGGCGCTACCGCCGCTAGAGGCTGCGCTAGTGCGAGCCCGGCTGGCTCCGTCATTGAGGTGAATGCCGAGGAACGGGACCGGATAGCAGTGCGGCCCGAGGTTGTCACCGTAGACCGGGGTGTCTTTCGATGGCAGGTACTTGCCAGGCGACGGCACCACGACCACGTGAATATGTAGCCCGTGGTGCCTGGTTCCCGCGCCGAACACCTTATTCACCTGGGGCACGAAGTCGGCCAGGCTGCGCAGGGTGCAGGGGAATTCCGGGGCGTAGCTGGCCAGGATCCGCAGTGTGGGAAGGCTGTCGGCGGACAGCCTGATCATGTTGCCTGAGTTCGCGTCGAGGAATGCGCGCAGGTCATCCGAGGCAGTGGTGAGGTTCGCGAGCAGCGCGGCGAAGTCGGCGCGCTGGGTGGCGATCGTCTGGCCGGTCACGCTGAAGTCGTTCAGCGCCGCCAGGATCGCGGGAGCGGCCTGGGTGTAGGTCCTGGTCAGCCCGGCGAGCAGCTTGATGTCGTCGTCGAGCGCTGGCAATAGCGGAGTCATGTGGCGCAGGTAGGCATTGAGGGTCACAAGCGTCTGGCCGAGGCTCTTGCCCCGCCCGCCGAGGCCCTGCGCGATCGCGGTCAGGGTGAGCGAGAGCTTGTCCGGCTGCACCGCAGCGAGCATCGGCAGCAGATTGTTCAGCACGCGCTCGAGTTCGAGCGCGTCACCGGACCGGTTCTGCCGGATGACACTCCCGTCGGCCAGCGTCCTGACGGCGGGCCTGGCGGGCACGACCAGGTCTACGTACCGCTCGCCGAACAGGGTGGTGGGCAGCATCATGGCCGAGACGTTGGCAGGCAGCCTGGGCAGGGCACCCGGCTGGATGGCGAGGAGCAGCCGGGCGCCGCTGCCATTCGCGCTCACTTGCCTGACCTCGCCGACCTGCACCCCCCGCACCATCACCTGCGCGCCCTGGTGCATCTCGTTGCCGACGTTGCTGGTGTAGAGCGTCACCATCGCAGCGGAGCTGAACTTCTTCTGGTACAGCGCCACGGACAGCCACGCCAGCAGTGCCATGACGACCAGGAACGCCACGCCGGCCAGCCTCCGGCGCGCACTTGAGTGACCCGGCACCGGACTCATCCGGCCACCCGCACGGTTGTCGTCGCTCCCCAGATGGCCAGGCTCAGGAAGAAGTCGATGATGTTGATCATGACAATGGCGGTTCGCACCCCGCGGCCGACTGCTACCCCCACTCCCGCGGGCCCGCCGCTGGCCCGGTAACCGTAGTAGCAGTGCACCCCGATCACGACGATGCTGAAGATCACCACCTTGAGGAAAGACCAGAGCACGTCCACCGGCGACAGGAACAGCCCGAAGTAGTGGTCGTAGGTGCCCGGCGACTGCCCCTCGAAGTACACCGTGACCAGGCGGGAGCCGAAGTAGGAACTGACCAGGCCGATCGCGTACAGCGGTATAACCGCGATGGCCCCGGCTACGATGCGGGTCGTGACCAGGTAGGGCAGGCTAGGAACGCCCATGCCTTCCAGCGCGTCGACTTCCTCATTGATCCGCATCGAGCCGAGCTGCGCCGTGAAGCCCGCGCCCACCGTGGCTGACAAGGCAAGGCCAGCGACGAGCGGCGCGATCTCTCGGGTGTTGAAGTACGCGGAAACAAAGCCGGTGAACGCTGACGCGCCGATCTGGTTCAGCGCGGCATATCCCTGCAATCCGACGACTGTTCCCGTGAACAGCGT
>WNFD01005039.1_pt1 | contig 13236 bp, 10 predicted proteins | sample 5400491 | NCBI WGS metagenome assembly WNFD01 (sample SAMN13153343, study PRJNA577476) | soil metagenome | isolation source: 120 cm saprolite under Douglas fir tree site 2 hole 2 replicate 2 | place: USA:California | collected 2015-04-18 | reverse complement strand
GGCGAGGGCCTGCCCGATCAAATCGGCGGCTGGCTCCAGCCCGCGTCCGCTCCGCTGGCCGCGCTCGCGCCCGCCCCCGAGTCGCGCCCGGCGTCGGTCCCGCTCTACAAGCGCTGGTGGTTCTGGGCCGGCGTCGGCGCGGCTCTTGCCGCAACCTCGCTGACCGTCTACGCCAGCACGCGGCCGCACGACGTGGTCTGCTGCGGGAGCGGTCCCTAGTGCGCCCCTTGTTGCCGCCGCTGTTCCTGGGGGCGCTCGCCGCCTGCGGGCACGAGGTGCAGCTCTCGATCGCGGCCGATCCGAGCTGCGCGGGGCGCGACCTCGCCTGCCTCTCTTACGTGCAACTGGTGCAGATCGGCGGCGACGGCGTCTCGTCCCGCTGCGCCGAGGTGCCTCGGGCGGCGCGCAGCTTCGACAAGCTGGATCTCAAAGGCGCGGTGACGGTCTCGCGCCGCGGCTCCGCGGAATCGGTGCAGGTGCTGGGCTTCGGCCCCAGCCCTGCGGGCCCCTGCACCGGCCCGCTGCTGTTCGCGGCGGGCGGTCCGCTGCCCAGCTCCGGAGGCGGGGTGCTGCAGGCCGCTTGTCACGTCGACTGCAGCCAGGGCGGCTCCGGGGCGAGCGGCGCGGTGAGCGCTTTCCTCGCCGACCCGCTCGACGGCACGCTGCTGGTCGAGGCCGGCGAGCTCTTCCAGGCGCAGGAGCTGGTGCCGCTGGCACGACAAGAAGTCCGCTTCGCCGCCTTCTCCAGGCAGGCGCCGCTCGACGCGAGCGCGGCGTTCGCCACCGGCCCGCTGCTGCTGGTGCCGCCCTCGCAGGGGGCCTGGTGCTCGGCGATGCGAGTGAGGCGCGACGGGGTGCCGCCGGTCCTCACCTGCATCGACCAGGGGACTTCCGCTACGGCCTTCGCGCTGGGACGCGAAGACGTGACCGCTCTGCGCGCGCGTCTGATGGTCCAGACGGGATTCGTGGTGGGCCGGGTGCGGGACGACGCGAACACCCCCCTGGCGGGCGCGCAGATCTCGCCGCTGTCCGGCGGGCAAGTGGTCTACTTCGCCGGCGCGGGCGTCAACGGCGATCCGAACGCGGCCACCGACGACACCGGCATGTTCGCGGTGCTCGCGGCCGACGTGCTGCACCTGCGCGCCACTGCTCCCGGCTACGCCGCTCGCACCGTGGTGGCGGGAGCGCAGGCCGACGGCATCGGGCTGGTGGAGATCGCCCTGCGCCCCTGAGAGTCCCGGGCCTCAGACCTCGGACCTCAGGCCTCAGGTTTCGCCAGGACAGTCCCCCTGAACTCGAACTCGCCGGGCGGAGGCGGAGGCCGCAGGCGCTCGATGGACCTGGCATAGAAGGAATCGTCGGATCGGTGCACGCCCTCGACATCGACGAGGTCGCCCTCGTGCAGATCCGCCGCGGAGCGCGGGTCGCCCCAGCCGCCCACCGCGGTCTGGTCGTCGAAGTGCAGCACCGTATCGCCGATGGTGATGGTCTGCGCCTTCGCGTCGATGGCGTCAATGAACCCGAATAGCTCCAGCTCCTCGGGTTCCGGCAGCACGACGCAGATCTTGCGCGCGACAATGCCGTGCTCCGCGTCGAGGGTCGCCACCACCGCGAGTTGGTCGCCGACGTGTAGGTCATTCAGCGTGAGGGAGTCGTCGCCGCGCAGGATGACGGTGTCGTTCGTGACCTCGACGGGTAGCACGCCGATGGTCAGGTGCATGCCCTCAATGGCGGTGAGCGGGCCCCGGAAGTGGACGACGTCGTCCTCGCCGTCGTCGTCTCCCTGCGGGCGTATGGTGATGGTGCGCGCCAGCACGGTTCCGCCTGTTTGTAGCAACCCCTCGACTTCGACGAATTCGCCGACCTGGATGGCGTCGAGGGCGATCTTCTTGCCGTCCTTCTCGATGACGGTGGCGTTGGTGGTCATGACCGTTCGATCGTCGACCTGCAGCGTGGGCGGCGTCACCGCGCTGACTTCACCCGAGAACGTGGTGCCGGTGTTCTCGTGCTTCTCGTGCACCTTCCCGCCGGAGATGTTGAAGGCCAGCCTCCGGTGCTCGCGGGCGCGCAGGGCGGCGACGGCCAGCGAGGCCTCGATGCCGGCGCCGCGGAAGCGCAACGACGACGCGCCCGCCGGCACCTTGAGGAGCACGAAGCCACCCCGCGGGTCGGTGCTGGATGATGCTCAGCTATCTGGCCAGCCCGATCGGCTCTACGCGGTGGACGGCCTCGTCGACGCGGAGGGCGAGGTGCTGGTCGCGTCCATCTTCTCCAACGGCCGCCGCCACCTGAACGGCTGCCCGGTGGTCTACGCCAATGGCGCGCTCGTCCACCACGATACGCCGCTCTTCGACGAGCTGGGCGCGTACGCGCGCGAAGTGCTGCGCACGGTCGGGCTGCGGCGAAGTCCCTTCCACATGGAAGTCGTGCGCGACGCGCGCGGCCCCTGCCTCGTCGAGGTGGGGGCGCGGCTGGTGGGCCATTCGCACGCCTTCACCTGCCAGCGCATCCACGGCGGCGCCTTCGACTTCTTCGGGCTGGCCGCGGCGGGGTATTTCGGCAAGCCGATGGACCTGCGGCTCTCGTTCGAGCACTACGACCGCGTCCAGGCGGTCAAGGTCTACGGCGCCTCGGAAGTCGAGGGCACCGCCTACGAAGTGCGCGGCGTCGAGGAGGTCGAGGCGCTCCCTTCGTTCGACCGTTGGATCGTGAAGCCCAGGCCGGGCGTCGAGCTGCGCCGCACGGTGGATCTCTTCAGCGTTCCTTATTCACTGGTGCTGGTGGGGCCGCGCGGCGGCGAGCCGCTCGGCGTGGTCGGCGAACGCGTGCACGAGATGATCCGCCTCGAGGCCGGCGGGTCGATCATCGACCGCGCCCGCGTCGGCGGCGAGGCGCTGGCCGACAAGATGCGGCGCAAGCTGGGCTGGTTGGCGGAGCAGGCGCGCCGCACGCTCATGCACGCGACGGGGCAACGCTGAGCGCGTATTGCTCCTGCGCCGCTCGCTTCGTCAGGCGGAGCCACGCGTCGTGGAACGGCCGCACGTACATGCTCAGCACGGTCGGGAACGGCTGCTGCTCGCCGACGAGGCCGTAGCGCACTTCCTCTTTCCCCTGCGGCAGGTAGAGTGTTCCCGCCAGCCAGTCCCACACCGACAGGACCAGGCCATAGTTGACGTCGATATGCTCCGGCGCGGTGCCGTGGTGGCACTGGTGCTGCGCGGGGCTGTTGAAGACGTGGCTCCACAGTCTTCCGAAGCTCACCCACACGTGCGAGTGGCGCGCGTTGGAGAAGGCGAGGAAGGGCAGGTAGAGCACGTTGATCCCCCCCACTTCCAGCGGCCGCGCCCCCGGGACGAGGTGGAGCACCGCCACCTGCGCCGCGCCGACGAGAGCGCCCTGCACGAGCGAACGCCCGAGTGAATCGACCGGGTGCTCGCGGTAGTTCGAGATGGGCGTGAGCACCACGGCCGCGTGATGAACGCGGTGGAAGGCCCATAGCACCTGCACGCGGTGCGTGAGGAAGTGCCAGACGAACCCGCCCAGGTCGAATGCGAGGAACGCGGCCAGCGTCATGAGGCCCGTCGCCCACCACCCGCCTCCGACTGCGCTCCGCACCGGGAACCATTGGAGCAGCCTGGCAGTGACCAGGTCGCCGGAGACGGCCAGCGTTTCGAGCGCAGCGAAGAAGAGGACCTTCTCCACCGCGAAGTAGACGAAGTCCGCCCTCGCGGAGGGATGCGCGTAGACCTCCTTGGGGAAGATAGCGCCGGAAGCCGGCCAGGAATGCTTCGCCCGGCCTGCGCTCATCTCTGGCGAAGACAAGAAGGGCGAGCAGCAGGTAGCAGGCGATCCACACCGCCGTGGTGCGCTCGCTGAGGGCGAAGATCGACCAGAAGAAATCGCGCGCCGGCTCGTAGTTCGCGCCGAGGAATTGCCTCGCCGTGTCGGCCAGTCCGCGCATCGGCGCTAAAGATAGAGCGGCGCATCGGCAAGGGCATCGTTTGGCATCGAAACAAATCCGCGCCGCCCTGTGCTGCTCGGTCTGACCGCATTCCACGTCACGGGCGGGCTCATCCACCTCGCGCTAGTGGTCGGCCTGGTTCTGGTGGTGCTGCACTTCCTGACAGGCCGGCGCGGCGTCGCCTAGATCAACACCACTCCGTCGGCCGGGGTCGGGGGATGGTCCCCCGCGCCCGGCTCAAGCGAAGAGCCCTGCGAGAGGCTGGCCGCTGAAACCGGGGAGCAGCTTGCCTACGTCGCGTGCACCGAGCTGCGCGGCTGCGGCCGCGGCGAGGACACAGCGCAGGTCGGTGGTGACGGCGAGGTCGCGGCCCTCGTAGAGCTCGTCCTCGCGCAGGCCGGGCCAACGGCCGTGCACCCTGCCGCCGCGCACGCCGCCGCCCAGCAAGAACGCGACGCTGGCGTGGCCGTGGTCGGTGCCGTTGGTGCCGTTCTGGCGCACCGTGCGGCCGAACTCCGTGGCGGCCACCAGCACCACGTCGGCGGCGCGCGGGCCCAGATCGCGCACGAACGCCGCGAGCGCTTCGCCGAGCCGGCGCAGGTTGTTCGCAAGCTGGCCGGCCTGCGCGGTGTGCGTGTCCCAGCCGCCCGCGTCGGCGCAGCCCACCCGCAGCCCCACGTCCGCCTTGATGAGCTGTGCGAGCTGCCGCAGCGCTCCGGCGACGGGCCCGTTCGGGTACTCCGCGCCCGGCGCCGGCAGCTTGCGCTGAAGGAGCTGGAGCGCCGCGAACGCCTCCTTCCCGCTGGTCGCCACCGGCTCGCCATCGGGCTGCGCGGCGTACATCGCCTCGAACGCGGCCTGCGCCTGCTCGCGCGCACGCGGGCCCTTGCCGCCGGCAAGCGGCCGCAGCCGGAGCTGGTCGAGCGACGCGAACGCCAGTGCGTCGGGCGCCCCCTGCAGCGCCCGCGGCAGTCGCTGCGAGACGGCCACCGCCGCGAGCGGCGACGGCGCAGCGACCGGCGCGTCGCGCAGCAGTCGCGCCAGCCAGCCGTCGGGCGTGCCCTTCACACCCGGCGTGCCCATCTCGAGGAAGTCCTGCGCGTCGAAGTGCGAGCGCGTGGGTCGGGCGAGCCCACCGCGTGCACGAGCGCCAGCGACCGATCGCGCCAGAACGGCAGGAGCGCTTCGAGCGAAGGATGCAGCGCGAAACCCGGCTCGAGCGCCAGGAGGTCCTGCTCACTCGGCGCCAGCTGCGGGCGCAGATCGAAGTAGCGCGCCTCGCCCACCGGCGCGACGGCGTGCAGCCCGTCGAGCGCGCCGCGCAAGAAGAGGAACACGAGCGTCTTGCCGCCCTGCGGCTCGTCCGCGAGAGCGCGCCGCGCCCAGCGCGGCAGGAACGATCCCGCCGCGATCAGCGCGCCCGTCTGGAGGAAGAGGCGCCGGTTCATCGCCGCTGCATCTCCGGCGCGCCGAGGAGCAGCCCCACCGCGCGCGCCGGCAAGGGCTGCTCGCGGAGCTGCTCCACGATGTAGCTGCGCGTCCGTTCCGACAGTTCGGGCGCGCCGAGCTGCGCAACGGCCCTATCCAGGACCTCCTCCGGCCCGCCGCCCGCGAGGCGCGACAGGTCGAGCTTCACTCCGGGGACCTGGCCGTTGGCAAGCTGCAGCCCGAAGTCGATGCGCGCCAGCAGCGCCCCCGAGGAGAGCCAGGTCTGCGCCAGGTCGGGATAGCCGGTGGGCGGCTGCGCGGCGTAGAGCGGCTCGCCGATGCGCGCCACCGCCTTGGCGAGCGCCGCCGGATCGTCGACCGTGGCGTCGAGCGCGCGCACCGCGCCGGCGACCAGCTCCAGCGGCGAACGCACCTTGGCCCTGAGCGCGGCGCGGCTCCAGAACTCGGGCGACTCGAAAACGGCGCGCAGCATGCTGCGCAGATCGCCGCTCGTCTGCGCGTAGACCTGGGCGACGCGCTCGACCAGGGCCGCCGGCGGGTCGTCGCCGACGAAACGCCGCGCGAGCTTGCGCGCGATGAACCGCGCCGTCGACGGGTGCTCCTCGAGGATACGCAGCACCTGCGCGCCGTCCTCGACGCCGTGCCCCGGCGCGATGACGTGCCCCAGCACCACCTTGGGCCCGAAGTCGTGCATTCCGGGCTTGAAGACGAACCGCGGATCCTGCTGCGGACTCTCCACCGTCCAGCCGGTGAAGCAGCGCGCCACCTCGACGACGTCTTGCTGCGTGTAGCCGCCGTCGACGCCCAGCGTGTGCAGCTCGAGCAGCTCGCGCGCGTAGTTCTCGTTGATCCCGCGATTCTGCCTCGGGCGCGGCGCCGCGCTGCGCCAGTTGTCCAGGTAGATGAGCATCGCCGGGCTGTGCGCGGTGGCCTCGAGCAGTTCGCCGAAATTGCCCAGCGCGTTGGGGCGGAGCGCCTGCTCCTGGTACGCGGGCAGCAGCGCTGCTTCCTCCTGCTTTCCGGCAAAGACGTTGAAGGTGTTGAACCAGAGGTCGACCATCACCTCCTGGAGCTGTCGCTCGGACTCCACCGCGCGGAGAAGCTTCGCTTCCGAGAGCTGGCCGGTGAAGTCGCGCTTCATGGCGTTCGGCCGCATGGGCTGCTCGACGCGCTCGCCCTCGGGCGGCGGGGGCGCGTCCTTCAGCATCGCCTCGCGCTTGCCTTCCTTTCGCTGAGCGACGAGCTTCTGCACCAGCGCGCCGCTGTCCTGACGCAGCACCTCGAATCGCGCCAGCCGCTCCTCCAGGGCCGAGTCGTCGATTCGCTCGGGATGGAGCTGGTCCTCGAGGAAGGCCGCCGCGCCGACGCGCTGCACGCGCTCGCGATCGCGCGGCCGCGTCCCGAAGGTGGTGCGCGAGAGCAGGTGCTCGGTCGCTTCGGCGCGCGTGAGGCCCGCCTCGGGCGCGAGCATGTCGGGAATGTCGGACGCGAGGGGCGGCGTGACGTCCTTCCGCACGCCCTGCGAGCAGGCGAACAGTGCCAGACAGGCGAGAAACGCGCGCATGGCTCGCACCGCAGGACACAACAGCGGAAGGAAAGGTGAAATTCGGCAAGGGCCCCTCCGCCGAAGGTACTAGGGTTCTCTCCTGCGGCGCCTAGGGCATTTTCGGCCAGAAGCCAGGGTAATTGCCTATTGTCGGCCGCTCGCCGGGTCAGATACTTTGGGGCGGCGGCAGAAATCAGGCCCGCCTAGTCGGTACAAACCTCGCACACCCCCCGCGGGGCCACTCCGACCGAGCCGGCTGAGAGGCCGGCGCTTCCCATCGCGGCAGTCCAGGCCGCGCCGACAAACATGTCGGTAACGCCGCGCTGCCGGATCTGGCAAGCTCCGCTCCGTGCGCATCCTGCTGCGCCACCACAGCCACTACCGCTACCCGCGGCCTGCCGCGCTCGGACCGCACCTCATCCGCCTCCGACCAGCGCCGCACACGCGCGCCCGCATCGAGACATACAGCCTGAACGTCACCGCGCCGGGCCGCGTCCGCTGGCAGCAGGATCCGGCGGCCAACTACATCGCGCGCGTCACCTGGGGGGAGGAACAGGCGCGCCTTCCCGAGTTGGACGTGCTGGTCGAGCTGGCGGTGGACATCCGGCCGGTCAACCCTTTCGATTTCACGCTCGACGCCGATGCCGAGCGCGTGCCGCTTTCCTACGGCCCGCTCCTCCCCGAGCTGGCCGCCTATCTCGACCGCGGCGACGCGCGCTTCGCCTGCGGCGCGCTGGCCGACGAGTTCATCGGCTCGTTGCCCCGCGAGGGGCCCAGCGTGCAGCTTCTCGTCGAGATGAACAGGCGGGTGGCGAAGCGCGTCCGCTACGTCATCCGCGAGGAGCCGGGCATCTGGACGCCGGAGGAGACGCTCCGCCAGGGCCGCGGGAGCTGCCGCGACTCCGCCGTGCTGCTCATCGCGGCGCTCCGCTCTCGCGGGCTGGCGGCGCGATTTGCCAGCGGCTACCTGGTGCAGCTCACCGACGAAGGCATGCTGCCCGACCAGCCCAAGGGCGTCTCGCGGGACGTGGCCGATCTCCACGCCTGGGCGGAGGTCTTCCTGCCCGGCGCGGGCTGGGTCGGCCTCGATGCCACCAGCGGTCTTCTCTGCGGCGAGGGGCACATCCCGCTGGCCTGCACCGCCTCGCCCGCGCAGGCGGCGCCCATCGAGGGCACGAGCGACGTGCCCGCGGAGAAAGTCGAGTTCGAGACGCGCATCGGCCGCCTCGGGCACGAGGTGCGGCCGACCGCGCCGTTCACCGACGAAGCGTGGGACGCGCTGCAAAAAGCCGGTGCCGCCACCGACGACAAGCTGCGCGCGCTGGGCATCGAGCTCACCTGTGGCGGCGAGCCCACTTTCAACTCGCGCCTGCACGGCGAGCGGCCGGAGTGGAACAGCGAGGCGCTCGGGACCACCAAGTGGGAGCAGGGGCTCGCCCTCGCGCGCGAGCTGCGCGAGCGGCTGGTGCCGGGTGGCGTTCTCCTCCTGCGCCAAGGGAAGCAATATCCGGGAGAAAGCCTGCCGCGCTGGACGCTGGAGCTGATCGGCCGCAGCGACAAGAAACCCATCTGGCCCAAGGACGCCGCATCCGACTGGGCGTACGAGCGCGCCGCGGGCGACGTGGCGCTCCTGCCGCAGGCGCTGCGGCTCTGCGAGGCGATCGCTTCCCGGCTGGGCGTGGCCGGCTTCGTGCACGAGGCGTACGAGGATCCGTGGCGGTTCGTCCAGGAAGAGGCCGCCCTTCCCCTCGAGGTGGATCCGCACTCTGCCGATCTGCGCGATCCCGAGGAGCGCCGCAGGCTCGCGTGCGTTCTCGACCGCGGGCTGCAGGCTCCGGCGGGATTCGTGCTGCCGCTGGCGGGCTCTCGCAGCGAACGCTGGGAGTTCCGGCGCGGCAGGCTTTATCTTCTCGTCGGAGACGCGCCCGTCGGCCTGCGCCTGCCGCTCGCGTCGCTGGGGCCAGGGCCGCCGCCTCCGCCTCCTCCCGAGGAGTCTTTCGAACCACCCGACCCGCGCGGCCCCCCCGAGGCGGCCGAACAGGCGCGGCAAAAAGAGGAGCAGCGTCTGGCGCGCCTCGTGGGTGAGGGCAAAGTACAGTCCGCTCAGGGAAAATTTTCTCCCGCGCTCGCGCCGCAGCGCGCTTCTCCTCCGCCTCCCGCTCCGGCGACCGCGGTGCGCACCGCGCTCTGCGTCGAGCCGCGCGGCGGCGCGCTACATGTCTTCATTCCCCCGGTGGCAACGCCGGAAGAGTTCCTGCGCATCGTCGCGGCGGTCGACGAGTCGCGCGGCGACGTCCCCGTCCTGCTCGAGGGATATCCGCCCCCGCGCAGCAAGGAGCTGACGGGATTCTCGGTCACGCCGGACCCGGGCGTCCTGGAAGTGAACTTGCCCCCGACTTCCGGATTCCAGGAGCACGCCGCGCTGGTCGACACCGTCTACGACGCCGCGCTGCACACGGGCCTGCACGCCGAGAAGTACCTGGTCGACGGCCGCCAGGCCGGCAGCGGCGGCGGCAACCATCTGACGCTGGGCGGACCCACGCCGCTGCGGAGTCCGTTCGTGCGCGACCCGCGCCTGCTGGCGAGCTTCATCACCTTCGCGCAACACCATCCTTCGCTCTCGTACTTGTTCAGTGGTCTCTTCGTCGGCCCCACCTCGCAGGCCCCGCGCCTCGACGAGGCCCGCCACGACGCGCTCTACGAGATGGAGATCGCCCTCACGCGCGCTTTCGCCGACGAGCCCGCGCCGCCCTGGCTCTCCGACGCGCTCTTTCGTCACCTGCTCGTCGACGTGACCGGCAACACCCACCGCGCCGAGATCTGCATCGACAAGCTCTTCGACTGGCACACGCCCCACGGACGCCAGGGGCTCATCGAGCTGCGCGCCTTCGAGATGCCGCCCCATCCGCGCATGATGGAGGCGCAGGCGCAGCTGGTGCGCGCGCTGGTGGCCGCATTCGCGCTGGAGCCGTATCGCGCGCCGCTGGTGCGCTGGGGGCAGGAGTTGCACGACCGGTTCCTCCTGCCCACCTGGCTGTGGCGCGACTTCGAAGACGTGCTCACCTTCCTCGCCGCGCGCGGTCTACCGCACCCGGCTGAGGCCTACCGCGCCTTTCTCGAATTGCGCTGCCCCGTCGCCGGACAGCTCCAGGCCAGCGACGTGCGGGTCGAGGTGCGCAACGCGCTCGAGCCCTGGAACGTGCTTGGCGAGGAGCCGGCGGCGGGCGGGACCTCGCGCTACGTGGACTCCTCGGTCGAGCGCATCGAGGTGCGCTGCGAGGGTCTGGTTCCCGGCCGCCACGAAGTGCTGGTGAACGGCCATCTCCTGCCGTTGCGCCAGACGGGCCGCGCCGGCGAAGCCGCGGCGGGCGTGCGTTTCCGCGCCTGGGCCCCGCCACACAGCCTCCACCCGCACCTCGGTGTCCACCATCCGCTGCGCGTCGACGTGCTCGATCGTTGGTCCCGCCGCTCGCTGGGCGCCTGCGCGTACCACGTCTGGCATCCCGAGGGCCGTGCCTTCGAGACGCCGCCGCTGACCCGTTTCGAAGCTGCTGCGCGCCGCGCGCAGCGCTTCACCGAGGAGGGCCCGCTGCCCTTCCCGGTGCTGCCCTCGCCTGCCTCGCCCAACCCGGATACGCCCTGGACGCTCGACCTGCGCCGCCTATGAGCCTGCTCGAAGGATACCGGCCCATCGCCGGCACATACGACGAAGTCTTCGCCGAGGACGGCTCCATCCGCGCTCCCTTCACAGGGTCCTTCTCGACCTTCGGCCGGCGCGCGACGGACGATTTCGCCCGCAGCCAGTCGCTGGCCGAGCGGGCGCTGCTCAACCAGGGCGTCACCTTCTCCGTCTTCAGCGACGCGCGCGGCTCGGAGAAGATCTTCCCCTTCTGCCTCGTGCCGCGGCCCATCTCCGCTTCCGACTGGAGCGAGCTGGAGCGCGGACTCATCCAGCGGTTGCGCGCGCTGTCGCTCTTTCTCGACGACGTCTACGGCGAGCAGAAGATCCTCGCCGAGAACCGCATCCCGCGCGAGCTGGTGCTGGGCGCGCGCCACTATCTGCCGCTGCTCAAGGACATCCGTCCTCCCGGCGGCGTGCGCGTGCACGTGAGCGGCATCGATCTGATCCGCGATCCCGCGGGAACGTTCCGTGTGCTGGAGGACAACCTGCGCACGCCCAGCGGCGTGAGCTACGTGCTGGAGAACCGCCTCGTCTCCAAGCGCGTCCTGCCGCGCGCGGTGGATGCCGCGCGATTGCAGCGCGTCGATCACTACCCCGCGCGCCTGGCGGAGACGCTGCGCAGCGTCGCGCCGGAGAGCGATGACGCAACCGTGGTGCTGCTCACGCCGGGGCCCTTCAACTCCGCCTATTTCGAGCACAGCTTCCTCGCCCGCACCATGGGCATCGAGCTGGTGCAGGCGCCCGATCTCTATGTCGACGACGACAAGGTCTGGTTGCGCACCACGCTCGGCCCGCGCCGCGTCCACGCCATCTACCGGCGCACCGACGAGGCGTTCCTCGATCCCGAGGTCTTCCGCAAGGACAGCCTCATCGGCGTGCCTGGACTGATGCGCGCTTATGCCAAAGGCAACGTCGCGCTCGCCAACGCGCCCGGCAACGGCGTGGCCGACGACAAGGCCGTCTATGCCTTCGTGCCGGAGATGATCCGTTTCTACCTCTCGGAGGAGCCGCTGCTCGATCAGGTTCCCACCTGGCTCTGCTTCCGCGACGAGGACCGCGCTTACGTGCTCGAGCACCTGCACGAGCTGGTGGTCAAGGCGGTGGACGAGGCGGGCGGCTACGGCATGTTGATGGGCCCGCAATCCACCGCCCCCCAGCGCGAGGAGTTCAAGGCGAAGATCCGCGCCGAGCCGCGCAAGTACGTCGCGCAGAGAAGGATCGAGCTGTCCACCTGCCCCACCTGGGACGCGGCCCGCGGCCAGGTGACGCCCCGCCGCGTCGATCTCCGCCCATATCTGCTCTTCGGCAAGTCCGGCCCCTGGGCGCTGCCGGGCGGGCTCACCCGCGTGGCGCTCGTCGAGGGATCGTACGTGGTCAACTCCAGCCAGGGCGGCGGTTCGAAGGATACCTGGGTGCTCAAGCCATGATCTCGCGCGCCGCCGACCACTGCTTCTGGTTCGGGCGCTATCTCGAGCGCGCGGAGAGCACGGCGCGGCTGCTGCAAGTCACCGCGGCGCTCGCGCTCGACGGGGATCTGACGCCTTTGCAGTGTTGGCAGCCGGTGGTCATCACCGCCGGCGAGCTGGAGAGCTTCGTCAAGGCGCGCGGCGAGGAGGCGCTCGGCGACGGCGAGGTGGTGCAGGAATATCTTTCTTTTGGCCGGGTGGGCGTGTGCATCGAGCGATCGATCGCCGCCGCGCGAGAGAACGCCCGCTCGGTGCGCGAGGTGGTCTCGCTCGAGGCCTGGGAAAGCATCAACGAGCTGCACCTCTGGATGCAGTCTCCCGCCGCGCGCGCCGTATACGAGGAGCACCGCTACGGCTTCTACCGGCACACCCGCCGCGACGCGCAGCTCTGCCTCGGCCTTCTGCGCGGCACCATGCTGCACGACTCGGCGCTCGATTTCATCTGGACCGGCGTCATGCTCGAGCGCAGCGGCCAGACCGCGCGCATCCTCGACGTGCACCACCATGCCTTCACGACCGCGGCGCAGGCGCACCCGGTGGTCGAGGTTTCACTCTGGCTCTCCTTGCTGCGCGCCTGCTACGGATTCGAAGCGTTCATGAAGACCCACCGCGGCCCGGTGACCGCGGAGGCAGTGGCGGCATTCCTCGTCTTCGAGCCGCGTTTCCCCCGCGCCGTGCGGCATTGCGTACGGCGCGCGCGGGAGTGGCTGGCGCGTATCCGGCCCGATCCCGCACTGCGCGCGCTGGAGCGTCTGCGGGCGCTGGAAACCTGGCTCGACGGGCAGGCGAACCGGGCGCTCGACGCAGCCGCGTTGCACGAGACGCTCACCGCCGTGGTGGAGGAGACCGACGCCGCGTGCGACGAGATCTCCGTCGAGCTTCTGGCCGCGCCACCCGGACCGGATGCCGCGCCCGGCCAGTAGGGGCACGCGCGCCAGCGCTACGACCAACGACCAAACGAGAACCAGAACGAGACCGAGAACGGTTTTCGTTGATGGTTTTCGTTTTGGGTTTTCGTTTTCGTTGATGGTTTTCGTTTTGGGTTTCGTTGGGTGCAGCCTCGCGCCAGCCTGCGGCTGGCACTGCGGCTGCAATGTCTTGGGTGGCGTTTCTTGTAGCTCGCTGCGCTCGC
>WNFD01005038.1_pt1 | contig 13237 bp, 14 predicted proteins | sample 5400491 | NCBI WGS metagenome assembly WNFD01 (sample SAMN13153343, study PRJNA577476) | soil metagenome | isolation source: 120 cm saprolite under Douglas fir tree site 2 hole 2 replicate 2 | place: USA:California | collected 2015-04-18 | reverse complement strand
GCAATGATTACGAATTTTGTCCCCGGCTCCTATGTCACCCATGACCAGTTGCACATTCGCGGTGGCCATCAGACCAGCTGGCTGATAGACGGTGTCCCTGTGCCCAATACCAACATTGCTTCCAATCTCGCCCCGCAGGTTGATCCGAAGGACATCGACTACATGGAGGTCAATCGGGGAAGTTACAGCGCGGACATGGGCGACCGGACATATGGGGTGTTCAACATCGTTCCGCGCTCTGGCTTCGAACGCAATAATCAAGCAGAACTCGTTCTCAGCGCCGGCAACTTTAATCAAACTAATGACCAATTCAGCTTCGGCAGTCACACCGAGCGTTTTGCTTACTACGCCAGTTTGAATGGGAACCGCAGCGATCTCGGCCTGCAACCGCCGGTTGCGAATGTGGTCCATGACGCCGCCAATGGGTACGGAGGTTTCGGATCATTTATCTTCAACGTCGATCCCTCCGACCAATTGCGCCTCGTGACTTCGGCCCGTCAGGACTACTATCAGATCCCCTACGACCCTTTTCCCAACGACCTTGAGAACGGATCGATCGCAGGGAACGGCTTCACTCCGCAATACCCCACCATCGGGCTTCGTGACGGCAACCACGAATCCGACGCGCTGGTTAATTTCTCGTTGGTCCACACGTTCAACTCCAAGGTTCTGCTGACCGTCTCGCCCTTCTATCACCGCAACGTCGCCAACTACGACAGTTCGCCTGCTGACGTTGATCTCGCCAGCACCGATCACCACACATCGGCTTACGCGGGCGGTCAGGTGAGTTTCAGCGCAAACGTCGCGCAGAATAGCCTGCAGACGGGCTTCTACGGCTTTCACCAGAGTGACAGCCAGTCGTTCGGGCTTATTTTCAACGACGGCAGTGGCACTTCGCCTCTCGCGGAGAGTGATCGCGCATCGGGCGGACTGGAAGCCTTCTTCATCGACGACAAGTTCAAGCCATTCTCCTGGCTGACTCTCTCCGCTGGAATGCGCCCGACGCACTTCAGCGGTGGAATGACGGAGAACTCCGTCAGCCCACGGTTCGGGGCCACGTTGACTGTCCCGCACCTGAATTGGACCCTCCGCGCGTTCTACGGCCACTATTACCAGGCCCCGCCTCTGCTAACGGTTTCGGGGCCTTTGGAGCAGTTTTGCAACACGAATAGCTGCGGGTTCCTCCCGCTTTTGGGGGAACGCGACGAGGAACATCAGTTCGGAGTCACGATTCCCTATCGCGGATGGATATTCGATGTCGATAACTTTCAAACCAATGCCCACAACTTCTTTGACCATAGCTGCATCGGATCGGGACTGTGTTTACCCATCACCATTGGACGAGCCAAGGTTCGAGGCTGGGAAGCGACCCTCCGGTCTCCGCGTATCGCCCACCGCGGGCAAATCCATCTCGCCTACTCCAATCAGATTGCCCAAGGCGCCGGCGCCATCAACGGAGGCTTTACCGATTTCACCACCAATGTTTGCGACCCGGACCCCGGATATTGTCCTCTCGATCACGACCAGCGCAATACCCTCAACATTGGTGGCGACGTTACGCTCCCGTGGCGGTCCTACGCTTCCACCAACGTTTACTACGGTTCTGGTTTCAGCAATGCTTTCACTGGACAGCCATATCCGGGTGACCACTTGCCGCAACACACAACTTTCGATCTCTCCCTCGGCAAGGATTTCGGCGAGCGCTTTTCCGCATCGTTGAATGCCCTGAACGTTGCCAACCGTCGAGTGGACCTCGACAACAGCCAGACCTTCGGCGGCTTCCACTGGAATAATCCGCGTGAGATTTATGTGGAGTTTCGGTATCGTTTTCATTATTGAACTGGGCTTTGAAAGGGCCCGACTTCCAGTCGTGCCGAAAAGTGCTTCACCCTGATTTTGGACGGCTTCAGCCGCTAAGGGTTGAGCCTACTCGTATGATGGCTTCTGGAGAGATGAAATGAGACCAATGCTCTTAGTTTTGTTGTTCATAACAGTGATGACGGTTGCGTGCAATAAGAACTCGAACCAGAACTCGTCTCAGCCGACCGTCGTCGTGCCGCCTCAACTATCCGCCAAGCGCTACCACCTGAAAGGCAAAGTCGTTTCCGTAGACAAACAATCCAAGATGCTCAACGTGGACGGCGAAGCCATCCCTGACTTCATGGACGCGATGACCATGCCCTACGAAGTCAAGCCCGAAAGCGAGTTGGACAAACTCAAGCCCGGAGACGGCATCAGCGCCGACGTGGTGCTTCAGAATGAAAAAGCCTGGCTGGAAAACATAGTCGTCACTGGCCACTCGACGGCGGCGGGGAAACTGCAATGAAGTACGTTCTTCTTGCTTTGGCAATTCTGGGGATCGCCGCATCCTCCCTCGCCCTGCGCGAACACTACCGCACCGATGTTTCTCCCTGCGACATCAACGAGCGCTGGGACTGCGGCATCGTCAATCACAGTCCTTTCGCGATGATCTGGGGAGTTCCGGTCGCCGTGATCGGAATCGCCGGCTATTTCGCGCTGGGAATTCTTTCTCTGCGACGCGCTTATCGCCTGATGCTGGCCGGGGCGCTGGCCGGACTGACCTTCTCACTCTACCTAGCCCACATTGAGTCCCATGTGCTGGGCGTCTGGTGCATTTACTGCGCAATTTCGCTAGGAACGATTTCGCTGATCACGCTGCTGCTCATCGCGACGGTTGTAAGTCAGGCAATCCGCCGTCCAGCCTCTTCTTGATCCTCTCCGTGCCTCCGGGTCTCCGTGGTGAAAGATTTTTCCAAACAAAAAGGCGACCCTTGCGGATCGCCTTTGAACGAATTGTAAGTGGTTGTTAGACAGCCTTCACGTTCTCGGCCTGCCACCCTTTCGGTCCCTTGACTACATCGAATGACACTTGCTGACCTTCTTGCAGGCTGCGGAATCCACCCGATTGAATGGCCGAGAAGTGTACGAATACATCCTCGCCGTTCTGGCGGCTGATAAACCCATAACCTTTGGCGTCGTTAAACCACTTTACGGTTCCTGTTTCCATGGTAGTGCTTTGTTTCCTTTATGTTGAAATCGCGCTGAATTTCCGCTGAACTTTCTGCTCCGGCAGTTCACGCACTAGGCGGGAGGTGCACTTGCAGGGTACCGCAAGAATCCAACGCACGTTAATTCTACCCGATCAGGTCAAGCCCTTTCCAGAACAGAAGTAACCCGTGTGGGTAGGCAAGCCTCGTGTGGGTCGGACATTCCTGTCCGACAAAACCTTGGGAATGTGAACACTTCAATTGTTCACAGATCACTGACAGCATTGTAGGGCTTTGATAGAAGTCAAAAGCGTCGGACAAGACTGTCCGACCCACACAGGCCCAGCATTGTCCCAGCGCATTCCTCTCGAAAGAATGTATGACTACCGGCGTATGTTGCCACATCACCAGAAACATGGAAGGGCTCTTTTCGTAACGTTCTGCAAGGCCTCACGGGATCCGTTTTCTGCTGAAGCTCGCGACAGCGTGCTGCGATGTTGCCTGAGAGGCCACGGCAACCGATTTCTGCTTCATGCAGCCGCCGTTATGCCCGAGCACGTCCATCTTCTGCTGACTCCCCTGTGCAACGAAAAAGGCTGGCCCTACGGTTTGCCAGCAATTCTGAAGTTAATCAAGGGAGCCCCGGCCCGAAGCGTCAACAAGCTGCTCGGCTCCTCCGGCCCAGTCTGGCAAGAAGAGTCCTTCGACCACCTCTTACGGTCGCAAGAAAGTTTGAAAGAAAAGCTGGAGTACATCCGCCAAAACCCCGTGCGCCGAGGCCTTGTAAGTAGGCCGGAGGACTACCGCTGGCTCTGGGTCGAGCAAGGCCCATGTGAAGAGGCAAGCCTCGTGTGTGTCGGACATTCCTGTTCGACGCCTTTGACTTTGATTTTGCTTAACCCAGAAGAGCAAGTTCAGGAGCAGAACCAACGTCAAAAGCGTCGGACAGGAATGTCCGACCCACCCGGGCCTTCGCATTTTCGAGGGATCCTTCCCACTTTTTACTCTTCTGGTTCGTAACGCCCGTGGTTCGGGCTACTCGCTCCGCAGCAGCTCCAGCACGCGGTCGAAGTCCGAGAGGTTCCGGTACTCGATCACGATTTTCCCTTTGCCCTGCCAGTCCGTGATGCGCACCCGCGTTCCCAGCAGGCGCTCGAGCTCCAGCTGTGCGGCGCGGACGTTGGGATCGACTGGTTTTTCCGGACGCGGATCCGGCTTGTGCAGCTCAGGGTTGCGGTGATAGTCCACACGCTCTTTGAGCTGCTTTACGGTCAGACCCAAATCAACGGTGGTTTGAGCCAGCAGTTCGAGCCCGTGCTCATCGAGGAACGGGGCGGCTTCAAGCAGGAGCCTGGCTTCGCTGAATCCCAGCTTGCCTTCGCCTAGAAGATCTAGCACCCGCTGCGGCAGCTTGAGCAAGCGCATGTAGTTGGCCACCGACTCACGCGAGACTCCAGTGCGCTGACCGATTTGCTCCTGGGTCAGATTGAAATCGCGGCTCAGACGCGAGAAGGCATGGGCTTGCTCCAGGCAATTCAGGTCCTGGCGTTGCAGATTTTCGACAATCGTCATCTCCGCTGCCTGCTCGTCGCCCAGCCGGCGAACGATTGCGGAAACCGTCGTCTTCCCTGCCAGCTTTGACGCCCGGCAGCGGCGCTCTCCGAGCACCAGCAGGTAGCGGCCGTTTGCTCCCGGACGCACGACAATTGGCTGCGCCAGGCCGCTGGCTTTGATGGAGTCCGCCAGTTCGTTCAACGCAGCGGGATCGAACGCACGCCGCGTCTGGTAAGGGTTTTCGTCAATCAGATCAAGCGGGATCTGTTCGACGACATCGCCTTCGGCGCGCGCCTGGATCTCCGCGACACGAGCGGGAACCGGTGCTGGTGGCGGCATGACCGCTGGCGCAGGAGCCGTAACCACGCGCGGACCCGATGGCAAAAGCGAATCCAATCCGCGGCCTAGCGCCCGGCGTTTCTCGGTTGACTTATGTTCCTCGATGGCGGCCACACTTCCTCCATTGATATAGTGTGTGTTAGTTACTATATCTTAAAGATATTTCAACCTTTAAGATCCATCGTGATCAACTTATTGCGATCGCGCCAGCGGCGCCAGCGCGGAGCATTGACCACCTGCTTCTCTTCCCCTTCGGCAGACTGCTCGGATGATTCCGACTGCGCCGGCTCCGCGAAAGCTTCGAATCCCGGCATATGCTTGGCGATGATTTCTCTCGCCAGCTGCACGTAGCTCTCGGCGCCGCGCGAACGATCGTCGTATAGAAGTACCGGCTTGCCGTGGCTTGGGGCCTCGGCCAGGCGAACATTGCGGGGAATCGTTGTGGCGAAGACCTTCTCGCCGAAGAAGCGCTTAAGTTCCGCCGTGACTTGCTGCGCCAGGTTGGTTCGCTCGTCGAACATGGTCAGAACCACGCCTTCGATTTCGAGAGATGGATTCAGCGCTGCGCGGATGCGCTCAATGGTGTCGAGCAACTCCGAGATTCCTTCCAGCGCGAAGTATTCCGCCTGCATCGGAATCAGGACCGCGTCGGCACCTACGAGCGAATTCAGGGTCAGCAGATCCAGCGCCGGCGGACAATCTATAACGATGAAGTTGAAGCGGTCACGAAGCGGAGTCAGGGCATCGCGAAGGCGGAATTCCCTGTTGTCAGCATCTACCAGCTCGAAATTTACTCCGATGAGATTCTTATGCGCCGGCAGTAAGAAGAGGTGCTCGAGCTCTGTCTTCTGGAGCGCGCTCATGGCGTCGCACTCGCCGATGAGCACTTTGTAAGTGCTGTTTCGCTCGGGATCTTTGGCCAAGCCGAAGCCACTGGTCGAATTTGACTGAGGATCGCAATCCACCAGGAGCGTGTTCAAGTTGGCCGCAGCCAGCGAGGCCGCAAGATTAATGGCAGTCGTAGTCTTCCCGACGCCGCCCTTCTGATTGGCAACAGCGATAATGCGGGCCATTTAAGTTTTTCGGAGAACCAGAGACTTATTCGCAGCATAGTTCGTAAAGTTGGCGTTGGCAATGACGGATTGCGGTGCAGGTACTAGTGAATCCTTACTGGCTGACTTTGGATGAGCTTGCAGGGGAATGGGGCCCAGCTTTCCACATTGGCTATGTTCCACGTGGAACATAGCCCGGGCAATTACTGGAGTGGTCCGGTGTTCCACGTGGAACATTCTCGTCAAGCGGCCAAGCGACCGACCAACAGGCTGCGGCTTTGCGATAGCGGAAGTGGCACAGCATTGTCCCAGCTGACGTCGCCGAGGGCCGACGTTGCGATTCTAATCTGGGCATCGCCGATTAAGAGGGCAATGCTACCGTTTGGCGCGACTAGTCTATGTGCCACGGGCAGAATCTGTTCAAAGCGCTCAACCGCTCTTAGAATCACCAGGCTTGCCTGGTCGGACAGCTGCTCGGCTCGGTTTGCGAAAACTCTTACACCGGGGAGTCCCAAAGCTCGGACCACTTCGCGCAGGAATACTGCCTTTCTCTGGTTTGACTCGATGAGCGTTAAATTCAGCGCTGGATTCCAAATCTTGAGCGGGAGACCTGGGAATCCTGCGCCTGAGCCAATGTCGATTGCATTCTCGTGTGCGGCGGGGACGAGGAAGAGATGCCGGGCAGCGAACAGGGACTCTCCGAAGTGGCGCGTGATGACTTCTTCGGGATCGCGGACCGCAGTCAGGTTGACGTGAGGGTTCCACTTCATCAGCAGATTGGCGTAGGTTGCGATCTGCCCTAGCTGCAATGCAGACAAATGCGATTCCTGCAAGAACGGGAGGAGAAGTTCGGCAATCCGATCTCGCGTCATAAGGACATCGCGCATTGTAGCTGAGTTACTGGGTTGAGACGAAACCGCACCTTGAGAGCATAGTTGGCGCGAATATTAACTCGATTAGCAAGCGAACCAATAGTATAAAAAGTGGGAAACCATAGTTAACGGAAGCCGCTTTTGATGGCCTGTTTTACCATAATTCTCGGGTGTGGCTAGGACAAGTGGAATTAAAACATCTGACGAATCCAACTAGTAAGTATCTACTCGGTCGGTTTCGAGTGCCGCAAGTCAAGATTGATTCTGCTACTCGGACAATCACGGCTTGACAGTACTCCATATTTCTGCAAACATGGAAATATGAAGGTGAGTACTGACCAAGTCACTAAATACGCGGACATGTTTTCGGCGATGGGGACGGAGCCTCGGCTGCGGATTATGCAACTACTGCTGTCGGCGCATCCGGACGGATTGGTCGTGGGTGAGATCCAGGAGGAATTGGGGATCCCGAACTCGACCTTGTCTCATCATCTCGACAAGCTCAGGAATGAAGATCTGGTGCGGGTGCAACGGCAGAGCACGTTCTTGCGCTACACGGCTAATGCCGAAGCGCTGCAGGAATTATTGCAGTTTTTGTATGCGGAATGTTGTACGCGCAATCAGGCGGTGCGGCCGCAGGATATTGTGCAGATTTGTACTTGAGGGTACGGAGCCTATCGCCCAAGGGACAGAAAAATCAGCGACCCGCGGTCGGCGGACAGATGTGTCCCTATGCAACAAAGATTTGGGAACCATGGAGGCGCTATGGAAGGCGCGGACGTCAGGGAAATAGTGAAAGACAAATACGGGAAGGCGCCGCTGCATCTGAAGAGTGAGGGTAGAGGTTGCTGTGGGGCGACGCCGGCGAGCGGGTTGGGGTGTGATCCGATCACCACCAATCTTTATGACGGGGCGCAGACCAAGCAAGTGCCGGAAGAGGCAGTACTGGCATCGCTAGGCTGCGGAAATCCGACCGCGCTGGCGCAACTGAATCCTGGCGAGGTTGTGCTCGACCTAGGCTCCGGCGGTGGAATTGATGTGCTGCTTTCAGCGAAGCGCGTTGGGCCGACAGGCAAAGCCTATGGTCTGGACATGACCGACGAAATGCTGGCGCTGGCGAACGAAAACAAGCGCAGAGCGGGCGCAGACAATGTTGAGTTTCTGAGGGGCGAGATCGAGCAGATTCCGCTGCCGGATAGTTCGGTGGACGTGATCATTTCGAATTGCGTGATCAATCTTTCTGCAGATAAGGACCGAGTGCTGCGGGAGGCGCTGCGGGTGCTCAAGCCGGGCGGCCGGCTCGCGGTTTCGGACGTGGTTACGCGCGGCGACGTCGCGCCGGAAATCCGTCACAGCGTGTTGTTGTGGGTGGGATGCGTGGCGGGTGCGCTGGATGAGAATGAATATCAAGAGAAACTACAGGCTGCAGGCTTTGAGCAGATCAGTATTGAACCGACGCGAATTTATCGGGTGGAAGATGCGCGGGAGTTTTTGTCGTCGGCTGGAGTTGATGTGGATGCGATTGCGCCGCAGGTGGATGGGAAGTTCATGAGCGGGTTTGTGAGAGCAGTGAAGCCGGAGGGGGTTTGTTGCGGGCCTACTTGTTGCAAGTGAGAAGCAATTAGCACTTGGATCCTTCATGCTTTCTTTCGCCCCTTTCGGGGCTGGGTATGTTGTGCGTTGTACCCAGGGCTTGCGCCCTGGGCTGCACTCTTCCGCCGCTTCGCGGCTGGAAGGGGCGTTCGGCATTTTGGGGTCATTGTTTAACCGTGTCGCTAGCCACTAAGCACTAAACGCCAAACCTCCAAGGATGCGTGCACCACCATGAAAGACCACTACAACGTTCTGTTTCTTTGCACTGGGAACTCGGCGCGGTCGATCATGGCCGAGGCGATCCTGAACTTCAAGGGCAAGCCCAGGTTCACCGCCTACAGCGCGGGGAGTCATCCGTCGGGAGCGGTGCGGCCTCAGGCGCTCGAGCGGCTTGAGGCAGCTCGAATTCCAACGCGAGATCTGCGGAGCAAGAGTTGGGATGAATTCGCTGAGCCAAGCGCGCCCCAGCTGGATTTTGTTTTTACCGTCTGCGACAACGCAGCGAGAGAAGTTTGCCCGATCTGGCCGGGGCAGCCGATCACTGCTCACTGGGGCGTTCCGGATCCGGCAGCGGTTCACGGGTCACCTTAAGAACGATCGGCGCAGGAAGTGGAACGCGCAAATCGCGAAGCGTTTTCGATTCTCGAACGACGCATCGGACTGTTTCTATCTCTGCCGCTTGCATCCATTGACAAGCTGGCCCTCAAGAAAGAAGTCGATGAGATCGGCCAGCAATGAGATCAAAATTACCCGCCCGCCTCGTTGCGGAATTCTTCGGGACTGGATTCCTGGTTGCAGCCGTGGTCGGGTCCGGAATTATGGCGGAGCGGCTGGCCGGCAACGCAGCCCTCGCGCTGCTTGCGAATACGATCGCTACGGGAGCGGCTCTGGTTGCGCTGATTCTAGCGTTCGGATCTATTTCCGGCGCGCATTTTAATCCGGTGGTTTCGCTGGCGGATGCAATCGAAGGCGGACTGGCGTGGCGCGAGGTTCCCGCCTACATCGTCGCGCAGGTTCTGGGCGGGGTTGCGGGGACAATGCTCGCGCACTGGATGTTCGTGCTGCCTCTGGTATCTTTTTCGCGCCACGCGCGCAGCGGGCCAGCGCAGGTCTTGAGCGAATTCGTAGCGACCTTCGGACTGATGTGCGTCATCTGGGGATGTTCGCGGTCGCGTCCGAATGTAGTGCCTTTTGCGGTGGGAAGTTATATTGCGGCGGCGTACTGGTTCACTGCGTCCACATCATTCGCGAATCCGGCGGTGACCATTGCGAGATCGCTTAGCGACACCTTTGCCGGGATTCGTCCAGCAGACGTTTTGCCGTTCGTGATTGCGCAGTTTGCGGGAGGGATTGCGGCGACGTTTGTTTTTCGTTGGCTGGGGCGTGGTTCCGGCGCGGAAGAAAAAATTTCCTGACAAGAACAAAGCCGAAAATCAAAGTCAAAGGCGTCGGACAAGAGTGTCCGACCCACACGAGTTCTTACGGGTGGTGGGAATCAAGATGGGTCGCGCGATATTTCGCTCCTTTTTGGTTGCCTGCGGAATGGCAGAGGGACGCAAAAAATGCAACACCTCATGGTCCCGGTCGAGCATATACTGCCCGACAAGCGGGCCACTCGCCCTCATGGTTTGACATCAGAACGTCTGAAAAGGAGAGACAAGATGCGATTGCATTGGATGTTTGGTGTGCTGCTTACTGCGGCTATGGTCACACCGGGGTCGGCGCAGATTTCGGTGTACATCGGGACACCGCCGCCGGTAGTGGTTTATGAAAGACCGGGGCCGCCTCCTGACGCGGGTTTCGTTTGGATCGAGGGTTATTGGGCGCCTGTGGGTCACCACTACAAATGGGTGAAGGGACGCTGGGAGCGCCCTCCGTATGCAGGGGCTTACTGGACGCATCCGCACTACGACCATTACAAGGAAGGCTGGGTGCTGCACGAGGGACATTGGGACCACGAGGACCACGACAACGGGTATTGGAAGGAGCATGATCACGGTAAAGGGCATGGGGACCATGAGGGCAATGGGCACGAACATCATGATTAGGGGATCTGCTCCTTCAAGGAACCGGGAACCAAGATGGTAAAAGGTGGTTCGTGGCTCGCGATGATTCCTCATTGCCGCAGAGCGGGCGGGGAAGCGGGAGGGGCCCGCAGGGAGGAAGTGGGAAGTTCGTTGTCTCAGGAACCAGGAAAGGTAACGTGGCCGCGAAAGTCCCCGCCCAGTCCCTCCAAAGAACAGAGAGACAAGGATGGGGCACCCGAACAATTCACGGAACGATGACTGCGGCACCGTCGATGGCATCGTTCTTTACTGCGGCTAGCGCTTGGTTGGCCTGATCGAGCGAGAATCGGGTGACCTTGGGACGGAGGTTGATCTCGCTGGCTAGCTGCAGGAAGTCGCGGGCGTCGGCGCGGGTCATATTTGCGACGCTGCGAATTTGCCGCTCACCCCAGAGCAACTTGTCGTAGTCGAATTGGGGGATGCGATCGAGGTGGATGGCGTTGATCGCGACCACGCCGCCTTTGCGCAGGCTGGCCAGTGCGGAGATGACGACGTCGCCGCTGGGAGCGAAAGTGACGGCGCGGTCGAGTTCGACGGGCGGACGGTCTTTTTCTCCTCCAACCCAGGTTGCTCCCAGCGAAGCTGCCAGCTTGCGATGAGATTCGCCGCGGGTGGAAACGTAAACCTCACAATTCCACGCCTGCAACACAGCGATCGCCAGATGCGCGGAGGCGCCGAACCCGAAGAGGCCGACGCGCTCGCGTTTTTCGACGCCGGCGACGCGGAGGCTGCGAAAGCCGATGATTCCGGCGCACAAGAGCGGAGCGGCGTGGAGATCATCGAGGGCGGCGGGGATTGGAAAGACAAAATCGGCGCGAGCCAACGCGTATTCGGCGTAGCCTCCGTTGACTGTGTAGCCGGTAAAGGTTGGCGAGTCGCAAAGGTTCTCTTCGCCACGCCGGCAGTACGGGCAAGTGCCATCGGTGCCGCCGAGCCAGGAAACCCCGACGCGGGCTGGTGTCGAGCTTCGCTCGACCGGGCGGACGAGGGCGTCCGCCCCTACGTGGGCATTGCCTGCTTCGACTATCTCGCCGACGATCTGGTGGCCGGGGATGATTCGCGGGTGGAGCGGAGGGAGTTCGCCTTCCACGATGTGGAGGTCGGTGCGGCAGACTCCGCAGGCGAGGACGCGGAGCAGGACGTGGCCGGGGTCGGGCGCGGGCGGGGAAACATCTTCGATTCGAAGAGGATGATTCGCGATTGGTTGCGGCGAAATGAGGACTACGGCTTTCATGAAAGGTTATTGTAAGCGGGTTCGTGGTGGGCCGCGGCGTGTGGGACAGCGCACGCGAACAGCAGGTTCCCATTCGGCTCCCTCCCTTCGGTCAGTCGCTCAGGGCAGGCTCTCGACTGTGAAGATCGTTCGCTCGCGAACGCTCTTCTTCGCCGGAATGACAGAGCTATTTTATTGGGCGGAAAGTGAGACCAGCGTCAGCGGAAATTGCTGAACATGACTAGATTGGAGTCGTTGACGCGGGCGCGGGTGATGGCGATCTGCTTGCCATCGGGCGAGAAGGCGTAGTCGGAAACGCGAAGGGGCTCGGTATCGAAATGCGTGATTTGGGTTGGCTTGCTCCCGTCGAGCGGCTGGTAGAAGAGATTGGTGCCGGCGCCGGTTGACTTACTCAGGATAAGGGCGCGGCCGTCCGGTGTCCACACCGGGAAATGCGCGACTCCGGTGGATGGCAGAAAAATCTGGTTGCTGCCGTCCACGTTTTGAATCACAAGCTGAACCTTGTGCTCGCCGCCGGAGATGGAAAACTGAAAGAATGCGATCCGCTGTTCGTCCGGAGACAACGACTCGCCATTGGGAGAATTAGGAGCGACTACTTGGGGCGCACCGCCACCGGTGGGAACTCGTTTCAAGGCCGGACCCTCAAAATTATCGTCGTAATACACCGTCTTGCCGTCCTTTGTGCAGACGGGCTGTTCAGCGTCGCGTTCAAAGGTCAACTGCTTCATTTCGCCCGTATTCTGGCTATAGCGGAAGAGGTTCAGCATATTGTCGCGCAGCAGACCGACAACGAGAGCGCCCGGTCCACACGAGATTGGATAGGTTGCGTTCGTGTCGCGGTCGGGAACGCGCACACGCGCACTGCCGTCGGGATTCATGCTGAAGGCGTGAAAATCATTGTCTGTGAAGAGAAGCCTGCCATCGTTGCTCCATCGCAGCCAACCGCCGTCGGTTTGTCCGGAACTCACGCCGGCGGGATTCAATTTGATTTCCGACGGCCATTTTTCGGGTGCGCTGCCGACGAATATCGCGGAGGAGGCTTGCTCTTGAACTGTGACCAGGGCCTTGCCGTCAGCGGTGACGGTGATGTTGCGGTATTCGTTGAGATCGTTGGTCACGTTCTGCAGGAGGCCGGAAGGATAGGGCTGAAACTTGATCTGACTTCGAAAATTGGTCTCGCGTGACCGGCACTGGAGGAACATTCCGCTTGCATCCGGCAGCCACGCAATGCCATCAACCAGGAACGGAAAGGGAAATGATTTCACCAGCGCGCCCTGGGGCGTGAAGACCAGCACGTTACTGAGGCCCGCCTTGGTGAGTTCATATTGGGGAACTGCGATGAGCCCCCCGTCTCCCGACCAGGATGGCGCAGATCCGTTGGCGGTCATTGCGTCGCGTTCAGCAATGACGTGCCGATTGGTTCCGTCGCTTCCTGCAATCACAAGTTGGGGCTTCTTGTCACCGACATCGTAATGAGCAAACACGATCTGCTTGCCGTCAGGCGAGAAGCTAATGGGGG
>WNFD01007411.1_pt1 | contig 13240 bp, 12 predicted proteins | sample 5400491 | NCBI WGS metagenome assembly WNFD01 (sample SAMN13153343, study PRJNA577476) | soil metagenome | isolation source: 120 cm saprolite under Douglas fir tree site 2 hole 2 replicate 2 | place: USA:California | collected 2015-04-18 | reverse complement strand
ATGGCGCGAATCTTGCCGGCGCAGACCTCCGTGGCGCCTCAGGGATCACGGCGGCGCAGGTTTGCTCCGCTTCGCACGGGCGCTTGGCATTGATGGATCCCGAACTAGCGGCCGAAGTGCAGGTCCGCTGCGCCTCTTCCCAGTAGCCAAGAATCGAGACTCGCACAGAGGCGAGAGAACTTCAGCGGAGAGTTGCCCCGGCGGCGGCCGCGAATGTCTCCGGTTTTTCGTTCTGCTCGGTTGTAACCGCCTGTATCTGCGTAGCGACGGAAACTGCTGCTTCGCTAGGATAAGTTGCGTAAACGCCCGTCAAAAGCGCGCCCGCAACGACATTGCCCAGTGTGACAGGAAGCAAGTTCCACAAGAACGCCTGGCCCACAGAAATGGGCGCGCCAAACATCATGCCCGACGGAATGAGGTACATGTTTACAACGGAGTGCTCGAAGCCGAGCGCGAAAAACGTCATGATCGGCAGCCACATGGCAGTAATCTTTCCGACCGTGGATCGCGAGATCAGCGCCAGCATTGCACCGATCGTCACCATCCAGTTGCAGAGGATTGCTTTCACGAAGGCGGTGCCCCATCCGCTGGGCCCTAGCGCCGCGTAGGCCAAAGTTTTCTTTTGCGCCGCTTGTTTGACAAGATCGGCGACCGCGCCGCCGTTGCCGGTGCGCCAACTGGTAATCGCCAGGTAAAAAAGCGCCGCATAAAGCAGGCTGCCGATCAAGTTTCCGAGATACACCCAGCCCCAATTGCGCAGCAGCTTTGAAACACGGACCGTCCCCGCCATCACGCCCGCCGGCAGCAATGCAAAATTGCCGGTGACCAGTTCCAATCCCAGTAGAACAAGAATGACGAAGCCGACTGGGAAGAGAATTGCGCCAACGATTGGAGCAATTCCTTGCGACAGAACAACGAATACCAGCGATGTCGCATACCCAAGAAATGCGCCCGCGAGAATTCCTCGAATCAACATGTCGCGGACCGGCAGATCGGACTTGCGCTTCGCCAACTGCACGGCCTCTTGCAACAGTTCCTTGGGATTCACATAGTCCGTCATCGTTCTTTCTCCACCGCGCAAATTTTTGCGGCTACGCGCGGGCGAGCCGCCAAGACGCCAACCCCGCCGTTGCAGCCGCCGCATACAACGGATCGCTCAGGTTCGCGTGCTCCCGTGCTTCGATGTCGAATCGATAAGACTGGATGACGCCAGCCACCACATCCGGCAGCGATTCATCGCACGGCACGGTCTCCAGAATCTCGCGGCCCGCGACTGCATGAGGGCCGGTCCGGCCGCCGGTGTAGATCGCCACGGCATCCACAATTTTTCCGTCAATTCTCGTCTTGAAACCGCGAAGACCGATATCGGCGGCTTGATGATTGCCGCAGCCCGCCGGGCAGCCGGACCAGTGAATCGAAAGAGGATTCACGCCGTTACCCATTTTGTTGTGGAGAGCCTCGGAGAGCGCGAGCGCACGGCTTTTGGTTTCGATGAGGGCGAGATTGCAATAATCCGTGCCGACGCAAGCGACCAATCCGCGCAAAAAGGGAGAAGGACGAGGCGAGAACTGTTTGAGCAACGGTTCTTCCAAAAGCTCGGCCACGCGATGCGCCGGAACATGGGGAATGATGGCGTTCTGTCCGATCGTGAGACGAATCTCGGCGCTCCCGAATGCGTCGGCCAAGCGTGCGAGCTCGTCGAGCTGCTCAGGGGTTACCCTGCCCGTCGGAATGCAAAGCCCCACCGCCGAAAGGTTCGCCTGTTTTTGTGAACTCACACCGAGATGGTCGGCGTGCGTGGAACCGCGCATGTCTCTGCCCTGAAACGCGAGCTCGCGGCCGAGGCGTACGACAAGTTCCGCGCGCAAGCGGCGAACGCCCCACTCTTCTATCAGAAAAGCAAAACGACACTTAGAGCGCGCCTCCCGCGGGCCATGATCGCGGTAAATTTTGACGAGTTCCACCACCACCGCGGCTGCCTGGAAGATCTCCACAAACACATTCAGCGGCGAAGCGACGGTGAATCCTCCCGAGCCCATCTTGCCGCCCACCAGCACGTTGAAGCCGATCCGGCCGGCCTTCTTCGCGGGAACCAGCGCGATGTCCTGCGACTCGCCATGCGTGCAGTTGTCCGTGCAACCCGTCACGGTGATGTTGAATTTGCGCGGCAAGTTGGTGAACTCCGGGTTGCCCTTGCTGCCGACGATGATGCGATCCAGTTCGTGGACGACAGGAGACGCGTCAAATAATTCATGCGGCGTCAGACCTGCCATGGCGCAACCGTTTATGTTTCGAACGTTGTCGATGCCCGTCTGCAGCGTGCGCAGGTCCACGCCGCGGAGCTTTTCGAAGAATCATGAATTTTCCCGGCGTGGGTTTGCGGAAGAATACGCCGATCCACTTCAACAAATCTTTTTCTGCAGGCGTGAGAGCTGCGGCGCCTCGCGCGATAATTTCCGGGAGGTGATCCAGAATGCGCAGGCCGTCGCCGTTCATCGAAGCTTTATAGCCTTCGACCGCATTTGTGCCCACGGGGATTTGCGGAGGCTCTCTGCGTTCCACCGTGGTGGAAATACGTTCGGAGTCGTAATTCATGCGCCCCTCCGCTGCCTCGGGAAATCCTCCCGAAGGCAATCTATGGCTGGGGCGAACTTTTCATAAAGCCCATGATCAAAGCGCTCAAACTCAACGACAAAAATCGACCATCGAGCGCAGGAAGGCCGTGCCATGAACCCACTCGCGATGAACATGCGAAGATGGTGTCACTCTCCGAATGGCCAGCACCAACTCAAAATTTGCGTCCCTTCTATCAAAAATCTGAGGGCAATTTGGAAAGCGCAGAAACGTGTCGGACACCTTGACTATCTACAACACTTGGTGTAGATAATCATGGTATGGGAAAACCAAGCGATCTTGTCCAGGGAACTCTGGACCTTCTGATTCTCAAGACCATCTCACTCGAGGCCAAGCACGGCTGGGCCATCGCCAAACGCATCCAGCAAGTTTCCGGGGAAGTGCTTCAAGTGCAGCAGGGATCGCTGTATCCGGCGCTGCACCGCTTAGAGCAGCAGGGATGGATCCGCGGGAAGTGGGAGGAGAGTGAGACGGGGCGGCAGGCGAAGTTCTACTCGCTGACGGCAGCTGGCCGCAAGCAATTGGAACAGGAAACCACGAACTGGAACCGGCTCTCCGGGGCGATCAATCTGGTCATTGAGAAGGCGTGAACGGAACAGGAGGGGCGATGCGCTGGCTGGAAAAGATCCGCATGCAATTGAAGATGCTTCTGCATCGCGGAAGGGAGGCGCAACGCCTCGATGCCGAACTCGACTTTCATCTCGAACAACAAATCGCCGAAAACATGGCTGCCGGGATGAGCCGCGAGGAAGCTCGTTACGCGGCACGACGGGCGTTTGGTAATGCCACGCTGCTGCGCGAGCGGGCGCGCGAGACCTGGAGTTGGAACGGGGCTGAAATGTTTTTTCAGAACATGCGGATCAGCATGCGCACGCTGGCCAGAACACCGTGCTTTGCGTTCCTTTCGATCCTGGTGATGGCCATCGGCATCGGCGCGAATGTGGCGCTTTTCACCGTGGTGCGGTCCGTGCTGCTGAAGCCCCTGCCTTTTAAAGATCCGGGCCGGCTGATGCGGCTGTATGAGCACAGCGCTGACGACAAGTTTCCGTTCAACGAGGTTGCAGGCGGGACATTCGCCGAGTGGAAGAAGCAAAGCCATAGTTTTTCGGATATGGCGATCGTTTCGACTTCGGGAGAATACAACCTATCGGGAGCGGGCGGAGAGCTTCCCGAAAGAGTGCGCGCCGTCGAGTTTTCCTGGGATTTGTTGCCAACACTCGGGGTCGAACCCGCGTTCGGAAGAGGCTTCACCGCGGCGGATGACAAGCCATCCGCAAATGCGACAACTATCTTGAGCTGGGGATTGTGGAAGAGACGTTTCGGCGGCGACCCTTCGATGTTGAACCAGACGATACGTGTAAACGCGAAGGCCTATACAGTCATTGGCATCATGCCATCCTGGTTTGTCTATCCAGAACAGGGCGTGCAACTGTGGGTACCGATTTACCACGAAGAATCTGCCAAGGACATGGAAGTTCTGGATAGCCATGACTTTGTGCCAGTCGGGCGGCTTAAACCGGGGGTCACGGAAACACAGGCGAGGGCGGAGATTTCGCTTATCGTCCGGCGGCTGCACGATGAACATCTCGATAATCCGTTCATCAGCAAGGCCGCAGACGCGCGCCCGCTGCTCGAGGATATGGTCGGAAATATCAAGACGCCACTGTACGTCTTGCTGGCCGCAACAGGATGCGTGCTTTTAATTGCGTGCCTGAACGTTGCCAATCTCCTGGTGGCTCGCGCAGCGGCCCGGCGAAGAGAACTTGCCATTCGCGCGGCGTTGGGCGGCAGCCGCCGGCGCCTGATTGGCGAGCATGTGACGGAGAGCTTCTTGCTTTCGGCCGCGGGCGGTTTGGCCGGACTGCTGTTGGCTCGTGCGGTCATTCAGTGGCTTGTAAGCACGCGACAAGACATAAGCCGAGTCGAAGCCATTCACATTGACGGTGTGGTCGTTGCTTTTACCATGGGTTTGATTTTCTTCTGTGCTGCTTTCGCAGGACTCATCTCCTCAATCTCCGCCGCAGGCGACAAGATTCTTTCCTCGCTCCAGGAAGCCTCGCGCTCAAACAGCGCGGGGCCCGCGCGAGTCACGCTGCGCAAATGGCTGCTTTCACTGGAGGTGGGACTTACAGTGGTGCTGCTCGTCGGAGCCGGCCTGCTGCTGAAGAGTTACCAGCGGCTGCGCACCTCCGAGCTCGGTTGTGTCTTAAATAATGTGCTCACCATGCGTCTTGGCCTGCCTGAAGCACAATATATTCATGACGCGGAACGCGTAGCTTTTTATGAAGCGCTGCTGGAGCGCGTGCGCTCGCTGCCGGGAATCCAGGCGGCAGGACTGGTCAGACTCGTTCCAGGACAAGGCTACGGCGGGGACAGCGGTTTCTGGGTCGCGGAGCATCCGCCGCTTCCGCAAGGGCAGAGCCAGTACGCGATCGTTCGATGGGCCGATCCAGGTTATTTTGCGGCGCTTGGGATTCCTTTGCTGCGCGGACAAATTTTTGATGGCCGCCAGCGCATTGACAAAGCGAACGAAGTCGTAATCAGCGAATCGTTTGCGCAGCAATATTTCCCTGGTGAAGATCCTATCGGCAAGCATTTGCTCTCGCTAGGCCGCCGGTCCTACAAAGTTGCCGGGGTGGTCGGTGATACCCGCTTCCATATCGCGGCACCTGCCCGGCCAATCATGTACTTCCCCCTGTACGCATCCATTTACGAGGGTGTCCCAATTGATGCGACGCTGGCCGTACGTTCGAGCCGTGACGCGACGTTGCTCGCCTTGCCCATCCAGCAAGTAGTTCAGCAGCTTGACCGGGAGCTGGCTGTCTCCGACATTCTGACCATGGACCAGATCATTGGAAGATCCACGCTGGACAGCAGTTTTGACGCAACGCTGCTGCTCGCGTTCGCAGTGCTGTCGCTTGTGCTGGCCGCTGTTGGACTGTTTGGAGTACTTTCCTACATCGTCGCGCAGCGCACCGCGGAAATTGGTATCCGCATCGCGCTTGGCGCGCAGCGGGAAAGAGTGCTCAGCCTGGTATTACTGGATGGGCTTCGCCCTGCAATTCTCGGACTCGTGCTCGGTGTCTTTGCCAGCGTCGCGACGGCTCAACTCATTCGCTCGATGCTGTACGGCACAGAACCGCTTGATCCAATGGTGTTTTTGTCCGTTATGGCAATATTGCTTTCGGTCGCTGTGGCGGCATGCCTTCTTCCGGCTTGGCGCGCCTCGCGGCTCGACCCGATGGCGGCTCTCCGCGCGGAATAGAAACACAATGAACATGCGGAGACGTTGTCACTCTCCCGATGCGGGACACCAACTCAAAATTCGCGTCCCTTCAATCAAAAATCTGGGAAGTGCCCTGGGTCTCCGTAGCCTTCTACTGGTCCTTACTGCCCCAGTAGTTCATTCAGCAGCGGCTGCGCTCCATAGAGCTTCTTGAGCGTTTCGGTCATCGCTGCCGTATGCACGGCCACGGAACGGTTCGTTGTGCCGTCATAGACGTAGTCGCCGACGAGCGATTCGATGTTGCCGTCGAATATCAGGCCAACGATTTCTGCCTTGCGATTCACCACTGGGGAGCCTGAGTTCCCGCCGACAACGTCGTTGTCCGTGACGAAGTTAAGCGGCGTGATTAGATCCAACTTGTCTTTTCCATCCACATAGCGCTTTGGCAGATCGAAGGGCGGCTGATTGTCAAAGCTGGCCGCGCGTTCGTACAACCCATATAAGGTGGTCTTGAATGGAGCCTTCGTACCGTTCATCGCATAGCCTTTGGCTTGTCCATAGGAGAGCCGCAAAGTGAAGGTGGCGTCCGGATAAGTTGATTTCCCGTAGACCGCAAAACGCGCTTTGCCGAGTTGTTCGCCAGCGCGCTGTTCCATGCCGTCGACGTTGTGTTCGAACCACGCAATCTGTTCCCGGCGTATGGGATCAATCGCGCGCGCTATAACGATCAAGGGATCCGTGGACGCACTGACCGCGGCCTGACCACCTTCGATGAGGGACTTCCGAATAGCTGGGTCAGCAAGCTTCGTTCCGTTGACGAAATCAGTGGCAACCTGCCGCGGGGTACGGCCATTGAGTACGGCCTTGACCCAAGGATCTTCCGGACCGAGCTCTTTCTGGGCTGCGTCCATCGCATTGGAGATGCGCGCGATTTCCAGTTCGGGATAGATGGGCGCAGGGGAAAACACGCGAAGTTTCAGAGAGTCAAGCTGTGACTCATGGAAGTTTTGAAGGCGCTCCCCGTCGGGCTTCTTCACTTCAGCAACATAAGTCGTGATGTTGATGGCCAGCGTCGCCAGTTGCGAGTCGAGGTTGCGATAAAACTGATCTTTCAGGCGCGAGTTTCTGTTTTCGCCTGCACGGGCCATGGCGTCCCAGGCGCTGCCATATTCTTTCTTCCATTCCGGGTTTGCCATCACCCTCGCCTTGAACTCTTCTTCTTCCTGGTGCTTTTTCTCCATCAAATGCTTGTCCTGCAAACCAAGGGAGTCGCCCGCAAAGGCCTTTAAGCTGTTTTGCAGATTGAAGATGATCGATCCAGCCTGGCGGGCCTGTTCTGGTCCGCGCGCTGAATACTCTTGCAGGACGGCGAGGCGCCGCTTGAGGACTTGAAGAATCAGCGGAAGGAAGACATCCCGTTCGGATTCGAGCTCCTTGTAGGTGCTCAAACGTTGCGTGGAGCCGGGATGGCCGGAGACGAAGACGAGCTCGCCATCGCCTGCGCCTTTGGGATTCCATTTCAGATAGTCTTTGCTCTCGATTGGCTTGCCGTTTTCATACACACGAAACAACGCCATGTCCAGGTCGTACCGCGGATACGTGAAGTTGTCGGGATCGCCTCCGTAAAAAGCAATCTGTTCCTCCGGGGCGAAGACCAGCCGGACGTCCGTATACTTCTTGTAGCTGTACAGCCAGTATTCGCCGCCCTGATAGAGCGTCACCACATCGGAGCGCAGGCCCGTTTTCTCGCTGGCGGTGCGCTCGATATCGGCAATGACGGCTTTTCGTTTGGCAAATTCCTCCTCAGAGTTCTTGGCGCCCTTCACCGCAGCATTTACTTGACCGGTCACGTTTTCCAAGGAGATCAGAACGTTCACCTCCAGATCCGGCGATTTCATCTCTTGCTCAGGCGTCGCCGCGTAGAATCCGTCACGGATGTAGTCACGCTCCGCCGTCGAATTCTTTTGCAGTTGTCCCCGGGCCACGTGATGATTTGTCAGCAGCAAGCCGTGCGGACTGACAAACGAACCTGAGCCACCGTCATTCAGCCGCACGCTGGAAAGCCGCAAGTGGTCGAGCCATGACTGCGTGGGCGTAAAGTTATATTTTTCTCGAAGCTGCTTGACGGGAGGGTTGTCGAAGGTCCACATGCCTTCGTCGGCGCGAACCGCAGGGCACAGGAGCGGGGCAGCCATCAAGGTGGCCAACACCTGTCGGAATACGATGTTTGACTTCACGGTCGGAATCCTCACACGGAAAGACGTAATACCGCTTTGGGCGGTGGCAAGCAGTATATAGGACTTGTTTGCGATTGGTGTTCATCATGGCGGCAGAATGCGGAATCACGAAAGCGCTAGATAGGACAATGATGTGGGCTTCCTTTCTCGAGCCTGCCAGGTTCAATTCGAACGGGAGACGCTGGCGCGGTGTCTAGATAAGTGAAGGCGCACAATGCGCGCACTTCAAGGAGAACCACCATGAAAAAGTTCCGAGCTGCCTTTGCAGTGCTTACGATCGTTCTGATGACCTGTGCCGGTGTGCGCGCACAAAAGCTTGCACCAAAATCCGCGCCGCTGACGACAGCACCCGACCTTTCGAAGCTAAACATCGAGAAAATACTGCAACAACTGCAGACGCCAAACGTTCAGGCGAGCGCGCAAGAAGCGTCGCCCTTACAGGTTGTGGCTGATTTTCTCCAATTGCAGCCCGGTCAGGTGAGCGAGCTGGATCAATTGCTTCAGGCGCGCCAGGCAACACTTGTACCGCTTCTCCAAACAGCGCAAGCCCTCATCCAGCAGCTTGGTAATCTGCTGAATTCCGGCGGGAACCCGGCGCAGGTCGGAGCTGTGGTGATTCAGATTCACGCCGTGCAGCAACAGATGGCCCAGGCACAGCAGAGTTTTCTCGGCCACTTCGTGGCGATTCTCGATGCTGAGCAGTTGCAGAAACTTCAAGCCGTGCAGATTGCCGCCCAGTTGCAACCGATTCTGCCGGCATTCCAACCCATCTTTCTCTTCTGATTGGGAAGGCGCGGCAAGCGGCTGGATGTGGGCGGCGGTGCCGCCCACCGTCCGCAGCGGGAGTCTTGCGAGTCGTTCGAATTGCTCGCCGCCCATGGCCGCCAGCCGTGCTATTTTCTGAACGAGCCGCCGGGGCGCGGTGTCTATACGTGAAGGGCAGGAGAGGCGTGACAGGCGCGTGCGTGAGTGCGTTGATTGCCAGAGCCGAAGCGCATAATCCCGAGGCGGGATTTGGCGAGTGCATTGCTGCGAATCAGCGGCGCGTTTTTCAGATCGCTTACAGCGTCCTGGGCAATTCCGCCGACGCGGAAGATGTCGCGCAGGAAGCGTTTTTACGCGCCTACCAGAAGTTTGCCTCGCTCCGGGAGGCGGAAAAATTCCGCGCGTGGGTAAACCGGATCGTGTTCCGGCTGGCGTTGAACCGCTTGAGAGGCTACCGGCGGCGGCTGGCGCGAGATACCGCTTGGCACATCGCGGAAACACCCGTGATGGTTGACGGAGCGAAGGACGCCGAGCAGCGGGTGATGCTGGACCGGCTGCGGAGAGAAATTGAACGCTTGCCGGAAAAACTGCGCAACGTTCTGCAGCTCTCGCTGGTTGAAGAGATGGACGCTGGCGATGTGGGCGCGGTGCTCGGCATTCCAGCAGGGACGGTGAGGTCGCGGTTGCACACGGCACGGAAACTATTATTGGAAGTGATGAAATGAAGAACGCGTGCGAAAAATGGCAACACCAGTTGCTGGAGGCGGCGCTGACGGGGGCCACGGCAAAGGATCTTGAGGAGCATCTGCGAAGCTGCGCGAAATGCTCCGCTGAGCTGGACGAGCTTCGAGCGCGCAATACGCGGTTGGACGAGCTGCTGCCGTTAGTGGGCCAAGGAGCCGAGCCCTCGGCGAACTTCAGAGCGCGGGTGCTTGCTGCCGCGGGGGCTGCGAATGACAGGCAGCGCGCAAGGCCGTGGCGAGTATGGACGCTGGCCGGAGCGGCTGCTATGGTTGTGGTGGTTCTGATGATTGCGGTGACATTGCAGCGGAGAACAGTGCGAATGATTCCGGGGGACGAATTGGCCGCTGCACAGAAACTGGCGGAATGGCGAGCGCCCAGCGATGGGCTGCTGGTGACTCCAGGGCAAGAGATACTGCGGACGATGCCGAGACTCGGAGAATCGTATTTGAATCTTACGGTGAAGACGGATGAGGAGGAATGAAATGAGGACGCGAGTTCTCTGCATTTGCGCAATATTTCTTTTCGCGGCGGGTGCAATCCGCGCCCAGCAGCCCGATCAGGATCCGATCGGACAGAGTTTCTTTGCGCCGGAGCTCGTGATCCAGCACCAGGAAGCGATTGGGCTGAGCGCGGAGCAAAAGGAATATTTCAAGTCAGAAATCCGCCAGGCGCAGTTGAAGTTCACCGAGTTGCAATGGAAGTTGCAGGATGAAATGGAGAAGATGGTTACGCTGGCCAAGCAGCCGCACGTAGATGAGCAACAGGTACTTGCGCAATTAGAGAAGGTGCTGGCGGCGGAACGGGAAATCAAAAGGGAACAAGTAACCTTGCTCGTGCGAATCAAGAACAAATTGACGCCAGAGCAGCAAGGCAAGCTGTCTGAGCTGCGAGGCAAGCCACAAAGCAAGTAGCGGTGACAACCCTTAGAGTTCTAGGATTCATTGGGGTTGCAGGGTGATCTCGAAGTCTTTGGGGCCTTTCTGGCGCCAGGCGCAGCGGTAGGTCTTTCCGTTTACGATGCTGATGGTTCCGTGGCCGTTGACGGCGGCGACGGTTTGGCGGGGACAGGAGACGGTGCCGTGCAGATTGTAGGTCACGTCGCCGAGAGAGATGCGGGGCGCTTCCTGGGGATCGGATTTGAGGTCGATCAGCGATTCCCCGATGAGAATGCGAATGCTTGCGGGGCAGTCGCCGAACTTGAGGCCGTTGGCGATGACGATTTTTTCGGCGAAGGCAAGCGTCACGGCACGAGAACCTAAGGTGACAGCCGCAGGGAGGCGTACGACGCCAGCCATCGGAGGACGGACTGCGACGATGCTCCCGATCCTGGCGCCGATATTGGCTCCCGGCCGTGAGGGGGCGGGCGGCGGAGGGGCGGGGGCAGGCGCGGAGGCAGGGGCAGGCTGCTCCGTTGTGGGCTGCGCCGATCTTGGGCTGACGGTGACCTGCGCGGTGCTGCCCTTTCCTTCGCTCACGGCGGTCACCTTGACAGTACCAGCAGACTTTGCCGTGGCGTCGCCGGAGGACTGATCCACAGCCGCGACCAAATTGTTTTCGCTGGCCCAGCGAACGGACCTGCCCAACAGAGAATTGCCTTCGCTGTCGTAAGGAGTGGCATCGAATTTGAGATGATCGTCCACCAGCAGTGTGGTAGCGGGAGGAAAGACGTCCACGGTGGCGACGGTGACGCGGCGGACGTGCACGGGGGCTAAACCCTTAACGAAACCGATGGAGGCCGTGATGGTGGTGTCGCCCTGAGCATTGCCGGTCACGATGCCGTCGGTATCGACCTGCACGAGAGCGGGATTGGCGATGGACCAGCTCACCTTTTTTCCCAAGGGTTTCTTGTTGGCGTCCAGTACCGTGGCGACGACCTGAAATTTGTCGCCGATGTCCAAATTCACGGGGTTGGGCGTGAGTTCGATGGCGTTGACCGGGGTAAGCCAGGGAATGGAATCGCGAAAATGTACGAGCGCGGTAACCAATCCCGTGAGCGCCACAACAATCGCAGTGATGGTGACGATTTCTTTCGAGAGCCAGGACTCTCCTGCTTTGTTTTCGGGGACGTTATCGGGCATCGGAAGCTCCAAGCAAGGTATTGCCTATTGGGCGTAAGGCTACGCTAAAAGTAATGGTTTGTGTAGGTGCCGCGCGAACTACCCCTTCGGAATTGCCCGAGGATGGTCAAACCAACTCGATCATCACCCGCCGTCCGACCATGGCGGCCGCACGTTGCAGGCTAGAAAGTGTGATGTCGTTTTTGGGACTAAGGAGCCGGTCAATCTGTGTGCGGCTGGTCCTGAGCAGTTTGGCCATCTTATTCTTGGATATTTTCCGTTTCTTCATGGCCTCGTCGAGCTGCCACGCGACGACTTCCTTGACCGCTTGTGCTTGGGCCTCTTCAAAGATGCCCTCTTCCTTCATGAAATCATCGATGCTCGAACCCATCTGCTTCTTGCGCTTCTTTAGCGTTCGTCGCCGAAGCGCTTGATGTCTTCGGGGCCTTCTTTGAGGGGGCCGACGGCGCGGCCTTGGACGAGTTCGCGGATTTGCTCGACGATGTCAGGATTGGCGAGCGTGGTGATGTCGCCTGTGTCCATATTGTTGGAAATGGCGGCGAGGACGCGGCGCATGATCTTGCCGGAACGCGTCTTGGGCATGTCCGGAACGATGTGGATGGCTTTGGGGCGAGCGATTTTGCCGATCATCGTTTCGATGGCGGAGACGACTTTGTCCTGGATCGCTCTTGCGTTGGGAACGCCGGGCTTCAGGGAGACGTAGACGACAGGGACGCGGCCTTTGACTTCGTCAACAGCGGGAACGACGGCGGCTTCGGCGATTTCGGCGACGGTGAGGCAGGCGGATTCGACTTCCTTGGTGCCGAGGCGGTGGCCGGCGACGTTGATCACGTCGTCGACGCGGCCGAGGATCCGATAGTAGCCGTCCGCGGGGAGCACCGCGCCGTCGGCGGCGTAGTAGGGCCAATCACGCCAGTCCTTGCTCTTGGGATTCTTGTTGTACTTTTTGTAGTACTGCGTGACGAAGCGCTGCGGGTCGCCCCAGATGGTCTGCATGATGCCCGGCCAAGGATTGCGGATGCAGATGTTGCCAGCGCTGCCCGAGCCCGCTTTCACTTCCTTGCCTTCCTCGTCCCAAATGATCGGATAGATGCCGAGGACGGCGGGACCGGCGCTGCCGGGTTTCATGCGGTCGAGCGCGGGCTTGGTGCTGCAAAGGAAGCCGCCGGTTTCGGTTTGCCACCAGGTGTCGACGATGACGGCTTTGCCTTTGCCTACGACTTCGTAGTACCACTTCCAGACTTCCGGCTCGATGGGTTCGCCGACAGTAGTCATATGCTTGAAGCGGTAGTGGTAATTTTTTGGCGCGTCGCCGCCGGCTTTGCGAAGCATGCGGATGGCGGTGGGTGAAGTGTGGAAAATGTTGACGTCGAGGCGTTCGGCGATGCGCCAGGGACGGCCGGCGTCGGGGAATTGCGGAACGCCTTCGTAGAGGACGCTGGTGGCGGCGAGGGCCATCGGTCCGTAGACGATGTAAGAGTGGCCGGTGATCCAGCCGATGTCGGCCATGCACCAGTAGACGTCTTCGGGGTGAATGTCCTGGTAATACTTGGAGG
>WNFD01007258.1_pt2 | contig 13241 bp, 11 predicted proteins | sample 5400491 | NCBI WGS metagenome assembly WNFD01 (sample SAMN13153343, study PRJNA577476) | soil metagenome | isolation source: 120 cm saprolite under Douglas fir tree site 2 hole 2 replicate 2 | place: USA:California | collected 2015-04-18 | reverse complement strand
GATTTCGTCCTGGGTGTCGGGTGGTAAGCGGTGCACCGCTTCGAGGGCTTGTTCCAAGAGCTTGGTCATGGCGAGAGGATACTCCTTTCTCTCGGGCCGAGGAAAGAGACGTCATCCGCCACCGCGCGCACCAGCGCGACCGGATCCGTGAACGCGGCGATGCCGGCGGCGCCGAGGCGCGCCACCGCCTCCTCGGCGGTCATCTTGCGGGTGGCGGCGTGGCCGGCGGCGATACCGACGAACAGCGGCTTCGGCAGCGGCTCGGCCGCGATGAAGGCGGTGAGCGCCTCCACGCGCTCGGCGAGCGAGCGGGAGGCGAGCACGGTCTGGAACACGATCGCCTTCACCCGCGGCCGCTGCGCGATCCGGCGCGCGATGGCGAGCCGCTCCGTCATGGTCTCGTCCGGCGCGCCGCGCAGGTTGTCCATGAAGCAGGCGGCGCGAAGCCCGTGGTCGGCGATGAGATCGATCATCATCATGCCGAGCCCGGCGCCGGCGGTGACCAGGGCGACGTCGCCGTCCATCTCGACGAGATGAAATCCGCGCTCGCGCGCCTCGCGCTCGAGCGCGGTCATGGCGCGATCCGCCAGGCCGCGGCTGAGCGGGAATTCGTCGGGATCGTGGCGGAACGCGGCGTTGTCGTCGCGGATGATCTTGGCATCGCAGGCGAGGAGGCGGCCGTCCGCGGTGAGCGCGAGCGGGTTGATCTCAATGAGCTCCAGGTCCTCGCGCCGCGCGATCTCGGGCAGGCGGGCGGCATAGCGCGCGAGCCGGGCGGCGAGATCGCGCGCGAACAGCTTCGCGAGCGCGGGATGGAGCGCCTCCGCCGTGGTCGCGGCATCGATCGGGATTCGCGCGAGCGCCTTGCCGGTCTCGACCTCCTCGCCGCCCTCGCCCGCGACCAGGAGCTCGAGGCCCTGGCGCGTGCCGTCGACGCGGACCGCGAGGTAGATTTCCCGCGCGATCGGCACCGCCTCCTCGAGCAGGAGCGGCGCGTCGGGATCGCCGAGCGCGGCGGTGATGTCGCGCCGCGTCTGCGCAAGCTCGTCGAGATTGTCGAGCCGGCGCACCAGTCCGCGCTTGCCGCGGCCGCCTTCGAGCACCTGCGCGGGCGCGTCCTCGCCCGCGCGCAGCAGCACGCCGCGCGGCAAGGCGACGCCGTGCCGGCGCAGCAAGGCTTTTCCGTCGATCTCCGCCAGGCGCATAATCGCTCCCGCGCGCCGTTCGGCGCCGCATCTCGGACCCTACCATGCCGGACTCCGCCTTCGAGCGCCTGCCCTTTCTCGACCCCGAGCCGTGGCGCGTGGCCGTGGTCAATCCGACCGGACGATATGCCCGCAACCAGGTCGCCGGGCTCATCGCCGCCGGCACGCCGCTCGTCGGCGGCGTCGCGCTCGGCCGCGGCGGCGAGAGCCTCGACGGGCTGCCGCTCTACGACCGCGTCGCCGACCTGCCGCAGCCGCCCAACGCGGCGGTGCTCTATACGCCGGCCGAAGGGGTGCGCGACGCGGTCGCCGCCTGCGCCGCCGCGCGCATCCGCACGATCGTGGCGGTCGCCGAATATGTCCCGGTGCACGACGCGATCGCGGCCGCGCAAGCCGCGCGCGCCGCCGGCGCGTGGCTCGTCGGCCCGAACACGCTCGGCCTGCACGTGCCGGGCCGCGGCCTCCTCGGCTCGATCGCGCCGAGCTTCTGCCGCCCCGGACGCCTGGCGCTGATTTCGCGCAGCGGCACGCTCGCGCTCGCCATGGCCCGGCAGCTGACCTCGGCCGGCATCGGCCAGAGCGTGGTCGCGCATATCGGCGGCGATACCGTCGCCGGGCGCAATCCGCACGAATATCTCTTGGCGCTGGCGCGCGAGCCCTCGACCGACGCGGTGCTCTATTGCGGCGAGATCGGCGGCGACAAGGAATACGCCCTGGCCGAGGCCATGCGCGGCTTTCCGAAGCCGGTGGTGGCGATGATGGTGGGCCGCCACGCCCCGGCCGAGAAGCGCATGGGCCATGCCGGCGCGCTCATCGGCCACGCCCGCGAGAGCGCCGACGCCAAGCTCGCCGCCCTCGCCGCCGCCGGCTGCCGGGCGGCGAAGGGCCCGGAGCAGGCGATCGCGGTGCTCGCCGAGCTCGGATTAGCCGAACGTTGAAACGCCCTCTCGCATGCGCGTGCGGGCGATGGACGGCAAACCGTAGGTTGGGTCGAGCGCCTGAAGGTGTTTGCGCGCGTCTTCGACCCTGGGCTGGGGCCACAGACTCCAATCCCTCCCCGCGTAGCGGGGAGGGTGGCCGAGCGCAGCGAGGCCGGGTGGGGGACCAAGCTTGCTATGCCGGGCGATCAGCAAGAACCCCCACCCGACCCGCCTCGCTACGCTCGGCGGGCCACCCTCCCCCTTCGGGGGAGGGATAAGAAGGCCGAGCCAGCTGCGCATATGCGATCGCCTTACCCTGTGGGGAAGGGATGAACACCGCGATTCAGCCGGTCAAAATCACTGTGTCGAGGTACTAGGGTCATGTTGGGTCTCCCCCGGGTCAAGCCCGGGGTCGACCCAACCTACGAATCTATTTGCCGACGCGGTCGGGGCCTTGCGCCAGCGTGTTCAGGCGATAGAGGCCTTCGCGTGCGGTGATGTAGAGCACGCGTTTGTCCGCTCCGCCGAACGCCGCATTGGCGGGCTGGCGCGGCACCTTGATGGTGCCGAGATGCTGACCCGCGGCGTCGAACACCTGGACGCCGACCAGCGTCGTGATGTAGACGCGACCCTCGCTGTCGAGCGCCATGCCGTCGGCGCCGCTCTCCTTGCCCTCGGGGATGTCGCGCAGCTCCGCGAAGGTCCGCTTGTTGGTGACGCTGCCGTCGGGCTGCACGTCGTAGGCGAAGACGACGGGGCCAAGGGTGTCGTCGACGATCAGCGTCTTGCCGTCGCGCGTGAGGGTCAGCCCGTTGGGGCGGGCGATCTTGTCGTCGATGACCACCGGCTGCTTGGCGCCGGGGCCGAGATAGTAGACGTAGGCGGTGCGTCCCGGCACCACCGGGCGGGGGCCGGGATCGGTGAAATAGATGCCGCCCTTGGCGTCGAGGATCAGATCGTTCGGCGCCACGAACGCCCGGCCGTCGATGCCGTCGGTGACGGTCGTGACCGTGCCGTCGCGGCTGCGCCGGCTGATCCGCTTGCCATCGCCCTCCGCCGCCAGCAGGTCGCCGTCCTTGGTCAGGGCAAGGCCGTTGGCGCCGTTGGTCTGCTCGCGAACGAGCGCGATCTTGCCGCCCGGCTCGAGCAGGTAGATCTTGCTGGGACGGATGTCGGAGAAATAAAGCCCGCCGTCCGGCGTGCCCAGCGGCCCTTCGGTGAAGACGAATCCTTCCTGCACCAGCTCCGGTTCCGCGCCCGGCGCCACCACGCCGGGGATGCCGGCCGGCGCCTGGGCAATGCCCGGCCGCGCCAGCAGCATGACGGATGCCGCGAGGGCGAATGCCGTGGCGATCCCTATCGCGTGGGTCCTCGGATAACTCGGTTTCATGATCTCCTCCCGATATCGAAACGGAATTGTTCGAGATCCACGGCAAGCACTGAACCGATGCCGCTTCGACCGATGACCGTCGCACCGGCGCGCTCGACATCGACTGCACGGGATGCTAGCCCGAAGGCCCGCCGGGCGCCATCCGCGGATCGCCGCTTACTGGATCCTCCATGAAGCTGCATTGGTCGCCGCGGTCGCCGTTCGTGCGCAAGGTGATGATCGTGGCGCACGAGCTCGGCCTCGCCGACCGCATCGACTGCGTGCGCACGGTGGTCGCGACCGCGCGGCCGCACCCGCTGCTGATGGAGGAAAACCCGCTCTCGAAGATCCCCACCCTCGTCCTCGACGACGGCACCGTGCTCTACGATTCGCGGGTGGTCTGCGAATATCTCGACGGCCTGCACCAGGGGCGCAGGCTCATCCCGCAGGATTTTTCCGATCGGATGACGGCGCTGCGCCGGGAGGCGCTCGGGGACGGCTTTCTCGATTTTCTGCTGCTGCTGCGCAACGAGCGCGAGCGCGCCCATCCCTCGGACGCTCACCTCGCGGCCTTCACCGCGAAAAAGCAGGCCGTGCTGCGCGCGCTCGACCGGGAAGCCGGTCATCTTGCGGCCTCGGCCTTCAGCATCGGCCACATCGCGATCGGTTGCGCCCTCTCCTACCTCGATTTTCGATTCGGCAACGAAGGCTGGCGGACCGATCATCCCGGCATCGCGCGCTGGCACGAGAATTTCCGCGCGCGTCCCTCGGTGCGCGCGACCGAGCCCGTCGACGACGGCGCGCCGGACGGGCGCTGACGTGACCGGACCGCCATCGCAGCGCAGCGGAAGACGCGGCCTCGACCCGGGCCGCCCTCCTCCTTCGAGACGGGCGCACGCGACCGAGTTCGTGCAGGAGCCATCGACTGTACGCGTGCGCCCTCCTCAGGATGAGGGCGGAACAACGGCCGTGCCGGGACGGACTCTCGGTCGGCCTCTGAGGAGCATCGCAGCGCAGGGCATTCAACGCGGCTTCCACAAGCTCGAGACGCGCTGCAGCGCAGACAAGTTTACGCAGTCTGCGCAGGCTTGACTGCGTTGCGTCTCGAAGCACGAGGCCGCCCCAACCCGGGGGTTAGGGAGCGGACCGAGTGCGTCGCACTGTTGTCCGTCACTTCACGGAAGCGCGCTCTAAGAGCGAATCGGCGCAACAGGCTCCTCTGCCTCCTGCCGGTGCGCCGGCGGCAGTGGCGCGGGATGTTCCGCCGGACTTGCTGCGACATCGTCGGCGGGTGCCGCCTTCCTCGCCTGCTTGGCGAGCTTCCTCGCCGCCTTTTTTGCCGCACGCGCCGCCGCCATCTCCACGAAGCTCATGATCTTGTCAGGCTTCGTCTTCCCGAACCGCTTGAAATAAATGGTCTCGATGAAGATCGGCAAAGGCGCCTTCCATGGCTCCTGGCGATGATTGTCGATCTTGCCGAACTTCCTCGGGTTCATTCCGAGCTCGCGCGCCATCTGGATATGCGCTTGCGAGAGGCGGTGTCGCTTCTTCGCCTCGATCCAGGGCTTGAGATCATTCGGAATGGCCGCCGGTTTCTTGCTCATGGCCCGTATCCTTCGTTGCGGGAAGACTACGCATAATCGAGATTCGCGAAAACGATACGGCAGCCGTCCGATATCCCCGCTATTCCACGCCCGCCGCGAACCAAGCTTGCGGGTCGGGGGCGAAAAGTCGATCACTTGCGGGTCATCGGGTGCGTCGAGCCTCCGACGAACGCCGGTCCGCATATTCGGGGTAAGCACGAGCATGCATCCGTCATGAATCTGGCGCCTGTCGTCACGCCGCACGGAGTGCTGACCCTCGCTCCCTCGGGGGAGGAGGTGGCATTGCCGCCGGAGCGAGCCGCGCGACTGCAGACGGCGTTCGCGCGGGGATACGGGCACGGGTTGCTCTATCTCGGCGTCGACGAGGCGGGGACCGCGCTACCCGCGGTGCTGTCGTATTGGCGGGAGCTCGGCGCGCAGTACGTGGCCGCGTTGTGCGCAGTGCCCGGCTTGGGCGAGGGTGCCGCCAAGCCGCCGGTGCCTGTGCTCGCGGAGGGCGAGCTCGAAAAGATGGCCGCGGCGGTGCCGCCGATCACCGGTGCGGAATACGTCACGGCCGCCGTCCTCGCCGCGCTTTGGCGCGGCATGGATGCGGCCTTCGATGCCGAGCTCGCCGAGGCCAAGCGCCCCGTCCAGGAGTTTCTCAAGAGCCGGCACCCGGCCTGGAATCTGGTCGGACGGGTGCATTTCAATCTCGCCGAGAACAGGAAGGACGAGGAAGCTCCGTTCGCCTTTCTTGCGACCTACACCACCAGGCTTTCGGCGCAGGCCAAGGCCCAGCATCTGCCGCTCGGCAAGGCCCTGCAGGAATATGCCGGCGCCAAGAACCGCGAGCGGCTCCTGTCCCTGCTGATGCCGGTGCAGCGCGCCGCCGAGCAGTGCGCCTGGTTGAAGGCGATGGTCGACGGCGGCGAAATCTTTCACCCGCTGCGCTGGCGGCCGCAGCAGGCGCTGCAATTCCTCAAGGATGCTCCCGCGCTCGAAAGCGCCGGGGTGATCGTGCGGATGCCGGCGAGCTGGCGCATGAATCGTCCGGCGCGGCCGCAAGTGACGGCAACGGTCGGCGGCAAGGCGCCCTCGCAGCTGGGCCTGGACGCGCTGCTCGATTTCCGGATCGAGGTGACGCTCGACGGCGAAAGCCTGACGGCGGCCGAGATCGAGCGGCTGCTCGCGCAATCCGACGGTTTGGCGCTCATCCGCGGGAAATGGATCGAGGTCGACCGTGAGCGGCTGAGCCGCACGCTCGAGCAGCTCGAGGCGATCGAGCGCCGGGCCGCCACCGACGGTCTCTCGTTCGGCGAAGCGATGCGCATGCTTGCGGGTGCCGGGATCGGCGGAGACGGCGCTGCCGCACGAGCCGACGTCGATTGGAGCCGGACCGTGGCGGGTCCCTGGCTGGCGGAGACGCTCGCCGCCTTGCGCCGGCCCGAGGCGCTCGCCCGCGTCGAGCCCGGCCGGTCGTTCAAGGGAACACTGCGGCCCTATCAGCAAGCGGGAGTGCAATGGCTCCATCTGTTCACTCGGCTCGGGCTTGGGGCCTGCCTTGCGGACGACATGGGCCTCGGCAAGACCATCCAGGTTCTCTCCTTGCTGCTGGTGCTCAAGAACGAAGGAAGCGGCAGGCGCAAGCCGAGCCTGCTGGTGGCGCCCGCCTCGCTGCTTGCCAATTGGGCCGCGGAGATCGCCCGTTTTGCGCCGAGCCTGAAAGCGATGATCGCGCATCCATCGGCGCCGGCCGCCGAAAAGCCGAAGCTGGACGGCTCGGAGGATCTCAGCGATGTCGATATCGTCATCACCAGCTACGGCTATCTGGGGCGTACGCCTTGGCTCGCGGGGGGAGCGTGGCGCCTCGCGATCCTCGACGAAGCGCAGGCCGTCAAGAACCCGGCGGCCAAGCAGACCAAGCTGGTGAAGACGCTTCAGGCCGAGGCGCGGATCGCCTTGACCGGAACGCCGATCGAGAACCGGCTCGGCGACCTCTGGTCGATCTTCGATTTCATCAATCCCGGCCTCCTGGGATCCTCGACTCAGTTCTCCGCCTTCGTCAAAAGCCTCGCCGACCGGCCGCACAACCCGTACGGGCCGCTGCGCGACCTCGTGCGTCCCTATGTGCTGCGGCGCCTGAAGACCGACAAGAGCATCATCGCCGACCTGCCGGACAAGACCGAGGTGAATGTGTTCTGCCCGTTGAGCCGCAAGCAGGCGGCGCTCTACCAGCAAGCGGTCGCAGAGCTGGCGCGGCAGCTGCAAGACGTCGACGGAATGCAGCGCCGGGGCATCGTCCTGGCTTTCCTGATGCGGTTCAAGCAGATCTGCAACCATCCCTCGCAATGGCTCGGCGACGGCGCCTGGGCCGAGGAGGACAGCGGCAAGCTTGCGCGCCTGCGCGACATCACGGAGGTGATCGCCGCCCGGCAGGAGAAGGTTTTGCTGTTCACCCAGTTCAGGGAGACGACGGCCCCGCTGGCGGCGTTCCTCGGCTCGGTGTTCGGACGGGCCGGCCTCGTCCTCACCGGCGAGACCGAGGTCAGGAAGCGCCAGGATCTCGTGCGCGCGTTCCAGGAGGACGACGACGCCCCATTCTTCGTGCTTTCGGTCAAGGCGGGGGGCGCCGGGCTCAATCTCACCGCCGCCTCCCATGTTGTCCACTTCGACCGATGGTGGAACCCGGCTGTTGAGAACCAGGCCACTGACCGCGCCTTCCGAATCGGGCAGAATAAGAATGTGCTCGTGCACAAGTTCATTTGCCGCGGGACGGTCGAGGACAAGATCGACCAGATGATCGAATCGAAGAAGCAACTGGCGGGAGATTTTCTCGCGCCCGGCGCCGAGATGCTGTTGACCGAGATGAAGGATGACGACCTGCTGAAGCTCGTCGCCCTCGACCTCTCAGCGGCGATGAAAGAGGGCTGACGGATGAGCTGGTACGAATGGCGACCCTATGTGCCGGTGGCCGAGCGGCGGCGGCAAGCCGAGCGCAAGCTCAGGAAGCTGAAGAAGAAGGGGCAATCCGTCGCCCCCGTCACCATCGAAGGCCGCGTCATCGCCAAGAGCTTCTGGGGCAAGGCGTGGTGCGCCAATCTCGAGCGCTACAGCGATTATGCGAACCGCCTGCCGCGCGGCCGGACCTACGTGCGCAACGGGTCGGTCGTCGACCTGCAAGTTGTGCGGGGCGAGGTCGCGGCCTTCGTCAGCGGCTCCGAGCTCTACAAGATCAAGATCGGCATCGCGCCGGTCACGGCCGCCCGCTGGAAAGCCATCTGTCGGGACTGCGCCGGATCGATCGATTCGCTGGTCGAGCTGCTGCAGGGTCGCTTGGCGAAGGGCGTCATGGATCGCGTCTGTCGCGAAGGCGACGGCCTGTTTCCCGCTCCCGCCGAAATCACGCTGTCCTGCAGCTGCCCCGATTGGGCCGACATGTGCAAGCACGTGGCGGCTGCGCTGTATGGGGCCGGGGCGAGGCTCGATGAAAAACCCGAGCTTCTCTTCCTGTTGCGGGGCGTGGACGAGAATGAGTTGCTGGCCGGTGCCGGGTCGGACCTCACCCGAGGAAGATCGGCGCCCGCCGCGCAGCTGCTCGACGAGGGCGATGTGGCGGCCTTGTTCGGGCTGGAGATGGCCGAGACCGCCGCTCCCGACGTCGCTGTCGCTGCGAAGGAGGTCGCACGGTCCAGCAGCACGTCGAAAGCGCGCAAGGCTCCAACAGCGACTGGTCCAGGACCTGCAACTGAGAACGCGGCGGCGAAGAAGAGCACTCCGGCTCGCGGCACGCCAGGCAAAGTTCAGTCGGCGCGGGCAACCGCAGGGGGGACCGTGAGCAGGCGGCCGACGCAGCGATCCGCATCACGATAGGTCATATCAGGGCTCCGGCCCGCACGTTCGCCACTCATTGTACCAACCTTCATAACGGTCGACACTCTCCACGTCATGGCCGGGCTTGTCCCCCGGCTGACCCCATAAGCTAAGGTCGTCATTGCCGGGCTTGACCCGGCAATCCATCCAATCTTCGTAAGAACTTTCTCGCGAAGAAGATGGATGCGCGGGTCAAGCCCGCGCATGACGACCTGGAAAGCCTCTTAACGGGTCAAGCCCGGCAATGACGACCCCGGATGGCCGTCACGCCGGCCGTCAGCCGTTGAGATGGCAGGCCGCCGAGCGTCCCGGCGCGATCTCCTTCAGCGCCGGACGCTCGGTCCGGCAGCGCGCCATGGCGAACGGGCAGCGCGGATGAAAGTGGCAACCGGCGGGAGGATCGAACGGCGAGGGAATCTCGCCCTTGATCGGCTCGAAGCGGCGCTTCCTCGCGTCGAGGCGCGGCACGTTCGCGATCAGCGCCTTGGTGTAGGGGTGGTTCGGCGCGCGGAACAGCTCCGTGGTCGGGGCGAGCTCGACGATGCGGCCCAGATACATGATGGCGGTGCGGTCCGAGACGTGCTCGACCACGCCGAGGTCGTGGCTGATGAACAGATAGGTGAGCGCGAGATCCCGGCGCAATTGCATGAACAGGTTCAACACCTGCGCCTTGATCGACACGTCGAGGGAGGCGACCGATTCGTCGCAGACCAGGACCTCGGGCTCGACCGCGAGTGCGCGCGCAATGCCGACGCGGGCGCGCTGCCCGCCGGAGAGCTGGTGCGGATAGCGCGACTTGTGGCCGGGATCGAGGCCCACCCGCGCGAGCAGCGCATCGACATAGCCCTCGCGCCCGGCCTTGGAGACGATGCCGTGCACGACGGGCGCTTCGCCGACGATGTCGGCGACCCGCATGCGCGGATTGAGCGACGCCATCGGGTCCTGGAAGATCATCTGAATCCTGGTGAGCGCTTTGCGCCCGGAGGCGGCGGCAAGCTCCGGCAGGGTGCGGCCGCCGAACCTCACCTCGCCGCGGCTCGGCGGCATGATGCCGGCGACGATGCGGGCGAGCGTCGATTTCCCGCAGCCGGACTCGCCGACGAGCCCGACCACCTCGCCTTGCGCGATCGTGAGGTCGACGCCGTCGACCGCCTTGACCACGACATCGTCGAGGCCGGCGCCGAACAGGTTGGCCGCGCGCGCTGCGAGATCGAGCGGCTCGACGAAGTCCTTGCCGACGCCCGCGAGCGCGACCTTGGGCGTCATGCGGCGGCCTCGGCGTGCGGATGCCAGCAGCGCGCCGCCCGCCCGCCGCCGTGATCCGCCATCGGCGGCTCCGATCGGCAGGCGGCGTCGGCGCGCGGGCAGCGCGGCGCAAACGCGCAGCCCGGCGCCCGATGCGCGGCCGACGGCGGCATGCCCGGGATCTGGAGGAGCGGCGCGCCGCGCTGCCCGCGGCTCGGAACCGAGCCGATCAGGCCGCGCGTATAGGGATGCAGCGGCTGCGCGAACATGGCGTCGACCGGCCCCTCCTCCACGATCCGGCCCGCATACATCACCGCGATGCGGTCGGCGAGGCCGGCGACCACGGCGAGATCGTGGGTGATCCAGATCAGCGCGGTACCGTTCTGCGCGCACAGAGCCTGAACCTCGGCGAGGATTTGCGACTGGATGGTGACGTCGAGCGCGGTCGTCGGCTCGTCCGCGATCAGCACCCGTGGCCGGTTGAGGAGCGCGATCGCGATCGCCACCCGCTGGCGCATGCCGCCGGAGAGCTGGTGCGGATAGGCGCGAAGCCGCTCCCTCGGCGAGGCGATGCCGACCGCCGCCAGCGCCGCGAGCGCGCGAGCGCGAGCGGCCGACCGCGAGACCCGTTCATGGGCGGTGAGCGCCTCGATCATCTGGGTGTCGATCCGCAGCACCGGGTTGAGCGTCATCATCGGGTCCTGGAAGATCATGGCGATCTTCCGCCCGCGGTAGTCGCGCAAGCGCTCTTCCGGACAGCCGACGAGCTCCTCGCCGTCGAGCCTGATCGAGCCGGCGACGATCCGGCCGGGAGGATCGACGAGTCCGAGGATGGACCATCCGGTCACGGTCTTGCCGGATCCGGATTCTCCGACCAGGCCGAGCACCTCGCCCGGCGCGACGCTGAAACCGACGCCGTCGACCGCCTTCACGACGCCGTTGCGGGTGAAGAAATGCGTGCGCAGGTTCTCGACCGCGAGCACCGCCATCGCGGTCACCGCTTGAGCCGCGGATTCATCACGTCGCGCAGCTGGTCGCCGGTGAGGTTGATCGCCACGATCACCACGAGCAGCGCAATGCCGGGATAGAACGCGATCCAGTAGTCGCCGGAGAGCATGTAGCCGTAGCCGTTGGCGATGAGGAGCCCGAGCGACGGCTCGGTGATCGGCACGCCGACCCCGAGAAACGACAACGTCGCCTCGAGCGCGATGGCGTGCGCGACCTGCACGGTCGCCACCACGATCAGCGGCGCCATGGCGTTGGGCAGGAGATGGCGCAGGATGATGCGCGACTGCGGCAGCGCCAGCGAGCGGGCGGCCTCGATATATTCGCGGCGGCGCTCGACCAGGGCGGAGCCGCGAATGGTCCGCGCGTAATAGGCCCACTGCACCGACACGAGCGCGATCAAAACCTTGTCGACGCCCTTGCCGAGGACGGCCACCAGGATCAGCGCGATCAGGATCGCCGGGAAGGAGAGCTGGATGTCGACCAGCCGCATCAGGACGGCGTCGATCCGGCCGCCGAGATAGGCGGCCATCACGCCGAGCCCGGTGCCGATGACGAGCGCGACGGCGGTCGCCACGATGCCGACGAACAGGCTGAGGCGCAGGCCGAACAGGATGGCCGACAGCATGTCGCGCCCCTGATCGTCGGTGCCGAGGAGGTAAAGCCCGCCGGCAAGCCCGCGCGCGAGCGGCGGCAGCCGGTTGTCCATGATCGACAATTGCGAGAGATCGTAGGGGTTTTGCGGCGCGACCCAGGGCGCGACGGTCGCCAGCGCGATCAGCAGCACGACCAGCGCGAGCGCCGCGACCGCGACGCGGCTTTCGGCGAATTCGTCCCAGGTGCGGCCCCAGCGCGCCCGCGCGGTCTCGCTACGGTCGATCCCGATGTCGGCGAGCATGCTCACGCCTCCTGCGTCGTCAGGCGGACGCGCGGATCGATCAGCGTATAGAGCACGTCGACCGCGAAATTGATCAGCACGAACATCACCACGATCACCACGAGGTAGGCGACGATCACCGGCCGGTCGAGCCGGTAGATCGAATCGATCAGAAGCTTGCCCATGCCCGGCCAGGCGAACACGGTCTCGGTGACCACGCCGAACGCGATCATGGAACCGAGCTCGAGGCCGATCACGGTGACCACCGGAATCAGGATGGTCTTGAGCACGTGGACGCCGACGATGCGGCGGCGCGACAGCCCCTTGGCGCGCGCGAAGCGCACGAAATCCTGCAGCAGGACCTCGCGCGTCCCGGCATAGGCGAGCCGCGCGATCAGCGAGGCCTTGTAGGTCGCGAGCGTGAGCGCGGGCAGGATGAGGTGGCGCAGGCCGTCGACCGTCAGCAGCGAAAGCTCGACGCCGAAGAGCGTGCGCGTCGCGCCGCGCCCGCCCGCCGGCAGGATCTTCAGCTCGACCGCGAACAGGAGGATCAGCATCAATCCGAGCCAGAAATTCGGCACCGAGAAGCCCAGCACCGAGCCGGTCATGATGCCCCGCCCGAGCAGCGAGCGCGGCGCAAGCCCGGCCGACAGTCCCGCCGGAATGCCGATCCCGACCGCGATCACGAGCGCGACGAGCGCGAGCTCGAGGGTGGCCGGCATGCGGCTCAAGATCAGATCGATCGCCGGCACGCCGTGCACGAACGAGGTGCCGAGATTGCCGGCCAGCGCCGACTTCAGGAACAGGCCGAACTGCACCCACATCGGCCGGTCGAGGCCGAGCCGCACGATCGCCTGCTCGCGCTCGAGCTCGTCGGCCTGCGGGCTGATCAGGATGTCGATCGGATTGCCGAGCGCGTAGACGCCGACGAAGACCAGTGTCGTCATCGCCACGACGACCAACGCGCCCTGCCCTAGTCGCCGGAACAGGAAGGCGAGCATGATCCCTCCGGTCGGATGGGCGCGGCCGCGGCCGTCATTTGGGGCGCATCAGGGCGCGCGCTTGACCATCGTCGCCTGGGTGGCCTGGTCGACGCGCGGCCGATAGCCGAGCCCCTTGCGCATAGCCCACGTCGTCATCTCGAAATGGAGCGGCAGCACGCCG
>WNFD01005036.1_pt1 | contig 13242 bp, 14 predicted proteins | sample 5400491 | NCBI WGS metagenome assembly WNFD01 (sample SAMN13153343, study PRJNA577476) | soil metagenome | isolation source: 120 cm saprolite under Douglas fir tree site 2 hole 2 replicate 2 | place: USA:California | collected 2015-04-18 | reverse complement strand
CCGACGCGGCGCCGCCAATCGGCGAGCTCAAGGTCGGACCGGGCCGCGGCGAGAGTGCGTGCCATCACCCTCCCCCTGACTTGGAGGGAGTCGATGGGCGCGCCTGACGGAGCCGGTCAGTCTCGATGATGGCCTTCCGAAACTCCACCAGCATTTCCTGGTAGGCCATAACCTCGCGCGCCGCCTCGATTTGGCCGGCGGCCGCCAGCCGGCCCTTGATCGCCACCGACGCGTAGTAGGCGCCGTTGTAGTAGGGCAGCAGGTTCTCGAATCGGAAGGGCGGGTCGCCCCTAGCCATCCGGCAGAGCTCCCAGCACCACCTCGTCCTTCGGCCGATCCGCGAAGTCTCGCCCGTCGTACAGGTAGCGCACCACGCCCTGGCGATCGGTCAGGACCAGCGCCGGTTTCGAGATCCGGCCGGCGTCATCCCACAGGCCGAACGGCTTGATGGCCGTCTCCCCCTCGGGGTCGCTCAGCAGGTCGAAGGGGAGCAACAGCTTGTCGATCATGGCGCGATTCTGCTCCGGGGAGTCGATGGAGATGCCGTAGATGCGGATCCCTCGGGCTTCAAAGGCCTTGATCTTTCTGGCAAAGTTGACCAGCTGCCCATGGCAGTAGGGTCACCAGTCTCATCGATAGAACACGAGCAGGTTCGCCCCCGCGCCATCGGGTAGGGTCCGCTCCGCGCCGTCCTGGGCCCGCAGCGTGATCGACGGGAGGGCCGTCCCGATGTTCAGCCTAGTGGCCACGACATGGGGAACACGCCAGGGCGTCAGAAGCTTCCCCGGTCCGCGCTAGGATGAGCTGGGCATGATCAAGTGGGTCGCCATGGCGTTCGGGGTGATCTACCTGGCGGCGGGGATCCTCGGTATGCTGCCGTTCCTGGGTGGCACCTTCGGCATGACCCCTGCCAACCTGCTGAACATCTTCTCCATCAACCTGCTGCACAACCTCATCCACGTGGGGCTGGGCATTGGCGGCCTGGCCGCGGCCAGCAGCGAGCGAAACTCGCGCCAGTACGCCCAGGTCGTGGGGATCGCCTTGATGATCCTCGGGGTGATCGGCATCTCCGATCCGGTGCATGGCGTGCTGCCCCTCGGAGGCGTGGACATCGCGTTGCACCTCCTGACCGGTGCGGTGCTGGCCTACTTTGGGTTCACGACTTCCGTCGCCCGGCCCATGGCCTGAGTCTCTAAGCTCTTACTCATGCGCGCGGCCGTCATCCAGCAATACGGCGAGCTGCCGGTCATCGCAGAGAGGCCGGAGCCGGCGGCGACCGATGGGCTGGCCCTCGTTGAGGTGACCGCCGCCCCCTTGAACCCGGTCGACCTGTCGATCGCCAACAAGCGGTATTTCGCTCCGCCGCCGCCGGTGCCCTACGTGCCCGGCCGGGAAGGTATCGGCCGGATCGTGCAGGGCAAGGCCTTCAAACCCGGGACGCTTGTGTACTTCGAAAGCCACCCGGGCGACGGGGCCCTGGCGAAACGGGCACTGGCTGTCGAGGGTCACAGCGTGGAAGTGCCCGCCGGGATTCCCGATCCGCTGGCCGCCGGGCTGGGGATCGCGGGCATCACGGGCTGGCTGGCCGTCGAGTGGCGTGGCCGCCTGCAGAAGGGGGAGACCGTGCTGGTGCTGGCCGCTACCGGCGTCGTGGGAAGCGTGGCGGTGCAGGCGGCGAAGATTCTGGGGGCGGCCCGGGTGATCGCGGCTGCCCGAAACAAGGACGCGCTGGCCAGAGTGAAGGAGCTCGGCGCAGATGCCACGGTCGAATTGACTCAGGACAATTTGACGCAAGCCTTTCAGGACGCAGCCGGCCGTCCGATCGACCTGGTGATTGACCCCCTTTGGGGTGCGCCGGCGGTGGCCGCCGCGCAGGCCTTGCGCATCGGCGGCCGGATGGTCCACCTGGGCCAGTCGGCGAGCCCGGAAGCGACCTTTACGTCCGGAACCGTCCGCGGAAAGATGCTCAGCATCCTCGGCTACAGCAACTTCGAAGTGCCGTGGGAGACCCGAGCGCAAGCGTTTCGCACCCTGGTGGGACACGCCGTGGCCGGGCGGCTCAAGGTCGACTACGAAACCCTTCCGCTGGACAAAACCCCCGACGCCTGGAAGCGACAGGCAGCCTCGCCCCACAAGAAGCTGGTGGTAACTCCCTGACCGAAGCGCCCGCAGGGTTCGTCAGCCGGACCGCGACCTGCAACGGGGTTGGCGTGCATTACTTCGAGGGGGGCGAGGGACCTCCCGTCGTGCTGGTCCACGGTCTGGGCAGTTCGGCCGGCCTCGAGTTCCGCTTCAACCTGGAACCGCTGGCCGAGCGGCACCGGGTGATCGCCCCAGACCTCCCCGGATTCGGGCAGTCGGACAAGCCGCAGCTTGCGTACACGATGCCGTTCTTTGTCGAGACCCTGGGGACCTTTCTGGAGGAGGTGGGCATCACGCGGACCGCCGTGCTGGGCATCTCGTTTGGCGGCCGGGTGGTGCTCGGCCATGCGCTCCGGCAACCAGAACGGGTCGAGAAGCTCATCCTGGTCGACTCGCTCGGCCTCGGTACCCCCCGGCGGGTGGTAGCCTACCGGCTCCTCCTGATGCGCGGCATCGGCGAGCTGATGATGACCAGCACCGCCACGGCCCTGCGGCGCCTGAGTCCCACTACGGTGCGACGGTTCTGGGGCTGGTATCTCAACCGCCCGCAGTCCGTGGATCACATCCTGAGTGACAGCCGGATCGCCGACCACGGCCGGATGATGAACGCGCCCGGATACCAGGCCGCCTACCTGGCCACGTTGCGATCGCTGGCAGCCCGGTCCAGCCTGCGGGACGGGGTGGCGCTGGACCGCGAGCTGCGGCAGCTCTCCATGCCGGTGTTGCTCGTCTGGGGCCGGCACGACCACCTGTTTCCCCCCAGCCACGCCCAGGCCGCGGCTGCGGTGCTGCCCAACGCCCGGGTCGAGATCTTCGAGGAGGCCGGCCACACACCCCAGATGGAGGAGCCCGAGCGCTTCAACCGGCTGGTGCTCGACTTCCTGGCGCAGGCTGCCTAGGGCAGCGGGTGGCCGAAGCGGCCGGCGTAGAACCCGATCAGCCAGCTGATGGCCAGCAGGATCCCGGCGAGCAAAACCGCCAGCCCCAGTACATAAAGAAGGAGGGGATACAGGCTGCGGGCCCGATAGCCGGCGAACTCCCGGAAGGTGAGCCAGAAGGTGCTGCTCAGCAGGCCCCGGCGGCGGGCGGCCTGGTGGCCCCTGCCGAGCAGGAAGAGACCGAACAGGACGAGGGCGGCGGCGGCCAGCGGAGAGGCCCCGGTGAGGGTCAACCGGCCCGATCCATCAAACTGGGAAAACTCCAGATGTTGTAGGTGGCGTTATCCACAACCCGTACAGGTAGTGGTAAAATGCTTGACAGGCCATACCCCATCTCCTACAGTATGGGGCGCTCTACCGACTACCCAGGAGGTCTAATTCATGGCCCGTCCCACCCAGAAACCTTCGACCGACCGTCCCGTCAGCGCCCCAGCCAACGGCACCAACGGGCAGAAAACCGCACCTGCCGCCGGCACTCGCCGGAACCGGACCGGGATGCCCTGGAAGCGCTACTTCACCAAACCTGGGGTGGGGGCCTTCGACGAGGTGGAATGGGAGACGCGGGCGGCCAGCATCACCAACGAGAAGGGCGAGGTGGTCTTCGAGCAGCGGGACGTCGAGATTCCCAGGGGCTGGTCCCAGGTCGCCACCAACGTGGTGGTCTCCAAGTACTTCCGGGGCGTGCTGGGCACGCCCGACCGGGAGCGGAGCGTCAAGCAGCTGATCGGCCGAGTCGCCCGGACCATTCATCAGTGGGGCGTCGCCGGCGGCTATTTCACGACCCCCGAGTCGGCTGACATCTTCCGAGAGGAACTCACCCACCTGCTGGTCCACCAGAAGGCTTCCTTCAACAGCCCGGTCTGGTTCAACGTCGGAATCGAGGAACACCCTCAAAGTTCGGCTTGCCAGCCTTACCACGCACTGGTCTCATCGCCGGCGGGGATGGTGCCGATTGGAGAGCTGGTCAAGCGTCACGCCGTCGGTGAATCTGTCTACGACAAAGACGGGATCACCCGAATCGTGGCGGTCAAGGCAAATGGGCGGAAACCGGTGCGACGGGTGGTGCTGACCAACGGGGGCTTCATCGAGGCAACGCCAGACCATGTCGTACTCGCGGTGCGGAAGCGGCTCCAGGCGCCGCAATGGCTCCCAGTCGAGCTTCTGGAGCCCGGGATGAGCCTGCTGCACGATCCCGATCGGGGTCGGGCCGCGAGCAGCCGGCCGGCTGCCGTCGCCGCCAGTCAGGCCGGCGGTGGAGTTGCCGTTCTCGAGCCTGCCAGCGCCACCGAAGAGCGAGCAGCTCTCCGGGAAGAGGAAATCGTTCGGATCGACGAACTGGGAGTCCAGGACGTGTACGACATCCAGACCGAGTCGGGGAATTACCTGTCGAACAACATCGTGGTCCACAACTGTTTCATCAACAAGGTCGAGGACACCATGGGGTCGATCCTCACCCTGGCCAAGACCGAGGGGATGCTCTTCAAGTACGGGTCGGGCACCGGGACCAACCTCTCACCGATTCGCTCCTCCAGAGAACTGCTGGCCGGCGGCGGCACCGCCTCGGGGCCCGTCTCCTTCATGAAGGGTTACGACGCGTTCGCCGGCGTGATCAAGTCCGGCGGCAAGACCCGCCGGGCGGCCAAGATGGTCATCCTCAACGCCGACCACCCGGACGTCGTCGAGTTCATCAACTGCAAGGTGGAGGAGGAGCGGAAGGCCTGGACCCTGATCGAGGCGGGCTACGACCCCTCGTTCAACGGCCCTGCCTATAGCTCAATCTTCTTCCAGAACTCGAACAACAGCGTGCGGGTCACCGATGACTTCATGCACGCCGTGGAACAGGACCTGGACTGGCACACCAAGGCCGTGACCAACGGCCGGATCATGGACACCTACAAGGCCCGCGACCTGATGCGGATGATGGCCGACGCCGCCTGGGCCTGCGGCGATCCGGGCCTGCAGTACGACACCACGGTCAACCACTGGCACACCAGCGCCAACACCGACCGGATCAATGCCTCGAACCCGTGCAGCGAGTACATGTTCCTGGACAACACCAGCTGCAACCTGGCCTCCATCAACCTGATGACCTTCCTGGACGACCGGGGCGAGTTCGACGTGGAAGGCTACCGGGAAGCCATTCGAATCCTGATCACCGCCCAGGAGATCATCGTCGACAACGCCAGCTATCCCACCGAGGCCATCACCCAGAACAGCCGCGACTTCCGGCCGCTGGGGCTGGGCTACGCCAACCTGGGGGCGCTGCTGATGGCGTCCGGCCTTCCCTACGACAGCGACGCCGGCCGCGACGTGGCCGCCGCGCTCACGGCGGTGCTGACCGGCGAGGCCTATGCCCAGTCGGCCCGGATCGCCGCCCGCAAGGGACCGTTTGCCGGCTTCGCCGTGAACCGCGAGCCGATGTTGCGGGTGATGGACCAGCACCGGGACGCGATCGGCCACATCAACCCGGCGCACGTGCCGCTGCAGGTGCTGGCCGCGGCCCGCGAGTCGTGGGACACCGCTTGCGAGCTGGGCGCCGCCCATGGCTACCGGAACGCGCAGGCTACCGTGATCGCACCCACCGGGACGATCGGCTTCATGATGGACTGCGACACCACCGGCATCGAGCCGGACATCGCCCTGGTCAAATACAAGAAGCTGGTCGGCGGCGGCATGCTGAAGATCGTCAACCAGACGGTGCCGATCGCGCTGCGCCGCCTCGGCTACAGCGAGCCCCAGGTGTCGGAAATCCTGCAGTACATCGACGAGCAGGACACCATCGAGGGGGCTCCCCACGTGCGCCCCGACGACCTGCCCGTATTCGACTGCGCCTTCAAGCCGGCCAAGGGCTCGCGCAGCATCCACTACATGGGGCACGTCAAGATGATGGCCTCCGCCCAGCCCTTCATCAGCGGCGCCATCTCCAAGACCGTCAACATGCCGGAGCAGGCCACCCCGGACGACATCATGGAGGTCTACATGGAGGGGTGGCGGATGGGGCTCAAGGCCATCGCCATCTACCGCGACAACTCCAAGCGGTCCCAGCCGCTGAACACGGCACTGGACTCCAAGAAAGAGAAGGCGGCCGCCGTCGTGCCGGCCTCGGTCGAGACGCCCCGGGCCGTCCGGCGCAAGCTGCCGGATGAGCGCCGCTCGATCACCCACAAGTTCGATATCCAGGGCCACGAGGGCTACATCACGGTGGGGACGTACCCCGACGGGCGGCCGGGCGAGATCTTCCTGGTCATGTCCAAGGAAGGCAGCACCATCTCCGGCCTGATGGACGCCTTCGCCACCTCCATCTCGCTGGCGCTGCAGTACGGGGTGCCGCTCGAGGTGCTGGTCAAGAAGTTCGCCCACACCCGCTTCGAGCCCTCGGGCTTCACCAAGAACCCCGAGATCCCGATCGCGAAATCGATCACCGACTACATCTTCCGCTGGCTGGCGTCCAAGTTCCTGAACAAGGACCAGCAGGATGAGGTGGGCCTCGTCCGCCGGGACACCGCGCCGCTCGAACTGCTGGAAACGCCGGCGCCGAGTACGCCGAGCACGGCGAGCGGTCCGTTGACCATCGAGAGCGGCCAACCGAGGATCGCGTTCCAGGGTCAAGAGGATGCGCCGGCCTGCTCGGACTGCGGGTCGATCATGGTTCGCAACGGGACCTGCTACAAGTGCTTGAACTGCGGGTCAACCAGCGGCTGCTCGTAGCAGCGGCTTATATGACGAGGCTCGCTGCCCGTGCGGAAGCGTCGCGCGCTGAGACGGACACAAGTATCGGTGTCGCGGATGCGGTCTCTGCCTCGAGACCTGCTGCGATGGCGGTCGCTGCGCTTGAAATTTCGGTCCGCACGACGCTGATCGCGCGCGTGACGACCCGCGTGGGCTCATCAGCGGGCACAAACGCATGCAGCGTGCGCAAAATCGTGCTATGGTCTGAAGTTAATGAAGGTTCGGCCTCGCGCTGATGACCGCGATGATCAGCGCGACGAGCACCAGGATCGCGATGGCGATCAGTCGGCGCAGCGGACGGTCACGGATCGAGTCAATGCTGGCCGTGGTCGCGGGTCGCGACATCGTGAAGGTCTTGACGAAGCCCTGCGCGTCCTCCATGGCGAGGATCACGGGTCCCGCAGCCGTATCCAGGCGCGCGACGTCCATCAGAACTGGTTCGCCGCGTCGCTCCGCGATGCTGAGCCGGCCGAAGAAGCTGGGCCCGGTGCGACGACGGCTGGGATCGAAGGTCAGCCGCTTCTCCACACGCGCCGTCAGTTGATCGCGCGCCAGCGTGACCGCCTGGCCGGCATGCGTGATCGTGACAGTGCTGGCGTCGGAGTCCACCTCGACTGGACTGCTCGCCGGAAAGGGCAGGGCATCGCCGAGGTAGCGGGCCTGCATGTAAGTCATGTAAGTAAGGATAGGCTGCCCCATCGCCGGCTCAGGGCACCCCACCGGCAGGCCTTGTGGTCCCGGTGGACGCCAGGCCCAAGATTTAGTAGAATGGCTCCGATTTTGAGTCTTCAGCGGCTGCGCCCCGGGGGGCGGGCCGGCATTGCGGAGGGTACTCCCGGCATTCGACCCGGATGCCCCTCCCCATCCCACAGCTTCCGGTACCCGGCCGCGCCGGCGCCCGCGCGTCCACAGTTCACGTGGCGCTCACGCGCGATCGGCGGCGGCGCACCGCATTCTGCGGCCGACCGGGAGAATTCCCGAACAAGGAGGTGAGTGCGGTGCCCGCAAAGAAGAAAGCTGGTGGCAAGAAGAAGGCTGCAAAGAAGTCTTCGAAGAAGAAGTAAGAGTTTCTCTTACTTGATTGCCAACAAGCAGCCGGCGCCTCGGGCGCCGGCTGTGTCATTGTTTGGCCGTGGACCTCGATCGGGCCCGCGCCTTCCTGGCCGGCAACCACCGGGGCATCCTGGCCACCATCAAGCGGGACGGCCGGCCGCAGCTCTCCAACATCCTCTACTTCCTGGATGACGACGGCCGGATCAAGATCTCGGTCACCCAGACCCGGGCCAAGACCCACAACCTTCGCCGCGACCCGCGGGCCTCGCTTCACGTCCAGGGCCAGAGCCCCTGGGAGTACGTCGTGACCGAGGGGACGGCCGAGTTCATCGAGGGGCCGGGCGTCCTCGAGGCGCTTCGCCGCTATTACCGACGCGTGTCGGGCGAGCATCCCGATTGGGCTGACTACGACCGGGCCATGGTCGCGGACCAGCGCCTGCTGCTGTCGATCTCGGTCGACTACGCCTACGGCCAGCTTCCGTGAAATCTTCCCTCCCTCCAGGGAGGGGTAGGGGAGGGTGCCGCCGCGAGGTGTGACCTACCGCACAGCCAGGCAGGTCACCGTCTTGAAGACGCCGTCGACCTTCTGGATCTTATCGACAATGATGGTCCCGATGCCGGCCACGTCGGGGGCCTCGACCTGGGCAATCACGTCGTATTCGCCGGTGATGGCGTCGGCATGCTGGATGCCGGTGACGCCCTGCAGGGACCTGGCCACGTCGATCGCCTTCCCGGCGGATGCGTTGATGAGCACGTATGCGCGCACGTTGACCTCCTCACTGTTCCCGGTTACGGGCCCCCCGGCCCGGTCATTCCAGCATACGGCTCCGGGCTCGCTTGGCAAGAGGGGAATTGCCGGGATCGCTGCGTAAGATAGGCACATGCCCTCGATGACGGCAGTGGTGAAGGCCACCGCCGGGCCGGGCGCCGAGGTCGCCCAGGTGAAAGTCCCGGAGCCGGTGGGCACGGATGTCCTGGTCGAGGTGCTGGCGACCTCCATCTGCGGTACCGACGTGCACATCTACGACTGGAACCACTGGGCCGCCGGCCGGATCCATCCGCCGCGGGTTTTCGGGCATGAGATGGCCGGCCGGGTGGTGGCGGTGGCAGGTCCCGTGGACCGGGTCAAGGTCGGCGACTACATCGCGGCCGAGACCCACGTGGTCGACCACACCTGCCGGCAGTGCCTGCGCGGCCAGTTCCACCTGTGCGAGAACCTGCGCATCCTGGGGGTAGATCGGGACGGGTCCTTTGCCCGCTACGTCCTGCTACCGGCCGACAACTGCTGGCACAATGCGCAGGGGCTGACGCCCGAGGTGGCGGCCCTGCAGGAGCCCTTCGGCAATGCCGTGCATGCCGCCACCGCCGGGCCGCTGGCCGGCAACACGGTGGCCGTCTTCGGGTGTGGGCCCATCGGCCTGTGCGCCATCGGGATCGCGCGCGCGGAAGGCGCAGCCGCCGTGTTCGCGGTGGAACCGAATCCCTACCGCCAGGACCTGGCCCGCCGCATGGGCGCCCACCAGGTCATCACGCCCTCCGGGTCGACGGTGGCCGAGCTGAAGCGGGCCAACGGCGGGCTGGGCGTGGATGTGGTGCTCGAGATGTCGGGAAACCCACTGGCGATCCAGCAGGGCCTCGAGGTCCTGCATGCCGGTGGGTGGATCAGCCTCCTCGGGCTGGGCGATGCCCGCGCCACCCTCGACCTGAACGAGCTGGTGGTGCTGAAGGGGCTCACCATCTACGGGATCACAGGTCGCAAGATCTGGGATACGTGGGAGAAGACATCCCGTTATTTGAGCCAGGGACTGGTCGACGTCAGTCCGCTGATCACGCATCGATTCCCGCTTACCGAGTTTGACGAGGCGATGAGCATCATGAAGAGCCGGCGATCCGGCAAGGTTGTCTTGATGCCCAACGGAAGCTAGGTCCCTAGGAGGGCTCCCATGATCACCGAAAAGACGCAGTTCCTGGCCGACCAGCTGGCGGACCTTCGAGCCAAGGGCCTCTTCCGGCCTCTGCGGGTGCTGGATAGTGCCCAGGGCCCGGAGGCGGTGGTGGATGGCAAGCGCGTCATCAACCTCTCCTCAAACAACTACCTCGGTCTCAACACCCATCCGCGCCTCAAGGAGGCCACCATCAAGGCCACCGAGCAGTGGGGCGCCGGCTCCGGGGCGGTGCGCACCATTGCGGGCACCATGGAGCTGCACGAGGAGCTGGAGCGGCGGCTGGCGGAGTTCAAGCACACCGAGGCCTCCCTGGTCTTCCAGTCGGGCTTCACCGCCAACGTGGGCCTGCTCCAGGTGCTGGTGGGGGAGGGCGACGTGATTATCTCGGACGAGCTCAACCATGCCAGCATCATCGACGGCATCCGGCTGTCCCGAGCGGAGCGCTCCATCTTCAAGCACCGCGACATGGATGACCTGGAGCGGCACCTGGCCAAGCACGCCGACAAGCGGGTGAGGCTGGTCGTTACCGACGGCGTCTTCAGCATGGACGGCGACATCGCCCCCCTGGCCAAGATCGTGGAACGGGCCGAGGCCCACCGGGCCCTGGTGATGGTGGACGACGCCCACGCCAGTGGCGTGCTGGGCACCAACGGCCGGGGGAGCGTCAACCACTTCAAGCTGGACGGCCGGGTGGACCTCCAGATGGGCACCCTCTCCAAGGCGATCGGGGTGCTGGGCGGATATGTGGCCTCCGCCCAGGTGGTGCGCGACTTCCTGATCCACCGGGCCAGGCCGTTCCTGTTCAGCACCTCCCATCCGCCCGGGGTGGCCGCCGCCTGCATCGCCGCGATCGACGTCCTGCTTCACGAGCCGGAACGGATCGAGCGGTTGTGGGCCAACACCCGGCGGTTCAAGGCGGGGCTGGCCCGGATCGGGTTCGATACCGGCGCCAGCGAAACCCCTATCACGCCGGTGATCGTGGGCAAGGGGTCGGACGCCATGGCGCTCTCGGACTGGCTGTTCGGCCGGGGGATCTTTGCCCAGGGGATCGGCTACCCGACCGTGCCCGAGGGACGGGCCCGGGTCCGGACCATTGTCACCAGTGCCCATACCGAGGCCCAGCTGGATACGGCGCTGGAGGCTTTTGCGGAAGCGGGGAAGCAGCTACACATTTTGCGAACGGAGTAACGTTCCTGGGTCAGTTGGACTATATGGAGTGGCCAGCTTTCCGGTGACTGAACGGTCGGCGGCGGAGCTGCAGGACGAAGCCAGGCTGATCGAAGCCGCCAAACGCGATCGGCAAGCGTTCGCGGCGCTCTACGACCGCTACTTCGATCAGATCTACTCGTACTGCTACTACCACACCGGCAACCGGCAGTCGGCGGAAGACCTGGCTAGCGATACGTTTCAACGGGCCCTGGAAGGGCTCGCCGGCTTCGAATGGCGGGGAGTCCCGTACTCAGCATGGTTGTACAAAGTAGCGGCGAACTTGATGGCGAAGCAGCGGCGGCGGCCTGCGTTCATCGAATTGCCGGAGCCGCTGGTGGCCCCGGTGGAGCAGAACCCGGAGCGGGTCTGGCTGAAGCGAGAACAGGGCGATGAGCTGCACGCGGCGGTCCGCCGGTTGCCACTGGACCAGCGGGAAGCGGTGCTGCTCAAGTTCGAGGGCCGCCTCAAAAACAAGGAGATCGGCATGATCATGGGGCGCAGCGAGGGAGCGGTGAAACTCCTGCTCTTCCGCGCCGTGCACAAGCTCCGCCGGCTGCTCAGCCCGCGGGGGAGGGAGCGATGACCACCCGTCCGGACGAGGTGGACGCGCTGGCCCAGGCCATTGACCGCCTGCTCTTCCCGGAGCTCCGGCGGAGCAGTGCGCCCACGTTGGCGTCGCCGGCCGAGGCGGAACTGATCTCCTACCTGAATGACAGCTTTCCCCGAGTGGCGCTGCCCACCGCCCGCAGGGAACGGGTCCAGCGCCAGCTGATTCGCGCCCTGCGCATCCCTTCCGGGGCCACCCCGCGCAGCTGGGAGCGGCTGGAGTGGGCGATGAACCGCCGCATCCCGCTGGATTCGCCCTGGACGCCGGTGGTGGGGGGTGCGGCCCTGGTGGTGTTAGGCGTCCTCGGGGTTGCCTACTGGCGCCAACGGTCGGCGCTGAAAGGGGTAGCGGCCGCGGCCCTGCGTTAGGGCGAGATTCGGGCAAAAGGCACCCTCCCGTACCCCTCCCGTGGTTGGAGGGGACAAATCTATCTCGGCACCCGCGCCCATCTCTGCCTGAAAGGAGGGGACAAATCTATCTAGGCACCCTCGCCTATATCTGCCTGAGGGCGAGGTGACAACAGACTGGCGGGAGAGTCCTTCTTGGCTGGGGCGATGAAACTTAACCGCCCGGGGCTCGTTACTCTGGTGGACAGATGGCAGGCTGGGTTCGGCGCGCGCCACGGTTCCTGGTATTGCCCCTGGTGCTGATCATGGCCGGCTTGCTTCCGCCGGGGCCACCGGTGCGACTGGTGGCATCCGCGCCGGCGGCCGTATCTGCCGATGAGGACGTCCGGGACCTCTTCGTCGATAGCGGTCGCGACGACCAGACGACGTGGGTGCCTCCCGCCCCGTCGACCACCGGCGAGCTGATACGGCCCAGCCCGACGCCGTCCGTCTTGACGTGGCGGGCCGGAGGGACGTTTGTCCCCATCCTCCTCTACCACTACATCCGTTACCCGATCCCGGGTGACCGGCAGGGGTTTGGCCTGTCGGTGACCCCCCCGATGTTCCATCAGCAGATGCAGTACCTGGCCGCCAACGGGTATCACGTCTTGTCGCTGCACGATGCCGTGCAGGCGGTGCTCGGCATAGAGCGGCTGCCCTCGCGCCCCGTGGTGCTGACGTTCGATGACGGCTACGAAGACTTCTTCACGGCGGCCGTCCCCGAACTGCGTCAGTGGGGCTTCACGGCCACCAGCTTCGTGATCACCGGCCGGGTGGGCTGGACCAGCTACATGACCTGGTCCGAGATCCAGGCGGCGGACGCGATGGGCTTCACCATTGGGGCGCACACAGTGCACCACGTCATGCTGGCGTCGCTGGCACCGGCGCAGGCGCGCTGGGAGATGCAGCAAAGCCGTGACACGCTGGCCGCGGTGCTCGGGCACCCGATCCTCGACTTCGCCTACCCGTATGGGAGCTTCAACAGCTACGACATGGCGGTGGCGAAAGACCTGGGTTTTGAGTGCGCGGTCGCCACCGTCGGCAGCCCCTGGCACTGGCGGGACGAGCTCTTCTACATGAACCGGCTGCGGATTGGCGGCGGCTTTGCCATGTACGACTTCGCCCGCTGGCTGGGCGGGCCGCCCTACCGGCCGGGCGTCACCGCCACCCCGCCCACCCCCACGCCTGCCCCCACGGTCACCCCCACCCCCGTGCCTCCGCTAACGAGTCCA
>WNFD01023435.1_pt1 | contig 13244 bp, 9 predicted proteins | sample 5400491 | NCBI WGS metagenome assembly WNFD01 (sample SAMN13153343, study PRJNA577476) | soil metagenome | isolation source: 120 cm saprolite under Douglas fir tree site 2 hole 2 replicate 2 | place: USA:California | collected 2015-04-18 | reverse complement strand
CGATGGCTTTGAGCAAAGTGCTCTTTCCCGCGCCGTTCGGGCCCACGACGGTCACGATCTCTCCGCGCCTGACCTCGAGAGACACGTCGCTGATGATCGGAACCGTCCCGTATCCGGCCTCCGCGGAGACAACCTCCAGGTGCGGCCGGGCCCGGCTCAGGTCATCCGGCAACGTAGGCCTCTTTGACCTCGGGAAGTGCCCGCACCTCGGCCAGGCCGCCCTCGGCGATCACGTGGCCGCGCGCCATCACCACCACTCGCTGGCACACCTCCTCGACGATGCCCAGCTCATGCTCGATCATCAGCATGGGAAGGCCCTCTTCACGCAGTGTCCGTAGCTGTTCCCGCAGCTCGCCGACCATCTTGGGATGGACGCCAGCGGTCGGCTCGTCGAGCAGGAGAAGCTTCGGCCTTGCCATCAGCGCCCGCGCCACCTCAAGCAAGCGGCGCTGGCCCCCGCTGAGGTTGCCGGCATACTCGCTCTCCATCTCGGCGAGCCGGAAGCGGGCCAACAGCTCTCGGGCGCCGGCAATGGCACGCTCCTCTTCCGCCTGCCATGCCCGTCTTCCGCGTATGAGCCCCCACACCCGCTCGCCCGGCTGGCCGGGACGGGCCACCAGCAGGTTCTGCATAACCGTCAGCTTGGGGAACTCAGAAGAGATCTGGAACGTGCGGATCACGCCCCGGCTTCCCACCTTGTGGGAGGGCATCCCGGCGATCTCTTCGCCATCGAATCGAATGGAGCCCGAATCCGGCGCCAGTGCGCCCGCCACCAGGCCGAGGACCGTCGATTTTCCTGCGCCGTTGGGACCGATCAGCCCAAGGCTCTCCCCCCGGCTTATGGTCATGGAGGTGTCAGCCACCGCCTGGACGCCGCCGAAGCGCCGTGAAATGTGGCTCACGACGAGAAGGGGGTCCTCGGTCATCTGAGCCGCCCCGCGGATCCCAGCCGGGCGCGGATTCCGCGTGCGGCGGGCACCGCCCCTGCGCGCAGGGGGAGCTCGCCACCCCCCGGGTACCGTTGCCGGCGCTCCGGGATCAGACCCTGCGGCCGGAACCAGAGGAAGAGCAGCGTGAGCAGCCCGTAGACCATGAGCTGGGCCGCCCCGACCCAGCTCGCCTGCCCGAACGACGGCAGGAAGCGCACGAGTTCCCCGAACAAGACCGGGACCAGGAGCACCCCCACGAGGATCCCGAAGTCATTGCCGAACCCTCCGACGACAATGGCGGTGATGTAGACGAATGTCTCGGCGTATCCCCAGCTTGCCGGGGCCCAGGCGGTGACGAAGGCAACCAGCACCGCCCCGCTCAGGCCGCCCAGGCCGCCGCCCACCAAGAAGGCGAACATTCGTGCCCTGGTGGCGTCCTTGCCCAGCGACCGGGCAGCCTGCTCGTTCTCGCGCACCGCCCTGAGCAGCCGGCCCATGGGCGATGTCGTGATCCTCCTGGTAACCAGCCAGGCGAGCAGGCAGATCACCGCGGTGAGCCCTACGTAGAACCAGTCGTACTGGAGCGTCGGCAGGTTGAGCACCCCGCTCAATGGCTGCGGGATGCTGTAGAGGCCGTTGGCGCCGTTGACAAGCCCGACCTGGTTTGTGGCGATTCCGGTAACAATCAGGGCGATGACTAGAAACGCCATTGCCTCGTAATCTCCCCGCAGCCGGGGAAGCACTACCACAGCACAGAGGAAGGCGAGCATTGCGCCGGCCACCGTGGCCAGAAGGTAGGGCAGCGGGAATGGCAGGGAGGTTCCCCAGAGGTAGCTTTGACCGCCGGCGCCTATGGATCCGTTGGCCGGCCCCAGGGTGCAGATCGCGTATACGTATGCACCCGCGGCCTGGAAGATGATGAATGCAAAGTCCATGACCCCGGCCAGGCCCAGCTGGATGTTCAGGCCAAGGCACGCGATGATGTCGACGCCAAGGTAGACCAGGAGCAGAGTGAGATAGAACTCCCAGCCGCTACCCACGGCTGCCGTCCTGCAGTGGTGGAGAAAAATACACGTCAGACAACAACGTTGCGCCTTTTCGCTACGCCGGAGAATATCCCCGTCGGCCGGAACACGAGAAACAGCACAAGAATGATGAATGCGGTTATGTCCGTATACGATGAGTTGAAGAAGCCGCCGACGAGGGAGGTAGCTATTCCCAGCAGGAGTGCGCCAAGAATCGCGCCGTAGGGCTGCCCGATCCCGCCGACGATGGCGGCGGCCACCACGGTGATCAGGAGGCTGTCGCCGGTCGAGACGGTCCACGCCGTGACCGCGAGACCGAGCACTACGCCGGCGGCACCGCAGAGCGCTCCGGAGAGCAGCCACGCGGCATCCTTGACGAGCTGGGTGTTGATGCCGCAGGCCCGGGCCAGGTTCTCGTCCGCCGCCGTGGCCCTCATGGCGCGGCCGAGCCTGGTCCACTGGAGGATCACGCGGACGCCTACCATCGCCACCAGGGCGATACCGATCACCGCCAGTTGCTCGCTCGTGAAGATCATATGAAAGAAGTGGTAGGTCCTGCCCGTCGTGGCGTTGTAACTGAACGGATTGGACCCCGCCAGGATCAGCAGCGCGTTACTTATGACCAAGCCCAGGGCGATGGTGACAATGACCATCCCGAACATGTGCAGCCCTCGCCGTCGGAACGGCTCGAACACCGCCCGGCTCAGCGCAACCGAGATCACGGCGCTGCTCGCGGCTCCTGCGACAAGAGCGAGCCAGATGCTTGCGCCGGCGTGATTCACCGCGTACGCAGTGAGCGCGCCGATGGTCATGATGGCTCCGTAGGCCAGGTTGAGCACGTTGGTCACTGCGTACTGCAGCGTGAAGCCCACGGCTGCGATGGCCAGGATCGCCGCTGTCACTATGCCAAATCCGACATATTGGATGAAAAGGTTCATTCAATATTCTCCGGACACGCCGGTATGGTGGCGCACGCCCTCACTGAGCCAGCTGGGCTACCTCGGTCGCGCTGACTATCCCCGCCAGGCGGCTACTGCCCGAGGTGGTATACCCGACGGCGCTGAACGGTTGGGTGTTGTTGTGCCATTGGTTGAAGGCGATGGCCCCGCCGGCGCCAATGTAGCGAATGGATTTGCCCTTGGCCAGTGCGGCCTTCCCCGCGGCGAAGGAGTAGACCAGGATCTTGCCCGGCCCCGGCTGGGTGATGTCCATGATGGCCGAGTTGTAGACCTGAGGCTGAATGGAGTGGGCCTTCAACATCGCGAGCGCCATGATGGTCGCTCCGTCATAGTCGGTCATCGTGTACGGGTCTGCGGCCCACTGGGCAGGATGCGGTATCTGCTTTCCGTCGCTCAGCAGCGCGGGCTTGAACACCAGGTATGCCTGGCCCTGGGGCGGAGCGTAGGGCTGCAGCGCTACATAGTTCGCCGCCAGGTTGGCAGCCCCGATGGCCTTTCCCATCGCGGACTGCCACTGAGGCGTGTAGGTCGGCTGCGTGCCGACGATCGGGATCATCTTCCCGTTGTTCAGCTGGGCCAGCTCCTTGAAGAAGGTGGCGGCTGTCTGCGGGTCGGTCTCGGTGAAGACCACCTGCGGGTGGGCAGCGACGACGGCGGCGGCCACGGACTGGTAGGAGGGGGCACCAGGGACCAGCAGCTTGGTCAGCACCATGTTCCCGCCGAGCTTCTTGAACCCCCGAAGCAGGGTCGGAACGCTGGTCTGTGCGGTAGTGGTCTCGTTGAAGACCGCTACGCCCCTGGCGTACCCGAGGTGGTGGGCCCACAGGGCCATCGCGTAGCCGGCCGAACTGTCCGGTGGGGTGGTGCGCCAGAAGTAGGTGTCCGTTGTGTGGTTGAAGGCGGAGTCGCCGCTGTCGGCGAACATGGTGATCTTGGCCTTCTCAAAGACCGGGGCGACGGCCGTGGCCTGCCCTCCCGGGCCCAGGGTCCCGGCGAAGTTCGAGGTGGTTGCGAGAGCCTTCGTGGCCGCCGCGACTCCGTCAGCCGGGTCACCCCTGTCGTCAATGGCCAGGCAGCCAGCCCGGTGACCGAGCACGCCCCCTGCCTTGTTGATCAGCAGGGCGGCCGTGTAACAGCCGGCGATCTGCTCGGGTCCGAGCGAGGCGTTCGGGCCGGTGTAGGTGGAGAAACTGCCAAGGGTAAAGGCGCCAGATTGGCTGCCTCCCCCGCCGGCCGAGCCCCCGCTCCCCTGGCCGCCGCAGGCGACTAGCGCGAACGCGATCGTTCCTACCGCGCCGGCCGTCTTCAGATAACGGCTCCCGCTTTGGATTCCCATCTCCCACCTCTCGCTCTTGGACTCGTCATCGGGACCAGCGAAGGTTCTAGGCCTGGAACTGCACAGTTGCCTGCGATACCGGCGATAATCGATTCGCGATTAGATGCTAGTGTTGGCGTCAGTGCACGTCAAGGCTCACGACGGAGCCCCGGCGGGTATGGCCCCCGCCGAGGCCTCGGGCAGCTAGGAACGAAGATGAGTCTCGTTTTCGACCTCGACCATGATCACGATCTGCCGCCCGAGGAGCTGCGGCTGCTGGTCGGTGGCAAGGCTGCGAACCTGGCCGTGATGGCGTCGGAACTGCGGCTTCCTGTTCCGCCGGGCTTTGTGGTTTCGACCAGGGCTTGCCGCGCCTACCTGCTGGGTGGCTGGCCAGATGGCCTGGAGACCGAACTCCGGGCGCACATGCGGCGGCTAGAGGAGTTGACGGCCCGACAGTTCGGCGGCGCGGCTGACCCGCTGCTGGTGAGCGTGCGGTCGGGTGCGCCAGTGTCGATGCCGGGGATGATGGATACGATCCTCAATCTCGGGCTGAACGAGGAGACGTCAGCCGGGCTGGCACGCGCAACCGGCAATGCGGAGTTCGCACGGGACTGCCGGAAGCGCTTCGGGCTGACGTTCCGGACCATCGTCGGCCGCGAGCCGCCGGGCGGCGTGTGGGACCAGCTACGGGAGGCAATCGAGGCGGTGTTCCGGTCGTGGAACACCGAGCGCGCCAGGGCTTACCGCAAGGTCGAACGGATCCCCGATGACCTCGGCACGGCCGTAACGGTGCAGGCCATGGTGTTCGGCAACATCGGCCCGGGCTCAGCGACCGGAGTCCTGTTCACCCGGAATCCCGCGTCGGGCGAGCGTGCCCTCTTCGGCGACGTGCTCTTCGAAGCCCAGGGCGAGGATGTCGTTTCGGGCGTGAGGCGGACGTTCCCTGTGGCCGTGCTCGGCGACCGGATGCCCGACGTCGCGAGGCAGCTATGGCAATACGCGGACGCGCTCGAGCGTCATTACACGGACATGTGTGACATCGAGTTCACGACCGAACGCGGCAGCTTGTGGCTGCTGCAGGTCCGGGTGGGCAAACGCAGTCCGGAGGCCGCGCTCCGGATAGCGGTGGAGATGGCGGAGGACCCGAGCTTTCCGTTGTCACGGGAACAGGCGGTGCGACGGGTTGCCTCCCACCTGGTCAATCCGCCCAGCCACCGGGTCAGCCGGCCGGACGGCCCTGAGCCAATTACCCGCGGGCTCCCCGCCTCACCGGGCCTGGCGACCGGGGAGATCGCGACCTCGCCGGGGGGCGCCGAGGCGCTCAGCGAAGCTGGCCTGCCTTTCATCCTGGTTCGCGCGGAGACCTCGCCGGACGACGTGCCGCTCATGGCCCGCGCGGCGGGCGTGCTGACTTCGCGCGGCGGGCTCGCCAGCCACGCCGCGGTGGTGGCCCGCGGGTGGGGCGTGCCCGCCGTGGTGTCCGCGCCCGACCTCGAGGTGAGCGAAGGCGTGATCGTCATCAGCGGGCAGCGGTACCCCGCGGGCACGACAATCAGCGTCGACGGTTCGACCGGGCACGTGTACATCGGTGCCGTGGCGCTCAGTGGGGCGCACCACCTCGGGATTGAACTGCACGCTGACGATGGCGTGTCCCGCTCTCCGGCGCGGAACGATCCGGGCCGAGCGCAGTCGGTAACCCAGGACGATGTCATCCGCTGTCTGTCGATAAAGGGAATGGGCTCGATCGGGAAGCTCGCCGATGCGCTGCTGAGCACTGCCACCGCGGTGCAGCCAGTGGTGGAGGAACTGGCGGGCACCGGAATGGCCGCCGCCGCCCCGGGCTCGGTCCGCCTGACGCCTGCCGGCCGGGCGCATGCGGCTGCGCTCACCGAGGCAGACCGGCGCCGATGGGGAGCAGGCAACGCCCTCCAGGCACTGGACGCCTTCCTTCCGCTCGACAAGCGCATCAAGGCAGCCGTTACCGCGTGGCAGATCCGCGATATCGACGGCCAGCAGGCCCTGAACGACCACACGGACCCTGCGTACGACACCGCCGTAGCCGCCGACCTGGAAGCGGTTCATGCCGAGGTGTCCCAGTGGCTTAACTCCGTCACCGATGCATCCGGACGGCTCACCGGCTACGCATCACGCCTGGACCGGGCCGCCGCGGCGATCGCAGCTGGAGATCACCGATTCGTGTCCTCGCCCCGGGTCGACAGTTACCACAGCGTTTGGTTCGAGCTGCATGAGGAGTTGATCCGGCTCGCCGGGCGGACCCGGCCTGATGAGGTGGCGTCGGGGCGAGCTTAGGGCCCAGTCACCCTTCCGTGGCCGCTGTTCACAATGAGGGCTCACAGGACTCCGGGCTGCTGCCGGGGCCTGTTCGCGGCGGCTCGCTGCGTATCGCATCCCAAATGCGTTCCGGGGTGAGTGGCAGCTCCCGGATGACGACCCCTGCGGCATCGGCGACGGCGCCGGCGAGGGCGGGCGCCACGCCGAAGAGGCCGCCCTCTCCGGCGCCCTTGGAGCCATAGGGGCCAGGCCCGTCCCCGTTCTCGACGAGCAGGGAGCGCATCTCCAGCGGCATGTCTTTCGTGGTCGGCACGCGGTAGTCCAGCGCGCCGAGATTGAGTATGCGCCCGCGCTCATCGAGGATCAGGTGCTCCATCAGGCTGTGCCCGAGTCCCATGACCGCTGCGCCTTCATCCTGGGATCGCGCCTGGGCCGGGTTGAGAGCCTTCCCGACGTCCGCGACGGAGACGTGCTTGACGATCAGCACCTCGCCCGTTTCCCGGTCGACTTCTACCTCGCACGCCGTGCAACTGAACTCGTAGAACGCTGGCGGCCCGCCCAGGGGGTGGCTGGCTATCCTCTCGCCGCGGCGCGAGCCAACTCCGATCACCTCGCCGCGCACACCGGCGAACGCCTCCGACAGCAACTCAGCGAATGTCAGCTTCCGGGAAGGCACGCGAACCATCCCCGGGGTGACCTTCACGCTCTCCGGCGGGAGGCCGAAGGCTTCGCAGGCCATCGCCTGCAACTTGGCGTGGATGTCTCCGCATGCCGCCAGCACGGCCGTGCCCATGAAGACAACGGACCGGCTGGCTGACGTCTGCAGGTCGAAGGGAACGATCGCGGTATCTCCCATGACGATCCTGACCTGGTCGACCCCGATGCCCAGTTCCTGCGCGGCCACCTGAGCAAGCACCGTTCGCGCACCTTGTCCCATATCTGACGTGGCCGCCAGGACCGTGGCGCTGCCGTCGAAATGCAGGCGAACGATAGCGTAAGAGGCTCCCGTGGTCGCTGACGCCTTGACGCCCACGGCGATGCCCCGGCCTCGGCCGGGTGCCACGGGTGTCTCCCAGCCGATCTCTTCGGCCGCGCGGCGCAGCGCCTCCGGCCAGTTCCCGTCCGCAGGCTTGTCCCCCGGGATGAACTGCTCACCCGGACGCGCCAGGTTCTTCAGCCTGATCTCCAGCCGATCTATGCCGAGGCGTCGCGCCGCCTCGTCCATCTGCGATTCCAGAGCCCACGCGACCTGCGGGGTGCCGAAGCCCCGGAAAGCAGTTGCCGGAGGAGTATGAGAAAGCAGTGCGCGCGCGTGGATCCGGGCGCTGGGCACGCGGTACGGCCCGCACATGAGGTAGCAGGCCTTGGATACGACTCGCGGTGCGATGTCCGCATAGGCGCCGACCAGGGCGTTGCATTCGGCGTCTTGGAAGCAGAGCGTTCCGTCCGAAGCGAAGCCGGAGCGCAGCCTGATCTCGAATGCCGTCCGGCGCACCGCCTGGAACGTCTCGCCCAGGGTGAGCTCCAGGCGAACCGGGCGCCCGAGCCGCACCGCGAGCAGTGCCAGCAACGGCTCGTATTTGGCGTGCTGTTTGCCTCCGAACGCTCCACCGGGGTCAGGCGCGTGAACCCGGACCTTCGCGAGGGGCAGGTCGAGCAGGCGCGCGATCACCTGCTGCAACACGAAGGGATGCTGGACCGCACTCCAGACAGTGACACCGCCCTGGTCGGGCGCAGCCAGGAAGCAGTGCGGCTCGATGGCGAAGTGGGTAACCATGGGGAAGGTATAGGTGTTATCCAGCACCTGGTCGGCTGCTGGCGTCTCTGTCTCACCCCAGCCGAACCGCCACTCGCTGAGCAGGTTGGTCTTGGCATGCGGGCCGGTGCGGAACTCCGGGTCCTGCACGAGCGGCATGCTCGGATCGAGCGCAGCGGCAATCGTCGTCACTGCGGGGAGTTCCTCGTAGCGCACCTCGACCAGAGCGGCGGCTTCTTCAGCCGCCTGTTCGGTCTCCGCGATGACGGCTGCGACCGGTTCACCATGAAACCTGGTCTGCGCAGCCGCGAGAACCGGCCGATCTTGGTAGATAGGACCGAATCTGGGCATCGGATTCGGCAGGTCCGCAGCGGAGACCACATCACGCACGCCCGGCAGCGCCCTGGCATGCTCGCTGTTTATAGAGAGAATCCGCGCGTGAGCACAGTCGACGGTGACGAGCTTCACATGCAACATGTCATCCAGGCGGATGTCACCGACAAACTTCTGCTGCCCGGTGACGCGCTCGTGACCGCCTACCCTGCGGACTGACGCGCCGACCCGGTCACCGTGAGCGGCCATCACCATTCCCGGGATGCAAAAGCCGCACTGGATTGCGCCTTCGGCCAGAAAGGCATCCTGCAGCCTGCTGAGGCGCCCAGCGGTCTCCAGGCCCTCGATGGTGAGGACGGTCGCCTGGTCAACTTCGATCGCAAGGACCAGGCACGAGTTCACCGCCCGGCCGTCCAGGAGCACCGTGCACGCTCCGCACTCCCCCTCCGCGCAGCATTTCTTTGTGCCAGTGAGGTCCAGTTGCCAGCGCAACGCGTCAAGCAAGGTTGTCCGAGGAAAGACCCTGATCCTTCGCGCTTCACCGTTCACGGTGAAGGTGACAAAGTTCTCCGTCATCTCGGTCACGTCCGGTCACGCCGGGCGATCGCCGTGCGCAGAACCCGTTGGCTGAGGACGAGGAGCATTGCTTGCCGGTACTCCCGGCCGCCGCGCAAGTCCGATATCGGGGTGGCCTGAGCGACGAAGTCGCTGAGCAGCGCCATTCGCGCCTCAGGGTCTGACTCCCGATCAGCCAACACCCCGCTCTCGTCGGTTACCGCGAAGGGCTTGGGGCCCACCGCGCCGTAGGCGAAACGGGTCACCTGGGAACCCACCAGGCAACATAGGCTGATCGTCGCAAGGTCCACGCCCCGGCGGCGAGTGAGCCGGTCGAACCGGCTACCGGTGCGACCGGAGAGTTTGGGAATCTCCACGGCCGCGGCTATCTCGCCGGCGCCCAGGCTTGTGCGTCGCGGGCCGAGCAGGAATTCCTCCAGCGGCACCAGGCGAGACCCGCGGCGGCTGATCAGCACAACACCGGCTCCATATGCGAGCAATGCAGGCGCAGTGTCGGCAGCCGGTGACGCATTGCAGATGTTTCCGGTCAGTGTAGCCCGGTTACGGATCTGCACCGAGCCGACGGTGCGTGCTGCCTCAACCAGCGCGGGAAAGTGGTCTTGGATGCGGCGGTCGGTAATAATGTCCGTCAGTGGGGTTGGCGCCGAGATAGAGATGCGGCCTTCCGTTTCCGCGATACCGGGCGCCAGGCCGCTGATCCGCTTCAGGTCTACGATCATCCGGGGCGCGATCCGCCCGTTACGCAAGCCGACAACGAGGTCGGTGCCGCCCGCAAGCAGGCTGGCGTCGCGCCCATAGGCATCGAGGATGTCGAAGGCCTCGGATAGCTGGCGTGGCTGCGCGTACTGGAACGAATGGGACACCTCGGCTGCCTCTAGCGGCTGCCGCGGGAACGGCGAGGCGATCCGGATGCTGCGCTCCTCCGCCTTGGCGCTTTGCTGTTGGCGCCGGGGTCGCCGGAGTGCTCCCGGGATGGTGCAGCGTCGAGGCGGCTGGCCAGGACATCGCTCACTTCGGTGAAGTGCCTCTCCAGCGCCCGGATGACCCCTGAAATGTCCCGCTGGCGCAGCGACTCGACGATAGGGGGGTGCAGTCCCGCGCTCCACTGCGGGTCCGCGCCGGGCATGAGCAGCGTCAGGTATGTCCGCGAGAATGGTTCGAGTGAACGCCACACCCGCAGCAGGGTGCGGTTTCCGGACAGCTCCACGATCCGCCCATGGAAGCTGACATCGTGCTGGGCAACGGTGCGCCCGTCACCGACCTTGGCTGCCTCCTGCATTTTGTCGCCCAGGGCAACCAGCTCCTCGATGTCCGCGTCCGTCATCCGGGGGATGGCGAGCTTTGCAGCGAGCGTCTCGATGGCAGAGCGCACCACGTAGGCCTCGAGCAGCTCTTCGGGCTGAAGCTGGCGCACCCGCGCACCACGGAAAGGAGTTATCTCCACGACGCCCAGCGTCGCCAGACCTCGCAGCGCCTCACGCACCGGCGCCTGGCTCGTCCCGAGCTCCTTGGCGACCGAAGTCTCTATGATTCGCGAGTCGGGCGGATAGGACCCGTCGAGGATGCCTTCAAGTAGCCGATCCCGCACCTGGTCGGCCAGCACGCTGCGGACCAGCGTATCCGCTGCCAAATCGATCCCCCTTCTGGCGGCTAGCCCAGCGAAAACTCGTCCCGGCTCGCCCGGTTCGCCGCACGGGCGATGATGTCGACCGTGCCATTCGTCCCGTCGACCCGGATGCGGTCGCCGCTCGCGATCTTATGGGTGGCCTCGGATGTGCCCACCACAGCCGGAATGCCAAACTCCCGGGCCAGTACCGCCGGGTGGGAGGTCGTCCCACCGGTATCCGTGACAACTCCGATGATCTTGGTGAATAGCACCACCCAGGCCGGGTTGGTCATCTGGCAAACAAGGATGTCGCCCTCGGCGACGTCATCGAAGTCGTCGACGGTGCGTACCACCCGGGCGACGCCTTCGACGACACCGGGGGAACCGCCGATGCCGGTCAGCTTGTCACCGATCGCAGCGGCCCTATAGAACCGGTCCGGATATCCCCAGTTGACCCAGTACGGAAAGTTGAGCTGCGCCTGCGTAACCGTGCCGATCCAGTCATGAGGCCGGCGCTGGTGGGCGGCTTCGCGCTCTGCGCGCCGCCGCATCACGGTGCCTCGCATGTCGCTTCTTGCCGGATCCCCGATAAGGTAGCGCAACTCGTCATATTTTAGGTACATAACGTCGTCGGCTTCGTCCAGGAAGCCTTCGGCAACAAGCCGCCGCCCCACGGCCATGAGGACAAGCCGCATCCGGGCGTTCGCCCCCTGGTCTATGTAGAAATGGTGATCTGGCGTCAGCGGAGCCATGCGCAAGTTGACGGCGTTTGCAGCCGCGAGTTCCACTCTCTCCGAGTCAGCCAGCCCGGCCAGCAAATCTTCTGACGACTTTTCGAGATCCTTGCGTACCGTTTCGACGGCAGCAGGTTAGTCATAATCGGTGTCCACGTAGCCGCGGACCTGCTCGAGAACTGGCTCCGGCTGCTCACGAAAGGTCGGGAAAATAAACTCGTGGCTCCACACCGCACGCCAGCCGAACTCGCGCTGATACGGCTCCAAGTGCTTCGCGACAAATGCGCGGCCCGACTCGCTGCCCTGGAGCGCCTCGAAGATCGCCGCGCCGTCCCCGGCGTGGAACGCGCTTGCCAACTCAGGCTCTTCCTTGACCAGTTCCTTCATCCGCCATAGGCCCTCGACCGAATCCCAGTTCCGGTCGGCGGCAGAGTTCTGCAACCGGCCGAGCAACTCCTCGTCGACGTGACCGCGGACTCGCTCCATTGTGGCCCGTAGCCGCAGGGTGGCTGAAAGCTGGGCAAAGTTCAGCATCCAGTGGATCTTCCAGTGCCGCTCATGGATGTCCATGGCGTCTTCGAGCAGGACGGCCAACTCGGCGCGGCTCAATTCCTCGGCACGATCGAGCGACGCCTCCAAGTAGCTGAAGTTCCGCAGCATCTCGGGGACCAGGCGATCCCGCCACCAATCGGCGAAATGCTCGCCGTAAACGGGCAACACGGTATCAAGGTAAGACCCCATGTTCGCCGCGTACGCGGCGTCTGTAGGCACCCGCGCCCAGTAGCGGTGACCGTACTCGGTGCTAGGAATGACCAGATCAGGGTCTGCGGGTATGGCCGCGGTGTAGAGATATCCGTTGACGTTCTTCGCCAACCAGTCGACGGCAAAAGGGGTGCCGAAGCGGCGGAACATGTGGTCGCAGGTGAGCCACCAACCGCCGATATCAAAGAACATCGGGCTCAGCGGCTGCGGGCAGTGCAGGTCGTCGTACACCCAGAACAGCCTCTGCTCGTCTTCGGACTTCCAGGCGATAGGGAAGTCGTCGCTGCCCAGGAACTGGTCGAGAATCTCCTCGCGCGAGTCCATCCAGACGTCTCCGTCTAATCTGTATCGACTGGCCGTGGGCACCGGGCAGAGTGGAAGCGAGCAGGGCATCGCCAATACCGCGTTCGGCGGGTAGCAAGATGCGGCGCTCCGCATCCGGTCCGCCATGACTCGATAATCGATGATTTTCAACCTTACTTAGGAGCTCCGCGAACGTCAAGCTGCACTCTCAATCCGCGCACCATCTGGGGTTGGAATCTCTAGCGGCGCTCCATGTCCTGAGCTGGCCTTCACCTGCGAGGGAACCGCCCGCCGGGTCACCTACTACACCGACCCGCGGCGGAAGGTCATCACGCTGACGACCTTCCGCAAGCAGCGGCAGAACGAGCGGCGGGAAGTAACCCGGGCCCGGCAGGCTATGCGGGCCAGCCAGCAAGGAGGCACCGATGGCTAACCTCACCCTCGGCGAACTGCGGGCCAAGTACCCGCCGGAAGACCGGGCAGAATACGACCGCGCCTACGCCGCGGCCGCCCTGGCCGGGCAGCTGGCCGAGCTGGTCTACACCCTGCGCACCCGGGCCGGGCTGACCCAGACCGAGCTGGCCCGGCGGATGGGCACCACCCAGTCCTCCATCGCCCGCATCGAAGGCGGCGGCAGCCTGCCCACCCTCA